>Ga0105248_10001023_pt1 | contig 30929 bp, 28 predicted proteins | sample KBSS34metaG_FD_81524 | JGI IMG/M metagenome (GOLD analysis project Ga0105248, IMG submission 81524) | Switchgrass rhizosphere microbial communities from Kellogg Biological Station, Michigan, USA - KBS S3-4 metaG | ecosystem: Host-associated > Plants > Roots > Rhizosphere > Soil | place...
CAGAACCGGTAAGGGCGAACGCGCGGGTTTTAATTGTGGAGGGAGTGAAAAGTTTTAGGCCGGGAAGGGCCGCGGGGGGGGGGGGGAGGGTTGACGCTTCCGGGCCCATGTCTTGGATAGCGAGAGCGGGGGGGCAAAAGGTCACTATCCGAACTGCACAACTATCGGAGTGCGCTCAGGTTCCGCGCGCGTGAACTTTTTTCGAACTTTTCTTTAAACGCGCCCGGTGATGGAAATCCCGGTTTCATAGGCGCCGACCAACGGATCATGATGCAAGCGCGTCCGAAGCTGCCGCACCAACCCGCCGATGACGCGACCGTAGCGCGTCTCGAGCAACGCCTCGAGCTCGGGGGTCTCGACGAGCGCGGACGAGCTCACGCGCAATACCGCCCGCGTGAGCTCGGCAGCCGGCTCGCTGTCGGCTTTGACCGAGATGCGGATCTGTGCCGTTGGACTCACGTTGATCGCCAGCTCGACCAGTTCGGTGATCAGGAAGGCGACCGCGACGGCGACATCCTGTGTAACGAGCAACGGCTCGATCGCCAGCGTGATCCCGAGGCCCGCGTTCGTTTCCGGGGCGGTCGCGCGGATGTTCGACGCGAGCTCACCGATTACCGACCGCAGCTCGACACCGCGATTCTCCTCGAGTTCGGCATAATGGTAACGATGCACCACCGCGAGCGCGTCGACGCGGCGCTGAATCGCAGCATAGGCCTCGCTGGCCTCGCGGGTCTTGGCACCACGCGCGTGAAAATTGATCAGGCTCCCAATCACTTGAAGGTTGTTTTTGACGCGGTGATGTACTTCGCGTGTAAGTCGCGTCTGGCGTGCGAGGCCTGCGGCCATATCGCTTTCATGTAACTGCACCATGCGGCTGATATCGCGGAAGGTGTCGCCCAGATCGCGGATTTCCTGTGCAGGAAGATGACCGAAGCGTTTGGGATCGATCACTTCGCCCGGTTTGAATCCCAGTGCCGCGGCGCGCAGACGTCGCAGCGGACGGATCAGAAGTCCGTCGACGACGAACCAGGCGATTCCGGCTGCCGCTGCCCACATCAGCACGGGGAGGAGGAGCGCAAGGATCAGCGGCGATGTGATCGGCGCGCTATGCGCCTCCATCTCCAGCTTGAGCCCGTCGAGGCCGATATCGGCCGGCTCGCGCTCGCGGCGGTCGAGCGCACCACTGGCGGCGAGCGTCTCGAGTGCGAGTCGATCGTCGCCTTGACGCAACGTGGCGCCATAGCTTGGCATGAAACCGCTCGGGCGCCCGACCGCGCGTAATACGGCGATGGGGAAATAGGCCGTGGCCGTCGCGCCCGATGGCGCGAGCACATGCAAGCTCAGTCCGCGCCCGGCGATGATATGCGCGGCGACACGGCCGGGCTCATCGGGCGGCGCTATGTCCACCTGCAGATCGCTCCCGCAAAGCAATTCACCCTTCCGGCCGCGCACGGCGAATCCCGCTCCTTCGGCGCCCTGCTGCGCGAACAGGCCTTCCGCGCGCGCGCATCCGCCCGTATCCCCTGGGTCCGCGCCTATTTGCTCGAGCACGCCGCGCAACACGGTCATATCGCCGTTGAGCTCTACCCGAAGCGCTCGGGCACTTTCGTGCGCAGCGACGCCGACGCGGGCACGCGTCTCGAGGTCGGCTGTGCGCGTGGTCTGCAGCGTGGCGAAGAACGCAATCACCGCGAGCGGTAACAGCGCGCCAGATAGGATCAGGAATACCTTGGCGCCCGTCGGCATGCGCCCCAGCGCCGCCACCGGGCTGCGTGCCCCGAGTGGAGGAGAGACGCCATCCATTAAAACCGATTAGTCGAGCTTGCTCAGTAGGTCGAGGAGATCGTCGGGTACTTTTTCGCGCACGGCCTTTTCATAGATGCCACGAAGCGCATCGCCCACGCTCTTTTCGCTGGGCCGATCCTGCTTCGCCTTCTTGCGCATCACCTTCTTTGCAGGATCTTCGGCAGAACGCACCATTCCCCCCTCAAGACCGGAATCACTACAAAAAGCAAGATGGGGATTCGCAGCGTCCGGCCCATCCCAGGCCGCATAGAAATCCGCCTGTGCAAAAAAGGAAACAAAACAGCGGCTCGATTGTTCCACATGCGATGCGATAACCGGGGAGGGGCTCCGGGGCGCACCGGGAAAATCATTGCATTGGCTGCGGCCGGCCCACAGGATCGACCGTCGCTATCTAGGAGAAGCATCGGAATGTCGCTCGGACAACAGCTAGCGCCGCATCTGCCGTTTCTGCGGCGCTACGGACGCGCATTGACTGGCAGCCAGGTCGAAGGTGACCGCTATGTGCGCGCGACGTTGGAGGCAATCGTCGCGGCACCGGATCAGTTTCCACGCGATGTCGATCCCCGGCTTGGCCTTTACCGAACTTTCCAGGCAATTTGGGGCTCCGCACACTATGACGAGCGTCCGTCGCACGGTGGTGAAAATGACGACAATGAAGCGATCGCCCGCGCGCGCCTTGCGCGGATCGCACCGCTCTCCCGCCAGGCGCTGCTACTGACAGCGATGGAAGGCTTTACCATCGAGGACACGGCTTATCTGATCGATTCCGAGCCCGCGGACGTGCAGGGACTGGTCACCGAAGCGCTCGACGAGATCGAACGTCAAACGCGCGCGCGCGTGCTGATCATTGAAGACGAACCGCTGATCGCCATGGATCTCGAGCAGATCGTCCGAGACCTTGGCCACGAAGTGACCGGCGTCGCGGTCACGCGCGACGAAGCCGTGGCGCTGGCGATGGAGGATCGGCCTGGGCTGGTGCTGGCCGATATTCAGCTCGCGGACGACAGCTCGGGCATCGACGCGGTCAAGGACATCCTCGCGGAATTTCGAGTGCCAGTGATCTTCATTACTGCCTTCCCGGAACGGCTGCTCACGGGCGAGCGACCGGAGCCGACATTTCTCATTACGAAGCCGTTCCAGCGATCGACGGTAAAAGCGGCGATCAGTCAGGCATTGTTCTTCGATCAGGCGACGGTTCCGGCAAGTTAGGCGGAAGTTTCGAATCGGGCTTTCAGAGTTTCGGAGCCAAAACGGTTCTCGCGGGTTGATATGGCATGGCTGAGCAAAACGAACCCATCCATCTCGACGCGGAGCATGCGAGAGCTGGCGCAACACCGAGGATGACGCGGTACATCCTGAGCTATGGCCTGGTGCTCGTCATCCTCGCCTTTCTTCTCGTCTATTTTGCGTTCAGTTGAGCGCGGCGCGTCCGGAACGCATTGAAATGCATCTGGCTTTCGCGCGGCCAGACCCTATGTCTCGCGTTCGCCAGCGGGCGACGCGGCCAATCGAACGGGACCGAATGACCATCGACGAATCCGAACCCGAGCTGGACGCCGAAAGCGCGGCAAATGCCAGCGCTGCGGTCGAACACGTTCCGCTTTCGGACCCCGAGTTCAAGAAGCAATTGGCGGCTGTCATACCGCATCTGCGTGCCTTTGGGCGCTCACTGTCCGGCAGCCGTGATCTCGCCGACGACCTGGTGCAGGAAACGCTGCTAAAGGCCTGGGCCGCGCGCAAACGCTTCCAGGCCGGCACGAACATGCGCGCCTGGACGTTCATTATCCTGCGCAACCTCTACCTCTCGCAAATGCGCCGCGCGCGGTTCAAGGGCGAGTGGGACGATCTCGTCGCCGATCGTCTGCTCGCCGCGCCCGCCAGTCAGGATCGCCACGTCGAACTCAACGACATGCAACGCGCCCTGATGCACCTGCCGGCGCCGCAGCGCGAGGCGTTGATCCTCGTTGGGGCCGGCGGCTTTGCTTATGAGGAGGCAGCCGAAATCTGCCAGGTGGCGGTCGGCACCATCAAGAGCCGCGTCGCGCGCGGGCGTGTGGCGCTCGAAACAATTTTGAGCGAGGGGCAACTGCCTTCGCGCCGTGAGCAGGCCGATAATCAGGGTCGGAGCGCGCTCGACACCATCATGAGTGAAGTCGACGATCTGAGCCGCGATCGCTGATCGACCGGCGTGGTATCGCCGCGCTTCGGACGCGTCAGTGTCTCGGGCCGCTCTGACCGTTGAGCCGGACCAGCATCGCCGCCATGTCGTCGGGCAATCCAAGTTCACGCGCGAAGGCGTCGCGCAGAGCCAGCCCGATCGCGTCGCTCGCGCGTGGAATTTCGACGCGGTAGCCTGGGGTCGAATGCTGAGACGTGTGGAAATCGGACTGGGACATGCCCCTTAGAACGGTCAAAATCCACATTTGTTGCTTGACAATCGGTCAGACGGGGAAGCTGAACCCCAGGTTTCTATGACGTTCACCGCAAATAATGCCCGGCTCGAGGACGCGCTTGATCGCGCTCGACTGCATGCGCCATTTCTTGCTTTGATTGCGACGCAAGAACCTGAAATCATTGCACTGCTGCACCAATCACTGCTTGCGCCGGATCAGGCGGCGCGATTCGACGACGCGGGCGCTCCGATCGCCCGACGGTTACGGCGAGAACGGCGCCGAGTCGCGCTGGTGACTGCGATAGGCGACCTTTCGGGCATGTACGATCTCACGCGCGTCACGCATCTGCTGACCAATTTTGCGGATTCCGCGTTCGATCGCGCGATTCGCGCCGCGATCGACGAGCGCACGCCCGGTGCCGAACCACAGGGTTTCGCAGGGATCGCGCTTGGGAAGCAGGGCAGCCGCGAACTCAACTACTCCTCCGACATCGATCCGATCCTGATCTATGATCCCGACAAATTGCCTTGCCGCCCCCGCGAGGATCCCGCCGACGCCGCGGTACGGATCGCGCGGCGGGTCATCGAGCTGCTCCAGGCACGCGACGGCGACGGCTATGTCCTTCGCGTCGATTTGCGGTTGCGTCCCTCGCCGGAAGTGACCCCCGTCGCGCTGCCGGTCGAAGCGGCGATCTCCTATTATGAATCGCAGGCGCTGCCGTGGGAGCGTGCGGCGTTCATTCGCGCCCGCGCCGCGGCGGGCGATCGCGCGCTCGGTTCGCGCTTTCTCGACGCGATCCGTCCGTTTGTTTGGCGTCGCGCGCTCGATTACGGCGCAATCGGTGAGATCCATGCGATTTCGGCGCGCATTCGGGAGCACCATTTTCAGGGTCAAGCGCTCGGTCCAGGGTTCGACTTGAAGCGCGGGCGTGGCGGCATTCGTGAAGTCGAATTCTTCGCGCAGATCCACCAGCTGATTCATGGCGGACGCGACGCGGCATTGCGCGTACCGGCGACGCGCGACGCGCTGGCAGCGCTTGCGAACGCCGGATGGATCGGCGGCGCGGAAGCCACGGCGCTCACCGATGCCTACACCCTGTTCCGTACGATCGAGCATCGTCTGCAAATGGTCGATGATCGTCAGACGCATGCGCTTCCGAAAGAGCCGGCCGCGCTGGACAATGTGGCACGGCTGCATGGACTCGACGACGGCGCGGCGCTGATCACCGAGTTGCGCCCGCATATCGACCGCGTCGGCGAGATCTATGACGCGATCGACCGCAGACGCGGCGGTGGCCTGCCCGCGAACGGCGGCGCGCTCGCCGATGAACTGGCCGCGAGGCACATCGGCACCGGCGTTGTGCGGTTGATCGAGGCATGGCGCGCCGGCAGCTACCCGGCGCTGCGCAGCGCGGTCGCGCGTGAGGCGCTTGAGGCGGTGCTACCGCGACTGGTCGATGCTTTTGCGCAAGCACCCGATCCCGATCAGGCCTTTGCGCGGCTCGACTCCATGCTGTCGCGATTGCCGAGCGCGATCAATTTTTTCCGCCTGCTCGAAGCGCAGCCCGCGCTCGCGCGGCTGACCAGTGCGATCCTGTGCCACGCGCCGACGCTCGCCGACGCGTTGAGCCGGCGTGCGGACCTGCTCGATGGACTGATCGACGCCAGCGCGCTCGCGCCGATGCCCGACGTCGTAACGCTCGCCGCCGAGATGCGTGCAGGCGAGCGCGGCGCGGACTATGAGCAATTGCTCGATCGGGTCCGGCGGCTCGTCGGCGAGAAGCGCTTTGCATTGGGTGCGCAGCTCATCGCGAGTGTGAGCGATCCGCTCGAAGTCGCCGCCGGCTATGCGCGCGTAGCCGAAGCCGCGGTCGAGGTGCTCGCCGGTGCGACGGTCGCTGAGTTCGAGCGCCGGCACGGACGCGTTCCGGGCAGCGAGCTCGCGATCCTCGCCTTCGGCCGTATGGGCGGGGCTGCACTGACCCATGCCTCGGATCTCGATCTGATCTTCCTGTTCACGGGCGACTATCAGTCCGAGTCCCAGGGCGAGAAGCCGCTGGGCGCCGTCACTTATTACAACCGGCTTGCGCAGCGTGTGATCGGGGCGCTTTCCGCGCGGACCGCTGCAGGTCCGTTGTACGAAATCGACGTGCGGCTGCGGCCGTCGGGCGCGCAGGGGCCACTGGTCGTGTCGTTGGAAGGGTTCCGGCGCTATCAGGAGCATGAGGCCTGGACTTGGGAGCATATGGCGCTGACGCGCGCCCGGCCGATCTTCGGTTCTGAACGGGCGCGCAGCGCGCTGTGCAATAGCGTTGCCGCTGTGCTCGGCGGTACTCGGCCGAAGCGCGACATCGCGCGCGAGGCGGCGGCGATGCGCGCGGAGATGGCGGCACACAAGCCTCCCGCCGGCCCGCTCGACGCGAAGTTGCTGCCCGGCGGGCTAGTCGATCTCGAATTCGCCGTGCACACGCAGCAACTTGTCCATCGCACCGGCTTCGCGCCGCAGTTGCCCCACGCTATTCGGCTGCTGGTGGAGCAAGGGTTGCTGCCTGCATCGCTGGCGAAAGCGCACGACTTTCTGACGAGGCTGCTTGTGACCGTCCGGCTGGTCGCGCCCGATGCGCAGCCGCCGGCGCTACCAACGCGCGCGCTGATCGCACGCGCGGTCGGCGCGGCCGATTGGGAGGCGACGCTTGCGGAGTTCGAGCGCGTCCGGCAGGAGGTCGCGACGTGTTGGGCGCACGTGCGCGAAGGAGGCTGAGGTGCTCGATGAAGGCGATCTTATTCCTGCGATCGAGCTGACGAGTCCGGGCGGCGACCGGATCGATTTGCGCGGCTACATCGGCCATCCGTTCGTGCTCTATTTCTATCCGAAGGACGATACGGCGGGTTGCACGCGCGAGGCACAGGACTTCAGTGCGTTGCTTCCCGACTTCGAGGCGCTGGGCGCCAGATTGCTCGGCGTGTCGAAGGATAGCCCGATCAAGCATCAGAAATTCATCAACAAATATGAGCTGGCCGTCCCACTCGCGACCGATGATGAGGGCAAGGCGACCGAGACATTTGGCGTGTGGGTCGAGAAATCGCTTTATGGTAGGCGCTACATGGGCATCGATCGCGCCACGTTCCTGTTCGACGCCGACGGCAAGCTCGCTCGGATCTGGCGGCGCGTGCGCGTGCCGGGCCACGCCGTCGACGTGCTCAGGGCCGTCAAGGAACTGGAAACCGTGTGAGTGAGAGTGTCGCGCGGGCGGTGGCAGCCGTGCTGGCCACGTCCGATCCGCGCGCCAAGGCAATGGCGGCGCGCAAAGTGGCGCGCGACTGGCGGCTTGGTCGGCTCGATCATCGTTTCGATGTGACGATGCCCGATCGCCCAGCGCGCCCTAACCGGCCCGAGCTGATGCCTCCCAATCGCATGCCCAAGCGCGGCCGTGCCGGATCGGAGCGCGGCCGCATCGCGCTGATCCATGCCCTCGCGCATATCGAATTCGCGGCGATTGACCTGGCATTCGATCTCGTCGGCCGTTTCGGCGCCAAATTCCCGCACAGTTTCGTCGACGATTGGCTGCACGTCGGTGCCGACGAGGCAATGCATTTTGCGCTACTCGCACGCCGTCTGCATGGGCTGGGCACCCATTACGGCGCGCTGCCCGCACACGACGGACTTTGGGAGGCGGCTGCAGCGACGTCCGGTGACGTGCTGGCGCGGCTCGCGGTGGTGCCGATGGTGTTGGAAGCGCGTGGACTCGACGTGACGCCGACGACGCTCGCGCGGTTCGAAACGCTGGGCGACGAAGCGACCGCGCGGATCCTGCGCCGAATTCTCGACGACGAAGTGCGTCATGTCGCAGCAGGCACCCGCTGGTTCGAATCGGCATGCCGAACCGACCGAATCGAACCCGAAACGACCTGGGCGCAGCTCGTCGCCACCCATTTTCGCGGACTGCTTAAGCCTCCTTTCAACGACTCGGCGCGCGACGCAGCCGGTCTGACCCGCTATCCCTATCGGGCGCTTGCCGAACGCTAAGGCGGTCCGACACAAGGACTTGCCGGACACGGAGGGGTCCGTCCCGGCACATGGCTGGGGCGGCGCAATCGGGAAACGGGGTCCGATTCGCCGAAACGAGTTTACCGGGGACTCATGGGTCGCAACGAAACAAAATTGCAGCAGTTCCGTGCGCGTGTACGCGAACTGTTCACCACCAAAGATTTCATCCTGCACGATGGTCGCGACCTGAAGCGCTTCAGCGTGGCAGGCCGTACCCAGGCGTTCTTGGCCGGAATCGCGGCGGTCACCGTCGCTTTCTCGGCCTATGGTGTGGCGCAGGCCGCGGTCGGCGCGATCGAGATCAGCGGAATCACCGCCAAGCCCGGGACGCCGCAGGAGCGCATCGCGGCGATGCGCGATCAGGTCGAGCAGATGCAGGCTGATATCGCCGCGGTCAAGCAAGCGGCGGCGGCGCATGCGGCGCGCATCGCGCAGCGCCAGGCGCTGCTTTCGGCGCTGGTTTCGGGCAAGGCCGATCGCAAGACGCTGTCGATGAATTTGCCAGCGGTGCGGGCACCCAATTCCCCGATCGCGGCCGAAGTGCTCGAGCCGCTGCGTCAGGTCGAGAGTCGGCAGCTCGCGCTTGCGATCAAGGCGCGTCAGCTCGGTGAGAGCCGCTATGCGGCATTGGCGGCGCGGCTCCACCGGTTCGGCCTCGCACCCGAGCGGTATCTCGGGAATTCGGCAACCAAGGGCATGCCGGCGATGGGCGGCCCGTTCGAGCCGGTCAATCCGGCCGAGATGAGTGCGAGCGCGGCGGCCGATGCCGAATTCCGTACCTTGTTCCAAACCTGGAAGAAGCTCGATGTACTCGAGCAGAGCGCGATCGCGATCCCTTCGCTCCAACCTGTCGACAATCTAGCCTTCACCAGCAACTTCGGCGTCCGTTCGGATCCGTTTCGCGGCGTCGCCGCGATGCACGCCGGCGTCGATATCCCCGGCCCGAAGGGTACTCCGGTCTACGCGACCGCCGATGGCGTGGTCGAGCGTAGCGGTCGCTATGGCGGCTACGGAAACCTCGTCGAGATCAACCACGGCCGCGGTATCGAGACACGCTATGGCCATCTCTCGAAGCTGCTGGTCGAACCGAACTCGCGCGTCCGGCGCGGTCAGCTGATTGGGCTGATGGGCTCGACCGGCCGCTCGACCGGCCCGCATCTCCACTATGAAGTGCGCGTCGATGGCCATGCGGTGAATCCGGTGCCGTTCCTCGCGACCGCGACGTTCGTCACTCCCAGCGACAACGGCGCGTTCGACCAGACGGGCGTAGGCGGACCTGCCGATTGAGATAGTCCGGCTCGCAGAGCTCGGCTAGCGAGACGGGCCCATTGGGTTGGCTTGGGATCCGCGGGACTCGCATTGTTGCTCGCCTTTGCCGCAGGGTCGGATAGACTGGCGCGAGCGGCGCGAGCGGGGAAGCGCAATGGATCGGCGGCACTTCATCGGCGTGAGTGCGGCGAGCGTCGCCGGAACTTTGCTGCCTGCCGGCGCCCTCGCGGCACCGGATTCGCTGAACCCGCCGGGTATCCGGACTGCGGGTATCCGCATGCTTCCTGTCGTAGGCGGCAAGTACAAGGTCTGGACCAAAAAAATCGGCGCGGGCGCAATCAAGGTGCTGCTGCTGCACGGCGGCCCGGGGTTCAGCCACGACTATCTCGAAGCAATGGAATCGTTCCTGCCCGAGGCAGGGATCGAATTCTACTATTACGACCAGCTCGGGTCGAACAACTCGGATCAGCCCGACGATCCGTCGTTGTGGACGTTGCCGCGTTTCGTCGCAGAAGTCGAGGAAGTCCGCCGCGGGCTCGGGCTCGAGCAATTCGTGCTTTATGGCCATAGCTGGGGCGGACTGCTCGCGATCGACTATGCGCTCAAATACCAGCATCACCTGCGCGGTCTGGTGATTTCGAACATGACAGCCGGGATCCAGTCGTATCTAAAGCGAACGGCGGCGCTCAAGGACCTGCTCTTGCCCGCCAGGCGCGCGCGGCTCGATGCGCTGGAAGCTCTGCAGGACTACGACAATCCCGAATATCAGGCGATCATGATGGAGGATCTCTATCCTCAGGTGATCTGCCGCATCCAACCCTGGCCGGAGCCGGTGATGCGGTGTTTTCGCGTCGCCAACCTCAAGATCTACAATCAGATGCAGGGCAAGAGTGAGTTCCTCGTGACCGGCAACCTCAAGGACTGGGAGCGCTGGGACCGGCTTCAAGAAATTCGCACGCGCACGCTCAGCATCGGCGCGGAACACGATGAGATGGACCCGGACGATATGCGGCGTATCGCGTCGCTGATGCCTCGCGCTCGCGTCGCGATCTGCCCCAACGGCAGCCATATGTGCATGTGGGACGATCAGGCTAACTATTTCAACGCGCTGGTGCCGTTCCTCAAAAGTCTGTGAGGGTCCGACTTTCCTCGGGTTTCTAAGTAGTTCACCGGGGAGTGTCCGGTTTGCGCCCGTTGGCGACGTTTTGGAGTCGAGGCGCGCGCGAGAGGAATTGGGCATATCGCGCCTCGAAACGGGGACGTTATGCGTATTGCTCTGGCCCTGGCCGGTTTGCTGGGCGCGATCCAGCCGGCAGTGGCGGGCGAACTGCCGACCATTCTGCGAACTTTGCCGGTCCGCGACTTCTCGGGCGTCAGGCCGATCATCGGCCAGGCGCTGCGCAGGGACTTGGCGCTCCGCGTACAAGTCACGCCCGAATCGATTCCGCTCGTCGGCGGCGACAGCCGACTCCAGCAGCGCATCGCCAAGGCGATGTTCGACTTCTATCCCAACGGGGGAATCGGAGGTTTCCACATCTCGGCCGGATTGCATTATTATTCGCGGTACAACGCCAATCTCGAAGCGCAGCGCGCGACCGACGGAAAGCTGTTCGTTCCGCGGGGCCGCACCGGCGGAGGCATCCGCACCGGATTCAACCGCTACACCCCCGCAGTAACGATGGGGTTCGCACAGCCCCTGGGGCATAGCGCCATGGTCGGCGTGGAGGCTGGCGCGCTGATGGGTCGTGCGCTCAACGCGCGTCCGCTCCAAAACGTCGGGAGCGTCGGCGAGACGCGCTCCGGCATCAACCCGGTGGCTAATCTCGTACTCGGCATGCGGTTCTGATCACGACGAGTTGCCGTTCGCGCAGCTAGCGCCTATCTCGCGTCCATGGTCCTTCTCGCTGACAACCCGATCTCGCTGACTACCTCGGCGGCCGCGCGCGTCGCCACGATTGCCGCGAAGATGCAGCGCCCCGCGATGCTGCGGCTCACCGTCGAGGGTGGCGGGTGCTCTGGCTTCTCCTACAAATTCGGCTTCGCCGATGGGGTCGAGACCGACGACACGGTCGCGGAAACCGACGGAGTCAAACTGGTGGTTGACGCGGTGAGTATCGACCTAGTGCGCGGCGCATCGGTCGATTTCATCGATTCACTCGGTGGCCAGTCATTCAAGGTCGATAACCCGAATGCGACGGCGGGCTGTGGCTGCGGATCGAGCTTCTCGGTCTGACGCGCCACGTGAAGATCGTCAGCTACAACGTCAACGGCATCAAGGCGCGGCTCGAGCGGCTGCTCGAGTATCTCGACGAACAAAAGCCTGACGTGGTCTGCCTGCAGGAACTCAAGAGTTCAGACGAGACCTTGCCGCTCAAGGAAATCGCAGCAGCTGGTTATGGCGGCGCCTGGCACGGACAAAAGGGGTTCAACGGCGTTGCGGTGCTCGCTCGCGGCGCCGATCCTATCGAGCGCAAGCGAGGGCTCGCCGGCGAGCCGGAGGACGAGCACAGCCGCTATATCGAAGTTGAAGTCGGGGATCTCGTGATCGCCTCGATCTACTTGCCCAACGGCAATCCGGTCCCCGGCCCCAAGTTCGACTACAAGATGCGCTGGATCGAGCGCCTGACGTCGCATGCGCGCGATTTGCTCGCCGAAGAGCGGCCTGTGGTGCTCGCTGGCGATTTCAATGTCATTCCAAACGACGACGACACCTTTTCTGTCAGCGCGATGGCGAGCGATGCATTGATGCAGCCTGAGTCGCGCGCTGGCTATCGTGCGCTGCTCGCCCAAGGTTGGAGCGACGCGCTGCGCACGCGCTTTTCCGGAGGCGGGGTGTGGACCTTCTGGGACTATCAGGCGGGCTGCTGGCAGCGTGACGCGGGCTTTCGTATCGACCATCTGCTGATGAGTCCGATTGCGGCAGATCGGTTTGCCGGCGCGGGTGTCGACAAGGATTATCGCGGGCGCGAGAAAGCGAGCGACCATGCGCCCACATGGGTGGCGCTTCGCTGACGTCCCCCGGGAGGGATGCACATATGCGACTGGCTTTGACGGCCGCCCTGGCGCTCGCGGCGACGCCGGCGGCCGCGCAGGACCGCACCTATTGTCCCGCGCGGCCCGGCCTGGGCACCACGCCGTGCACGATTGAACCAGGGCGCGTGTCTCTCGAAGTGGGACTCACGTCGTGGGAAGTTGATTCAAGCGCGGATGCGCGCAGTGACACCGTCGTGATTGGCGACACCTTCGTGCGTGTTGGCGTCACAACCGACACCGAGGTCAGCGTCGCTTGGACCGCTTATGCGCATTCGCGAACGCGCGATCGTGCGAGCGGGGCGACCGATCGCTCGCAGGGCGTCGGCGATGTTACATTCGCGCTCAAGCACAATTTCCTGCACCCGGGTGGCGAGGGCTTTTCGATTGCGCTCCAGCCCTATGTTACGCTTCCGACCGGTGGCACTGCTGCAGGCGTCGGCGACTGGGCGGCGGGCATGGTGGTCCCGCTCAGTTTCGATCTCGGTCACGGGCTTTCGCTCGGCGGCACCGGCGAAGTCGCGGCGGCGGTCGACGGTGATCGTCACGGACGCCACTTGCTCGCCAGCCAAATTGTCGGGCTTGGCGTCGCGGTGAACGATCAGATCAATGTGACCGGTGAGCTCGAAGCGTTGCGCGATGAGGATCCTGACGGTCACGCAACCCAGACATTCGCAGCGCTGTCACTGGCCTGGGCCCCGTCGAAGGACCTGCAGCTCGACGTGGGAGCGGTTGCCGGACTCAATGCGCATTCGCCCGACCTTCAGCTCTACGCCGGCGTGTCGCGCCGCTTCTGAGCTGTTCGAAACCGGGCAGTCGCGTTCGATAGCGGACGGAGATCGGCGCCACCGCTCGGTGTATTGTTGGGACAACACGCCACGACTTGGTGGGCTTTCCCGAAGGCTGGTAGACTACACACGTAGTCGAATTCTCTAAGTATTTGAAATTGCGTGATCCGTGCTTCTGGCACGGCCCATGCAACGCATGCGGCATCGGCAGCCAGCCCCCGGCCGGCCGAATGTAAAGAGGAGGATCAAGATGGTTCAGTTCGGTATCGGATCGCGCATTGCTGCGCTGGTTGCGGCGTCTTTGATGGCAGGCATGAGTGCTTCCGCCGTCGCGAAGACCGCCGATTCCCAAGGCGCGGAAAGCGCCGCCCGAGAGGGCGACAAATCGGCGACGCCCGCGCGCAAGGTGCAGCCGACCCGCTATTGCGTCATGGTGCGTCCCGCTACTGGCACGATTTTCTCGGGCCGAGTCTGCATGACTCGCGAGCAGTGGCTGCGGGAGGGTTTCGATCCTACGGCACCGCAGGAGTGATTGAGACAAGGCCGGTTGTGCAGCGCGGCTCTGGTCACGGAATCCGTCCGCGCATGACCGCGCTCGTCGTTGGCACGCTCCGATTTGGCCAGGCGCCGATTGAATCCGGCGGGTCCGCCCGCGGCGAGATGTCCCCCTCGCCGCGGGTGCCCTTTTCCTAACTGAGGTTGCGGCCGTAGATCTGGTAGACGCGATTGACTTTGCTTTCGATCGCGTCGGCGATCGCATTCATTCCCTGATTGTCGTCGAGGACCCATCCGATCTCGCCGCGCGTCGCGCCGTAATTGGCGACCGAGGCACGGCGGATATATTCGATCATCATGAAGGCGAGCTGGCTCGCCATTCGCGATGCCTGCAACTCCTTGACTACGCCCATCAGTGGCACGCGCATCGTTCGCGCTTTCGGCTTGCGCAGCCACAACAGCAGTTTGAGCCAGCCGAACGGCAGCATCGAGCCGTTGAGCGGTTTGATCACTTCGTTGATATCGGGAAGCGTCATCATGAATGCGACGGGCTTGCCGTCGAGCTCGGCGATGCGGATCAGATCGCCGAACACCAGCGGTTTGAGCTTCTTTCCGACATCGTCGATTTCGGGCGGAGTAAGCGGAACAAAGCCCCAATTGTCCGACCAGGCATCGTTGAGTATCGACAGGATGACTTCGGCCTCGGCGTCGAACTTGGTCTTGTCGACCATGCGGATGTTGATCCGCGGATTCTTTTCGCCTGACGCGACGATGCGCTGGATCAGCGGCGGAAATGGCTTGGTGATATCGAGCTCATAGGTGAGCAACTGCTTGACTGGAGCATAGCCGGCGCGCTCGACCCATGGCTGATAGCGCGCGAGATTATGGCCCATCATGATCGTCGGCGAATGATCATGACCTTTGATCAGCAGACCTGGCTCTTCCCAGATCGACATGCTGACCGGGCCGAGCGCGCGCATCATTCCCTTGCCGCGCAGCCAGTCTTCGGCCGCCGCGAGCAGCGCTTTGAATACCTCCTCGTCCTCGGCATCCATCACGCCCCAGAAGCCGGTACCCGGCCCGAAGCCCTGCTCCGGTGGCTGCTCGAGCGCGAGCAAGTCGATATGCGCCGAGATCCGACCGACGGCGCGGCCGTCGCGCTCGGCGAGGAAATATTGTGCCTCGGCATGGCTGAACCAGCCATTCTTCTTGGGATCGAGCAGACCCGCGGCTTCGACGCGCAGGGGCGGGACCCAATGCGGATCTCCCGAATTCATGCGATACATGAGGTCGAGGAAGGTTTTTGTGTCGGCCTTGGTGACGACCGGACGGACGGTAAGCGCGCTGGCCAATTCGGGCCCCTCCCTTGATCTGGAACAATGCCCTTCCGCCTTCCACAGGCGCTGTCAAGCGGCTGGGATTGCGCCGCGAACCGGGCGGGAGGTGCGGTTGGAATGCCACCAGAAAGCCACTATGTTCAGCGAAGGGCTTCCCATGGATACTGCACTCAGCCTCGATCGCGGCACTGCCGACGAAGCGGCGCGCGTACCGCGCGTCGTGATCGCGGATGATCGCCCGATGCTCAAGGCGGCCGCCGAATTGACGCGCGACATCATCGCTCCCAAACCGTGGATTTATTGGACCGACATGCTACTCTCGGCCGGGCTGGGATATGCCGCCTTGGTCGGCGCTATTGTCGAGCCGAGCGTGCCGCTGGCGCTCGCGTTCGGCTTGGTCGCGATGTTCGCGCTCTACCGCGCGAGCATGTTCATTCACGAGATCACGCATTTGAAGCACAGTCAGGTGCCAGGCTTCCGTCTCGGCTGGAATCTGGTTGTCGGGATCCCGCTGATGGTGCCGAGCTTCATGTACGAAGGGGTGCACAATCTCCATCATGCTCGCACCCGCTATGGTACGGCGGAGGACCCAGAATATCTCCCGCTCGCGCTGATGAAGCCTTGGACCCTGCCGGCGTTCATATTCGTGTCGCTGCTCGCGCCGATCGCCTTGCTGTTCCGCTATGCCGTGCTGGCGCCGCTGTCGATGCTGATCCCCCCGCTCCGCCGAGTGGTGGTCGCCAAATACTCGGGGCTGCAGATCAACCCGTCTTTCGAGCGTCGGCCACCCGAAGGTGAACTGCGGCGCTGGTGGCTATGGCTGGAAGCGTGCGCCAGCCTCTGGTCGATCTCGCTGCTCACCTTGGTCGCGACCGGCGTGGTGCCGCTGCGCGCGCTCCTCATCTTCCTCGGCGTCGCCGCCGGCCTCACGCTGATCAACCAGATCCGCACTCTGGTCGCGCATCTATGGGAAAACGAAGGCGAGCCGATGACGGTGACCGCGCAATATCTCGACACGGTCAACGTTCCACCGCCCGGGTTCCTGCCACTGCTATGGGCGCCGGTCGGGCTGCGATATCACGCGCTCCACCATCTGATTCCGAGCCTGCCCTATCATTCGCTTACGGAAGCGCATCGCCGCCTGGTAGCTGCGCTTGGTCCAGACTCGCCATACCATCGCGCCAATTACCGCAGCCTCACCGGCCTAATGTTCAAAATCGGCTCGAGCACGATCAAACTACGCTGAGAGCTGCTCTACTTGAATAGCCTCACCTCGAAGCCACCGAAGTGACTGGAGTTGCCAATTGTCCAGGCGCCACCAAGCCTGGCAACTGAGCCTCCTGCGGCGGCGCTGCTGATTGGCGATGGACTATGCTGTGGGCGAGCAAATGATCCCGCACCGGTGCCGGCCGCTCGGTCGGTGCAGAAATCTGCGCCGCCAGCAGCCGCAGTGCTGTTGCGGCAAGGTCCCGGACGGGCTGGTGCACTGTGGTCAGCGGCGGCCATAATGTTACCGCCGTTGTCGTATCGTCGAATCCGACGACGGTCAGCTGGTGCGGGACATCCAAATGACGCCGATGCGCGACCGAGACCACGGCGGCGGCCATGTCGTCGTTGCTGGCGAAGATTGCCGTCGGGGGCGGTGTTCGATCGAGCAATTGTTCCGCCGCGGTTAGCCCCGATGCATAGCCGAAGTCGCCTTGGGCGATATTGGTCTCGACGCCCTCGAACTCGCGAACGGCCGCATAGAAGCCCGCCATGCGCTCGGCCGATGCCGCCTGGTCGGGATTGCCAACTATGAAGCCGATCCGCCGGTGTCCAAGACTGAGCAGATGGTGCGACATCTCATAGGCGGCCTGGCGATCGTTGATGCGCACCGAAATCATGGTTTCGGGAGCATAGGCCGCAACCGTTGCGGTAGGCAGGTGCGCCTTCGCAAAATAGCGCAACAGCGCGGTCGAGTCGCCGAGCGGCGGAGTCAAAAGAACGCCCGAAAGTCCCGAGGCGATGAAGTCCCGCAATGCCTTCGGAGTCGGCGTCTTGCCCTTGGGCGCGCGCAAGATGATCAAGCGCGCGCCGCACGCGCCTGCTTCCTCGAAAGCGCCGGTCAGAAACTCGCTCATGAAGGCCGCGCTGGGGTTCGAATAGATCACGCCAATGCGGAGCTCGGTTGACGTGACGAGGCTGCGGGCCGCGGCATTGGGCTCGTACGCGAGCTCCTCGATTGCCGCCATGACGGCCACCCTCGTTTCAGGCCGGACGCCCTCCCGGCCGTTTATTGCCCGCGACACCGTCATGGGAGACACACCGACCCTCGCGGCGACATCCTTGATCGTAGCGCGACGTCCCCGCCGGTCAGGCGTGTCCAAAAATGGTCTCCCCGTCTCTTCCACTGGATTGCTAGATTTTTTCGCGTGCGAAGCAAGCCGCTCTTTCCCGGATGGCGATGCCCGGATCAGACACTTTCGCGCGTCGCGATATCAGCGCACGCGCGATCTCGTCCGACCCTCCCCGCACCGGTGCCGCGCCAAAAAAAGGGTCCCGGCGAGAGGCCAGGACCAAGGAGGGGAAAGTATTTTTGATGGCGACCCAAATGCGCAGCAATTCAGGATCGGAATGCGCCCAGCGGGGCAGAAATGCGTGACCAGCCGGTGCCAGCTTCGTTTTCGTGCCGTCGTGCCTCTTCTCAAAATTTGGCCCTGAGACCGGTAGTGAAGAAGCGGCCCATGTCGTCGTAGAAACCGAGGGTAGGGTAGAACAGGCCGGGGATGCCTGAATTGGATGGGAAAAGCGGGGCGCGCGCATTCGTAACATTGTTCACGGTGAGGAAGAATTCGCTCTCTCCGCCCAGGAGACGGAACCGGACGGTCGCAGTCACATCCAGCGAATCATAGGACCCGAGACGACCAGAGACGTAATTTTGGCTATTGCCATTCAAGCTGTTGTCGCTGGTCGCCAAATCTACGCTGCTAAGCCATTGATTTTGCAAGGCAATTGCCCAGCTATGGTTGTCGTAGGACAGGAAGGTCGTCTGCCTGACCTTCGGTGCGATCGCCCAGGTCGGGAAGGCTCCGGGAATATTGATCGTGGTATTGACCGGTTGGTAGCTGAGTAAATGCCGGATCGCCACCCGTCCGGGCGCCCGCGAGAAAACATCCTCCAAGTTAAACGCATAATTTGCCTGGACCTCTACGCCTTCCGTCTCCTGCCGAGCGGCATTCAGCGGAGAATTTCGAATCTCTGTGGGAAAGTTCAGGTTGGGATTCTTGTAGTTGGGATCGGCAGGGTTGGTGATTGGGCGGACGGCGAGCGAACAGAAGGGGGAGCTATAGGTAGGAGCGCTGGCCAGGCAAATGTTTTGAATTGCCGAACTCTGATAACTGATACCGGTGATAGCATCCTTTATTCGGGTCCGGTAGTAATCGACCGACAGGTTGAAACCGGGAAGAAACGAAGGCGTCAATACCGCGCCGGCCGTAATGGTTCGCGCCTTTTCAGGCGTCAAATCGGGATTGCCGCGCGAGACCAGCCGGAGACTGTTGTTGCCGTTGGTGAGGAGGTCGGTGAATCCCGTGGAGGAAACGCCCGCCGGCTGGTAGAGATCGTTGAGATTCGGCGCCCGTATGTCCAGCGAAGCGGTACCTCGAACGGCAATCGAGTCGTTGACGTGCCAATCGAGTCCGGCCTTCCACGTCTTTACTGCGCCGAACGAGGAGTATTTGGTGTAGCGACCAGCCAAGGTCGTCGAGAGCGCCTGCGCTATCGGAAGATCTTTGAGCAGGGGAATGTTCACTTCCAGCGCTACTTCGTAAACGTTATTGCTCGCATCCACGGGCGCGTTGGTGTTCTGGACCCAGCGCACGGGAGCGCCACCATTGGCCAGACACATGCGCAGGCCGGTGCAGTCGACGAAGTCGGTCGGCCTGAATGCACTGTCCATCTTGTAGCTGGCCCAGCGCACGTCGCCGGAGACGTTCGCTTTGATATTGCCAGCCGGCAGGCCGAAGCCGATGTCGCCGCCTATCGATCCGCCGATATTGTCCAGCTTCTGGGTTAGTACCCAGGAGGTCGATTGACGGAGATAGTTGTATGAAGCCAGCGACGGCCCATTCGGATCGGTGATGTTGGTGGGAACGCAGCCGGGATAGAGGCTGGCAAATTGCGGCTGCGTCGTGACCCAGCAAACGACCGTTCCGCTGACGTTCACGCCATTCACTGTGGTTCCTGGTGGTGCAATCACCGCGTCCAGCGAGGCGAGATATTTGGCGTTATCCGTGTTGTTGGGGTTGGTGACCTTCAGCCGGCTTTCACCATGGCTGTAGAAGACGTCCCATCGCAGCTTGGCCAAGGAACCGGTGAGGCCCAGTTCGACATTCGCGTTCCGCTGGCGCGATTCGGTTCGGTATAGACGATTGGTACTGCCGACATCCTCCCCGCCGACCTTGTTCCAGATATAAGAAGGCGCCGAGAAATAGGGCGTCGTGGGCGGCGGCGGTGGCGTGGTTCCTGTCTGGGGCGAGGTTGCGGGCGCCGCTGGCAAGCAGCGCCAGCCTGTTGCCGCTGGCGTGCCACACACGATGCCGGCGCCGAGTTGCTGCTGCGTCACTGCTGCCAGAAAAGGATTGTCGGCGAACAGGGTATTTGGCCGGCTGGCGGACGGGCTGACCACCCAATTGATCCAATTCGACGTGTTCCCCGCTTCTGCCCAAGTTGCCTGGGCATAGGCGTTGACCTCCTCGCTCAGGTCGTAGCTAAAACGGCCGAACCACTCTTTCATGTCAATCTGCGAGCGAAAGGTGCCGTATTTCACATAAGAGCCGTCACCGCCCGACTCGAGATTGGCAGTCCCGGTCGGCGTGCCATGGATCATCGGACTCAATATGCCGGGCTGGTTGAACGTATAGTTGTTGAAGGCGCATGCGCTCCCGCAATTGACGGTGCCGAACTGACCGCTGTTGAAAACGCGCGAATAGGGAACGTTGACGAAGGGATTCGACGGCGAACCATTTCCGGCAAGTAGCCACGCCTGCCCATTCGCGCCGTAAGGTCGCGCACTGATCGGAATCATCGCCTGGTTGCGGTAGCGCGCGGACATCTCGAAATGGCCGCGCCCGCCGAACAATTTGGTGCCCCAGGCTAATCCAAGCTGCACTTCCTCGCCGTCGCCATAACCTGAAATGCCGGCATCGGCCTTGACCGACAGCCCAGTGAACTTCTTGTTGAGGACGAAATTGACGACTCCAGCCACTGCATCGGAACCATAAATCGCCGACGCGCCGCCGGTAACGATATCGACTCGGCTCACCAGCATCTGGGGCAAAATATCGATGTCTACGGTGCCGTCCTGGTTCGAAGCCGGAACGCGATGGCCGTCGAGCAGCACCAGGGTCCGCGAGGGCCCGAAATTGCGCAACGAGAGTACATTGCCGCCGTTGTTGGTGCTGGCGTTGCCCTGTGTGCGCGGGGTTCGGCCGCCGATGATCTGCGGGAGCTTGTTAAGACCGTCGGCGATGTCGCTTGGAGTGGTTTTTGCGATTTCGCCTATGTCCACCGACGTAATCGGCGTCGGCGAATTGAGGTTGCTCGTGATCACGCGTGAACCCGTTACGGTGATCTCATTGTCCACTTGCTGGGCGGCGTCAGCGCCCTGGCCTTCGCCTTGCGCCGATTTCGGGAGTGCCGCGGGCGACTGCACTGCGGGTGCCGCCGTACCATCGGCCGTGGCGCCCTGCTCGGGCGTGTGGGTGGCCATTTTTGGCTGAGCAACCGCGGGTTCCGCGAAGAACGAGCATATAATTGCAATAGCACTGGTATGGCATACCAGATAAGCGGATCTAGAATTTCCTTGTTTTCCAATGAAGGAGAGGGCAACTTCTACGTTAGACCCGAGAGTTCCGAGTCGATTTACGCGCGTAGTGCCAATCATGCGCTTTCCCCCTCCCATGTACATATAACGTCGTACAAAAACGTGCCGCATTGCGTGCACGGTGCCGAGTAAACCTTTCCGCGTTGTCGCGATAAGGCACGTTAACGTTAACATTGGAATACGCCACGGTGCGGCAGTCGGTCAATCGGATATTTGAAGGCCTCGATTGAGCCAATTTGCGGGCAAGGCGGATCTGGGAGAGCCCGCTGCGCCGCTTTCACGACTGAGGATAAGCCTGCTAACTACTGTAAATACTGATGTTTATCCCGAAGAAGGGTAGGGGTCGCCCTAGGTTCGGCGGAGCGCCTTGCCCGCCGAGTGTCGTTGATCCATCAACTGGATAGTTGCGCGATGCGAGCTTGCCGAACTGGTAACGTTATCAACCTAAGGAACAAGTCGCTCCCGATTTCGATCCTGACGGACTCTGATGTCGATCTCCCCCGATTTGGGATCGGCTGAACGAAGCATATCGGAGCTTGGTTTGCCCGCACCGGCCGCCGCCCCTCGCCGGCGCCTTGGCAGGCAAGTTGCGTCTCTAGATCAAACTGAAGAACTGCTATTCTTCCGTCCTGAGCAGCACTGCCTCGCCGATGCAGAAAAACAGAAGGAAGCAGGCCCAGGCAGCGAGGAACGGCGGGTAGGCGCCGAGATTTCCCATTGCTAGCGCGAAATTGTCGGCGACGAAATAGGCAAAGCCTAGTGCCATGCCGATCACCACGCGCAGGAACAGCTTGCCCGACCGCGCGACCCCGAATGCGGCAACGGCGCCGAGCAACGGCATCAACACCGCCGAGAGCGGGCCCGAGAGCTTGTGCCAAAGCGCGCCTTCGAGGGCTTTGGTGGGGCGTCCGGCGGTGTTGAGCGCGCTGACCGCGGAATAGAGCGCGCCGAACGACATTTCGTCGGCGACTACGCGCGAAAGGGTGAACTGGTCGGGGGTTACGCCGTGGCCGAAGCGCGCAAGCGCCAGGTGGTCGAGGCGGTCAGACGCGACATCGAACCTCGCGACCTGCTCGGCGCGCCACCCCTGGCCATCGCGGACTCCGCGTTTAGCCGTCACCACGGCGCGCAAGTTGCTGCCTTGACGCTGGTAGATGGTGAGGTCAGTGAGGACCGTGGCGTCGCCGCGGCCCCGGATCTGCGCCGCCTCTATTAAGTCGTCACCATCACGTACCCAGACGCCGCTGCGATCGCCGCGATCGACCGGCAGCGGACCATATTCGACGCCTTTCCAAGCCTGCAGCGTCGCTGTGGCGCGCGAGACAATACGGTCGTTGAAGCTGAAGGAGATCAGCGCGACGCCCAGGCTCGCAACGATCAGCGGGGCAAGCACCTGGTGTGCCGACAGCCCCGAGGCCTTCATTGCGATGACCTCGCTGTTCTGGTTGAGCGTAGCGAGCGTAAGGATCGTGCCGAGCAGGACCGAGAATGGCAGGAACGTCGCAATGATCTGCGGCGTGCGCAGGCTCATGTAGCGCCACACTTCAGCTTCGCCGTTGCCTGCGTGCGCGAGGATCGCCCCGGATTCGGTCAGGACGTCCATCATCTGCAGGATCAGCACCAGCCCTGCGAGGATCGCGAACGTGCGCGTAAGGAACATCTGCGCCATGTACAGCGCCATCGTCCGCGACGGGAAAAAGTCGGCCCACTTCATTCCGCAGCTCCGGCGGGCTCGTCACGCTTGCGCACGCGGCCGGGCAAATGCCGCGCGATGAACTTCGTCGCTTTGCCGAACCCTCGCTCGAGTGCGCCAATCGGCTGGCCACCTGGGACGAACGCCGTCGTGTAGAACATCCAGACGATCAGCGCCGCGAACAGTGTCCATGGTCCCCATAGCGCAAGGATCGGGTTGATCTTGCCCAGACCGCCGACCGATTGGCCGTATTCGTTGATCTTGTGATAGGTCACGACCATCACCACGGCGACGAACACGCCGAGTGCCGACGTCGAGCGTTTGGGCGGGATTCCGAGCGCCACTCCCAGCATCGGCAACAGGAACATGATCGAGATCTCCGCGAGGCGGTAATGCAGCGCCGCCAGGCTTTTCGCCCGCATCGTCCGGTTGGTATTGTCCGGCCGGCCGCGCTCCACCAGCTCGGGCAGCGTCAGTTCAAACCCCGTGTTGTCTCCGCGTTGCCGGAACGCCTCATATTTGGGCAGCGGGATCGGCAGGTCGTGTTGCGTGAACGAGAGCGTGCGCGGCGAGACGAACCCTGGCGCGGTATGCACCAATGTGCCTTTGCTCAGCCGCAGGATGATCGTGTCGGGATCGTCGGTCGCAAGGAACTGACCCTTTTCGGCGGTCGCTGCTATCCAACCGCCGCCCTTCGGGACCATATGGACGAAGATCCCCGAGAGATTGCGGCCATTGTCTCGACTCTGTTCGACTCGCAAAGTCATGCGCGCGCCGAAGCGGGTGAATTCGCCCACCTTGATCGATGCACCGAGCGCACCCGTGCGCAGCTCGAAGCGCAGCCCCTCATAGTTGTAACGCGCACGCGGCTGGATATACCCGACGATTGCCAGGTTGAGCGCCGCGAGCACGACGCAGTAGAGATAGGGGACGAACAGCATTCGGCCATAGCCGAGCCCGACCGCGCGCAACACGTCGAGCTCGGAGGTGGTCGCGAGCCGGCGGAACGCGAGTAGCACCCCCAGCAACAGTCCGATCGGAATGCCGAGCCCGAGATATTCGGGCAGCAGATTGGCGAGCATGCGCCAGACTACGCTTACAGGACCGCCTTCGTTGGCAACGAACTCGATCAGTCGCAGCATGCGGTCAAGCACCAGCAGCATCGCGGTGATCAGGAGCATCGAGATCAACGGAACCGCGATCAGCCGCGCCATGTAGCGATCGATCGATTTCATGGGTGGAACGGCGCTACTCTCGGCGGGTGTCTCGATCCGCTATACCGTGCGACGTAGGACGCGCCACCCGGAAATTGGCGGCTTTAGGGCAGGTTCGCCTATTCTGCGGCTTCGGCTGCATTCGCGCTGCGCGGTTCGGCTAGCGCCTCGCCGATCGCGCGTGCGAGTCCCGCGAGCGTGAACGGCTTTCGCAGCAGCTTATGGCCTTCGAGCATGTCTGCACCCGCTTCGCCAGTATAGCCAGTGACGAACAGCACCGCGACGTCGGCGATGGCGTCTCCGAGTTCCGCGATCATCTCGGGGCCGGACTGGCCGGGCATCAGCACGTCTGTGAGAATGAGGTCAGGCTTGCCGATCTCGGCGATCAACGAGGACGCGACGCTCGGGTCGCCGCAGGCGACTGCACGATGGCCGAGTTCCTCGACTGCATCGATCGTCGCGGCTCGTACTCGGGGATCGTCCTCGACGACCAGCACCGTCAACGCCGCGGTGCTGCGGGGCGCAGGGAGGCTCGTAACCGGGATCGAAGCGAGTGCCGGTGCCGCGAGCTGGACATGGCGCGGTAGGTACAGCGTAACGGTGGTGCCTTTGCTCGGCGCGCTGTCGATCGTTATCTCCCCGTTCGATTGGCGCACGAATGCGAAAATCTGGCTCAATCCCAGCCCGGTGCCCTTGCCCACAGGCTTTGTCGTGAAGAAAGGCTCGAACACTCGGTCGAGAACTTCGGGCGACATGCCATGCCCCGTGTCGATCACCGAGATCGTGACATAATCACCCGCCGCACAGGATCCTATGGCGCCACGGGCGAGCGTCGCCGTGCCGGTTTCGATCCGCATCGTACCGCGGCCATCCATCGCATCGCGCGCATTGACCGCCAGGTTGAGTACTGCGTTCTCGAGCTGGTGGCTGTCGACCCAGACTCGCCAACCCGCGCCGGAGGTCGACACGCGCACATTGATCGCGTCGCCCAGCGTGCGGTCGAGTAGCTCGGACATTTCGACGATCAATCGGCCGGCATCGAGCGCCTCCGGACGCAGCGCCTCGGCGCGCGCAAATGCGAGCAGCTGGCGTGTGAGCGCGGCGGCGCGGTTGGCACCTTCGATCGCACTGTCGATATGGCGTTCGGCATCGTCACTGCCGATGCGGAGGCGACGCTTGGCAAGTTCCAGTCCACCGAGGACGACCGCCAACATATTATTGAAATCGTGAGCAATTCCTCCCGTCAACTGACCGACGGCTTCCATTTTCTGAATTTGGCGAAGCTGCGCTTCGGCGCGCGCACGTTCGTGAGCCTCCTCGCGTAATTGCGCTGTCGCCGATTCCACTGCGGCGCGTAGCCCCACCGCGCGTTCGCGTTCGAGCTCGGCGTCCTCGTCTGCCGCGGCGCGTTCGGCGAGCGCCTGCGCGGCGAACCAACCGAACAGGCTCACGCCAACCACGAGCAATGCGCCGAACAGCGCCAGGGCCTGGGTCGTCATGTTCGACCGTGCCACTGCGTGGCTCGCCACGGCATTGCGCTTGAGAAGAAGGGTGTGCTCGCGATTGATGATGCGATTGAGCGTCGCAGTGACCGCCCGCAACGCGCGAGTGTCGCGCGCCCGGTAAAACAGCCCATAGGCGGTCTGATTGAGCTTGAAGTTCGAATAGCCCGCGATCTCCGCCAGTTCCTTGCCGCGCTCGGCATAGGCGCGGCGCAAGCGACGGATGTCGTCGTCCTGCGCGGGATTGTCATCGGTCTCGCGGTCGAGCGCATCGAGCTGCGCCTTGGCCTGGCTCCACAAGTCGACGTAGATGCGGCCCAGCTGTTTCTCGCCGCTGATCACATAGCGGCCGAGCGCCGCCTCGGCGTTGGCGACGTCGGCCGCAACCGCCTGCGCGCGGATCATCACGTCGTAGCTGTGCGCCTGCGACCGCAGCGCGTCGTCGCGCGCGGCCGCCGCACGGTTCTGCGCGAAAATCAGGATGCCCAGCGCGACCACGCCGAGCACCACCAGCAACGCAAGCAGCAGCTCGCGCGCGTGCGCTTTCACCAGGCCTGCACGACCGAACGCAGAACGCTCTCGCATGGCCTTTCGATTATTGCGCAATTGCTGCGCGCACGCAAAGCCTCAACGGCTCGTCCTATCCAATCGCTCCGGTCGCCATGCCGGCGGCGCGGAACATCGTCAGTATCTGTTCGACCTGCTCGGCCGAGTGCTCGGCGCACAGCGAGCAGCGCAGCAGATAGGTTCCGGCGGGCGTTGCCGGCGGGCGCGCCATATTGACGTAGAGTCCCTGCTCGAGCAGCGCCTGCCACATCATCACCGCTTGGGTCTGGTCCTCGAGGATAACTGCGATGATCGCCGATTGCGGCGTCTCCGTCCCGAGCCTGAAGCCCATCTCGCGCAACCCGCTATGGAGCCGCTTGCTATTTTCCCACAAATGCGCGCGCTTGTTGTGCGCGTGCATCAGCTTGCGGATCGACATGGCGGCGGTCGCCACCACCGAAGGGGGCAGCGACGCAGTGAACACATAGGGGCGGCATACAAGCCGCAGCACTTCGAACTTGGGGTGGTTCGAGACGCAGAATCCGCCGACGGTACCGACTGACTTGGAGAAAGTGCCGACGATGAAGTCGATGTCGCCTTCGCAGCCCTGTTCCTCATAGACGCCGCGGCCGTGCTTTCCGAAGAACCCCATGCCATGCGCTTCATCGCACAGGATCATCGCGCCGTGCTTCTTTGCGACTGCGACCATGTCGGGCAGCGGCGCGACGTCGCCGAACATCGAGTAGACGCCTTCGAGCACCACCAGCTTGCCCGCTTCCTTGGGCAGGCGGCCAAGCCGCTTGTCGAGATCCTCGACCGAGTTGTGGCGAAAGCGCACGATTTCGGCGTTCCCGAGATAGCAGCCGTCGTAGATCGAGGCATGGCTGTCGGCGTCGAGGATGATATACTCGCCCTTGCCCGCGAGCGTCGAAATCATCCCGAGATTGGCCTGGTAGCCAGTCGAGAACACCATCGCGTGCGCGGTGCCGAAATATTCCTTCAGGGCGTCCTCGCACGCCTTGTGCGTCTGATAGGTGCCGTTGAGCACGCGGCTGCCGGTGGTACCCGATCCGAAATTGTCGAGCGCGTCCTTGCCCGCCTGGATTACGTCCGGATCGAACGTCATGCCCATATAGTTGTAGGTGCCGAGCAGGATTGTCTCCTTGCCCTTGATCACGGCCTGGGTCGGCGAGAGCACCTTGTCCATCACGATCGCGAACGGATCGCGCACGCCCGAGGCGAGCAGCGCCTCGCGTTCGGCGATCAGCGGGTCGAATTTGGAGAAGAGATCACTCTCCGGCGCCACCGTTACGGGGTATTCAGGCAGCGCGTCGGCGGTCTGTGCGGCTTCGGTCATCGTTCCTGTCCCTGAGCCGTTCGGGCTGGTGCGGCGAACGTTATTTTCATTGCCATCATTGCTTGAGCTTCTTGACCGCATCGGCGAGCTGGCCGATCGTCTCGATCTCCGCCTGCATGTTCATCGTGATGATGATGTCGAACTCGTCTTCGACGGCGGCGACGAAGTCCATTACCGTCAAGCTATCCCATTCGAGATCCTTGGCGAAGCTCGTGCTCTCGGTCAGCGCGATGCCCTTTTTGTTGAAGGGCTCGATCAGGCGCGTGACGGTTTCGAAGATTTCGGCGCGGTCGCTCACAGGCGCTCCTAGCGGTGGATGTTCGTTCGGCAGGTGCCAAGCAAATGCGGCGGCACTGCGGCCTATACCAGTCCCTGCGCGCGATACCATGCCGCAGTCGCCGCTAGTCCATCCACTGTGGGCACCTGCGGCTGCCACAGCTGGCTCGGCGGACGTTTCGTGGGATCGCTGACCCAGTCATCATGACAGAAATAGGCGACGCGGTCCGGCGTGAGCTTGGCCCCGCTGCCACGGATCAGCCGGTCGAGCTGCGCACCGGCGGCCATCAACGGGCGGGGGAGGGCGATCGACGCGATCCGGCGACCCATCGCGTCGCCGATTGCACGTGCGAAATCCTTATGGCTCCAGCCTGCGGCGACTCCGTCGTCCGGCTCGAGGATCATGCCCTCGGCGCCGCCACCGGCCAGCGCCAGCAGAAGGCGGCCAAGGTCGCTGACTTCGATCACCGACAGCCGTCCGCCCGGCGGCAACAGCGCGAGCCGGTGCTTGGCGAGGCGAAACAGCTCGAGCATCTCCATGTCTCCAGGGCCGAATACCGCGGGCGGCCGCACCATCGACCATTCGAGCCCGGAATCCATGACAACCGCTTCTGCGCCGGCTTTCGACCAGCCGTAGATCGACAGTTCAGGCTCACGCGCGGCGAGCGACGAGACATGGACGAAGCGCTGGACACCCGCGGTCCGGGTCGCGGCGACCATTGCTTGCGTGCCCTCGATATTGCCGTGGGCGAAGCCCGCGCGGTCGGGTGCGTTGATCACGCCGGCGATATGGATGACGGCGTCGGCGCCCTGCGCGAGGCGGGCGAGCCCATCCGGCGTTTCGAGCGAGCCTTCGATCCAGACGACATTGTCGCGCGGCGCCTGCGGCCGGCGCGTGAGCGCACGCACCGTGTGACCGGCGGCGAGCGCTTGCGCGATCAGGGTCGACCCGACGAAACCGGTGCCGCCGGTGACGGCGAGCGCGGTCACAGCAGGGCCATGTGGTTGCGATGCACGAGCGCTGCACGTGGGGCATAGCCGAGTAACTCGGCGGCTTCGTCGCTGCGCTTGCCGACGATCTGCATGGCATCCTCGTGACCATATTCGGCAAGCCCGCGTGCAAGCGGCTTGCCGTCGGGACCGACCACCAGGATCAGATCGCCGCGTGCGAACCGGCCCTCGATCCGCGTCGCGCCCGCCGCCAGCAGGCTCGCCCCGCCGTGCAACGCACGCGCCGCGCCGGCATCGATATGGACCGTGCCCTTGGCCGTGAGCCCGCCGCGCAGCCATGCTTTTCGCGCGGTCGACGTCTTTTGCGCGGCGAACAGGGTGTGGCGCGCTTCCGCGGAAAGCGGTTGCGAGACCCGTCCAGAGGCAATGGCCAGCGCCACGCCAGCACCGGTCGCGATCCGCGCCGCCTGGATCTTCGACACCATGCCGCCTGACCCCATGCCCGATCCCGATCCGGCATCGGCCATTGCTTCGATCTCCGCGTCGATCCGCTCGACTCGCGCGATGTGCCGCGCACCGGGCAGCCGCGGATTGCGGTCGTAGAGCCCGTCGACGTCGCTCAGCAGCACGACGCCCTGCGCGCCCGCGGCCTGCGCGACACGCGCCGCGAGCCGGTCGTTATCGCCGAACCGTATCTCTTCGGTGGCGACGCTGTCATTCTCGTTCAGCACGGGTACGACGCCGAGGCCCAACAGCCGGTCGAGCGTCGCGGCGGCGTTGAGATAGCGGCGGCGATGCTCGAGATCATCGAGCGTGACGAGGATCTGTGCGGCGGTGAGTCCCTGCGCGCCGAGCACTTCGGCCCACATCTGGCTGAGCGCAATCTGGCCGGTGGCCGCGGCTGCCTGCGCGTCCTCAAGGCTCGCGCGACCGCCCTTGGGAAGCCCGAGCCGACGCGCGCCAAGTGCAATAGCGCCGGAGGAGACCACTGCAATCTCCTGTCCGGCGCGATGGCGCGCGGCGATATCGGCAGCAATAGTTTCGAGCCACGCGCGATGGACCTGCCCGTTGGGGTCAACGAGCAGCGCCGACCCGATCTTCACGACGATTCGGTGGCAGGCAGTGGGTGGGAAGAGGGACATGATCGCGCCAGTTGTGCAGAAGCTCGTCAATTGGCAAGCGCGATCAGCGCCTCACACCGGGGACCATTCGATCGCGTCCTCGCCCTCGTCGTCGTCGCTTACCGCTGACGCTTCGGGGCCGATCGCTTCTAGCAGCTTGTCGAGCGCCCAATCGACGCCAATTCCCGCGGCGCCCGAGATCGGGATCACAGGCGCTCCGCTCGCTTCCTCGAGCTCGGCGGAAAGCGCGGCGATGAGCTCGTCGTCGAGCGTGTCGATCTTGTTGAGCGCGACGACTACCGGCTTGCCCTCCAGCCCGCCGCCATAGGCGATCAGCTCGTCGCGGACGATGCGATAGCTTTCGCCGACATCATCATCATTGGCATCGACCAGATGAAGCAGCACGCGGCAGCGCTCGATGTGGCCCAGGAAGCGGTCGCCGACGCCGGCGCCTTCGGCCGCGCCTTCGATCAGCCCGGGAATGTCCGCCAGCACGAACTCGCGCCCCTTGTGGCGCACTACGCCGAGCTGCGGGCGCGTGGTGGTGAACGCATATTCCCCGACTTTGGCCTGGGCATTGGTCACCTGGTTGATGAAGGTCGACTTGCCAGCGTTGGGCAACCCGACCAGTCCGGCGTCGGCTAGCAGCTTCAAGCGCAGCCACACCCAGGCTTCTTCCCCCGGCCAGCCGGTGCCGTGCTGGCGCGGCGCGCGGTTGGTCGAGCTCTTGTAGCTCATGTTGCCGCGACCGCCGTCGCCGCCGCGCAGGAAGACGATACGCTCGCCCGCCTTGGTCAGATCGGCGAGCAGGCTGCGTTCGTCGTCGTCGGCGAGCACCTGCGTCCCGATCGGTACCTTGATCACCAAGTCGCTGCCGCCTGCGCCGGTCTTGTTCGAGCCCGACCCGCCGGTGCCGCGCGGCGCGCGGAAATGCTGAGTGTAGCGGAAGTCGATCAGCGTGTTCAGCCCGGCGACCGCCTCGAAGATGATGTCGCCGCCCTTGCCGCCGTCGCCACCGTCGGGGCCGCCATATTCGATGAACTTCTCGCGCCGGAAGCTCACCGCGCCGGGTCCGCCCGCGCCCGAACGGATAAATATCTTTGCTTGGTCTAGGAAATGCATGCGCGCGATGTAGGCGAGCGGGGGAGGGTGCGCTAGCCTAACAGGAGTCCTTACACCCCGGTGGCGGCACATGCGCCATCACCATCGATTTGGTGGCCAGTTCGCGCGCTTTGTCG
>Ga0105248_10001025_pt1 | contig 30911 bp, 31 predicted proteins | sample KBSS34metaG_FD_81524 | JGI IMG/M metagenome (GOLD analysis project Ga0105248, IMG submission 81524) | Switchgrass rhizosphere microbial communities from Kellogg Biological Station, Michigan, USA - KBS S3-4 metaG | ecosystem: Host-associated > Plants > Roots > Rhizosphere > Soil | place...
CTCACCACGAGCGGTCGTGGCGGAATTGGTAGACGCGCAGCGTTGAGGTCGCTGTGGGGCAACCCGTGGAAGTTCGAGTCTTCTCGACCGCACCAGTGAATCAGGTTCTTCAAATTCCTCAGGAAAAAGCCGCTTCGACATAGCCACAGGGAGGTCCGCATGAGCCGCGAAACGGACGACCTTGAGCTGAAGCAGCGACCTGAGGCCGAAGAGGACCTCGAAGACCTCGCCCTTGGCGAGGACTACGCGCTAAATCCCGACTACGTGCCGATGGTCGCCGACGCGCTCGATCGCGGCGACGCTGAGCGGTTGCGCGAGCTGCTGGGCGCTCTGCACCCGGCCGATATCGCCGACCTCATGGGCTTCCTGTCCGCGGACGACCGCGAAGAGCTGGTCCCGCACCTCGACGCCGAGACGCTGGGCGAGGTGCTCTCCGAACTCGACACCGAGATCCGCGAGGAAATTCTCGAACACGTGCCCTCGGCCCTGCTGGCCCAGGCGCTGGGCGAGATGGAGAGCGACGACGCGGCCGACGTCGTCGATGACCTGGAGGACGACAAGCGCGCCCAGGTGCTGGCCGCGATGCCGGAAACCGAGCGGGTCGCGATCGAGACCACGCTCGCCTACGAGGACGAGACCGCCGGGCGCCTGATGCAGCGCGAGGTGGTGGCCGCGCCGCAGTTCTGGACCGTCGGCCAGACCATCGACCACCTGCGTCGTGAGCGCGACGAACTGCCCGAGCTGTTCTTCGACATCTACGTCGTCGACCCCTCCTACAAGCCCGTGGGCGCGGCCCCGGTCAGCCATCTGCTGAGGGCGCAACGCGACACGCCGCTCGCCCAGATCATGGAGCAGGTCACTGAAATCCCGGTCGATATGGACCAGGAAGAGGTTGCCTATATCTTCAACAAATACAGGCTGATCTCGGCGCCGGTCGTCGAGCCGGGCGGTCGGCTGGTCGGCCAGATCACCGTCGATGACATCGTCGGCGTCATCCAGGAAGAGACCGAGGAAGACATCCTGGCCCTGGCCGGGGTGGGCGACGCCGGCCGCGACGCCGGTGTGGTCGGCATCATCCGCTCGCGCCTGCCGTGGCTGGTCATCAACCTGGCCACCGAAGCCATCGCCGCCACGGTGGTCGGCGCCTTTCAGGACGAGATCGCCAAGCTGACGGCGCTGGCTGTCCTGATGCCCATCGTCTCGTCTCTGGGCGGCAACGCCGGAACCCAGGCGCTTACGGTGGCTGTGCGCGCCATCGCCAGCCGCGAACTCAACTCGTCCAACGCCATGCGGGTGATCTGGCGCGAGGTGGCGGTGGGGGTGTTCAACGGCGCCTCAATGGGCAGCCTTCTGGGCATTGCGGCGTGGATCTTCTGGCACGACATCCGCCTTTCGGTGGTCGTCGGGTTGGCGGTTCTGGCCAACTTCTTCGTGGCCGCGCTGGGGGGCATCCTGGCCCCGATTGTCCTCGACCGCTTCGGTCGCGACCCCGCGGTCTCGTCGTCGGTGGTCGTGACCTTCATGTGCGACTTCTTCGGATTTCTCGCACTGCTTGGACTTGCCGCCCTTATCTTATTGTAAGTGCTAAGCTAGTAAGCGTGACGCCGGCTCCGGCGGCCCACGTCTTGCGGCTGAGAGCCAGCGTTAACGCGCCTGTATCAATCTGGGTCAGAGGGCATGCTGCCTCGCCACCGTGTGTCCCGGACCGCGATCGACCTGATCAAGCGGTTCGAGGGCTATCGCCAGAGAGCCGCTCAGCTCCCCGACGGGCGCTGGACGATCGGCCATGGCCACACGCTGACAGCGCGCCAGGGCGCCGAGGTGTCGGCCGACGACGCCGAGGCCCTGCTGCTCTACGATCTGATCGCCGTCTCGCACGTGCTGAACGAGCAGGTGTTCGTGACGCTCGGCCAGAACGAGTTCGACGCGCTCTCGTCCTTTGTCTTCAACATCGGCGCGGAGAATTTCGGCCGCTCCAGCGTCCTGAAGCGGCTCAACGAGGGCTCGGCGGTGATGGCCGCCGGAGCCATGGAGCTGTGGCGCAAGGCCGAAGTGGCCGGCGAGAAGATCGTGGTCGACGCCCTCGTGCGCCGTCGGGCCGCCGAGAGGGCCCTGTTCCTGACACCCGACAACGGCCTCTGGGTTCCGGCGCCATCGCCGGTCCTGAAGCCTCTCCTGGACACCGACGCTTTCGACCTGATCCCGCACCGGACGCCGGTCGACGTGACCACGGCGACCGAGGGTGAGACCGTCGTCGTGCTGCGCGAGGGCGAACCCGCCTTGCCGGCGCCGGCGCCGCCGGAGGACGACGAGGCCGTCAGCCCGGCGCTCGTCGCGGCCGAGGCGGTCACCGCGCGGCTCTCGACCATTTTCCAGGACGCGCCGTCTGACGAAACGCCCGTCGCTGAGGTTGCGCCAGAGCCGGCGCCTGACGTCGCCGCCGAGGTGCCCTTCGCGCTTCGCGCCCCGGACTTCGAGGAAGAGGTATCGGAGGCCGAGGAAGAGCTTTGGGACGATACCGAGGAAGAGCCGCGCGGCCCCGATCTGTTCGAAACCGCGCCCGCCAATGACGCCATCGAGATTGATGAGCCCGACGACGGCCTGGCCGCAGCGATCGAGCGCGACCGCTATGTGATCGACGACGACGCGCCGTTCGAGTTCGTGGCCCCGACCGTGCAGCCCCTCCCGGAGGAGCCGCAGGGCGGCGGCCTGACCCTGGCGGCGCTCGCCGTGCTGGGCCTGATCTTCTTCGGCGGCGGGGCGTTCTGGGCAACCAATGCGCGGCCGGCGCCGGCGACGGCGTTCATCGACCCGAAGACCGTGGGCCTGCTGGCCGGGATCACCGGAGCGATGTTCTTCGCCGTAGCCGTCTATCTCCTGCTGAACCGCCTGACCCAGGCGTCCGAACGGGCGGCCCGCCAGCGCCGCTGATACGGAACCGTTTCGCGGGCGCGCCGCTCATGCTAAGCCCCGCGCCATGATCCCGAACCATGGCCCCACGCTGGAATTCGGCCTCGGCGAGACTGCCGACGCCATCCGTGAAACCACCGCCCGCTTCGCCGCCGATAAGATCGCGCCGATCGCCGCGCAGATCGACGCCGACAACGAGTTCCCTCGCGCGCTCTGGCCGCAGATGGGGGAGCTTGGCCTGCACGGCGTCACGGTGGAGGAAGAGTTCGGCGGCCTGGGCCTTGGCTACCTCGAGCACGTGGTGGCGATGGAGGAGGTGTCCCGCGCCTCGGCGTCCGTCGGCCTGTCCTACGGCGCCCACTCGAACCTCTGCGTGAACCAGATCCGCCGCTGGGGCTCGGAAGCCCAGAAGAAGCGCTATCTGCCCGGCCTGATCAGCGGCGAGCACGTGGGCTCGCTCGCCATGAGCGAGGCCGGAGCGGGCTCTGACGTGGTCTCCATGCGCCTGGTCGCGCGCAAGGTCGGCGACCGCTACGTCCTGAACGGGACCAAGTTCTGGATCACCAACGCGCCGCACGCCGATACCCTGGTGGTCTACGCCAAGACCGATCCCGACGCGGCGGGGAAGGGCATCACCGCCTTCCTGATCGAGAAGGGGATGAAGGGCTTCAGCGTCTCCAAGAAGCTCGACAAGATGGGCATGCGCGGCTCCGACACGGCTGAGCTGGTGTTCGAGGACTGCGAAGTCCCCGAAGAGAACATCATGGGCCCGGAGAACGGTGGCGTTGGCGTGCTGATGAGCGGGCTGGACTACGAGCGCGCCGTCCTGGCGGCTGGCCCGCTGGGCATCATGCAGGCCTGCCTTGACGTGGTGTTGCCCTATGTCCGCGAGCGCAAGCAGTTCGGCAAGGCGATCGGCTCCTTCCAGCTCATGCAGGGCAAGGTCGCCGACATGTACGTGGCCCTGAACTCGGCGCGGGCCTATGTTTATGCGGTGGCCAAGGCCTGCGACGCGGGCATGACCACGCGGTTCGACGCGGCAGGGGCGATCCTCATGGCTTCGGAGAATGCGGTGCGCGTGTCGCTGGAGGCCGTCCAGGCGCTCGGCGGCGCCGGCTATACCAAGGAGTATCCTGTGGAACGCCTGGTCCGCGACGCCAAACTCTACGACATCGGCGCCGGCACCAATGAGATTCGTCGCTTCCTGATCGGACGGGAGCTGATCGGCGGATGAGGGCGGCGGGGGCCACTCTTGGGGTGTTTGGGGCGATCGCAACGGCCGTCGTCGCGCTGGCCGGGTGCCAGACCGCGCCGCCGCTCCCGCCGTCCTGCCCCGTCGGCCAGATCTCCCAGCAGACCGCCCAGCTCTACTTCGGCGGCATGTTCGGCCCGGCCTCGAAGATCAGCGAGACCCAGTTTCGCAAGTACGTCGAGGAGGAGCTGACTCCGCGCTTTCCCGACGGCCTGACCGTGCTCGACGGCGGCCGCCAGTGGCGCGGCGAAGAGAACAAGGCGATCCGTGAGGCCGCCAAGGTGGTGCTCATCGTTCTGCCGAAGACGCACGCCGCCCAGTCGCGGATCAACGCGGCCCGCAGCGCCTACTGGTCGCGCTTCCATCAGGACGCGGTGGTCGAGGTCATGCCCCCGGCCTGCGTCGCGCTCTGAGGCCGGTTCAGCCGCCCGGGTGGTAGCGCCGCTCGACGTGACCCTTCAACTCCTCCGGGTAGAAGTAGACGTCACGCAGGTCGCCAGTCGCGTAGCGCGCCGCCTGGTCGTCGAAGTGCTTTGACGTCGGATCGCCGCTCTCGCCGCCGGCGGTGACTGCGCGGGCATGGACCCGGTCTCCGAACTCCACCGCGGCGATGAAGCTGTTGCCGTTGGAGCCGTAGTACTTCTTCGTTCCGGGATAGCGCTTGGCGCCGAAGGAGGCGAGCGAGCCCCAGGCGGCCGAGGTGAACGCCACCGGGATCGAGGGGCCGGCGTCGTCGAACTGCGGGCTGATGTCGTCGGTGATCCGCTGGAAGCGGTTGATCTCGCCCCACTTGGTCTTCCAGGTTCCGAAGTCCTGGTTCAGCCGCGCGACGGCCTCGTCCAGGGCCTGCAGCTTCTGCGCCGGGGTCGCCCGCGCCATCGCTTCGTAGACCGTAACGCCCGCCGCCTTGGCGCCCGGCGCGGCCTTGTCGAACAGCGCCTCGGCCCAGAAGACCGCCAGCGAGGTCGGGACCGAGTCCGCCGCCCAGCGGTCGTCCCAGGCGCGCAGGGGCTCGATGGGTTCGCGCAGCCTGGCCTTCAGCGGGTCGTCGGCCGGCGCGGCGTCGTAGGCCGCCACCAGACCCGGCACGAGTTGGGCGAAGGCCGGCAGGTAGGGATCGTACGCGGCCCGGATCAGCGTCGGGATGGTGAAGTCCTTGCGCGCGCTCAGCACGCGCAGGGCATGGGGCGTGCGCGGGTTCTCGCCGGCCTGGTCCATGTAGCGCGGATAGTCGGCGGCCCTCAGGCTCCCGGCGCCGGCGGCTGACCACGGCGCGTCGTTGGAGTTGTAGAGCCAGCCGCCGGCCGGGCTCAGCACCTTCGGCATGTCGGCAAAGGGCGTGACGCCCTTCCAGTCGGTTGCCGGGTCCGAGCCGTCGACTGGCTTGGTATAGTCGAACCGGTTGTCGCGCCGGGGCATGAACTGCGGCAGCAGCAGCGCCGTCTCGCCCTTGGAATCGGCGAAGACCGTGTTGTTCGAGGAGTTGGCGGCCAGCTCGGCGACCTTCAGGAACGAGGCCAGGTCCGTGGTCTTGGTGCGGCCGAACGACTGCTCCAGCGCCTCGATCGGCCTGAACATCAGCGCGATTGCGATCCACTTGCCGTCCTGCTCGCGCACGATCGGGCCGTGGTGGGTGCGATAGGTGGTGAAGCGCGCCGGATGGCCGCCATCGCCGCGGTAGGGAACCGTGATGGTCGTCACCGTGACCGGCCGCAGCTCCGCGCCATATTTGTAGAACAGCTTGCCGTCCTTGCGGACGATGGTCTCGGCGAACTCGTCGATGGTGTCCGCGCCGCTGGTGGTGTGCATCCAGCCGGCATGGGCGTTGAAGCCCTGGTAGATGAAGAACTGGCCCCAGGTCGAGGCGCCATAGGCGTTGAGGCCCTGGTCGCTGGTCACCTGCTGTTCGGAGCGGAAGAAGAACGAGGTGTGCGGGTTGATGTAGAGCAGGGCGTGGCCGTCCTTGGTGACGGAAGGCCCGATGGCGATGCCGTTGGAGCCGCTGGGCTCCTTGAACTTCGGCGGTTCGTCGTCGAGCGCGGCAGCCTGTTTGCCGCCGTAGAAGGCTTCCAGCTGGTTCAGCGGGGCCTTCTCGATGTCGGGCCCGATGCTGCCTTCGGTGAAGCTGAGCGCCATCCAGGGCTCGAAGCGCCGGATGACCTTCGGCGTCACCTTCGGGTGGGTCGCCAGATAGTAGTTCAGCCCGTCGGCCCAGGCGTTCATCAGCGCCTTCAGATAGGCCGGGCTGGCGGCGTATTTGGCTTTCAGATCCACCGGATCGATCACCAGCTTGGCGCGCAGGTCCTGCCAGATCGCGGCCTGTCCCTCGGCCTCGGCGGTGCGGCCGAGCGTCGTGAGGTAGTTGGACTCCACGCGGTTGAAGTCGTCTTCCGCCTGGGCGTAGATCATGCCGAACACCGCGTCGGCGTCGCTCTTGCCGTGGATGTGGGCGATGCCCCAGTCGTCGCGGCTGATGATCACCCGGGCCGCCTCGGCCTTCCAGCGCGGCAGGTCGGCCCCCAAGGCAAAGGTGGGGGCGGACGAGGCCGCCAGAACACTCGTCAGGATCAGGACGCTGAGGATTCGCATGCGTCCGGACTACCTGTCGCTCCGCCCGGCGTCTAGGCGCTCGGCCGTATCGCCTCGGCGGTCGCGACGTCAGCGGGGAAGAAGGTCTCCAGCGACAGCTCCGACAGCGTGATGTCCACGGCCGCTCCGAACACCGTCGTCGTCGACAGGAACGACAGCAGCTTGTCGCCGAGCAGCAGCTGGAACGGCACCGCGACCCCGCCGAAATCTTCCGGGCGGCGGTCCGGCGCCGGCGGGACCGGATAGGTCTCGACATCGGCCAGTAGCGCGACGAGCCCGGGATCGGCGGTCAGCGCGATCTGGCGGCGCAGACGCTCCAGCAGATGCGCCCGCCATTCCGCGAAATTGGCGATCCGTGGCGCTAGGCCCTCCGGGTGCAACGCCAGGCGCATGACGTTGATCTGGCCTTCGAGAAGGTGCGCCGCGGCGCCCGCCATCAACGGCGGCACGGCGTCGTTGGCGGCCACCAGGTTCCAGCGCAGGTCGATGACCAAGGCCGGATAGGGCTCGTGACCCTTGAGGATCAGGTCGATGGCTCGGCGCGCGGCGGTGAGCGCGGGGTCGTCCAGGGCGCGCTCGACGAAGACCGGCGCGAACCCAGCGGCCACCAGCAGCACGTTTCGCTCGCGCAGCGGCGCCTCGAGCTGCTCGGCCAGCAGCATGACCATGTCGCGGCTGGGTTGGGCGCGACCGGTCTCCAGGAAGCTGAGATGGCGGGTGGAAATCTCGGCGTCGAGCGCGAGGTCGAGCTGGCTGAGGCGGCGGCGCTGACGCCATTCGCGCAGGTGGTCGCCGAAGGACTTGAGGGTGGCAGGCATGGGCCGATCCTAACGCCCCGCGGGAACGTCCTCCATGACCTGGCAGGTAATGGATCACGGCGAAGGGCCGCCGGATTGCTCCGACGGCCCCCACTGGGCGCCGCGCCCGGCAAGCTAATGACAGCCTCTCCAGAGCCGGGCGACGCAGCCGCAGTGTGTCTTGTTAGCGGCGGACGGAGGCCGCGCCGTCCGCCGAAGCGTCGGCCGACGCGTGCGGTGGCTTGCTGGCCGAAGCCGCGGCCGAACCCGACCCCTGGGCCGAACCACCGGCCTTGGCGTGCTTGGTCGACGCCTGGCCGGAGCCCGCCGTCTCGGTGTTGGCGGCCACGCCTTGATCGGCGGCGCTGGTCGCCTGCTGTTGCGCCTGGCTCGCCAGCCCGCCTGCGGCCTGGGCCGCGCCGGACGCATTGGTCTGGGCGGAAGCCACCGCGCCGGTGGCTGCGCCCTGGGCTTGGGCCGCGGTGGAGGCGGCGGCGCCCTTGGCCTGGCCGGCGGCGTCACGCGCCTTGTGGCGAGCACTCGTGCTGGTGTCGTGCAGCGGCCCGGTCAGCGAGCCGGGGTCGGCGCCAAAGCCGCCAGACGCGCGCCCGGCGCCGGTCAATCCGCCGGTCAGTCCGCCGGGACCGCTCAGGCCGCCGGTGAGGCCGCCGGTCAATCCACCGTGCCCGCCGAGCAGTTGGGCGTCGGCCGCGCCGGCGAAGGCGAAGCTGGAGGCCAGGGCGGCGGCGATAAGGGTCTTACGCATGGAAGATCTCCTGTCGTTTTGTAGAACTCACGGCAGGTCCAACGACCGGGACTGGGAGATTCATCCCGCGGCGGGTGATTTTTCCGGCCTGAGGCCCACCGCCCCCGGATCGACGCGCAATTCCCAGCCCACCAGGCCGCGCCCGTAGACCGGGTCGGGACCAGGCGCGCCCAGGTCGACGGCCTCGCGTCCCAGCGCCTCGACGGCCTGGGCGGCCGTGGCGCCGGCCGCCAGTCGCGCCAGCCGTCCGGCGACGATGGGGGCGGCGAACGAGGTTCCACGCACGCGGACATAACCGCCGCTCAAGCCAGCGGCCGCCATCTCGGCGCCTGGCGCGGCGAAGTCGACGTGGGTCCCACGGCCGGCTTCCGGCAGCACGCGGCGGCCGGCGTCTACGCCGGTGACCGCCACCACGCCGGAATAGGCCGCCGGATAGAGCGGCGCGGCGGCCGGGCCGTCGTTGCCCACCGCGGCGACCACCAGGTGGCCGCGCGCGATCAGCGCCTGGACAGCGGCGGCCAGCAACAGGTTCGAGGGGCCGACCAGGCTGATGTTGATCACCGGCGTCTTCTGTTCAGCCAGCCAGGCGAGGCCGCGCACGACCGCCTGAGCCGAGCCGCCGGCGGCGGTCGGCCCGTAGACGTCGGCCACATAGAGGCTGGCCCCGCTCGCCGCGCCGTGGAACGGGCCCGCGCCGCCGACGATCAACGAAGCGACGGCCGTGGCGTGAGCGCTGGTGGCCGCCCCGCCGGGCGCGAAGGCGCGCTGCACGACCTGTGCGCGGGCCAGCGCGGGGCGGCTGGCGGCCACCGAGCCATCGACGAGGCCGATCCGCAGGCCGCGTGCGTCGGGCGCCGCGGCGCCGGCGACAGCGCTCATCGCCGGTCCGGCGACGCCGCCCGCCTCCTGATAGAGGTGGTTGAAGTCATACTGCCCGGCGGGGTCGAGGGCGCGCAGCTGGCGGATCGCCTCGACGGCGGAGCGGCCCCTCGGCAAGCCGAGGACATAGGTCTTGAGGCCGAGCGCGCCGAGATCCTCCTGCGAGCGCACGCTGAACCCAGCTTGGCGCAGGCGGGCGAGCGCGGCCGGGTCGGTCGCCACGGCCAGCACCTCGCCGCGGACCACGGGCTGGCCGTGGTCGTCGGTCTCGACCTGATCGGAGTGGCGACGCAGCAGCTGCTCGGCGGTCAGCCGGCGCACCTGGTCGAGCGGCGCCCGGGCCAGTTCGCCCGCCAGGGCCTCGACCTGCGGCGTGACATTGGTCCTGGGCAGCGTGGCGGCGGCGTCTGGAAGGTCGCGGGGCCCCAGGCGGCCCGGAAGCTCGCTCGGAAGACCGCCGCCGATCGGCAGGCCGGGCAGTCCACCGCCGATCAGCTGGGCCGCCGCCGGTGCGGCGAACCCCAGCGCGGCGGCCAGCGCCAGCGCTCTCAGCGGGCCAAGAAATCGATGATCAGGCGTCATTTCAGGGAACAAACGCATTCAGGCGTCACTGTGGTTGCAGGTTTTGCGAATTGTCGGGGATGAAACGCGCCGGCCCGGTCGTTTCATCCGCAAGAACGCAGGTAAGTCTTGAACGGCCTTGAGCGCGAGATCGTCGGATTGCTGCCGCGTCTGCGAAGGTTTGCGCGCGCCCTGGCGCGTGCGCCGGCCGACGCCGATGACCTGGTGCAGCTGACGGTGGAGCGGGCGCTGACCCGCCGCGATCAATGGCGCGCCGGGACCCGCCTCGACAGCTGGATGTTTCGCATCATGAAGAACGCCTGGATCGACGAAACCCGCGCCCGCAGCCGCCAGGGCGGGCTGTTCGCCCCCGCCGAGGCGGGCGAGCGGGTCGGCGACGACGGGGCAGGGGCCATGGAGGCCCGCCTGGCCGCCGCCGAGGTCGAGCGCGCCATGGCCAGGCTGCCCGCCGATCAGCGCCTGGCCGTGGCCCTGGTGCTCGTGGAGGGGCTTTCGTACCAGGAGGCGGCCGACGTGCTGGAAATCCCCGCCGGCACGCTCACCAGCCGTCTGGTCCGTGGACGCATGGCTCTGATGGCCGATCTGGCGGAGGCAAGGCCATGAGCGCCGAGCAGCGGTTGATCGCCTATCTGGACGGCGAACTGTCGCCCGCGGAGCGGGAGGCGTTCGAGGCCGAGCTGGCCGCCGATCCGGCGCTCGCCGCCCAGGTCGAGCTGCATGCGGCGCTGTCGGCCCGGGTCGCCCGGACCTACGCGCCCGTCCTGGACGAACCGGTTCCGCCCCGGCTGACGGCCATCGCCAGCGTGGCGAACGACCGCGGCGGGCTGATGTCTTCGCTGCCGCGATGGGCGGCGATGGCGGCCTGCTTGGTGGTGGGCGTCCTGGCTGGGCGGGCCTTCTGGCCGCAAGGCGGCCCTCTGGCGATGCACGGTCGCGCGTTGGTGGCGCAGGGCGGCCTGGACCAGGCGTTGACCCACCAACTCGCCTCGGACCCCGGCGCGATCCGGGTCGGGCTCAGTTTCCGCGCGCGCGACGGCCGCTACTGCCGCACGTTCCAGAGCCCGGACGACCATCTGGCGGGGCTCGCCTGTCGCGGCGACGGACGCTGGGTGGCCGAAACCGCTGTGGCCTGGACCGCCCAAGCCCAGCCGGACTACCGCACCGCCGCCAGCGCGACGCCGCCCGCTGTCCTGGCCGCGATCGACGCGATGATCGCCGGCGAGGCGCTGGACGCCGGCGCTGAGCGCGCCGCCCGGGACCGGGGCTGGAAACCCTGATCCCACGGGGCGGCGGAAATGCGAAAGGCCGCCCTGTCGCCAGGACGGCCTTTCCATAGTCGGACCGCAGAGCGGTACGCGACCTTTGCCAAAGCTAGGCCTAGGCGCGGACCCCGCAAGCGGAGGTCCAGGTCACGGTCACCGGCATACGGCTTTCACTATGAGACACTGGATCACCTCCTTTCAGTTGCTGAGCAAGGACCCTCAATATGGGTCGCTTCGGGCCGCTGCGCAAACACCTGAATGACGCAGATCAGCGCGGCGGCCCGATCGGGGGCTTCAGCTCCGTCTGTTCGATCAGGTTGAGCCGCCGGCGCAGCGCCTGGACGGGCCGGTCGAGCTTGGCGAGCGCCTCGTTCATCGCGCGGAACCCCTCGTCGACCGCGGGCTGGAAGGCGCTGAAGTCGCGGATTTCCACCTTGGTCGTGTCGGGCAGGACCAGGAGGTCGGTGGCCTCGCGGGCCGCCGCCAGGTCGCGAGAGGTGGACACCGTGGCCGCGCGCATCAGCAGCGACACGATCGGCGGTCCCTTGCGCCACTGGCCCGACCAGATCCAGCGCCAGACCGAGGCCGGCCGCGCCACGTCGTCGGCGGTGATACTGCGCCCGCCGGTGACGTCCACGCCGACGATCGGCCCGAGCTGGGTCATCCGCATCACGTCGGCCGGGAAGTTCTTCATCACCGCGCCGTCGACCAGCACATTGTTGTCGTCGGTGGCCGGCGGCAGGATGCCCGGGAGCGAGATGGTGGCCCGGAGCGCCTTTCGCAGCAGGCCGCGGCGATGCATCTGATAGGCGCCCGTGGTCAGGTTCGACGATAGGCAGAAGAACGGTAGCCATAGGTCGGCGATCTGCGTCTCGCCGAAATGGTGCGCCAGCCGCTCGTTGACCTTGATCCCATTGGTCATCGCCAGCAGCGGAATGGCGATGTCGTCCAGCGGGCTGGTGTCGACGAAGGCTTCGCGGATGCGCCGCTCCATCTCCGCCTCTTCCCAGCCCATGGCCACGCCCGCGGCGATGATCGCGCCCATGGAGACCCCGCCGACGAAGTCGATGGGCACGCCGCGCGCCCGGAGCGCCTGGACAGCGCCCACGTGGGCGTAGGCCCGCGCGCCGCCGCCCGACAGCACCAGGCCCACCGACTGGCCGGTGAGAACGCGCGCGATCCGCTGGATGTCCGGCAGGTGGTCGCGGCGCACGTGGAACAGTCGCGCCGGGTTGGCGGCGTCCATCCACGCCTCCGAGCCCTCCGGACGGGCGATGTCCGGCGGCTGGATCAGGATCAGGTCGACGAGGTTCTGCGCCTGCAGCGGGGTCGGCGCGGTGGGCGCCGGATCGGGCTTGGGCGGCTTGCGGTCGCCGCGGCCGACACGGAACAGCCGGTCCACCTGGCGGGCCACGACCTGGCGCCAGCCCCCATCGTCGCTCTCGGCCACGTAGAGCACGAAGTCGTGGGTCTTCTCGACGTCGGAGAACCATTCGGTCGGCGCGCTCTGCGCCTCGGCGCCGATGGTGGTCACCGTGTAGTCCAGCTTGCCGATCTCCGCGGCGATACGGTCGACGAGGGGGCGTAGCGGCCCGCTTTGGCCGAGCGGCACGAAGCCGAACACCGAGGGCTCGCCGGTGCTGCCGCGCATCACCGCCTGGCGGCTGCGCAGCATCATCAGCCGGGCCAGCTCGATCATCACGTCGGGCTCGGCCTCGCAGGCTTCGAAGAACACGTCGCGGGGCACCGCGATGATCTCGCTGTCGCGCAGCGCCACCACGTCGGCCGAGTGCGGCGCATTGGCGATCAGCGACATCTCGCCGGCCGGCTGACCGGGCCGGATCACGCCCAGGAACTGGATCTCATGGCCCTGTTCGCGGCGGAAAGCGCCCAGCCGGCCGACGTGCAGGAAGTAGAGCTGGTCGGAGCTGTCGCCGGCCGCGAACAGCGTCTGGCCGCCGGGCAGGGAGAACCAGGTGGCCTCGTCCTGGACACGCTGCTGCCCAAACAGGCGCGCCAGCGCCGAGTCTTCGGGAATGGCTGGAAGGCGGCCCACGGCTGAGGAGCCTAAACTGCCCACAGAGTCGCCGCTACGGCGCACAGCGAAGCTCTTCGATCCTCTGGCCAAACCTCGGGACGCGCCCTAATCCAGGGTCATGGCGCTGCATATGATCAAGCTCTGCGTGGGCTGCGACACCGTCGAGGAATTGCTCGAATGGCGCGCTGCGCACGACGACCCCGATGGCCACTGGATCATGCGCACCCGCCAGACGCCCAAGCGCGCCGCGGAGATGGTCGACGGCGGCTCGCTCTATCGCGTCTTCAAGGGCGTCATCCTCTGCCGCCAGGCGATCACGGCGGTGAACACGGTGGGCGAGGGGATCACCGCGCGCTGCGAGGTGACCTTGGATCCGGAGACGGTGCGGGTCGCGCCGACGCCGCGCCGGGCCTTCCAGGGCTGGCGGTACCTGGAGCCGAAGGATGCGCCGCCGGACCTGCCGAACGAGACCTTCGGCGATATCCCGACCTCGCTGGCCCGCCAGCTGCGCGAAGTGGGCGCCTGGTAGCGCTACCACTGCCGATCCAGCGAACGTGCGTTGACGCGAATCTCGCCGGCGCGCTCACCTGAGGCCCAAGTGAGTCGGCCCGCCTCGGGGCGACGCAGGGAGCTATCGTGTCATGCCGCAGGCCAGCGTTATCGTGGTCGGCAATGAGAAGGGCGGGGCGGGAAAGTCCACCATCGCCATCCATACCGCCGCCGCCCTGCTGCACGCCGAGGCGAAGGTGGCGGTGCTCGACCTCGACCTGCGCCAGCAGTCGACCGCGCACTTCTTCGCCAACCGCGCCGCCTGGCTGGCCGCCAACGGGGTGACCGCGCCCATGCCGCTGGACAATCGCCTGGGCGGCGGCCTCTCGACGCTGAGCGAGGCCGACGTGCTGGGCCGCTTCGAGGACGCCTTCGGCCAGGCCAGCCAGGACGCCGACTTCGTCATTATCGACACGCCTGGCAGCGACACCCAGATCAGCCGCACCGCCCACGGCCTGGCCGACGTCATCGTCACCCCGATGAACGACAGCTTCGTCGATTTCGACATGCTGGGCGTGGTCGATCCGGTGACCCTCGAGCTCACCCGCCACAGCCTCTATTCCGAGACGGTCTGGAACTGCCGCAAGGTGCGCGCCGCCAAGGACCGCAAGATGATCGACTGGGTGGTGCTCAGGAACCGCCTGGCGCCCACCGAGGCGCGCAATCGCAAGCGCCTGGAAGAGCGGATCGAGACCCTGTCGCGCAAAGTCGGGTTCCGCATCGGGCCCGGCCTGCGCGATCGAGTGATCTATCGTGAGCTGTTCCCCTTCGGCCTCACCGTGGCCGACCTGTCGCCGACGATCCGGCCCGTTGCGATGTCGCTGCAGCACGTGGCCGCGCGTCAGGAACTGCGCGCCCTGATGACCGCGCTCGGCCTCTCGGGGTTCTCCGACGGCGAGCAGATCGCCGCGGAATAGGCCGCCCGTGCCGTTCCTCGCCCTTGGCGCGGTGGCGCTCCTGCTCGTCGTCTGGTTCACCAACGGCAAGCCGCTCTTCCAGCACCGCGAATGGCGGCTGACGTCGGCGGGCTTCGCCATCGCCGCCTTCGCCGCGGCCGCTTACGTCGCCCTCCGCGAGGCCTGGTTGCCGGCCCTGGTGCTGGTGGTTCTGGGCCTCTGGTTGGCCGTCTCCGCCCGCCGACCCGGCGCGGCGGCGCCTGCGCGGCAGCCGTCCGTCAGGATGAGCCTCGACGAGGCCCGCTCGGTTTTGGGCGTGGAGGAGGGCGCGACGCCCGCCCAGATCAAGGCTGCCTACACGCGCCTGATGCGCATGGCCCATCCGGACAAGGGCGGAACCGCCGGCCTCGCCGCCCAGCTCAACGCCGCGCGCGAGCGGCTGTTGGAAGGGTAGGCGCTCGGGCGGGTTACGCGGGCGCGATGACCATGCAGGCCAGGCGCTTGGACTTCATCGCCCGGCAGGCGTCCTTGGCGTCGGTCTCGGCGAGGCCCGAGAACACCGCCTTGTACTTGCGGCCTTCCTTCTCCGCGGCGCCGCGGGCGCCGTCGAAGTGGTCGGCGAACTTCTTTTCGACCATGGCGATCTGGCGGTGCGCGTCCATCTTGGAGCGGAACTCGCCGACCTGCACGCCCCAGCGGGACTTGCCGCCGCGCTTGGCGACTTCGATCTTGCCGGCCTTGGCGGCCGGGGCCTGGGTAAGCTCGATCTTGAGCGAGGCCTGTTCGCCATCGCCCTGCTCGGACGGCGGGCGAACCACCGGGCCGTTCAGCTCGGTCGGCTCGAACATGTTCTGAGCGACGACGATCTTCTCGCCCATGGCGCGGCGGTGCATCACGTCGAAGCCGGTGAGCAGCAGGTCCTCGGCGTTCTGGTCGCGCTGGGCCACCGTCGGGCCGCCCATGACCACGGCGATCAGCCGGCGGTTCTCACGCACCGCGGAGACCGCGAGGTTAAAGCCCGAGGCGTTGGTGAAGCCGGTCTTCAGGCCATCGACGCCCTGCATCCGGCCCAGCAGGTGGTTGTGGTTGGCCACCGTGCGGCCGCGGAAGGTGAACTCTTCGAGGCTGAAGTAGTGATAATATTGCGGGTAATCCCGCATCGCCGCCCGCGACAGGATCGCGATGTCCCGCGCCGTGGTCAGGTTGCGGCTGTCGGGCAGGCCGTTGGCGTTGACGAAGTGGGTGTTCTGCATGCCCAGCTCCTGGGCGCGCAGCGTCATCAGGGCGGCGAAGCGGCTTTCCGTGCCGCCCAGCTTTTCGGCCATGGCCACCGCGGCGTCGTTGGCCGACAGCGTGGTCATCGCCTCGATCGCTTCGTTCACGCTCACCGAGTCGCCGGCGCGGACGCCCAGCTTGGTCGGAGACTGCGCCGCGGCGTGCGGCGAGAACACCACCCGGTCTTCCAGGTGCAGCTTGCCGGCCGCCAGCGCCTCGTAGGTAAGGTAGAGCGTCATGACCTTGGTGATCGACGCCGGGTAGCGCGGGCTGTCGGCGTGCTTGGCGTAAAGAATCTCGCCGGTTTTCGCGTCGACCACGATGGCGGCGTACTTGGTCTGCGACGCCGCCAGCAGGTTCTGGAAGTACGGTATCTGCGCGCTCGCCGGCGTTGCGACGGAGCCAAGGGCGGTAGCGGCGGCCAGACCTAACGCTAGGAACAGGCGGCGGGCGTGCGTGGCGATCATGCTTCGTCCGTCGAATCAGAGGGTTGCGCCGACCATAAGCCGACCAAGAATCTCGCGAATATGACAGCCAGACCCTTGCATGAGAGTAAACAGGAGTTGAACGGGCTCATTTGTCGCGCGGCGTGAAATCGCGCGACTGCCCGCGCGGCGCAAGGGCGCGTCACGAAAATGTTGCACTGCACAAAAACGCATTGACTGCTGCACTGCAACATGAGAGAAGCTGCTCGTACTTAATGAGCCCCCCGCTCTGTTTTCCCAGTTTGCACCGCGGCGAAAGCCGCCCACCAACTCCAGGAGTTGATCCGATGGCCGCCGCCGAAGCCTTGAAGTCCAACGTCGACAAGTTCACCGCCGCCTCGAACACCGCCTTCAAGGACGGCGTCGAAAAGACCCTCGCCGCGCTGAACGAAGCCAACGCGACCTCGAAGAAGAACCTCGAAGCCGTCGTCGCTTCGGTGACCGCCGCCACCAAGGGCGCTGAAGCCCTGGGCGCGCAGGCCATGGCGTTCTCCAAGACCGGCTTCGAGAGCCAGGTCGCGGCCGCCAAGTCGCTGGCCTCGGCCAAGAGCGTGCAGGAAGTGGTCGAGCTCCAGACCGCCTACGCCAAGACCGCGCTTGAGACCTACATGGCCGAAATGGGCAAGATGTCCGAAGTGGTCTCCGCTTCCGTGAAGGACAGCATGAAGCCGCTGAACGAGCGCATGACCGCGATGGTCGAGCGCATGCAAGCCGCTCGCTAAGCCAGTACCACCCGCGTACGGCCGCAAGGCCGATGGGGCAGAAGGCCCGGAGCAGAGATGCTCCGGGCTTTTTCTGTTTTGAGCCCTGGCGCCATGGGCGTCAGGATTCTTTGCCGGAAAGATTCGCCTGAGTGGATTCCACTCAGGCGGGGCGGTAGACGGTAGCCCATGTCCCAGGTCGAAGATCGCCTGGCCGCCGCGGGCGTTGTCCTGCCGCAGCCAAACCGCCCCGTCGCCAACTACGTGCCCTTCGTTCGGGTCGGCGATCTCGTTCACATCTCCGGTCAGGTGTCGCTGGACGCCTCGGGCGGCATCAAGGGGGTGGTCGGCGAAGACGTTGACGCCGCCACCGCCAACCGCGCCGCGCGGCTCTGCGGTCTCAGTCTCCTGGCCCAGATGAAGGAGGCCTGCGAGGGCGACCTCGATCGGGTGGTCCGGGTGATCAAGCTGGGCGGCTTCGTCCAGGCAGGCCCCGGCTTCTTCGAGATCCCTCAGGTGATCAACGGCTGCTCCGACCTGATGGTCGAGGCGTTCGGCGACGCCGGCCGTCACGCCCGCTCGGCGGTGGGCGTCTACCGCCTGCCGATGAACTTCGCCGTCGAGGTCGACGCGGTGGTGGCGATCAAGTGAAGCAGACCTTCGGCGAAAGCTGGGAACTCCTCTTCCACCCGCCGGTCGCGCACCGCGGGCTGTGGAGTCCCGATGGCGCCCCGGAGAATTCACTGGCCGGCTTCCAGGCCGCCTGCGCCGCCGGCTACGGCATCGAGCTCGACATCCAGCTTTCCGCCGACGGCGAGGCCATGGTCTTCCACGACGACGACCTGGAGCGGATGACCGGTGTGCCGGGCAAGCTCGCCGACCGCACGACCGCTGATCTGGCTGAACTGCGCCTCAAGGGCACGGACGAACGCATCCCGACCCTGGCGGAGACCCTGGCCATGGTCGGCCGACGCGCCATGGTCCATGTCGAGTTGAAGACGCCCTACGGCCACGTCGGGCCCCTAGAGCAGCGGGCCCACGAGATCCTGATCGATCATGCCGGCCCGCTCTGCGTGATCGGCTTCAATCCCTATTCGCACGCCTGGTTCGCCGAGCGATTCCCGGGCGTGCTGCGCGGTCTCGACAGCTATTCCTACAAGCGCGCCACCCACATGTCCGAGGACCAGCGCGAGAGCTTCGCGCGGCTGGAGCACGTCTCGATCGCCCGGCCGCACTTCCTGGCGCTCGGCCTCGACATGCTGCCCAGCCCCCGCGCGGCGGCGCTGCGCGACCAGGGCATGCCGATCGTCGCCTGGACGGTGCGCGAGCCGGCCCAGTGGGAGGCCATCAAGGATGGCTGCGACAACCTGATCTTCGAGGGTTTTGCTGCATGAGCTTGAAGCCGGCGGTGAAGGTCTGCCGCCGCATCGCCGAGGTGGGGCGCGAGGCCTGGGACGCCTGCGCCGCCAACCCAGCCTACGCCGGCAACCCGTTCATCCGGTTCGATTTCCTCAATTCTCTCGAAGAGGCCAATTGCGCCACCGAGCGCACCGGCTGGGGCCCGCAGCACCTGACCGTCGAGGACGATGCGGGCCGCGTGGCCGCCGTCATGCCGCTCTATCTGAAGTCTCACAGCCAGGGCGAATACATCTTCGACCACGCCTGGGCCGACGCCTATGAGCGGGCAGGGGGCAGCTACTACCCGAAGCTTCTGTCGGCGGCGCCGTTCACCCCGGCCACCGGGGCGCGGCTGCTGGCCCGGCCCGACGTCGATGCGAACGAAGCGCGCAGCTACCTGTTGGGCGGCGCGCTGACGCTCTGCGAGCGCTACGGCGCCTCATCCTTCCACGTGAACTTCCCGACTGAAGACGAGTGGACCTGGATGGGCGAGCAGGGCCTGGCGCTGCGCGAGGGCCAGCAATACCACTGGGAGAACCGCGGCTACGCGACCTTCGACGACTTCCTGGGCGCGCTCTCGTCTGGCCGGCGCAAGACCATCCGCCGCGAACGCCGCGACGCCAATGATGGGCTGGAGATCCTGGCGCTGACCGGCGAGGCCATCGGCGAGGAGCATTGGGACGCCTTCTTCGGCTTCTACATGGACACCGGCTCGCGCAAATGGGGCCGGCCCTATCTCAGCCGCCCATTCTTCTCGCTGCTCGGCGAGCGCATGGCCGACCGCGTTCTGCTGGTGATGGCCCGGCGAGGCGATCAGTGGATCGCCGGCGCGCTCAACCTGATCGGCGACGACTGCCTCTACGGCCGCAACTGGGGCTGCGTCGAGGACGTGCCCTTCCTGCATTTCGAGCTCTGCTACTACCAGGCCATCGAATGGGCCATCGACCACGGCCTGGCCCGCGTAGAGGCCGGCGCCCAGGGCCAGCACAAGATCGCCCGCGGCTACCTACCCCGGCCCGTCTACTCCGCCCACTACATCGCCGACCCGGCCCTGCGCGGCCCCGTCGAGCGCTTCGTCGCCCAGGAACGGCAGGGCGTGGAGCAGGAGATGGAGTGGCTGGCCGACGAATATTCGCCGTTCCGCCACGAGGATTAGGACGCCTCCCAGGCCGCCTTCAGCAGCGCCTTCACTGAGGCGTCAACCGCTGCCGGGCTGTCGAGCAGGAGCTTGCCCTTCAGCCGTTCCGACCAGCTCTCGTTCTTGGGCGGCTCCAGCCGTGGGTCAGCGTCCAGAGGCACGGCCAAGCCCAGCGAGGCCTTCCCGCCCTTGACCGGCTTGATCGAGGCGAACTGGAACTCCCGGGAGAAGGACGTGAAGCTCTTCCTCTGGCCCGACACCAGGTTCGGGAACCCGGCGACCGCCTTTTCCACCGCCTCCAGGATGACGCGCGACTGGGCGTCGGCCCAGAGCGCGGCGCGGTTGTCGTCCGACTTGGCCCACATGGCGTTTGCGGGGAAGGCGCGGCCGAAGATGACGCTGGCCCGGTTGGTTCCCAGGCCGTAGTTCGCCTTCAGCCAGGCCTTGCGCGCGTTCGGCTTGGTCTCCGGGCAGGTCTTGGCGATGGCCACCCACTGGTCGATCGTCTTGCCGGTCTCGCGCTCCATGCTCTCCAGGATCGAGGCGAACCACTTCTCCTGGCGCTCGGTCATGCTGGCGGGCTTAGGCCCCGACGCTTGCGGCATTCCACCCTCCGAGGGGATTTGATAGGCCTGCGCCCAGGCACAGGAGCAGGCGATGAGCTTGGACGGGACCTACGACGACGGCAACATCTTCGCCAAGATCCTACGCGGCGAGATGCCGGCCGCCCGCGTCTTCGAGGATGAGCATGTGCTCGCCTTCATGGACGTCTTCCCGCAGGCCAAGGGCCACACCCTGGTGATCCCGAAACACTCGGTGGCCCGCAACCTGCTGGACGAGGACCCCGCCGTCCTCGCCGAACTGATCAAGGACGTCCAGCGGGTGGCCCGCGCGGTCCGCGCGGCGCTGAAGCCCGATGGCCTGGTGATCACCCAGTTCAACGGCGCGCCGGCCGGCCAGACGGTCTTCCACCTGCACTTCCACATCATCCCACGCTGGGAAGGCGTCGCTCTGGGTCGTCATGGCGCGGGCGGCATGGCCGACCCGGCGGAGTTGAAGGTCCTGGCCGCCCAGATCGCAGCCCAGATCGCCTGATTGACAGTCCTGGCGCGCCGGCGGATACTTTTCCAGTAGGTGAAGTATTGGGGGCTGACATGACGCGATGGACTCTGGGTTTTGCAGCTGTGGCGGCGCTGGCCGCAAGCGGCGTGGCTCATGCCGCACAGGGCGCCTATCCGGCGATGCCGCCGCTTGAGCAATATCGACAGGCTGACGAGGCTGCGCTGGCCCGAAGCGCCGCGCCGCCATCGATCTCCAAGGACGCCGAGGTCCTCGTCCTGGGCGCCAAGGGCTACGAGACCGCGGCCAAGGGCACGAACGGTTTTGTCTGCATCGTCGAGCGCGGCTGGGCCAACGACTTCGCGAGCTCCGACTTCTGGAACCCGAAGATTCGCGGGCCGATCTGCTTCAATCCGGCCTCGGCCCGCTCTGTGCTGCCGACCTATCTGAAGCGCACCGAATGGCTGCTGGCCGGCGCCTCCAAGTCGCAACTGCTGGAGCGGACCAAGGCGGCCATCGCCGCGCACCGCATCGGCCCGCCGGAGCCGGGGTCCATGTGCTACATGCTGTCCAAGGGCGGCTATCTCAGCGACGACGGCGGCCACTGGCATCCCCACCTGATGTTCTTCACGCCGCGCCTGCCGGCCGCGGCCTGGGGCGCGGCCATGCCCGGTTCGCCGGTCCTGGGCGGCGATGACGGCGGCATCGACCCGGCGACGGTCTTCATGGTGCCGGTCGACCGCTGGTCCGACGGTGAACCTGCCACGCCGATGAAGATGTAAGCCCCCAACGAAAAAGCCCCGGGCGCGAACCCGGGGCTTTCCTTGGTCTCTGGCGCTGACCGCTAGTCGACGGTGAGGGGCGTCGCCTCGGCGGCGCCTTCGGCCGGGCTCTCGATCACCGGCGCGCCGGGTTCGCGATCCTCGCCCTCGATGTCGAAGGCCAGCTTGCCGTCCTTCAGCACCACCTTGACGTGGCCGCCCTTCACCAGCTTGCCGAACAGGATCTCGTCGGCCAGCGGCTTCTTGATGTGCTCCTGGATGACCCGGGCCAGCGGCCGCGCGCCATAGAGTTCGTCGAAGCCGTTCTTGGCCAGCCAGTCGGCCGCCTCGTCGCTGGTCTCGATGGTCACGTGGCGGTCGGCCAGCTGGGCTTCCAGCTGGATGACGAACTTCTGCACCACCTGGCGGATGATCTCCGGGGTCAGCGCCTTGAACGCCACCACCGCGTCGAGGCGGTTGCGGAATTCCGGGGTGAACACCCGCTTGATCGCCTCTTCGGCTTCGTCGTCCTGCTTCCCGCGGCCGAAGCCGATGGAGTTGCGCTGGGCGTCGGAAGCGCCGGCGTTGGTGGTCATGATCAGGACCACGTTGCGGAAGTCGATCTTCTTGCCGTTGGAGTCGGTCAGGGACCCGTGGTCCATGACCTGCAGCAGGATGTTGTAGACGTCCGGGTGAGCCTTCTCGATTTCGTCGAGCAGGACGACCGCGTGCGGGTGCTGGTCGACGGCGTCGGTCAGCAGGCCGCCCTGGTCGAAGCCCACATAGCCGGGAGGCGCCCCGATCAGGCGGCTGACGGTATGGCGCTCCATGTACTCGCTCATGTCGAAGCGCAGGAGCTCGATGCCCAGCGTCGAGGCGAGCTGACGGGCGGTCTCCGTCTTGCCGGTGCCGGTGGGCCCGGAGAACAGATAGCAGCCGATCGGCTTGCCGGCGTCGCGCAGGCCGGCGCGCGCCATCTTCATGGCCGCCGACAGCTGGTCCAGCGCCTCGTCCTGGCCGTAGACCGCCCGCTTCAGGTCGGTCTCCAGCTGCTTCAGCGCCTCGGTGTCGGACTTGCTCACCGACTTCGGCGGGATGCGAGCGATCTTGGCCACGACGGCCTCGACCTCCTTGATGCCGATGGTCTTCTTCCGCCGGCTTTCGGGCAGCAGCATCTGGCTCGCGCCGGCCTCATCGATGATGTCGATGGCCTTGTCCGGCAGCTTGCGGTCGTTGATGTACTTGGCCGACAGCTCCACCGCCGCCTTGATGGCCTCGGCGGTGTAGCGGAGCTTGTGGAACTCCTCGTAGTAGGACTTCAGCCCCTTCAAGATCTTGATCGTGTCGTCGATGGTCGGCTCGTTGACGTCGATCTTCTGGAACCGCCGGACCAGCGCGCGGTCCTTCTCGAAGTGCTGGCGGAACTCCTTGTAGGTCGTCGAGCCCATGCACCGCAGGGTGCCGGACGCCAGGGCCGGCTTCAGCAGGTTGGACGCGTCCATCGCTCCGCCGCTGGTCGCGCCGGCGCCGATCACCGTGTGGATCTCGTCGATGAACAGGATCGCGTCGGGGTGGTTTTCCAGCTCCTTGACGACCTGCTTCACGCGCTCCTCGAAATCGCCGCGGTAGCGGGTGCCGGCCAGCAACGAGCCCATGTCGAGCGAGAAAATGGTGGCGCCCGACAGCACGTCGGGAACTTCGTTGTTGATGATCTTGCGCGCCAGGCCCTCGGCAATAGCGGTCTTGCCGACCCCGGGGTCGCCAACAAGCAGAGGATTGTTCTTGGTCCGCCGGCACAGGATCTGGATGCAGCGCTCCACCTCGGCCGAGCGGCCGATCAGCGGATCGACCTTACCCTGCTTGGCCTTCTCGTTGAGGTTCACGCAGTAGGCTTCGAGAGCCTCGCCGCCGGTCTTGACGGTGGGCTTGTCCTCGTCGTCCGACGCGCCCTTCACGGGCTTGGTCTCGGTGGCGCCGGCCTTCTTGGCGATGCCGTGGGCGATGTAGTTCACCGCGTCGTAGCGCGTCATGTCCTGCTCTTGCAGGAAGTAGGCGGCGTGGCTCTCGCGCTCGGAGAAGATGGCGACCAGCACATTGGCGCCGGTGACTTCCTCGCGACCGGAAGACTGCACGTGGATGACCGCGCGCTGGATCACCCGCTGGAAGCCGGCGGTGGGCTTGGCGTCCTCGCCATCGTCCACGACCAGCGAGCGCAGCTCGGTGTCCACATAGTTGGTGAGGGTGGTGCGAAGCGCGCCCAAGTCCACATCGCAGGCTCGCATCACGCCGGCGGCGTCCTCGTCGTCGACCAGCGACAACAGGAGGTGCTCAAGCGTGGCGTATTCGTGCTTTCGCTGATTTGCGTAAGCCACCGCGCGGTGAAGGGACTCTTCGAGGGGCCGAGAAAATGAGGGCACTGGGGACCTTAATCCTTTTCCATGGTGCACTGCAGCGGGTGCTGATGCCGCCGCGCCGTATCAACGACCTGGGCCACTTTTGTTTCCGCCACCTCGTAGGTGAACACCCCACAGACCCCGACGCCGTGTTGATGGACGTGGAGCATTATGCGAGTCGCATCTTCGCGCGACTTGTTGAAGAACTGCTCAAGAACATAGACGACGAATTCCATAGGCGTGTAGTCGTCGTTCAAGATCAGCACCCGATACATCGAGGGCTTCTGCGTCTTAGGCTTGGTTTGGGTGACGACCGCCGACCGAATGCCGGTGTCCTGATCACCCATCTTGCGTTCGGCCATCGAACCGTTCTCCTGGCGCTCGGCCGTGGCGCCCTCACTCGATTAGATATGCAAACTCGACCCATTTGAAAGGGCCGAAATCGCCACGCTTGTTGCGGAACACCCAGGTTGCGTGAATTTCACGCGCGATTGGGTGCACAAATAGGTTTCAATCGGGCTTCGACGAGCCCTTTGCCCTGAAGATGCGACCAGACGTCACGGCCCCGGCGCCGAATCGGGCGCGCAGCGCATCCAGGGTCTTTTCGCCGGCCAGGGCGCGCCGCTCATCGCCCGCGAAGAAGTCGTCCTCCACCGACTCGGCCTCGATCAGTTCGGCCATGCCGATGCCGATCAGGCGATAGGGCTTGCCCGTCGCCTCCTTGGCCAGCATCTCGCGGCCGACCGCGAACAGGGTCTTGGCCGTCTGGGTCGGCACTGCGATCGTCCTGCGGCGGGTGTGGATCCTGAAATCGGTGGTGCGCAGTTTCAGCGTCACCACCCGGCCGGCCACCCCGTCGGCGCGGGCGTGGCGGGCGACCTTCTCCGACAGCTCGGCGAGGATGTCCTCCAGGTCCGACAGCGCCGTCAGGTCCTCGTTGAAGGTGGTCTCGGCGCTGATCCCCTTGCGCTCCTCGCTGGGATTGACCGCCCGGTGGTCCTCGCCGTGGGCCAGGCGCGATAGCCTGAGGCCATGCGTCCCGAACTGGCTGGCGAGATCCTTGATGTCGGCGCGGGCCAGGTCGCCCACGGTGCGGAAGCCTGCCTTCCCCAGGCTCGCCACCATGGCCGGCCCGACCCCCGGCAAGATGCCGACCGGCTTGGGCGCCAGGAACGCCTGGGCTTCCGAGCCAATCACCGAGAAGCCGCGCGGCTTGTCCAGGTCGGAGGCCACCTTGGCCAGGAACTTGTTGGGCGCCAGGCCGATGGAGACGGTCAGCCCGGTCACCGCCTCGATCCGCGCCTGCAGTTTGGCCAGCGTGATCGCCGGCGCAGAGCCGTGCAGCCGCTCGGTGCCCGACAGGTCCATCCAGGCCTCGTCCAGCGACAGGTTCTGGATCAGCGGCGTGAGCTCGCCCGCCATCCCCAGGATGGTCTTGCTGGCCGCCCGGTACTTGGCGAAATCCGGTTTGATCACCACGGCTTCGGGGCAAAGCTGCAGCGCCTTGTACATCGGCATCGCCGAGCGCACGCCCTTGATCCGGGCGATGTAGCAGCAGGTGGTGACCACGCCGCGCTTGCCGCCGCCGACGATCACCGCCACGTCGCGCAGCTCCGGCCGGTCGCGCTTCTCGACGCTGGCGTAGAAGGCGTCGCAGTCCATATGGGCGATGGCCAGGGCGGCCAGGTCCGCGTGCGCCACGATCCGCGGACTGGCGCAGTTGGGACAGCGGCGCACCGCGTCCTCGCCCTGCCAGAAGCAGTCGCGGCAGAAGGCTTTCATCCGCCTGGGTCCAGGGGCCAGAGCCATGCCGCGCCGCGGACGCCGGACGAGTCGCCGTGCAGGGCCTTCACCACCGGCGTCGTGTTCGCATCGGAGAAGGTGTAGCTCTCGATGGCGGCGGGCAGGCGGGGATAGAGCGCCTCGACGTTGGACATGCCGCCGGCCAGCACAACCACGTCGGGATCGACGATGTCGGCGATGACCGCCAGGCCCCGCGCCAGCCGGTCGATGTAGTCGTCCAACGAGGCTATGGCCTTGGGATCGCCGGCCTGAGCGGCGGCGGCGATCTCCTGCGCGGTCTGGCCGGTCCCGTGGGCGCGGACGAACCCCGGTCCGGAGATCCAGTTCTCCAGGCAGTTCAGCCGGCCGCAGAAGCAGCCGGGTCCCGGCAGCTCGTCCGGCCTCGGCCAGGGCAGGGGCGTGTGCCCCCATTCGCCGGCGATGCCGTTCGCGCCAGCCAAGACCTGGCGGCCGACCGTTATGCCGGAACCGCAGCCTGTGCCGATGATCACGCCAAAGACCACATGGTAGCCCGCGCCCGCGCCATCGGTGCCTTCGGACAGCGCCAGGCAATTGGCATCGTTCGCCAGGCGGACGGGACGACCCAGCACGCGTTCGAGGTCGACCTGGAGCGGCTTTCCATTGAGGTGGGTTGTGTTGGCGTTGCGGATCAGGCCGTGAGCAGGCGAGGGCGAGCCGGGAATGCCCAGGCCGATCGTCGCCCCGCTTACGCCCGCCTGCCGCTCGGCCTCGGCGATCAGGTCGCGAACGACCTCGAGGCTCGCCTCATAGCTGCCCGGCGAGGCCCCACGCACGCGCGCCTGGAAACGGCCCTTAGCGTCCAGCGCCGCCGCCTCGATCTTGGTGCCGCCAAAGTCCACGCCGATCCGGATCATGCCGTTCGTATAGCCGATCTGTCCGCTCGCCGCGCAAGCGTACCAGCGCTCTTTCAAACCGTGTGGACAGCGCGACCCGCGCGGCTAGGTTGACGGCATGAAACTCGCCCACACCCCCCTGGCGCTGGCCGCGGCCCTGACCCTCGCGGGTCCGGCCGCCGTCGCCCAAAACACTGGCGCTCAGACCGCCAACCCCGCCGCCCTGGTCAACACCCATCCGGCCGGCCTCGACCTCGCCGGCATGGACCGCGCCGTGAAGCCGGGCGACGACTTCTTCGCCTATGCCAACGGCGGCTGGAACGCCAAGACGGAGATCCCCGCCGACCGTTCCCAGTGGGGCACCTCCGGCGAGCTCGTCGAGCTGACCACCGCCCGCGTCCAGGCCCTGATCCAGGGGGCCGCGAAGGCCAAGCCCGGGACCGAGGCGCGCAAGATCGGCGACTACTATTCCAGCTACCTCGACGAGAAGAAGATCGAGTCCCTCGGCCTGAAGCCGCTGCAGCCGACTCTGGCCCGCATCGCGGCCATCAAGGACAAGAAGGGCCTCGCCGCCGAGTTTGGCCGTGAGCTGCGCGCCGACGTCGATGCGCTGAACTCCACCAACTTCCAGACCAGCCATCTGTTCGGCCTGTGGGTCGAGCAGGACCTCAACGATCCCAAGCGCTATGCGCCCTACCTGCTGCAGGGCGGGCTCGGCATGCCCGACCGAGACTACTACCTGTCGGCCAACCCCCACATGGTCGCCGACCGCGCGGCCTATAAGGCGCACATCGCCAAGGTGCTCACCCTGGCCCACGTGTCCGACGCCGAGGCCAAGGCCCAGCGGATCTACGACCTGGAGGTCAAGATCGCCGAGGTCCAGGCGCCGCGCGCCGAGTCCGAGGACGTGCTGAAGGCCAACAATCCCTGGGCGAAAGCCGATTTCGCCAGGAAGGCGCCGGGCCTCGACTGGACGACCTACTTCGCCGCGGCGGGCTTGAGCGCGCGGCCGCAGTTCATCGTCTGGCATCCGAAGGCCACGACCGGCGAGAGCGCCCTGGTGGCCAGCGAGCCGCTCGGCGTCTGGAAGGACTATCTCGCCTTCCACCAGATCGACGACAATTCCAATGTCCTGCCGAAGGCCTTCGTCGACGAGCGCTTCGCCTTCTACAGCAACACGCTCTCCGGCACGCCGCAGCAGCAGGTGCGCTGGAAGCGCGCGGTGAACGCCACCAACGCCAACCTCGGCGAGGCGGTCGGCAAGCTCTACGTCGCCAAATACTTCCCGCCGGAATCCAAGGCCGCCGTGGAAAGCATGGTCGCCAAGGAGATCGCCGCCTTCCGGGTGCGCATCGACAAGCTGGACTGGATGGCGCCGGCCACCAAGGTCGAAGCCAAGCGCAAGCTCGACACCCTGAAGGTGGGCGTCGGCTACCCCGATCACTGGATCGACTATTCGGGACTGAAGATCGTCGCCGGCGACGCCATGGGCAATCAGCTGCGCTCCAGCCTGTTCGAATACCGCCGCAACCTCGCCAAGTTCGGCCGTCCTGTGGATCGGGGCGAATGGGCGATGACGCCGCAAACCGTCAACGCCGTGAACCTGCCGGTGCGCAACGCACTGAACTTTCCCGCCGCCATCCTCCAGGCGCCGGACTTCAACCCGACCAACCCGATCGCCATGAACCTCGGCGCCACCGGCGCCACCATCGGCCATGAAGTCAGCCATAGCTTCGACGATCAGGGCGCGATGTTCGACGCCGACGGGCGCCTGCGGAACTGGTGGACGCCGGCGGACCTGGCTCACTTCCAGGCCTCGGGCCATGCGCTGGCGGTCCAGTACAGCCAGTACCGTCCGTTCCCGGACATCACGCTCAACGGCGAGCAGATGCTGAGCGAGAACATCGCCGACATCGCCGGCCTGAACGCCGCCTACGACGCCTACCGGCTGGCCAATGGCGGCAAGGAGGGGCCGAGCCAGCAGGGCATGACCGGCGACCAGCAGTTCTTCATCTCGTTCTCGCAGAGCTGGCGCACCAAGACCCGCGAAGCCCTGGCCCGCCAGCGCGCCGTGGTCGACGGCCACGCGCCCGCCGAGTTCCGCGCCGACACGGTGCGCAACATGGACGCCTGGTACGCCGCCTTCGACGTGAAGCCGGGCGAGAAGCTCTATCTGGCTCCGGCCGACCGGGTCAGGGTCTGGTAGCGCCTAGCCGCTGAACCGCTCGATGTGGCCACGGCCCCAGGTGCGCACCGTCTCGGCGATCGGCATGACCGAGCGGCCGTAGTCGGTCAGCGAATAGATCACCGGGGCGGGGACCTGGCCGGTCTCCTCGCGCTGGACAATGCCGTCGTCGATCAGTTCGCGCAGCTGCTCGGTCAGCACTTTCTGGGAGATGGCCGACATCTCCCGGCGCAGGCCCGCGAAGTGCTTTGGCCCGTCGGCCAGCCAGTAGATGATGATCAGTTTCCACTTGCCGCCCATGGCGGCGAGCGCGGCGGTGAGCGGGCAATCGCTGACCGGATTGAGCTTGCGGGCGTGAGCCATAGGTACCTGGACGTGCCTTCTCGTGGAGCCTTGGAGGATCGTCTACCCGGTCGAGCCTGGCAAACGCAGGAGCGATCATAGGGTGATGTCGGTAGCCACGGTATTTCGAAGCTTCCTCCTGGCCGGCGTGCTCGCCGCCGCACCGTTCGCGGCCCCGGCGCAACCTGCTCGGCCGACGCCGCCCACCCTCGGCGGCCCGCACGACTTCGATTTCGAGTTCGGAGACTGGAAGTGCCATCTGTCACGGCGTCTGCGCCCGCTCACCGGCTCCAATGAGTGGGTCCAGTATGACGGCACGTCGATCCTGCGGCCGTGGTGGAACGGCAAGGCCAACGTCGGCGAGCTCGAGCTTGACGGGCCCGCCGGCCACCTTGAGGGCATGAGCATCCGCGTCTACAACCCCGCCACCCATCAGTGGGGGATCAGCTTCGCCAACAGCGCGGTGGGCAGCCTTGGCACGCCGATGTTCGGCGGCTTCCAGAACGGGCGGGGCGAGTTCTACAATCTGGACACCCTGAACGACCGGGCGATCCTGGTGCGGTTCATCTTCTCCGACGTCACGCCCAAGAGCTTCCAGCTCGAACAGGCTTTCTCCGATGACGGCGGCAAGACCTGGGAAGCCAACTGGATCGCCAAGTTCACCCGCTGAGGACCGCATGGAGCTCACCATCTTCGGCCGCTTCCACGCCCGGCCCGGGCAGGCCGAGGCGGTGGCCCAGGCGATCCGCGAGGTGAGCGGCCCGACCAGCGCCGAGCCGGGTTGCCTGGCGTACCAAGCCTATCGCTCGATCCAGGACGCCGACCTGTTCTACATCCACTCGCGCTGGGTCGACGAGGCGGCGTTCGAGGCCCACGCCGCCCTGCCGCATACCGTGCGCTTTCTCAGCGTCGTCGGGCCGCTGATCGATCATCCGCTGTCGGTGTCGCGGACCCTGCCGCTCGAAGGCTATTAGGCGCCGGCCTTGGCCAGGTTCCTTTTCGGGATCGCCGCCGTGAACGCGCCTCGGGCCTTGGTCTTTTCGTACGCCTGATCGGCCCAGGCCTTGGCGAAGGCGGTGGGGCCGCCCGGCGCGCTGGCCGTCGGCGTCACCTTGGCCGATCGGCCCTCCGTCGCCGTCCGCAGCCGCGCCCAGAGGTCGAGGTCTTCCGCAGGAGGCTCGCCGCCGGCCCGCAGCTCCGCCAGCCGCCGCCAGGCGCCATGGAGGGCCTTGTCGGAGGTGAGGATCTCCACCGCCGCGCCGGCCGGTAGGTCCTTGAGCGCCGCGGCGAGCGCCGCCAACGCCGCCCGCTCCGCGCTCACCGAACGCTCGCCGCCCGCCATCCCGGCAAGGGTTTCGTCCTCGCGTCGGACGAAGGCCCAGCCGCCGCACCGGAACGCCGGATTGTGGCAAGCTTCGACCCAGATTCGCAGAGTGGCGGACATGAATGTGCCCTAGCACCCGATGTCGGTGGTGTCGCGTTTGGTGCGGGTGGGCTACTGAACGGTCCGGGGTAGGAGATGAGAGACCATGACGATTCCCGCCGCCGCCGCGCCCTCGGGTCGCCAGAGCCCGTCGCCGGCGCCCGCGCCGGTGACCTCGGCGCTGGACCTGATCGGCAACACCCCCGTGCTCGAACTCACCGGGATGTTCGACACCGGCCCCTGCCGCCTTTTCACAAAGCTGGAGAGCGCCAATCCGGGCGGCTCCATCAAGGACCGCATCGCGCGCACCATGATCGAGGCGGCCGAGGCTGATGGCCGCCTGAAGCCCGGCGGCGTGATCATTGAGGCCACCGCCGGCAACACCGGCCTGGGCCTGGCCCAGGTGGGCATCCTGAAGGGCTACAAGCTGGTCCTGGTGGTGCCCGACAAGATGGCGCGCGAGAAGATCCAGCATCTGCGCGGCCTGGGCGTCGACGTGCGCATCACCCGCTCCGACGTCGGCAAGGGCCACCCCGACTACTACCAGGACATCGCCCAGCGGCTGGCCGACGAC
>Ga0105248_10001027_pt1 | contig 30888 bp, 31 predicted proteins | sample KBSS34metaG_FD_81524 | JGI IMG/M metagenome (GOLD analysis project Ga0105248, IMG submission 81524) | Switchgrass rhizosphere microbial communities from Kellogg Biological Station, Michigan, USA - KBS S3-4 metaG | ecosystem: Host-associated > Plants > Roots > Rhizosphere > Soil | place...
GAGGTCGAGCTGCTTCTGGCACCTGTTCTCGAGCAACACCTGCGCGGCTCCGACGAGGTCGGTCGGGGGCGACGCGATGGCGACGACGTCCAGCTTGCTGCTGTCGCCACCGTCTGGCCATTCGACCGAATATTCCGCACCGTTCTTGATCGGCAGCCCCGCCGGCCACGGCGTCAACGCCTTTCCTGCGGCCCAAGACAGGGTCTGTGACTGACCGTCAGCGGATCGGATCTGAGCCGAAATCGGCCCTTCGCTGTCGGGCCGCCAAACTTGCGGCTTCGCCGTTTCCGCGACGCAAACCCTGCCGCTGGTGCTGACGTCTATGTCCCAGATGCTCGGATTATGCGCGACCTCGGAGGCCCGCAGAGCACCAAAACGGCCGCGTTGGCTCGCAGCAGATGCGAGCGCCACCTGTTTGGCATCGAAATTGCCCGGACCCCGGAGTGTCTGCGCGCTGCTCGGGCCGATGACCGTGACGACGTCACCACCCTGAAGGCTGATCTTGGCGCTTTCGGGGAGGGTTCTGCCGGGCGGATAGGATTTCGCCGAAGGACCGATCGACTTGACGACGACTACATTGGCAAGGCTCGCCGTCGATCCTACCGCGATCGCGACTGCTGCGCCCCACAGCATTAGCTTACGCATCATCCACTCCTCGTTAGAATTCAGCCGAAAAAAATCGCGTCCCCGCATGACCATCTGGCAAGCGGCCGAGTCGGATAGGTGTGTCGCTTTGGCAGCAAATTAAGCTTGGATTTGGAACGGGTCAATTAACCCTATTTTCACGCGGTCCGCGGCCGTTGGCGGCTCGAAGACGAATGGCCAAGAAGGACCTCCAAGGCCTCGATCCGGCGCGCATTGTCGGCGATCAGCTCGGCCACCTGGAGCTCGCGCGCTTCACGCTTGATCACCGTCCTGATTGCACGCGCGATGGATTCAGACACTTCTTTCAGGGCTTTCTGCTCGTCGCGGCTCGGGATCGAACCGTCGGGGCGGGGACCGACGAGCAGATATCCGATTGGCTCCTCATTGTCGGAGCTCGGCACAAGCGGGACGCGGAGCGGGAACGTCTTGTCCGAAGGCTCGCAGAAATCGCTCTTATAGTCCTGCGCGAAGCTCGATTTTCGCCAGTCCTCGACCTCGTCGATCGTAAGGCCGCGTGCCCGCATGACGCATCCGTTGACGATCGCCGAGCTGCGAACCGCCCGAACACCGCGATCGACGCGGGCGAGGATCTCGTCCAGCATTTCGCCGAGCGATGCTGTTTCCCGCATGTCGCGCGCGACTTCCGGCAAGTCGTCGCGCAGCAGGAACAGGTTTTTCTGGAACCGTCGTTCGGACCAGCGCTGGACGCGCTCCTGGATGGGGTTCACGAGAACCGTTGAGAGCGCAGCCGCAAAGATCACTGGGCCTTCGCTGTTGCTGTTCCCGTAATAATTGTAGATGATCTGCTTCAGCCCGTCGGCCGTGCCCGCGAAAACCGCCGCGACGGCGATCGTGATCAGTGCAACGTTCGCCGATTTGCTGATGACGAAGTCGGCATCGTAGAGACGGTATCTCAGTAGCGCGATCAGTAGGCCGAACTGGAGCACCAGCACGCCAAGCGCGAAGCTGATGCCTGCTGACATCTCGACCAGCAACTGCTGCCCGAAGCTGCCCGTCGACCATTTCATATAGTCGCTGACGATCGAGATGCAGCGAAGCACCGAGTAACCTGTAATGCCGAGCAACGCCCAGCGAATCTGTTGCCGCTGCTCGCTCGATTCCGTCAGCCGCAAGCAACGTAGAAGCGACAGAACGGTGATGATCATGAAGCAGACGAAGAGGGTCTGGTAGAGCGTCCCCTGAAGGAACATCAGGACCGGCAGGAAGGCGATCAGCGCGACCCGCCGCCAGGACAGGCTGCCATGCGGGAACAGCAGTATTCCCGCCAGCAGAAGGACGTTGCCGAGGTCGAAAATTGCGACATTGAGCCAGCGGGGGACCCCGATATACGCGAGGAAGCCCGACGATGGCTGCTCGGCTCCGATGGTGAGCAGAACTGCAAGAGACAGGACCGAGCTGACCGCGTCACGCGAATTGCGGTGGTGCAGAAGCCAGGCGGCCCAGAGCAGGAAAGGGTAGGCGAGAACGTGCAGCAGATCGATAAAGCTCAACCATCTGGGAGAGATACCGAGGGCACGTGCGCCGGCGTCGATGTGGTTCTCGCTCGTCGTGACCGTAACATCGCGAATTCGGCCGTCCGGGTCCCGGATCGTAAGCGGGATTTCGGCGGCATCCGTTCCAAACAGCAGGTTGCCAAGCGCGATGTAAGCCGGGTCGTCGGCATGCTGCCCAAGCGCCTCTTCGTTGACCGGCATCGTTGCCGGCAGTCCGAGGCCATAAATCGCGGTGATCTTGTCGCCGGCGATAATGCCTGCGCTCTTGGCCTGAGGGCCGACGGTAAAGCGAACGACCGTCGCATCGCGGGGCGAGACCGCAAATCCCGCGCGGCTGCCGAGCAGGAGCTGCGAGTTGTTTTCGGGCGAGGTGTAGCGAAGGTAGAAGCCAACCACCGGCCCCGCGAACGCGAGCGCGAACGCCATCAGCCACAATAAGGTGAACAGACGAAGAGTAAGGGTGTTGAACGGTGGCACGCACGGCGGCAGGCGCAGGCCGCCTGCGGTGTTCGGATCAGCACTGGACCAGGCTAGCTGCATCCCCGTCAGCTCCAGCCGCCGTTAATTGGCCGTTATCATGGGCGGCACACGGCTTGCGCGCAATCTCTAAGTGCCTGAGCGCACTAGCTGTCGATCCGTTCTTCGCCGTAACGGGACTGGATGAAGCGCCCCTGCGTCTCCAGCGCGGCCACGTCGGCACGGGCTAATTGCTCCGATACCTCGGCAAGTGCAGCACGACCGGCTGCCAAACCTTCGATCAGGCGCTGATCGACCGTCTTCCCTTCGCCGTCGATTTCTTGCCGATAGGCCGCAGGCACGCGTTCGTAGCGCTCAATGAGGCCAGGGAGGTGAATCGACATCAGCCTGCGCGCGTCCTGCGCCGAAGGATCCAGCGTCTCGACGCGCTCGAGCGTCTGCTTGAGTGAGGGCAGCACTTTCGTGATCGCGTCGACTTCCGCCTGCGCAGGCGCAGGAAGAGCGCGCCGGCTCCGATAGAGATAGGAGTCGAATCGTTCCACCATCACGCCGTTCGGAAGGTCGGTCGAGGGTGCCGGAGCGGATACAGCCTGCCGCCCGCCGCGCGCGATCATCGTTGCAACGACAATGCCGGTGAGAAGCAGCGCAGCAAGAAAGCCAAACATGCCGATGGGCCGGACAAATCCGATCATTATCGTCGCAAGCCAGATCACCGCCAGAGCGACACCGGTACGGACAGCTACCCGGCCAAGCCCCGCGTTAAGCCGGCGGCGCTCGCGCCGGGCAGCCTCACGGGTTGGACCACCACGTTCGTCCAGCTGGCGGGTGACCCGCTCAAACCGGGCGATTGCGCGCTCAACCTTATCGGTGACTTCGGTCACTTCGAATCAATCGGTGTCAGCGGCGAAGAAGCACCTTCGAGCTTCGCCTGGTTCACTCCCTCGGCCCGAGCGATATAGCCCTTCGACTTCTCGACTTCCTTGCCGAGCGTCTCGACCGTCTGCTTCATATTGCCAAGCGCCTGAAGCTTGAACTGGTCGATCTGGTCCATCGTGTCGTAGATGTTCTGGAAGGCGCGCTGCAGCGTCTCGAGCGGGATGGTGGAGCTCGCCGCCTGCTCGTGGATGGCGCCGGTCTGCGTTCGAAGCATTTCGCCCGTCGAATCGATCATTCCGGCGGTCGTCGTGTTGAGCGCACTAACCTGCTCGAGGACCAGCTTCTGGTTGGTCATTGCCTGGGCGACGGTCACCGCCGTTCGGAGGGCCGCAACAGTCGTTGTCGATGCCCTGTCAACGCCCTTCACCAGTTCGACATTGTTCTTCTTGACGAGATCGAGCGCAAGATAACCCTGGACCGTCACTGCCATCTGCGTCAGCAGGTCCGTCGTCCGCTGGCGAGTATAGAAAAGGGCGGTTTCGCGGATCGCTTTCGCCTTCGCCGGGTCGGTAGCGTCGAGCTCGTTGGCCTTGTCCTCAAGCTTCTGGTCCAGGCTCTTGGAGATGTGAATCATCTGCTCGAGCTTGTGCATCGTCTTCCACAGGTTCGCGCGCTCGGTGTCGATCGCTGCATTGTCCATCAGCAGCTCGTCCTTGCCGTTCGCAAGGCTGCCCAGGATCTTTTGAATATGCGTCTGCGAGCTCCGGTACTTGTCGAAATAGCGATCGACCCTGTTTCCGAAGGGGATGATCCCGAGAAGCTTCTTGGTCTTCGTCGCTTCTTTCGGATCGAGCGATTCGACCGTGCGCCGAAGCTCGGTGAGATCGGCGCCGATGCCGGTGTCCTTGTCGATCGCCTTGACTGGCCGATCGAGAAATCGGTTCGATGCACCTGCTGCTTCGGAAATCTCCTTGCGGCCCATTGCGGTCAGCTGGTCGACTTTCTTGCCGAATTCGGGGCTGTTGGAGTCAAGACCAGCGAGCTCGTCGACGAATTGGGCGACCCGCTTATCGAGCTCCGTCGTTTCCTCGGACTTGAGTGGAACTAGGCCTGATGCCTCGGCAGGAGCGACCGGCTGTAGCACCTCGGGCGGATCGAGCTTGATCTTGGTCGCAGTGGCCGTCGCACTGTCCGTCTGGGGTTCGGTCGCCATCAATCGTTCCTTTCAACGCCCTTGTGCGGCTGTCGCGAAAACCGGTCAACGCCGCGGGACTTTAATGCTGTATTATAGAGATAAGACACGTGGGTTCAAGAACGTGATCCCCAAACAGGGTTACCTTTGCTTAACCATAGCATTGAACGCTTCGCTTACCGTGTGAACGCTAGACCGCTTTCCAAACGCGCATTCACCGTTCGGGATACGGGGTTATCATGATCAACCTGTTGAAGAAGCTTTGGCGTGACCGTCGCGGCAACGCACTCGTGATTGCCGGCGCTGCCCTTCCACTGGTGATCGGTTCAGCGGGCTTCGCCACGGACACGATCCAGTGGACGCTTTGGACTCGCCAGATGCAGCGAGCGGCTGACAGCAGCGCCCTCGCTGGCGTCTACGGGAAGCTCGCAGGTCAGACAGTCACGTCAGGCACCTGCGCGTCCAGCACGCCAATTTCGCGCAACCAGACGATCAGTAATCTCACCACCCGGCTCGGCATGACGCCCACCTGCACGGTGCAGTCGCCGCCGACCTCGGGCGCCTGGACGGCTCCCAAGTTCAATGCGGTGAAAGTCACCATATCGGGTTCTCGCGCGCTTCCGTTTTCCGGGCTGTTCATGACGACGGCACCGACGATCACCACGTCCGCCACCGCGGCGATGGTATCGAGCGGCCAATATTGCGTGCGCGCGCTCAAGAAGTTCGTCGGCACCGGTTTGATCTTCCAGGGCAATCCGACCGTCAACCTCAAGTGCGGAATGCACACGAACGCTCAAGGCGGAAGCGCAATCGATCCGAACGGAACTCCCTCCATCACCGCTTCACCTATGGCAGCCGCCGGGCAGATCGCGAGCCAGACCGGATTCGCTACGGGAACGGTCTTTCAGCCTTTTTCGCCGCAGCAGGATGATCCATTCGCGACCCAGGTTTCGGGTAATCCGGTGGTCCCCAACGGCTGCAATCAGTCTGTGATCCAGGGTAACCAGAGCTCGGTGACGGTGACTGGTTCATCATCCTCGTCCCCGACGACTGTCTGTTACAAGGATCTGAAGCTTACGAGCGGACAAACGGCGAACTTCACGGACGCGATCGTGCTCGTGAACGCCGGTCCTTTGGATATCAACGGCGGCGCGACCCTTAACTGCACGCGCTGCACCATCGTCATGACATCGTCCGATGGCACCAATGCGGGCACCGTTACCATCGACGGTGGCGCGACGGTAGTGATGACGCCCCCGACGCAGGGAACCTACAAGGATATCGTGATCTACAAGGATCGCCGCACGGCTGAATGCAATAATTGCAACAAGATCAACGGCAACTCCAGTTCGTCGATCACGGGCGCGATCTATATTCCCAATCAGGAGATCCAATTCAGCGGCAACGGTGGCATTTCTTCGAATTGCCTTCAGATTGTCGGCTCAACCGTCACTTTCACCGGCAATTCATCGATCCAGAATACCTGCGCGGCGACAGGCCCTCACGCCTTCGACGGCAGCCTGGTGAGGCTCGTATCGTGATGCTGCGCTTACTCACGATACTGGGCCGCGATCAACGCGGCGCGTCCATCATCGAACTGGCACTTGCTGCTCCGGTTCTGGCCTCGATCGTCGTCGTGATGGCGGACCTCGCAAGCGCCTATTCGATGACCCTTCAGATCGAGCAGGCCGCGCAACGCACCATCGAACAGGTCCAGAACCAGAAGGCCGTCGCGACCGCGTACAACAGCGCGATCACGACCGAAGCAACCAACGCGATGAGCGATGCGGGCTACACCGTTGCCAACGGCGACATCACGCCCGATTCCTGGCTCGAATGCGGTTCGGACACTACTCACCAGTCATTCACGGGCAGCTGCGCTAATCCCGGAGACGTCGTTGCGCGCTACGTGAGCGTCAGGATCACGCACAAGTACACGCCGTTCTTCCCGAACCGAGCCTGGCCGAACGCGGATTCCAACGGCAACATCACGATCGCCGGCTATGCCGAGGTACGAATCCAATGACCCGCCGCATCCTCAAGATCCGCGCTGATGAGTTCGGCGCCGCTGCAATCGAGCTCGCGATCGCGCTGCCCGTGCTGGTGACGATGATCTACGGCATCTTCAGCATCGGCTACCTGTTTCTCGCCAATGCCGGCATTCAGCATGCATTGGGCCAGGGAGCGCGCCAGGCGAATCTTTGCGCGGCCCAAGGCAGCGCCGGATGCACCTTGCCGACAGCGGGCACGGTGAAGACCGCCATAAACAATGCGGTTTTCGGCAAGTTTAACGGAACGTGGGATGATCCCACAGTCGACACGACCACGGCATCGAGCGGATACATCACGCTCACCGTCAGATACCATCAAACGATGTCGTTTGCTTTCTTCGATGGTCCGACGATCGATCTCAGCCGTTCCAAGCGCGTGTACCTCGCGGACACACCGCCGACCAAGACAGCTTGCGATGCGGCCGCCACGCCGGCGCCTGCCTGCACGATCTACACGACGACCTGAGCTTAGCCTTGCAACCTAGGCTGACCGCCGCCTCGCGAAGAATGCGCTGATCGCTTCCTTCACTTCCGCGGACGCCAGTCGTTCTGCAAAGAGGCTGCTCTCCATTTTCATGCGCTCCAGAATGTCCTCGCGCGCACCATGGCGCAGCAGCTGCTGCGTATGGCGCAAGGCTTCGGGAGGCTTAGCGAGAAGGGCGCGGACCAGCTCGTCCAGCTTCTGATCGAGTTCACCTTCCCCGGCACGATGACTGACCAGCCCGATTTCCTCCGCCTCGTCGATGCCGAACGCCTCGCAAAGAAGGAGGTAGCGGGCCGCCCGGCGACGGCCGGCCATTCTCGGGAATAGCAGAGAGCTCGCCGCTTCAGGTACCAGGCCAAGGTCCACGAACGGCATGGAAAAGCGGGCCGTCTCGTCGGCAATGACGAGGTCGCAGTGAAGCAACATTGTCGTGCCGATGCCTATGCAATTTCCATGGACGGCTGCGACCAACGGCGTCTCGCAGGTGGCGAGTGCTCGCAGGAGCCGCCACACCGGGATCTCTTCGTCGAGCCTGGGCGCAGCCTCGAGGAAGTCGACGAGATCGTTGCCGGCGGCGAAGTCCTGGCCTTGCCCTCGGATCGTAATCAAGCGGATCGAGGAGTCCGCTGCGGCTTCTTCGATGGCGTCGGCAAGCGCTGCGTACATGGCAACCGTAATGGCGTTACGCCGCTCGGGCCTTGCGAGCGTAATGGCCAGCACTCCATCTTCGGACTTCACCCGAACATGCTCGCTCATGTGTCAGCCTCCTTGTTGAATCGGGTGACGCGCCGCAAACCAACGGCTATGCGGTCCGCCAATCCACCAAAGCCAGGGCACACGCAATTCACATGAAGTTTTTTGCCGACACTGCCGAGATCGCCGAAATCCGCGAGCTTGCTGAAACGGGCCTCCTCGACGGGGTGACCACCAATCCCAGCCTCATCCACAAGTCCGGTCGTCAATTCCTCGACGTCGTTCGCGAAATCGCCGGTGTGGTGAAGGGGCCGGTTTCGGCCGAAGTGGTCGCGCTCGACTTCGATGGGATGATGCGCGAGGCCGAAGTGCTTCGAAAGATTGCAGACAATATTGCAATCAAGGTTCCACTAACTCCTGCCGGCCTGCATGCCTGCAAGGCGCTGACCTCGGACGGTACGATGGTCAACGTGACGCTTTGCTTTTCGGCAGCCCAGGCGCTGCTGGCCGCAAAGGCCGGCGCGACGTTCATCTCGCCCTTCGTCGGCCGACATGACGACGTTGGCTTCGATGGAATGGCCCTTATTGCCGACATCCGGCTGATTTACGACAATTACGATTTCGACACGCAAATCCTCGTCGCAAGTGTGCGGCACCCGGTGCATGTCGTCGAGGCGGCGAAGATCGGTGCGGACGTGATGACAGCGCCGCCGAAGATCATCCACCAGCTGTTCAAGCACCCGCTAACCGATTCGGGGATCGCAAGTTTCCTTAAGGACTGGGAGTCTACCGGTCAGGAAATCGCGTAAAATCAGCTACTTGCTCTTTGCGCGTTAACCTTTGCGCAACCTTCGCAAGTAACACTTTTTCAACCGGTCCAGCGGTAGGTTCCATGCATCCTGCGAAGGACATGCAGGGTCAGGACGGTTCGCCGTCACTGCTTGGAACCAAGGAGCGAAGACCATGAGCAAGTTTCTGAAGCTGATTAGGAATGACGAGGGTGCGACCGCGATCGAGTACGGTCTGATCGCCGCTCTCATCGCCGTTGCGGCGATTGGCGCGATGCAGGGCATCGGCAACAAGCTGAACACGACGTTCAACAACGTGTCGAACCACCTGCCGTCGAGCTAAGAATAGCTCCCAAAGCGGGAACTTACGGGCGGCGGCGTCGAAAGACGCCGCCGCTTTCGTTTTGAGTTCGCGGCATGCGGCAGTCTCGCCCTGATGGTAGGAAATTAACCGTCGCGGGCGTATTTCGCTCATGATGGCGACCGTTATCCCCTTCGAAGAGCGCGCAGTGGCGCAGCTTCGCCGTCGTCTAGGCGCGGCCGAGGAAGCGAACCAGGACCTGATCGCCTTTGCGCGTGGCCACTCCGGCGCGGTCAGCTCGATCCACGAGGCAGTGCTCGCGGCGATCGACACGGAGAGCGTCGAATCCTTGCTTCATGTAGTCACGCAGGAGTGGCCGCTGATCCTTGGCATCGATGCAGTCGCCCTCTCGCTCATCGTTGGAGAGCAAGGATTTCGGGCCGACGGGAGCGGCGTTCAGCATGTTGACCCTGCCTTGCTCCGTCGCGCTATCGATCGCGTCCAGGCCGTCGAGATGCGGACCGTGAAGCGGGGACACCCGCTGTTCGGACCTGCCTGTGAACTGATTCGTGCGCAGGCACTCATCCGCATCGATTGCGAGCCGCCACTGCCGACCGGCCTGCTCGCGCTGGGCCAGCGCGCAGAGCTCAGCCTCGACGCCCGCCACGGGTCAGAACTACTGATGTTCCTAGGGCGGACCCTTGCGGCTATGATCCGCAAGTGGCTGACGATCCGACAAGCCTAGATCATTCCGCTCGAGCCCTCGCGGCGCGCTGGGCATTGCACCTACAGCACGATCGCCGCCGATCGGCACATACGGTCCGTGCCTATTGCGCGACGGCGCATCGTTTCATCGATTTTCTCGGGCACTATCGCGGGGAGGAGATAGCCGGCCCGACCTTGACCAAGCTCGAAGCTGCTGACCTGCGCGCCTTCCTTGCTGATCGTCGGACCGGCGGGCTCGGGGCGGCCTCTGCTGCACGCGAGCTATCTGGCGTCCGCGCGTTCCTCAAATATGCAGCCGAGCAGCAGGGGACTTCCGCTCAGTTGCCGCGGACGCGGGCACCCAAGCGGCCACGGACTCTACCTCGGCCGGCAGCCCCCGATGACGCGGTCGGGCTTGCAGAGAACGCCGCGGAATGTGCCAGCGCACCCTGGATTGGAGCCCGCGACCTTGCCATTCTGCTGCTCCTCTATGGCGCGGGCCTGCGTGTTGCGGAGGCAATGTCGCTTAGAGCAGACCTCCTCCCCGTCGGGCCAACATTGCGCGTCACCGGCAAGAGGTCGAAAACGCGCATCGTCCCAGTTGTTGCCGCGGTTCGCGATGCAATCGAGGACTATGTGCGGCAATGTCCATATCGGCTGAGCGGACAAGTACCGTTATTTGTCGGTGCAAGGGGAGGGCCGTTGAACCCCGATCTCGTGCGGCGTTCCGTTGCCGCGGCGCGGCGGCGCCTCGGGCTACCCGATACGCTGACCCCGCACGCACTTCGGCATAGTTTCGCGACCCATCTTCTTGCGCGCGGCGCAGACTTGCGGTCCCTTCAGGAGTTGCTCGGTCACGCCAGCCTCTCGTCGACCCAAATCTATACGGCTGTGGACGCGGCACGGCTGCTCGACGTTTATCGGCATGCCCACCCCCGCGCCTGACCAAAGGCGCGGCAGCGGCAAGTGCACCTGGAGATATTCGTCGCGGCAGGCGGCTAGTGGGGAACCGCCTCGCCGCGACGGGCACAGCGTTAGGCGGCGCCAGTAAATTGATTACTAAACAGCCGTTCTGGCTGGATTTTTCGGGGAAGCACAGAGAGATTTTTACGCCGATCTGGCGGCTATTTCGCGAGGCTGCGCTCGATCGCCTGCCAGATCACGCCGGGTGTATCGGTGCCATTGAACTTGTCGATAGCGACGATGCCCGTCGGAGAGGTTACGTTGATTTCCGTCAGCCAGCGGCCGCCGATCACGTCGATGCCCACGAACAATAAGCCACGCCGCTTCAGTTCAGGCCCAAGGGCGGCACAAATCTCCTCCTCGCGCTGTGTGAGCTCGGTCTTGGCGGCCTTGCCGCCGACAGCAAGGTTCGAGCGGATTTCGCCCTCGCCCGGCACGCGGTTGACGGCTCCTGCAACTTCACCATCGACGAGGACGATCCGTTTGTCGCCGCTTGCGATCTCCGGAACGAACGCCTGCACGACGTGCGGTTCGCGATACGTTTGATTGAACAATTCCATCAGCGATGCGAGGTTCTGCCCGTCGGAACCGATCCGAAACACCGATCCGCCGGCGAAGCCGTGCAGCGGTTTGACGACTATGTCTCTGTGCTCTGCAAGAAACTTGCGTGCCGCGCCCAGCGAGCGCGTGACCATCGTCGGCGGCATGAAGCGTGCAAAGTCGAGCACCCAGACCTTTTCTGGAGCGTTCCGCACCGCGGCCGGATCGTTGACGACCAGCGTCTCGCCCCGGATCTTCTCGAGCAGGTGCGTCGCTGTAATGTAGCCGAGGTCGAATGGCGGGTTCTGGCGCATCAGCACGACGTCTACATCGCGTCCAAGGTCGAGGATCGCGAAGTCGCCTAAACGGAAGTGATCGCCTTGGACGGCCTGGACACTGACTTCGTGAGCGCCGGCATAGAGTCGACCACCCTCGTAGGTCAGGTCCTCGGCGAGATAATGGTAGACCTTGTGCCCAATTTCCTGCGCCTTGAGCATCAGCGCGAATGTCGAATCCCCGCCGATGCCGATCTCTTCCAGCGGGTCCATCTGCACTGCAACGCGAAGCGGCATGAGGCGCGACTAAGGTGTCACTGCAGTTTTGTCACCCTTGCGAGACATTCGAGGGGCTTGGCGCGACGGCCACGCCTTTTATCACCATGTCGTTTCATTTGGAGCGTTCGAGCGCCCGCGCATAGGCACGCTTTCGCGGCACGCCGAGCTTCTCCGCGACCTCGGCAGCGGCCCGCGACGGCGACACGCGCGAGAGCGCCTCGTCGAGCGCGATGTCGAGCTGCTCGTCGCTTGCTGCAACAGCTTCGTTCGGAGGGCCGACCACGATGACGATCTCGCCCCTTGGAGGTGCATCTGCATATCTTGCAGCAAGCTCGGGCAATGTCCCTGTAACGCACTCTTCGTGCATCTTGCTGATCTCGCGCGTCACTGCTGCATCGCGATCGCCCAACTCCTGCGCGAGCGCTGCGAGGGAATCCCCGAGCCTTGGCCCGCTCTCGTAAAGGACAAGGGTCGCGCGAAGGTTCGCGAACTCGGCAATCGCGTCCTTTCGTGCTTTCGCCTTCGAAGGCAGAAAACCCACGAACAGGAAACGGTCGGTTGGAAGTCCTGTCAGCGTCAGCGCGGCGATGACTGCTGACGGTCCCGGTACCGTGTGGACCTGACGCCCGGCGGCGCGCGCCGCTCGAACGAGCTTGTAGCCAGGATCCGAGATCAGGGGCGTCCCCGCGTCGCTGACCAGCGCAACGGCCTCTTCTCCGAGCCGCGCGATGATCCGTTCGCGCTCGGCGTCACTGCTGTGATCGTCATAGCGGTACATGGGCACTTTGGCGCCGATATGGGCAAGCAGCTTGCCCGTCACTCTCGTATCTTCAGCCAAAATGCGGTTCGCTTTCCGAAGGGTATCGGCCGCACGCACACTGAGGTCGCCGAGGTTGCCGATCGGCGTTGCTACGATGTGCAGACCAGGGGAAAGAGGTTTGTCCATCAGACGCGCATTAAGCGCTTCCAATTGAAGCGAAAAAGAGTCAGGGTGAAGATATTCATTAGCCTGGGGAGAGGGCGATGATTATACTTCTGGCTGCGTCGGCAATCAGCCTGACCGCATTTCAAGCATCTATAGCTGCGCCGACTGACGCGTTTCGTGGCTGCCTCAGGGAAGCCGCGAGCAAGGCGAAAAGCGAAAAGGTCCCCGGCGACGGGATCGAGAACTATCTGAAAACCGCCTGCACGACGCAGATGGGAACGCTCAAGGATGCGCTGGTCGCATTCCGAATGAAAAACGGCATGACGAGAAAGGCCGCGGCGTCCGATGCCGACATGACGGTCGACGATTATGTCGCGACGCCGGCGGACAATTATAAGTTTATCGCGTCCATGGACGCTCCGAAGGCCGCTGCACCGGCGGTTACGCCGCCAATCACGCAGGCTTCCGCACCCGCTCAGCCGGCTACGCAACCGCCGAAACCCTAGCCATAACTCCAGGCGCGGCGATTTCGCCGAGAATATGGTCGAGGACGAGACGGCCTTGCGCCGTGAGCGCAATGTGCGTGCCGTTGCGCGCCAAGTGACCCGTACCCACGAGCCGATCCACGCGGCGCCAATCAACAAGCTCGGTCAGGCCGAACCGCCGTGCGATCGCGGCGGGATCTATGCCCTCTCGTAGACGCAGGCCCATCACCAGCGCTTCGTCGGCAGCTTGCGAGGCTGGAAGGACGGCTTCTTCGGCAATGCCGTGGCCGTTGCGCCGCAGGGCCGAGATAAAGTTCTCCGGTTTCTTGTGGCGAACTGTGCGCATCCCGAGGCGGCGCCCGTGGGCGCCCGGACCGATCCCTGCGTAGTCGCCGTAGCGCCAGTAGGTCAGGTTGTGCCTGCTTTCCTGGCCGGGACGCGCATGATTGCTGATTTCATAGGCAGGCATTCCTCCCGCCGACGTCATGGCGTGAGTCAGCTCGAACAGAGCCGCCGCCACCTCTCCATCGATCGGCTCGAAGTCGCGTTTTGCTACCATCGTCGCGAAACGCGTGCCGGGCTCGATCGTGAGCTGGTAGAGCGAAAGATGCGAGGTCCCGAGACTGAGCGCCTGGGCCAGCGTCGCAGACCAGTTCTCCTCGCTGTCGCCGGGAAGAGCGTAGATGAGGTCGAAACTGACGCGTCGGAATTTGCGTTGCGCGATCTCGAGTGCTCGCCAGCCTTCGCCAGCGCTATGGGCACGTCCCAAAAAGCTAAGCGCCGCATCGTTGAAGCTTTGAAGTCCGAGGGATAACCTATTTACGCCTGCGCATGACAAGTCGGCGAAGCGCGCCGCTTCGACCGAATTCGGATTGGCTTCGAGCGTGATCTCGAGGTTGGGAGCCGGGGTCCAATGCGTCGCTCCAGCGGTGATAATGGCTTCGACCGTCGCCGGCTCCATCAGCGACGGCGTGCCGCCGCCGAAGAAGATCGACGCCAGCTTGCGACCGGGCAACAGCCGCGCCTCATGGCCAAGATCGGTCAGCAGCGCCTCGCGCCAAGCCTCCTGGTCAATAGTTTCGCGCACATGGCTGTTGAAGTCGCAGTACGGGCATTTGCTGACGCAGAATGGCCAGTGGACGTAAAGCGCCAGCGAGCCGTCGGATTTGCGCAAGTTGACGAGGTTTGCGTCCCTTTGCGTGCATGCGCGAAGGCGGGCGCCCGGCGATTCATCGATGCGGGTGGAAGAAAAGGCCACGACAGGCCTTTAGCGCAGCAGGCAAGCTCTAGGACAGACGCCTAGCGCAAAGCCTCGACCAACTTTCGGAACGCATCGGCGCGGTGGCTGATCTGGTGCTTCAGTTCGGGATCGAGTTCACCGAACGTCCGGTCGTAATTTACCGGTACGAACATGGGATCATAGCCGAAGCCTCGCTCACCTCGCGGCGGCCAGACGAGCGTTCCGTCGACGCGACCGTCGAACGTCTCTGTCTGACCGTCGTTGGGCCAGGCGATTGCCAGTGCGCAAACGAAATGGGCCGCGGGTGCCGCATCGGGCTCGGTCGCCTCGGTCTCACGCCAGACCCGCTCCATCGCGCGCATCCAGTCGCGATTGCCCTCATCATCCTCGGCCCATCGTGCCGAGAAGATCCCGGGCCGGCCATGGAGTGCATCGACGCACAAACCGCTGTCGTCGGCGAGAGCGGGGAAGCCCGAAAGATCGGCGGCCTCGCGCGCCTTGAGGTCTGCATTGTCAGCGAACGTGTTTCCGATCTCCTCGGGTTCCGGGAGGCCCAGTTCCTCGGCGCCGACGCAAGAAATGCCGAGGGGCTCGATCAGCGCCGCAATTTCGCGAAGCTTGCCGGGATTGTGAGTGGCAATGACCAGCCTGTCGCCGAGCGGCCTCATCGTCCGGTCGCCTTCAGCTGCGCCTGGAAGATCTCCGAACATCCGATACGGGCGAGCCGGAGCAGCCGGAGCAGGCCTTCTTCGTCATAGCATTCGCCCTCCGCGGTCACCTGGGCCTCGACGATCGAACCATCGGCAGTAAGCACGAAATTGCCGTCGCATCCGGCTTGGCTGTCCTCGTCATAGTCGAGATCGAGGACCGGCGTGCCTTGATGAATGCCGCAGCTGACCGCCGCGACCTGTGTTCGGATGGGATCGGCCGAAATGGACTTGGCTGCCAGCAGTTTGTCGATGGCGATGCGAAGAGCGACCCAGCTGCCGGAGATCGACGCCGTCCGCGTCCCACCGTCAGCCTGGATGACGTCGCAATCGACGATGATCTGCCGCTCTCCGAGCCTCGGCAAATCGACGACAGCGCGCAGGCTGCGCCCGATCAGCCGCTGAATTTCCTGCGTACGACCCGACTGCTTGCCCTTGGCTGCCTCGCGATTTCCGCGTGTGTGGGTCGCACGCGGCAGCATTCCGTATTCGGCAGTGACCCAGCCCTGCGACTTGCCGCGGAGAAAGGGCGGGACCTTCTCTTCGACACTCGCGGTACAGAGCACACGGGTATCGCCGAAGCTGACGAGGCACGAACCCTCGGCATGGCGGGTAAAGCCTGGCTCGAACCTGAGTTCGCGCATTTGGTCGGCGGCGCGTCCGGATGGGCGCATTCGGGCAATCTCCTGATCCTGGTGCGCGCGCTCCCTAGACCGGCGAAGGCAGCAATCCTAGATGTAGCGTCATGGCGCAGCCGATCGGCGAACTTACGGACCGGATGCGGGATATCTTCGGGCTCGTCGTCGAGTCCTACCTCGAGCGTGGGCTGCCCATCGGATCGAAAGCCCTGGCCGGGAGCATCAGCCTGTCGCCAGCCTCGATCCGAGGCGTGATGCAGGAGCTCGAGGAGCGGGGACTGCTAACGCATCCACATACTTCCGCAGGCCGCATTCCAACGGAAAGCGGCCTCCGGCTGTTCGTCGACGGCATCATGCAGGCCGCGGCGCCTGATCCCATCGAGCGGCGCGAGATCGAGCGACAGATCGTTCGGGACCAGCCAATCGAGGATGCGCTCGCTGCGGCTTCGGCGGCTCTGTCGGGCCTTAGTCAGGCCGCAGGCGTGGTTCTCTCCCCGAAGCGCGAGATGAGACTGAGGCAATTGAGCTTCGTCCAGCTTAATTCCACGCGTGCTCTCGCAGTTCTCGTCGGAGCCGATGGAAGTGTGGAAAATCGCATCGTCTCGCTCGACGCGGGTACGAGCGCTGCCGCGCTGACGGAAGTCAGCAATTTCATCAACGCGCGCCTGGCGGGGCTTACGCTGGCGGAAGCGGAAGCGAGACTTCGCGCCGAAATCCTTGAGCGCAAGGAAGCAATCGACGCCGCCGCTGCCGAGCTGGTTGCGTCGGGACTTGCGGCCTGGAGCCAGGATCATGCCCGCCGGCCCGTGCTGATCGTGCGCGGGCAGGCAAACCTCATCGATGCAACCGCCGCGGACGACCTGGACCGGGTCCGCCGTTTGCTCGACGAGCTCGAGGAAGCGCAGGAGATCGCGCACCTGCTCGAGAGCGCTCGAGATGCGCCGGGCTGCCGGATCTTCATTGGATCGGAAAATCGGATGTTCGCCCTCAGCGGCTCGTCGGTTATCGCCGCCCCCTATCGCGGGAGCCAGGGTGAGGTGGTCGGCGTTGTCGGGGTGATTGGTCCTACGCGGTTGAACTATGCCCGTGTGGTGCCCATGGTAGATTTCACAGCGAAAGCACTAACGAGATTAATGGCATGACCGAAGCCACGAAAGACGAAGACGAACTGCATGCGCAGGCGGAGGAGATCCGCAAGGAAACGGCTCAAGGCGCCCCCGAGGTCGCGGAGCACGATCATGTCGCCGACCTCGAGAGGCAGCTCGAGGAGGCGAAGTCCAAGGCGCTCTATGCAGCAGCCGAGGCGCAGAATGTCCGCCGCCGCCTGGAGCAGGAGCTGCAGCAGGCGACGAGCTACGCCGCGGCGGGTTTTGCGCGCGACATGCTCGCGATCAAGGATCACCTGGACCGGGCCCTTGCCGCCGTTAGCGAGGATTTGCGAGCCGACAAGACCGCCGCACAGTTCCTTGCCGGCATCGAATCAACCGGGCGTGAACTTGAGGCCGTGTTCCAGCGCAATGGCGTCTCCCGCATCAAATCGATCGGCGAGTCGCTCGATCCGCATCGCCACCAGGCGATGATGGAAATTCCGAGCGACCAGGAACCCGGCACCATCGTCGAGGAAATGCAGCCTGGTTACGTCATGAAGGACCGGCTTCTTCGTCCGGCACTTGTCGGGGTCGCCAAGAAGCCGGACTAATGCACTTCCCGGTGGTGTGCCTCGCTCTTCGTTGCGAGGCTGAAGCGCGGCTCCGGTTTCGCCGATCCGAATAGGAGCGCGGCAGCATGACGGCCGACCTCCGGCCCGTGCTTGAAACCGTGTCCGGACCCGCCGCCGAGAAGCAGTACGTTCGGCCAATCGGGGTGCATGTCGATCAGGAAGTCGCCATTCGAGCTGTTCTCGTACTGGCAAACCTCGGCGCCGATCAGCGGCGCGCCGGCGAGTAGCGGAAAACGTCGGTCGCGAAAGGCGATGATTTCGGCGAGCGCGGCTTCGGTCGGGCGGCGATCCTGAGTGTCTGGATCGACCGAGGCGCCGTGCTGATCGTGAGCGAATTTCACTCCGCGCGTTTCAAGATCGGGAAAGCCGTAAAAGATGTCGCCGCCGTTGAAGTCCGCCCAACCGGGCATCGCGCCCGGAAGGAAGCGGCGGTCCCCCGCGGGCGTGGCGAAATAGAAGACCTCCTGACGCGTGGGCTCGATTCGCGGCCCGATCACCTTCGGGAAGAGCTTTGGAAGCCAGGGGCCTGCAGCGAACACGAAGCGATCGGCTCTGATGCGCTCACCAGAAGAGAGCAGGACCTCATGCAATTGATCCCCGACGGGTCGCGGCGGTTGCACGAAACCCTTCTGATATGCACCCCCCGCGTTCACGAATCGCTCGACCAGCGTCAGCACAGAACGGCGGGCCATCAATGCACCGAAAGCGGGTTCGTACAGGCCGACGGTAATCCCATCGAAATCGATCATCGGGAACCGGCGCGTCATCTCCGCCCGCGTCAGGACTTCGGTAGCGAGCCCCAGCTCCCGGTGGGCAGCAATGCTTTCGTGGACGTAGGGCTCATCTGTCGGAAAGAAGAAAAGGATGCCGCACGCAACGAGGATGGGCAGGCCAGAAACAGCACTGAGCGCCTTCCACTGCGGAAGCGAATCCTTGGCCATCCTGGTATAAATCGCATCCCTACCGTAAGCGGCACGGGTGAGGCGGGATTCGCCGCCGGAGGATGCGCGGCTGTGAGCGGGTCCCCAGGCATCGATCAGCGTGACCCGGTGCCCCTGCTGCTGCAGGTGGTGCGCGGTCCACGCGCCGAACACGCCCGCTCCGACGATCGCGACATGTTCTCCCATCCTGCTCATCATCGGCTTCGCCATTAGCTCAGAAACGGCAGCGCCGCCCGCTCCGATGAGGAGCGAGCGGCGCGTTAGAGGCGGAACCGCCATTGCGCTCCGTCAGCCGCGTTCAGGAGCGGCGGCAGGTGGCGGTGGAGGCGGCGGCGGCGGCGCTTGGCAGGTAGCAGTGGCCTCGATCACCGACCCGTCCGCGCAAGTTTGCGTCGCCGGTGGCGGCGGTGGGGGCGGTGGCATGGGCGGGAGTGGAGCAGCGTGCCCGTCTTCGAACTTATAGCGAACGGTCAAACCGATCGTCCTTGGTTGGCCGACATTGTAAGCCAGCCGGGCGCGGCCACCACGCTCGCGATCGAAGGACAGCTTCGGATTCTCGTCGAACAGATTGTTGACGTAGGCGACCAGTTCCAGGCCGGAATCAAAGGCGAGACCGGCCGAAAGATTGAACAGGCTGTAGCTCGGTAATTCGAGATCGATCACCGTGGCTGCGGTGGCTGGTTGTCCGTTGAATGGCAGCCCGTGGACGAACGTGCGCGGGTTATTCTCCTGGTCCCCTGGCTGCGTATACCTTCCGCTCACATGCTGGAACGATGCATTGACGTACCAATCCGAGTTGCTGTTGAAACGGTTGGTATAGGTGGCAGCAGCGGCCATCTGGAACTTGGGAACGCTTGGGAGACGATTGCCTTCGCGAATTCCCGTTGCGGTCGCCAGTTCGGGATTCGCGATGGTTGAGTCGAATTCCGCACTGACGTAGCTGCCGGTCAGCGAGAGGTCCAAGCCCGGTATGGGGTGCGCGGTTAGTTCAGCCTCGAGACCCGTCGTGTGCGCTTTGGGAACGTTGAACACGAGGCGCGAGGAGCAGCCGCCCGCATCGACCGTGACCTGAAGGTCCTTGATGCTGGTGTGGAAAACCGCTGCGTTGAAGGTAAAGCCGCGGCGCGAATATTTAACGCCACCCTCATAATTCCACAGTGTCTCGTCGTCGTAGAACTTGGTCGCGAATGGGCCGTAAAGGTCCCGGTCGTGAGCACTGCAAATCGGCAGGTTCAGCGGGTCGTTGATACCGCCGAGCCGAAAACCTTTCGCGGCCTGGATGTTGACGCTCAGGTTACGATTGGGCTCCCACGTTCCAATGACGCGCGGGCTAAAGCCGTTGGACTTTGTCGTGTCCCCAATCGATGTAAATTGCGGCGAGAAGAAACCGCCATTGATGAAATCGCGGGTTTCCTTGAAGTCATACCAGCGCCCGCCAGCGGTCAGCTTGAATTGATCGAAACGATAACTGCCCTCGCCGAACAGGGCTTTTTGCTTGATCACGTACGGCAGGTCGGCGTTGTAGGGAGAGTCGAGGTCGGGGAAACCGTTTGCCGAGGCTGCGGACGTTCCCGCGCCAATCGCTGCGTCTAAGAAGGAAGCGTAGCCGGGGGTTGGCAGTCGTTGATGATACTCGCGATCGACGTGAGAATAGAAGCCGCCAAGGACCCACTGTAGCGGTCCCGTCCCTGTCGAGGAGACACGTGCTTCCTGTGTCCATTGCTTGAGTTTCGTCGTGTCCCGAAGGTTGGACGGCAGATTTACGCCAGCGGGAGGAAAGCCGATATCGACGGATACGGAACCGGTCAGCGCCGACGCATCGCGGCTAACCAGAATATCGCGGTGGATATAGCTCGTGATTGAGGTGAATTCGGCTGGTCCGAAATCGTAGCTCGCGGTGAGGTCGCCGATCGTTGTCTTGTCGCTGAATTTCTCGCGCAGGAGGAGGTATTGCTCGCGATCCTCGGGGATATGGGCTGGAACCGTGAATCGGTTCGAATAGAGGTTGTAGACCTCTTCCCGGTTGAAGCCGTTGGCTTCCGCCTTCTGATAAACGATGCGCGGAGTGATCTTTAGCTCCGGAACGGGCTGCCAAAGAATTGAGAGTCGCCCACCAACGCGCGAACCATCGTTCACATGCTTGCCGCCCGCGGGGCCTCTGGCGTCGATGAAGCCACCGAAGTGGGTACCATAGCCGACCGCGCGAATGGCGGCCGTGGACCCCAGCGGAACGTTCACTGCGCCTTTCAGATGATATCCGAGGTCTCCGCCTTCGAGAACGTTGACGTTTGCTTCCGCCAGACCTTCGGTTCGATCCAGTCGGGGTTGGTTGGTGATGTAGCGAATCGTGCCCCCGACCGAGCCCGCACCAAACAACGTGCCCTGCGGTCCGCGCAATGTTTCCACGCGGTTGAGGTCGAAGAGGTCCAAGTCCGGAGTGAAGAGCGACAGCGAGATTACCGATTCGTCGAGATAAATGCCGACCTGTTCCTTCACGCCCGGCTGATCACGGATGATCTGGCCGGCGGAAACACCGCGTACCGAGACCTGACTTTGTCCCGGCCCAAGGTTCTGAACGGTAAGGCCCGCGACGTTCCGGCTGATAGCCTCAAGCGATTGCGCATTGGCGCGCTGGATGTCCTGCTGCGTCTGTGCATTGACCGAGAATGGAACGTCCTGGACCGTGGACGCTCGCTTGGTCGCGGTCACGATGATCGCGCCTTGCTCTTCTAGCGGAGTGGGAGCCGCCGTTGCCGGCGGGTTCGCCCTCTGGGCAGCTTGTTCCTGACTGGTTTGAGCAGCAGCTGGCATGGCAGCGGCGAGAATGGACGTGCCAACGAGCAAGGCGGCGGTCGAGCGCATGTTTTCCCCCTGACGCTTTTTATTGCCGAGCTTACTTTATGCCTGAAACCCCCGCTGGCACGGAAGGGAGGGACAACTTTCGCGTCGACTGTGTTGCAACACCGTTACAGGCGCGAAATGTTCCTATCGAAAGTTTAGGAGCTCGCGCGGGGGTAAAATCGGCACCCGAACACCGCGATCCCCGAGGAAGCGATGGCGGACGATTTCCGCCTGCTGCTCGAGGCCGTAGAGGTTGAACGGCTTTCCTGGTTTCAGTTCATACCGATAGTGACAGAAGGGGTGGCGCATCAGTGGCAGGTAGAAGCGGCCGCCTTTCTGCGCTTGCCAGACATGCGTCATCTCGTGAATCCAGAAGGCCTGCAGGTTTAGCGGCTCGTTCGAAAAATCTTCCGACCAGCCGCCACCGTCCGGGTGGAACCAGATGTCGCCGGTTGGCGCCATCGCAGACCGACGCGGCTGGAATGGCCACCACTTGCCCCTGAACATCCGAACCCTTGAATAATCGATCGCGTCTTCGAAGATCGAACGGGCGAGCGCGACTTCGCCAGAAGTGAGTGAACGGCATTCCATCGGCAATTTCGTAGCCTGACGCGGTACTACCCGCTACTTGCAGCGCAACAAGTGCATCGCTAGGGCTTCGACAAAAGCAAAACGGAGGAAATTTTCCATGAGCGAGACTGCCGATCGGGTGAAGAAGATCGTCGTCGAACATCTCGGCGTCGAAGCCGACAAGGTGACTGAGGACGCGAGCTTCATCGACGATCTCGGTGCAGACAGCCTCGACATTGTCGAGCTGGTGATGGCGTTCGAGGAAGAATTCGGGGTCGAGATCCCGGACGATGCCGCCGAGAAAATCACGACGGTTCGTGACGCGATCGACTACATCGATCAGAACAAGGGCTGATCGGGTCCGCTGACCTGCCGCCACAGCGCCGATAGGCGGCACGAACGGCTTCCCGAACCGATCGGGAGGCCGTTTGTTTTTGAAGGACTGACGGAGTGGAGAATATGCGCCGTGTCGTCGTGACGGGTCTCGGTCTGGTGACGCCGCTGGGCGGCGACGTCGAGACGAGCTGGAAGAACATCATTGCATCGAAGAGCGGCGCAGGGCCGATCACAAAGTTCGATGCGAGCGACCAGAAGTGCCGCATCGCCTGCGAGGTAAAGCCGGCGGACCATGAATATGGTTTCGACCCCGGCAAACGGGTTGATCACAAGATTCAGCGCCAGGTGGATCCGTTCATCGTCTTTGGCCTCGACGCGGCCGGCCAGGCCGTCGAAGACGCCGGACTTGCCGACATGGATGAAGAGACAAGGCTGCGCGCCGGTGTATCCATCGGTTCGGGCATTGGCGGCTTGCCGGGAATCGAGAGCGAAAGCCTTGTGCTCCACGAGAAAGGCCCGGGTCGCGTCAGCCCGCACTTCGTCCATGGACGTCTGATCAACCTCATCTCGGGCCAGGTCTCTATCAAATATGGCCTGATGGGACCCAATCACGCCGTCGTGACGGCCTGCTCGACCGGGGCCCACTCGATCGGCGATGCGGCACGCATGATAGCGATGGACGATGCCGACATCATGCTCGCGGGAGGTGCCGAGGCCACGATCTGCCCGATCGGCATAGCCGGATTCGCTCAGGCACGAGCGCTTAGCACCCGGTTCAACGAACAGCCGGAGAAGGCCAGCCGACCGTACGACAAAGACCGCGACGGCTTCGTCATGGGCGAGGGGTCCGGCGTCGTCGTGCTCGAGGAATATGAACATGCGAAGGCGCGTGGCGCGAAGATCTACGCCGAAGTTATCGGGTACGGTCTGTCCGGCGATGCTTACCACGTCACTGCACCGCATCCGGAGGGTTCGGGTGGCTATCGCTCGATGCAGATGGCGCTCAGGAAATCCGGGCTACAGCCGTCGGACATCGATTACATCAACGCCCATGGTACCTCGACGCCGCTCGGCGACGAGCTCGAGCTGGGTGCAGTTCGTCGCCTCTTCGGCAACGCCATTGCCAATGTGTCGATGAGCTCGACCAAATCCGCGATCGGCCACCTTCTTGGAGGCGCGGGAGCGGTCGAAAGCATCTTCTGCATTCTTGCACTGCGCGACCAGATCGTCCCGCCAACGCTCAACCTCGATAATCCAAGCGAAAGCTGCGAGGGCGTCGACCTCGTGCCGCACAAGGCGAAGGAGCGGCCCGTGCGCGCGGTCCTGAACAACAGCTTCGGCTTCGGGGGAACCAACGCCTCGCTGATCATGAAGGCCGTGTGAGGCGGCTCCTGATCGTCGCGGCGGTGCTGGTCGCTGCCGCGCTGATTGCCCTTTATTCCTTGTGGTGGGGTCCCGGTTCCAAGCCGGGGCCCCATAAGGTCATGATCCAGGAAGGGTCGAGCCTCGGTTCCGTTGCTCGCCAACTCGAGAAGGCAGGCGTGATCCCCGGCACCGCCCGCAGCTACTACGTGATGGCGCGCATCTTTGGCTCGCACGATCCGATCCAGGCCGGCGAGTTCGAGATTCCGAAGGGCGCGGGCGGGTCGGCGATCCTGGATCTTCTTCAGCATGGTCGTCCGGTGCAGCGACTGATCACCGTCACCGAGGGCATGCCGGCGATTGTCGTCGAGGAGAAAGTGGCGGCCAACGACTATCTTGCAGGATCGACTCCCACCATTGCCGAGGGCTCGGTTTTGCCGGACAGCTATGGATATCAGCGCGGAGAGACCCGCGCTGCCCTTGTCGGGCGGATGCAGGGAGCAATGCAGAAGGCAATCGCCGAGCTCTGGCCGAAGCGAAGCACCGATTGTCCGATCGCAATGCCGGAACAGGCAGTCACGCTTGCTTCCATCGTCGAGAAGGAGACGGGCAAGGCAAGCGAACGCCCCATGATCGCGGGAGTTTATTGCAACCGTCTGAGAATCGGCATGAAGCTCGATGCCGACCCGACCGTTATCTATCCTGTGACCAAAGGGAAACCATTGGGGCGCCGGATCCTGAAGTCCGAGCTCAACGCGCAGAACGGTTACAACACCTATCGCCGACCTGGCCTTCCGGACGGTCCGATCGCAAATCCGGGGCGCGCGAGCATCGAAGCGGTGCTCCATCCCGCGCAGACAAAGGCGCTCTACTTCGTTGCTGACGGCACGGGAGGACACGTATTCGCCGACTCGCTGGCCGAGCACCAGGCGAACGTGGCGAAATGGTATGCAATCCGGCGCCAGCGGGGACAGATGTGAGTAACCGCGGCATTGGCCGCGGCCGGATGTTCCTCGGCGGTCTCATCCTTTTTGCTGCCGTAATCGCTTGGGCGACGACGCTTATGATGAGCCCGCACGGTCAATCCGGCGCGCCGGGTGCCGAGCATGTGCGCACGACTGTGGTCATCTTCGTCCGGAACAGCGCCGTCGGGACGCTCGTGATGTGCGCGCTCGCGGGATGGTTGTTATTTCCGGTGAGACGGCCGCGGGCGCCGCGACGAGACTGGGCGATCCTCGGCATCATCGCGCTGATGGTGCTGACCAGTCTCTACCAGTTGATGTGGCTGCGGTCGGTCGTTCAGTGATCTAGGGCGTTACTTCGAAGATAACCGACGCGGCGATCCTTTCCGGCATAACCCCACGCCCAGCCGAGGCTATCGTCGAGCATTGCGAATTCGTCGCCGGCCTGGAGATGCCCGATCGCTTCAGCATCGTCGGAGGGCGAATTCTTCAGGGCCGTGGTCGTCTTGATCGAACGGTCCGCGGGCTCTGCGTAATGCGAAGCGATCACGCGGCCGGCGAGCGCGACATCGGCGAGATCCTTCCGAAAGGCGTTGAATGCGGGATCCGGCAGCTCGGACGGGCCCGAAAGGCAGAATTGGTCAGCGGTGAGCGTAGGCCGGTGCTTGGCCGATGATCGGCCGGTGGGCCGCGGAGCCGCCGTCGCTCTCGCGGAGGTTGCGCTTGAAACCTTCAAGGAAATCTGCCCCGTTGCTGGTGCGAACCACGAAAACGTTTCTACGGTCGTCCTGGTCCCGTTCGCGACGGAGATAGCCGAGCGCGCCAAGCGTATTCAAGGCGCGTGTCACAACCGGCTTGGATACTCCAAGGACGCGGGCGAGGCCGCGCACCGTATGAGGTCCCGGCGTCAGGTAAACCAGCATCAGAAGTGCCATCTGCCGGTTTGTGAGGTCGGGCTCGCCCGAACGGACATAGGCGATGAGGGCCTTCATCCAGCCGGTAAGCGAAACCTCGCTCATAGCTGCCAAACTCCATGCGTGCCGCGTAGCTTGGCAGGTAAACCGGTAAAGCCGCGAATTGTTGCAGTGCCGTGACCGTAAAAAACGTTATTCTCCGGCCAATTGCAGTTTCATCGATGTAAGTAGCGGTGCTGAAGCAGCGCGAAAATCGCACGCAATCCCAGTGCTTCTCCACCTTTTGGACGACCCGGCTTTGCATTTTCCCGCCACGCAAATGTGTCGAGATGGGCCCACGCCGTCGATTCCGGCACGAATTTCTTAAGGAACATGGCGGCAGTGATGCATCCGGCCATTGGGCTGCTCGAGACGTTGGCGAAATCGGCGACGTCACTCTTCAGCATCTCGTCATAGGGTTCCCAGAGCGGCATTCGCCACAAGGGATCGTCGACTTCGTACCAGGCTTCCGCGGCGCTTGCGGCAAGACGATCGTCGCTTGCGAAGAAGGCCGGAAGGTCAGGACCCAGCGCAATGCGGGCAGCGCCGGTCAGCGTCGCAAAATCGACGATCAGTTCGGGCATGCTCTCCGCGGCCCTCGTCAGGGCATCGGCGAGAATCAGGCGTCCTTCGGCGTCCGTATTGTCGATCTCGACGAACGAGCCCTTGCGCGACTTGATGATGTCGCCCGGACGATAGGCCGCCGACGATACGGCATTCTCGACCGCCGGTACGAGCAAGTGCAGCCGAACGGGCAGTCGCTCGACGATGACGAGGCGGGCAAGAGCGATCGCGTGCGCTGCGCCACCCATGTCCTTTTTCATCAGCCGCATTCCGCTGGCGGTCTTGAGATCAAGCCCGCCGCTGTCGAAGCAAACGCCCTTGCCGACGATTGCCACGCGCGGGTCGTCAGGCTTGCCCCATTCGAGCTCAATGAGGCGTGGCGCGCGAGCCTCGGTGGCGGCGGCACCGACGGCAGCAATGAGCGGATAGCCGTCGGCGAGATCCTTGCCGCTCGTCACTCGCGCCTGCGCGCCCGCATCGGTCGCGAGCTGGCGCACTTCCTGCTCGAGCTCGGCTGGGCCGAGGTCCGCCGCCGGCGTGTTCACGAGGTCGCGAACGAACGCGGTTGCTTCGGCGAGCCGGACAGAATGCTCAATGTTCGCGGCGTCTGCCGTAATGAGCACGCGCGGACCTCGATCGGCCTCATCCTTCTTTGACTGATACTTGTCGAACCGGTGCTGCCCCAGCAGCCACCCGAGCGAAGCCTTGCGAGGCTCGCCTTCGGCAAGCTTGTAGGTACCTTCGGGCAGGCTTTCGGCGAGTTTTGAGAGGCACCAGGGCGAGAGGCCGCTGGCGTCCTTGACACTGCTGACGACTTCGAACTCGCCTCCGCGCGGCAGGAGGGCGAAGGCGAACGTCGTCTTCCCGTCGAAGCGCTGGGCCTCGAGGAGGGCCCGATCCTCCGCGGGCCGCTTCTTCATCCAGCTTTCGAAGCGTTTCTTGTCGACGAGGTGAATGAGACGGGCCTTCTGGCCGCGGTCGGCCACGAGGAGCGCAGCGAAATCGGTCATCGTCGGGCTCTACGGCGGCATCGGAGCCACCGCAATCGCCAGCGGATCTGACAAATTCATTGCCATCCGCAGCGCTGACTTCCTGGAAATAATGAAAGGCCGGTCTTGGTCGCCGGCAGGATTTGAACCGCAAACGGGGGCACGACCACTCACCGACCGGGGGGCCTCTAGAGAGGAAGCCCCATGAGAACGATCAAGCTTGCTGCGGCACTTTTGCCGATCATGGTCAGCTCACCGGCGATGGCAGCCACCGTTTCGGATGCAACCGGAGATTTCCTGCCGAGCTTCGTCGGCACCGCGAGCGGTGACCTCGATGTGACGAGTTTTTCCATCAGCCTCGATTCCGGCGCAACGTCGTTTTCATTGGGCGCTGTCCTTGCGGGCGACATCAATCCGGCGCTGGCAGGCTTTTACGTCATCGGCGTGGATACCGGCACGGGCGTGAACGCGCCATTCGGTGCGATCGGCCAGCCAAACGTCAGGTTCAACCAAGTCATCGTCGTCCAGAAGAACGGCACTGCAATGCTTGGCGCGAACACGCTCACGACCCTGCTATCGGGAAACCAGTTCATTGTTTCGATACCCGTGGCCCTTCTGCCCTCCACGGGAGCGACGCCGGCAAATTACGGGTTCAATATCTGGCCGCGCTTTGGAGCAACCGTGACGGGAAACAGCCAAATTTCCGACTTCGCTCCCAACAACCAGCTGTTGAGTGCAAACGGGCTGGTGGCGGTGCCGGAGCCGGCGACTTGGATGCTGATGCTCATCGGCTTCGGCCTCGTAGGAGGAGCAATGAGGTACCGGCGCGATCGTACCCGGCCGGTGGCGCAGGTCGCCTAGGGAGCTAGGCGGGGACGCCGAAGAGGTCGTGCTCGTCGGCGTCTTCGACCCGTACCGGAACGATATCTCCGGGCTTGAGGCCCCTGGCGTCGCGCAGATGGACTTCGCCGTCGATCTCGGGCGCGTCGGCCTTGGAGCGGCCGGTGGCGCCGCCGGTGTCGTCATCGACCGCGTCGATGAGCACGTCGACCATCGTGCCGACCTTGGCAGCCAGCTTCTGGGCCGAGATCCGGGCGGAAAGCGCCATGACGGCCTCGTAGCGCTCCTGCTTGATGTCGTCGGGCACCTGATCGTTCATCGACGTTGCAGGCGCCCCGTCGACGGCTTCGAACTTGAAGGCGCCGACACGGTCGAGCTGCGCTTCCTCGAGCCATGCAAGGAGGTAGGCGAGATCCTCGTCCGTCTCCCCGGGAAAACCGACGACAAAGGATGATCGAACTGCGAGGTCGGGAACCTGCTCGCGCCAGGACCGGATCCGCTGGAGCACCTTGGCGTCGTTGGCCGGGCGGCGCATCGCGCGGAGCACGCTCGGGCTCGCGTGCTGAAAGGGGATGTCGAGGTAGGGAAGAACAAGGCCCTCGGCCATCAGCGGGATGACATTGTCGACGTGCGGGTAGGGGTAGACGTAGTGGAGACGCACCCAGGCGCCGAGCCTGCCAAGCTCGCGCGCGAGGTCGTTCATGTGGGCGCGGACCTCCTCGCCCTTCCAAGGGCGCGGTTGATGACGGATGTCGACGCCATATGCCGAGGTGTCCTGGCTGATGACGAGAAGTTCTTTCGTGCCCGCCGCGACGAGCTTTTCCGCCTCCCGGAGGATTGCGTCTGGGCGGCGGCTGACGAGGTCGCCGCGCAGGTGCGGGATGATGCAGAACGCGCAGCGGTGATTGCACCCCTCGGAAATCTTCAGATAGCTGTAGTGGCGCGGCGTGAGCTTCAGGCCGGCCTCGGGCACCAGGTCAATGAATGGCGAAGGGATCGGAGGAGCCGCTTCGTGGACGGCCTTGACCACTTCCTCGTATTGCTGCGGGCCGGTAACGGCGAGCACGCCCGGGAAGCGCTCGCGGATGACGTCCGCTTCCTTGCCCATGCAGCCCGTAACGACAACTCGGCCATTCTCGGCAATGGCTTCCCCGATCGCCTCGAGGCTCTCTTCCTTGGCGGAATCGAGAAAGCCGCAGGTATTGACCAGCACGACGTCGGCGCCGGCATAGTCGGGCGACATGTCGTATCCGTCGGCGCGCAGCTTGGTCATGATGCGCTCGCTGTCGACCAGTGCCTTGGGACAGCCGAGCGAGACCAGCCCGACGCGCGGGGGCTTGGGGAGAGTTGTGACGTTCATCGGAAGGCGCGGGCCAATATAGGGATTTTGGGGCGAAAACTAGGCCATTGGCTGAACGCCTTGTTCATCGGTCGAAAGCGGCGCTAAGGGCGCCTGCCCAGCACGAGGAGTGATGAATGCGTATCGCGATGATCGGCACCGGCTACGTCGGGCTCGTTTCCGGAGCCTGTTTCGCCGACTTCGGACATCGCGTCTGCTGCGTCGACAAGGATGCATCCAAGATCGACGGCCTCAACGCCGGCATCATGCCGATCTGGGAGCCGGGGCTCGAAGCCTTGGTCAAGGCAAATGCCGAGCGAGGGCGGCTGGCCTTCACTACCGATCTCACCGAGGGAGTGAAGGACGCGGAAGCCGTCTTCATCGCGGTCGGGACGCCGGCGCGGCGCGGCGACGGGCATGCCGACCTCACTTTCGTCTTCGAAGCCGTTCGAGAACTCGCCAAAGTCATCAAGCCCGGCACCGTCGTTGTGACCAAGTCGACGGTTCCGGTCGGCACCGGCGACCGGATCGAACAGATCCTGCGGGAGGAAGGCGTCGAGCAGGTGTCGGTGGCTTCCAACCCGGAATTCCTGCGCGAGGGCGCCGCCATCGCCGATTTCAAGCATCCCGACCGGATCGTGGTGGGTGCTGAGAACGACCATGCCCAGGATGTCCTGCGCGAAATTTACCGGCCGCTGTTCCTCAACCGTGCGCCGATCCTGATCACCGGGCGTAGAACGGCCGAACTGACCAAATATGCGGCGAACGCGTTCCTTGCAGTGAAGATCAGCTTCATCAACGAGATCGCCAACCTCTGCGAGGCGGTCGATGCCGACGTCCAGGACGTTGCTCGAGGCATTGGTCTCGACAATCGGATTGGCGCCAAATTCCTTCACGCGGGGCCCGGCTATGGTGGAAGCTGCTTCCCGAAGGATACGCTTGCCTTGTTGAAGACCGCAGACGCGGCCGGCGTCGACCAGCGCATCGTTCGAACCACGGTGCAGGTGAACGAAGACCGCAAGGAGCACATGGCGGAGCGCGTGGTCCGCGCACTCGGCGGCAACGTGTCTGGCAAGCGCGTCGGAGTCCTCGGCCTCGCCTTCAAGCCCAATACAGACGACATGCGTGACGCGCCGTCGATCCCGATCATCAAGTCATTGGTCGAACAGGGAGCGGAGGTTTCCGCGTTCGATCCGGTCGCGCGGCACCAGGCCGAGCAAGTGCTATCGGGCATCGAGTTCGTCGATGATGCTTATGCAGCGGCCGAGGGCGCAGACGTGCTTGTGATCGTCACCGAATGGGACGAGTTTCGCGCGCTCGATCTCGACCGCATCGCGGCATCACTCACGGGCAAGATCCTCGTCGACCTGCGGAACGTCTACGATCGATCGGAAGCGGAAGAGGCGGGCCTCACTTATTATGGCGTGGGCCGCGGACGGAGCGATATCGCTTCAGCCTAGCGAAACTCATCTGGTTCGGGCCTGCGCTCTACCCTCCCGAAATGAAGATGCTGGAGCAACTCGCCCCGCATTCCACCCTGCCGGTGAGGGGCAGGAGCGAGGTCGTCCTACAGGCGTGCCGTGAAACCCGGATAGCGGGCCACGGCGCAGGAAACTGGGGACGTACAGTTCAGGGTTGTTCGGAACGTCAGGGCGATGCTCATTGCCCCGGGAGTCCGATTATCAGCATCTCC
>Ga0105248_10001029_pt1 | contig 30871 bp, 17 predicted proteins | sample KBSS34metaG_FD_81524 | JGI IMG/M metagenome (GOLD analysis project Ga0105248, IMG submission 81524) | Switchgrass rhizosphere microbial communities from Kellogg Biological Station, Michigan, USA - KBS S3-4 metaG | ecosystem: Host-associated > Plants > Roots > Rhizosphere > Soil | place...
ATGTAGCCGCGGTCAGCTGGCATGGGTAGTCCTCCAGCCCGGTCGAAGACAGCCCAATTTGGCGCCGTCGCGTTGGTTGCTCGCCGGCTCAATATGCGGAGGAAGGAGTGACGTCAATCCCTAGCGACGGCGCCCTGCGCGGCTCGCCGAGCGATCGCTTGGGAAGCTGACGCCCTGCCGGTCGCTGCTGCATGCCCCTAGATTTTGGGGATGTGCACTGGGGTGGCGATCCCTAGACTCCGAGCACCGGACCGGTGCTGCCTTACGGCCTCATTGCCGTGCGGCGGCCGCCTCGGCAGATAGCGCTGGCCGTGAGCCAACGATCACTGAAGCCTGCGCCGCGCGGCGGGGCCCTTGCGGGAGGAACGCATGCTCGAGCGTTACCAGCAAAGTTCGGGGATCGAATTCGCTCCGCTGCAGGACGAGGTGATCCTCTTCCATGCATCGAGCAACAAGTTCTGCGTCCTGAATCGCACCTCCTCCTTCATCTGGTCGGAGCTGAAGCAACCGACCAGCCGCGAGGAGATCGCACAGCGTCTGGGCGAGAGCTTCTCCGGTGTGGATGTCCAGCAAGCGCTGTCGGACGTGGACGCCATGCTTGAGGAGATGCTTTCGCTGGGACTGGTCGTCAGTGTCCCTGCGGGCACCGACAGCAGCAGACTGGAGGCTTAACGATGAACGCGATGACCGACCTGAAGAAGCTGGCGGACGACGAGGTCGAAAGGCCGAGGTATGAAACGCCGAGCATCACCGTGATGGCGGACGAGGAAGTGCTGAAGGCGTTTCAGATGACGGCTCTCGAGATCAGCGCCGCAGGGTGCTGGTGGTCGGCGAGCTCCTGGACCGCGGGCAGCTGATCCGCCGCCACGTCGCGACCCGCGTCGCCGGGTCGCAGGGGGCTGCCGAGCGCAGCCTCTTTCCTTCCCGCAAAGCAATCGGAGGGGCGCATGACCCTGGCCGCATCCGAGACCAAGACCGTGCGGGGCGCCGTGCTGCGGCGCGATCCCGCACGAGAAGGATGCTTCAAGCTCGTACACCTGCACCAGGACATGCAGGACTACGGCGACATGTCGCAGGCGTCGCGGCGCCAGCGCCTTCACCAGCACATGCACAACGAGATGCAGAGTCTGGAGATCGCTGCGCAATGCCTCGTCGATTTCCCCGACACCCCGTGGGAGCTGCGCATGGAGCTCGCGCGCCAGTGCTGGGACGAGACCCGGCACACGCAGATGCTCTACAAGCGCCTGCTCGAGTTGGGCGGCAGCAAGGGCGAGTTCCCCGTGATGAATTACGAATGGGGCGTGACCTGCATGATGGACACGCTCGAAGCGCGCCTCGCGCTGCAGAACCGCACCTTCGAGGGCGGCGAGATCGATCTGCTGCGCGAGCTCGCGGGCATGTGGCGCGCCGCCGGCGACGACGAGACGGCTGACCTGCTGTCGTCCATCCTCGTCGACGAGATCCAGCACGTGCGCTTCGCCAACCGCTGGCTGAAGCAGCTCGCGCACGAACAGCCGCGCACGCTGCTCACGATCGCACGCGCCATCCACTTCCTGCGTGGAGTCACGGCCGCGCTCGCGCCGCAGCAGGGCGATGTCAACGCCGCAGGTGTCGACCTCTCCGGCTACACCCACCTCGGAGTCCTCGCCAACATCGAAGACCGCCGCCATGCCGAGTTCAGCGAGCAGGAAATTGCCGAGCTCCTGCGCAAGGAGGGCTTCGCAGGCCTGGTGGTCCCGACCGCGACGTCCTGAGGCTGCATGAATGCCTTCGCGTCGCGGCTCGCCAGCGCAGTTCCGGCGGCGCCGCACGCGGCGGCCGGCACACCGTGGTGGCTCAATGCCAGTGCAATTGCGTTTGCGCTCAGCCTCGCGCGTGACGCCGCGTCTCAGACGTACTACCGCCTCGGCGATGCGCGCCTGGCCGTCACGGCGCCCGCCACGCTGCTCGCCGAGCTCACCGAGCGCTACGGCGACTGCGCGGTACCGGCCGCCGCGCAGCCCGACGCTCCAACGCTGCGCTGCACCGTGCGCACGCGCGGCGACGGGCTGGCCTTGTTCAACTTCGTCGAGCCCGCAGTCGACGCGATCGGCACCGCGCTCGCACTGCTCGAGCACCCGGTGGGACGGCCGCTGTACCGTGAGGTGCCGTCGCCCACGCCGGGCTGGCGCGTCGTCGCCAGTGCCCTCACCGGCCTGCCGCTCGTCGCGGCGCGCGCCGGCATGCTCCTCGTGGATTCACCGGCCGCGCCCGACGGCTTCCTATCCGACCTGCTGCTGAGCCCGGTGCTTGCGATGCAGCGCGAACTTCTGTTCGTGCACGCCGCATCGCTTGAGATCGCCGGGCGCGGCGTGCTCCTCATCGGCCCGAGCGGCTCGGGCAAGACGACCACCGCCCTCACGCTGGCCGCGCGCGGCCACGGGTATCTGGGCGACGACATGGCCGTGCTGCACGCCGCCTCAGGGGTACTGCTGCCGATGCGCAGCACTGCCAACCTGCGGCCGGGTCCGCATCCGCAAGCGCTCACGGACCAGCTGCACGGCGTCACTTGGAGTCCACCGCATGCGGACGGACAGCCGCGCCTGCGCTTGCGCGTCACCGAGGTGTTCCCGGACAACGCCGCGGCCCGCGTGCCGCTCATGCAGGTGCTGTTCCTGCGCCGCTTCGCCCCCACCGCGGCGATCGAGCCGTTCGAGGCCACACCCCGGGCGCTCGGCTCGCTCGCGCCGCTCGGCCTGAACAGGGCGTTGTGGCTCGCCTGGGGCATCACCCCGCAACGGCGCCTCGCGCAGTTCATGGTGTTCATGCGCCTGCTCGCCCGCTTGCGTTGCGCGTGGCTCGACGTGGGGCCCATCGAGGCGACTGCCGACCTGATCGAACAAACGTTGGAGGAGTCATGACATTCACCGTCAAGCAACGTGGCCAGCATGTGGCGACCTTCCGCTTCGTCGAGGTGCGCCTGATGGAGATCCTGGCCGCGTGGATCCCGAGCACGCCGGAGATGGAAGCCAAGCTGCTCTTCGGCCCGCACGTGTGGGACTGCGCGCAGGCCGCCGATGCGCTCGGCAAGCGCGCGCATGAGCTGCGCCTGCCGCTGCACCACAGCCTGCAGCCGGTCCCCGCATACATCGCCGTGCTCGACGACCTCGCAGTCATCCAGGGTGCGTCGCAGCGCATCGCCGCGCTGTACGACGCAGTGCTGCCGCGCCTGTCCGAGCGCTATCGCCGCTACCTCGCGCAGACCGACACGCTCATGGACGCGCCGACCGTGCGTGTCATGGAGCGCGTCCTCGATACGCAGGCGCGCATGCTGCGCGAGGCGATGGCGCTGCGCGAGCAGATGCCAGCCCTGCGTTCCAACGACTCGTCGGTGGTGAAGGCGCTCGTCGAGGCCGACGCGGCCGTCGGCGAGCTGCCGGCGGACACGGGCGACGACGACAGGCAGGCCGCATGAGCGCCGCTCGCACCGCTGGCGCCACGACGCGCGCGCCGGACGAAGCGACGATGCAGGTGCGCGGCATTCGCCTGCGCGCGGACCCGGCGCGCGAGCCGTGCTTCAGCGTCGTCCATCTCTATTCGCAGCTGTGGCGCTCGGCCGACCTGTCGCGCGAGTCGCAGCGCGAGAAGCTGCACCGCGAGTACAACACCGAGGTGCAGGGCATGGAGATTGCGGCGCTGTCGCTGGTCGAGTATCCCGACGCCCCGTGGGAGCTGCGCATGGAGATTGCGCGCCAATGCTGGGACGAGAGCCGGCACGCGCGCCTGTACCACCGGCGCCTGCTCGAGAAGGGCGGCCGCAAGGGCGAGTTCCCGATCGCCAACCACGAGTGGACCGTCACCTGCTCCTTTCCCACGCTGGTGCAGCGCCTGGCGATCCAGAACCGCACCTTCGAGAGCGGCTCGATGGACTCGATGAACAAGGCCGTCAAGATGTGGAACTCGATCGGCGACACCGAGACCGCCCGCATGATGGACGCCATCCTCGCCGACGAGGTGCAGCACGTGCGCTTCGCCAACCAGTGGATCAGGAGCCTGGGCCGGCAGGACGGCACCGTCATGCTGCAGGTGGCGCAGGCGGTGTCGGAGTTGAAGCGCATGAGCGCCGCGCTGCGGCCCCAGCCGGGCGAGACCAGCATCAACGGCATCGACCTTGTCGGCACGCCCGAGCCCAGCGTCAAGGCCAACATCGAGGACCGCGCCCATGCCGACTTCTCGGACGACGAGATCGACATGGTGGTCGTTCGACAGCAGCAGGAGGCGCGTGATCGCCCGCCGTTCGATGGAGGCAATCGATGAACGACGCGGCCGTGTTCGCCGCCGACCCCGCACGAGATGCACGCTTTCGCGTAGCGGTGCGCTGGATTGACTGCGACAACCGGCCCGGGGACGACCCGCTGCACCTGACCGAGTTTTTCCACCGGCAAATGAACGAGGAGGTGGACAGCCTCGAAGCCTCGGCCCAGAGCCTGGCCGACTTTCCCGCCGCACCCTGGGAGCTGCGCATGGAGCTTGCGCGTCAGTGCGCCGACGAGTCACGCCACGCGCACGGCTATCGGGCGCATCTCGAGCGCAGGGGCGGTCATGTCGGCCAGTTCCCGGTGCTCAACTTCCAGTACCGCATCATCACCGCGCAACGCGACCTGATCGCGCGGCTGGCGATCCAGAACCGCAGCTTCGAGGCGGGTGGCCTGGACGCGATCGAGTACGGCATCGGCGAGGCGCGCAGGACCGGGCAGGACGAGCTGGCCGAGTTCTATTCGGCGCAGCTCGCCGACGAGATCTCGCACGTGCGCTTCGCCAACACGTGGATCCGCAAGGCGCTGAAGGAGGAGCCACGGACGATCCTTCGCATCGGCGCGGCGCTGCACGCGGCGGCGCAGGCGTTTCGCATGGTCATGGGGTCGGAAGGCACCGACGGCGTCGAGTACCCCGCGGCGGCGCAGGCCCGGCTCGAGGCCGGCTTCACGACCGAAGAGACGCAGCGAGCCAGCGAGCTGGCGGTGGCGGCCCACGAGGCGCGGATGGAGAAGGCGCGTGCTGAAGGTGCGGCTCGGTGAGGACCGGCTGAAGGCCGTCGGCGAGTTCATCTGCGCCGACCCGCGCCGCGCGTGCGCCGCGGCGCGGCTGTTCCGCGACACGGCCAGCGTGGTCGAGAGCGACGTGCGTGGCGGCAGCATGGGCGTCGTCATTCCCGATGGCGCGCGCATCCGCATCCGCAGCGACGCCGCGCCCCCCACGGGGACCGTGATCGTCTTCCACGCAGGCGGGCGCACCGTCGTGCACCGCATTCGCTGGCGCCGCCGCGCGGGCGGCTGGCTTCTCACCCAGGGCGATGCGATGCGGCTGCCCGACGTGCCGGTGCCGATCGACGCCGTCATCGGCCACGTGAGCGCCGTGCGCGGCGACGACGGCACGTGGCAGCCGCTGCCCGCCGCGCCGCGCGCACCGCGCCGCGACCGCGCGCTCTCCTGGGTCGTCTTCACCACAAGCGTCGTGCTCCTCGAACTGCACCCGCCGCTCGCCTGCTGGCTCCTCGACAAACTCACTCGCGCAGAGCGCGCCCACGCATGGACAAGCTCGCTTCTGTACTGAGCGGCTCGAAGCCGCCGCCGCCCGACGACCCGCTCGATCTGCCGACGCCCCCTGCGTCACGACCCGGGTTCGTGCTGGCGGCGCTGATCGCGCTGTACGGCACCGAGTCGCTGTTTTTCCGCGCGCTCGAGACGTGCCACCGCTTCGGCCGGCGCCTGCACAACTCGGCGCAGCGCATGTTTTCCGGGCTCGCCGCGCAGGCGCTGACGACCGCCGAGAAGAGCCAGCTCACCGTGCGCATCTACGACGCTTGGCCGGACTACCTTCAGGTCGGCGACACGCTGTACGCCTGGGAGGAGCCCTGGTTCCGATCGCGACTGCCCCCTGCGCCGGCGCGCGTGCTCGTGGGTGCCACCGGCACGGGTCGCGAGGCGGTGGCCCTGGCCACGCGTGGCTACCGGGTCGATGCGATCGAGCCCGCCCCCGCGTTCGTCGCCGAGAGCCGGCGCCGCCTCGGCGACCGAGGCCGCGTCTATCGCGCGTCGTACGAGCAGCTGAGCACGCTGGTTCTGGACGAATCCGCGCGCGACCACCCGCTGCGCCGGGCGCGCTACGACGCCGTGATCCTGGGCAGCGGCAGTCTCACCCATGTGCTCGAGCCGCACGACCAGGCGCGCATCCTGCGCGCCGCCGCGCTGCTCTGTCCGAATGGGCCGATCCTCGCGAGCTTCTTCTGTGACCCGGACGACGCCCCGCCGCCGCCGGTCGGCCGTGCACTGCGGCTCGGGCGCTATGTGGGCCGGCTCGTCGCGCGCGCGCGCGGCCTCACGGGCGGGCCCACGGATCGTCTGAGCTACCGCGCCCACAGCGGCTTTGCCTACACGTACACGCCGCGCGAGGTGGAGCAGCTCGGGGAAGCGATCGGTCGCGACGTCGCATGGGAGCGAGGCCAGATGCAGCCGTTCCACTACGTGACGTTCCTGTCGCCGCACGCCTGAGTGCGCGGGCGACACGAGGGATCCCGCCCGTGAATCCTCCACCCACTCTCGCCGGCACGGGGCGCTTCCTCGCGAGCGCATGGCGCGCGTGGCGCTTCGTGTGGCGGGCCGCGCCCGCGCTCACCGTCGCCAGCCTGGCGCTCGCCGTGGCGCAGGGGCTGCTGCCCATCGCGGGCCTGGTGCTGCTCAGGCAAATCGTCGACGCGATCGCGGCCGCGGCCACCCGCGGCAACGTCGCGGCCCTGCAGCCCGCCTACGTGCTCATCGCGCTGGCCGCGGCGCTCGCCGTCCTCACCTCCGCCGTCAACACGCTGGCCGGGGTTGCCGGCGAGGCACATGCACAGCGCGTGGCCGACCACATGCACGACGTGCTGCACGCGAAGTCGATCGAGCTCGACCTGGAGTACTACGAGAACCCGCAGTACTACGACACCCTGCACCGCGCGCAGCAGGAAGCGCCGTACCGCCCGATCCACATCGCCAAGAGCCTCATAGGCATCTTCCAGCACGGGCTGTCGCTTCTGGCCATGGCCGCACTCCTGCTGTCCCTGCACTTGAGCCTGGCGCTCATCGTGCTCGTCGCCGTCGCGCCCGAGGTGCTGGTGCACCTCAAGTTCGCCAACGACCTGTACGCCTGGCGGCGCAAGCGAACGCTCACCGAGCGCTACGCGCAGTACTACGACTGGATGATGACCGGCCCGCTGCATGCGCAGGAGCTGCGGCTGTTCGGCCTGGGCGGTCTGTTCATGCGCAAGTTCCGCGACCTGCGCGCGCTCCTGCGCCACGAGCGGCTGTCGATGCTGGCGAAGCGCTCGGGCATCGAGTTCGGCGCACAGGCCGCGGCCATCGCGGCGATGTTCGGTGCGTACGCGTTCATCGCCTGGCGCACGGTGCACGGCGGCCTCTCGCTGGGCGGGCTGGTGATGTACTTCCAGGCCTTCCAGCGCGGCCAGGAATCGCTGCGCCAACTGCTGCGCGCGGTGGCTGGGCTGTACGAGGACCACCTCTTCCTGGCCAACCTCTACGACTTCCTGGACCTGCAGCGCAAGCTCGCCGAGCCGACACACCCGCAGGCGGTGCCGCGGCCGATCCGCGAGGGCATCGCGTTCGAGCACGTGTCCTTCTCCTATGGCGACAAGCCGGTGCTGCACGACGTGAGCCTCGTTGTCCCGGCGGGCGCGACGGTGGCGCTGGTGGGCGAGAACGGCTCGGGCAAGACGTCGCTCGTCAAACTGCTCGCGCGCCTGTACGACCCGCAGCACGGCCGCATCACCATCGACGGCGTCGACCTGCGTGACTTCGCCACCGCCGAGCTGCGGCGCGAGATGAGCGTGATCTTCCAAGACTACGTGCACTACAACCTCACGGCACGCGAGAACATCTGGTTCGGCAACGTCGCGGACGAGCCGGACGCGACGCGCATCGCCGCCGCGGCCGAACTGGCCGGAGCGGGCAACCTGATCCGCGCACTGCCGAACGGGCTCGAGACAGTGCTCGGACGCTGGTTCGAGGACGGCGAGGAGCTCTCCGTCGGCGAATGGCAGAAGATCGCGCTCGCACGCGCACTGCTGCGCGAGGCGCAGGTCCTCGTGCTCGACGAGCCGACGAGCGCGATGGACGCCAAGGCCGAGTACGAGCTGTTCGAGCGCTTCCACGCGTTGGCCGCCGGCCGCACCGCCATCCTTATCAGTCATCGCCTCTCGACGGTGAAGATGGCCGACTACATCTACGTCCTGCGCGCCGGGCGCATTGTCGAGAGCGGCACGCATGACGAGTTGGTGGAGCGCTCGGGCGCGTATGCGCGGCTCTTCGCCGCGCAGGCGAGCGGGTACCGCTGATGCGCGGCGCCGTCGACGCCCTTCTGCTGGCGCTGCTCGCACCGGACGACGAGCCGCTGCCGAGCGTGTCCGCGCCGACGTGGGCTGCGCTGCCGCGCGAGGCGGTGCGGCATGGCGTCGCGCCGCTCGTGCACGCGCGGCTGCAACGCCAGCCTCCTCAGGATGTGCCGGCCTGCGTGCGCCAGGCCCTGCAGGTCTGCCAACTGCGTACCGGGCTCGAGAACCTGCGCCTGCTGGCCACTGTCGCAACGCTGCTGCGACAGTGGCAGTCCGTCGGCATCGACGTCATCGTGCTGAAGGGGGCCTACCTCGCGCAGGCCGTCTATGCGCAGCCTGCGCTGCGCTCGATGGGCGACGCCGACCTGCTCGTGCGACCCGCCGACCTCGACCGCGCACGCGAGGTGCTGCGCGCAAACGGCTGGCGAGAGGACACGGGCAGCGCCGAGACGACGCTCGGCGGCGGCGGGCACCAGCTGCCACGGTTCATGCTCGGCGGCGTGACGGTCGAGTTGCATTGGGCGATCGAGGATGAAGACAGCCCGTTCACGATCGACGGCGACGGGCTGTGGCGGCGCGCCGCGCCGGCACTCGTGGGCGGTGCGCCAACCCTGGCGCTCGCGCCGGAGGACCTGCTGCTGCACTTGGCGCTGCACTGCGCCTATGGTCACGGCTGGATGCAGTTCGAGAGCGGGTTGAGGCCGCTCGCGGACATCGCGGCCTGCCTGCGAAAGTTCGGGGATCAGCTCGACTGGTGGGTCGTCACCGAGCGCGCGCACGCCTGGCGTGTGCACCCGAGCGTGTGGCTCACGCTGACCCTGGTTCGCGACCTGCTGCACGTGGGCGCGCCGGACGCGGCGCTCGACCGTCTCGCGCCGCCGCACGCCGACCGCGCGCTCGTCGACGCTGCGGTCGACCTATTGCTCGGGCATCACTACCGCGATCTCGCGGCGCAGTTGCCGGTGCTCTCGCGGTCCTGGCTCACCAAGCGGTGGCACCGGCTGCCGCGCGCCGCGCACTGGCGCGCCCATGCCTTGCCGGACGCGACTGCGCTCTCGAACGCCTACCCGTCGGCGCGGCGCGCGCCGCTCGCAGCGCTGCGGTACGCAGCACACTGGGTCGACCTGCTGAGCGATGTCGTGCGGATGTCGATCAGGCGCGAGGCCCGCGCGCTCGCGGCGCGGGAGCACCGCAGGGCGCGCTTGCTGCAATGGCTCGAACGAGCTGGATGACGGCCGCGCTCACGGGGCGCCTGCAGCGGCTTGCAGAGATCAGCGCGCGGTGCCGGGAGCGCGGCGCTGTGGCGCCGCGCTCAGCGGTGCGGGGGTGGTGTCGAAGTCGTCGAACATCGTGGATGGCACCGGATCGCGCATGTTCATGAACTCTTCGAGCTGCTCGTCGGCGGCGTCAAGCTCGCGCGCCAGCGCGGCCTTCGCGGCCGCCGTGCCCGGTGTCGAAGCAGGACGTGTCGCCGCCTTCTCGGGGGCGTTTCGCTTGGCGCCGCTGCCGGCGCCTGCGAGCACCATGTCACGCACGGTGTTGGCGTGGGGGAGCTGATCTTCGTGCCACACCACGACGCGCACGCCCGCCTTCTTCAGCACACGGTCCATGCGCGCGTGGCGCTCGCGGGTGCGCTCGGGATCCTGTCCGGCAGGGCGACGCACGTCCACCACGGCGACGACCACGGAATGCTCATCGCACACCAGGAAGTCCGCGGATAGCTGGCCCACCCGGCGCAGCCACTCGTGATACGAGTTGCGGGTGGGCACGGAAATGAAGCGGGCCAGTTGCACCTGGGCCAACACGATGTGGTCGGGCAGCGCCGCGGTGAGCAGCTTGTAGGCGCGCTGCTCAGTGGCGGTGAACACGCGGGTCAGCTCGGGCAGCCAGGCGAGCACGGTGTCGGCCGCCTCGGCCTTGCGCGAGCGGCTCTTTTCGTGCGTGCGCCGCGCGCCGCCACCGCGCATGCGCAATACCAACAGCGCCACCAATCCCGTGACGAGCAGCGCCACGGCGAGCGTGGTCAGATCCATTGCGTGTCCTCCAAGGCGCCGCACCTTAAACGTGCGCACTTCGAGCGGTCAATCCGCTCTAGTGCGAACTGTGCGAAATGTGCAGACAGCCCTTTCAATGGGCCTGCTCCTCGGCCAGCTTCAGGCGTGCAACTTTGCCAACCGGCGCGAGCTCGCGGGCAGCCTGGGCCTGGTGCCGAGGCAGCTCGATCAGAGTTGCGCCACGACATTGATGAACGCGCCGTAATGCGTGTAGCTCAGGTTGGTGAGGTCGTCCGAGAAGTCGGTGAAGTTCCAGCCCGCGCCGACCTTGATGTTGTTCGTCAAGTGACGATAGAGCGCCACCAGCGCGCCGCTTCGGGTGTCTTTCGCCTGTGCGACAGACAGTGCACGCGCTTCGAGCGCGAGGTCCCACAGGCGCATCACGTGCCAATCCGCGCGAACGATGTACAGGTCGGCCGTGCTGTCGAAGAACACCGGGTTGACTCGGTCCTCGCTGGCCTGCCCCATCCTGCGCGCGTACTTGCCGCCCACTGACCAGCTTTGGGTGAGGTCGTATATGACGTCGCCCGACACGATGTGGCTCCTCTGGATGAACGAAGCCGCCGTGTTGGGCACCAGCTCCTGTCCGGGCGACGGCAGGTTGTAGAAGTAGGTGTACTTCACGAGCGCATTGAGGCGGTCGTTTTCCACCGGACGATAGGCGTAGCCCATGACGGCCTCGGTGTATCTGCCGCCGTAGAACTCGCCCAAGGAGCTGTTGCTTCGCGAATAGTTGAACTTGCCGATCAAGCGCCAGTCGGGATTGATCAGGTACTTCAGGCTGTTCTTCGTGAGGAAGCTCGTCCGGTCGGAGAACGTGAGGTCGATGGGGGACTGGACCTGATAGCGCCGGTACTCGAAGAGGGTCGCGACCTTGATCGCCTCGAACCCGTATCCGGCCGAGACCGCGAAGCCCGAGCGATCCATCTTCGCGCCGGTGAGGTTGTCGCGCAGCGTTCCGCTGTCGACGTGAGTCGCGAAGTTCCAGCGCTCGCTGGGTCTGTACTCCACGCCTGCCGAGTGCTGGAGCCCGACCGGCACGTCGCCGTGCGTGTACTTCTCTTCGCCGAAGACGGTGACCGTATCCGAATAGTGATTCTTGACACCGGCGATCGCGTTGCCCTTGTTCGCGAGGATGCCGTTGTCCGTGCGCTCGTTCTCGAGCGCGTAGTTGAGGTAGGTGGTGGTCGCGTCGGTGACGAGGTACTCGGTTCCGAGGCGGGCCCCCACGCCCAGGTCGCCGCCGGAGAGCTCGCCGCTCGTCCTGAAGCGGTCGCTGAACCGGTACGCGCCTCCCGCCCCGACCCGCCCGTTCTGCTCGCGGTTGCCCGTCGTCGCGGCGGTGTCCTGCACATAGCCGTAGGCCGCCCACTTGCCCAGCGAGTCGTAGGCAGCGCGCGCCACGACGTCGGTGCGGTCGCCCTGCACCTGTGTGAGCGGAACCACCGGCGAGTGATCGCTCCGGCTGTCCTGGCGCACGCCGGAGCTGAGCTTCCAATGCTCGGTGAGCCGGTAGTCGGCATCGACCTCGAGCGCCGAGGTATCGAGCGACAGATCCTGCGATCGCTTGTCCAGCTTTGCCCGCAGATCCACCCTGTCGGTGATGGCGGTCTTCAACGACATGCCCTTCTGGTTCACGTCGGTGAGCGCCATGGCGCCAGGCGCCGCGTAGCCCCCTTCCACCGACTGTTCATAGAAGGTCACCTGGCCGTTGACCGACTCGTGCACGTCCTTCAGGTCGATGCTTCCGTCGATGCGGGTCGCACCGTGCCGCGCATCATCGGCGACGGGCGCCACCGGGGCGTTCAGCGCGGTGGTCGGCGTGAAGTTGAAGCCGCCGTCGGCCGAGCCGTAGGCGGTGGCGCCTGTGCCCGTGCTCACGCCCTTCTCGAGCTTGACCCACGTGGTCGCGCTGTGGCGCCACGTGATGTCGCCAGCCGTCAGCGTGTTCTCCGCGCCGGGATCGGTGTTCTTGTTGGCCGTTGCGCCGAGCTTGATGCTGTCGTTCAACCAGTAGTGCGCGGTGCCGCCGGTCGACACGTTGTTGAGTTCCTCGAAGCCGGTGGAGAACTCATAGCGCACGACCAGGAACGCCTCGTTGCCCGGACTGAACTCGCTGGACACGAGCAGGCTGTCGCCCGCCACCGGCGACAGCGGCGAGGAGAGCAGGACGCGGCCTTGCAGGTAGTCGATCGTGTAGTCCTGCACCGGCACGAGGTTCTTCACGCTGACCACCAGCCCCGAGACCTTGTCGCGGATCTCGATGCGCACGCGCTCCGAGCCCGTCATGATGTCCTGGTGCCTCAGGTAGTACAGCGAGCCGCCAGTGCCGCGGAACTCGTCGCGGCCGCCCAGCGTGCCCGGTTCCGCGGCAAAGCCGTCCAGCACCAGGCGCTTCTCGCCGAAATGCGTGGTGTCCGTGGGCTCGTAGTGGAGGTTCGCGCCGTAGAGCGTGCGGTCCACGTGTGCCAGGCTGTTGTCGGCGTAGCCGATCCTGAAATTGCCCCACAGCCCGTAGTTGGCGCGGTTCTGCAGCTTGGCGTAGAACTTGCCAAGCGTGGGCGCGGCTTCCTCCGTCGTGCTGTCGTCGCCGTAGGTCGGGTAGTAGTAGTCCGGGTCGATGCGCCGGAACATGCTGTCCGGCGTCTTCTGCATGAAGTTGCTGAACAAGGTGTCGAGGGGCGCTTCGAGCGTGTCCGCGCTCGCGGTCAGCTTCCACTCGTCACCGAACTTGCCGCGAGTGAAGAAGGCGAAACGACCGTCGATCGATGTGTTGTGGTCGTAATTCGTGTTGTCGGGGGCCACGAGCTTGGCGGGCCCGCTCGTGGATGACCTCGATGCCGTGACATCGCCGATGGCGACATAGAACCAGTCGTTCTTCTGGAATTCGAGATCGCGCAGGTACATCTCGCCATTGCCGTCCCTGTCGAGCACCGACACCTCGACCGTGTGCAGGCCATGGGGCAGGATCTCCTCGACGACGAACTTGTTGTCCTCGGACACGGGGACGTCGCGGCCGGCCACCGCCACGCGGTTCCCCGGCGGGATGTCCGTGCCGAAGACCTTGACGGCACCGCCTTGCAGCGGGATGTTCTCCACTGCGAGGCGGCTCTCGCCGTAGCCCACGGCGAGCTCACGCTGCGCGTTCTTGCCGGCCACGTCGGCCGAGACGCTGTCGATGACCCAGAGCGACTGGGCCGAGGTTTCATCGAAATTGCCGTCCTTGTCGTACACGCGCAGCACGTATTTGAGGTCGCGCCCCGGCGCCGTGTACGAAGGCATGTTGGCCCGCCACTTCCCGAGGCCTTCCTTGTCGAGCGTCACGACGGCCAGCGGCACGTCGCGCACGGACTTCTCCTTGTCAAAGATGCGCACCTCGCCCTTCACGATGAACGCGGGGAAGTTCGAATAGGCCTTGAACTGCACCTCATCGTCGATGAGCTCGGTCGCCGCATCGTCCTGGTAACGGATCGAGGGCGGCCAGGCGGTCACGTTGAGTCGGGGCTTGAGATCCAGGTTGTCGTACTTGAACTGGATGCTGGCCTTTTCGAGCGCCACATCGGTGCAGCGCTGGACATCCGAGATGCTCTTGCCCGGGTCGTCCAGCGGCTTGCCGTCCACCAGGATGCGCATGAGGTTGAGCGCATAGGGGTTGGCCAGCTGCACGTCGCGTGTGAAGCGGGTGATGTCGAGGCCCTCCATGTTGTCGACGTCCGCGAGATCCTCATAGACCACCTGGGCCTGCACGCGAGAGACCTCGGACTCGGTGAAGCCGTTGTTGATCACGTCATCGGTCTGCACGTAGCCCCGGCCCTCGTGCTCGACCTGGTCGGCCTTGAGGCCGAGCTGCTGCACCACCGCTTCCATCACGGTACGGGCGCGCGCCGTCGACAGGCCGATGTCGTCGCCATATGCCAGGGCGGTGCGGCGGTCGAGGCGCTGGTTGTTGGTGTAGCCGACAAAGCGCAGGCGCACCTTCGACTTGTCCTTGATCTCGGCCATCACGCTGGAGAGATCGGTCGCGTAATTGGGCGGCAGGACCGGCTTGCCGTTCTCGTAGACAACCGGCTTGATGGTGATGTTGGGCGACTGGTAGACGCGCGTGACCTTCTCCGGCAGCGCGGCCTCCGGGCACATCTGCGGCTCGGGCGAGAGTTCCTTCAGGGCGTCGTCGTACCAGAACTCGACCTCGATGCGGCGGTTGATCGCGCGAGCGCTTTCCGTGTCGTTGGGCGCGATCGGGTTCGCCGCGCCCTTGCCATCGCTTTCAATGGCGGCCGCCGGCAGCTTCAGCGCATCCTGCAGCGTCAGTGCGAGGCGCCGGGCACGTGCCTTGGAGATGCCGATGTGGTTGGCGTAGATGCGTTCGTCGCGCTCCGAGAGCGGCGCGCTGTCGGAGTAGCCGATGAACTTGATCACGACATTGCGCTTGTCCCCGAGGTCGCTCAGCACCTGCGCCAGCTTCTGTTGATATTCCTGCGGCACCGTGGTGCTGTCACCCTCGTAATGGAAGGGCGGGATCAGGTTCTTCACGCGCGTGCGCCTGGCGTGACCCTCCTTGTAGGTGATCTGGCACATCTGCTCGACGCGACAGACCTTCACGCGCTTGAGCTCCTCCTGCACCACCACCTTCTTGGTGACGAGCTTCTCGTCGCTCTCGTCGTACCAGACCTCGACCTCCATGCGGCGATTCAGTGCACGCCCTGCTTCGCTTGCGTTGGAGGCGACCGGCTGGCGCTCTCCCCTGCCCTCGTAGGTGACCGACTCGGGCGGAAGACCGAGGGCCTTCTGGAAGAACTCGGCCGCCACGCCGGCGCGCTCGCGCGAGAGGCCATCGTTGTCCACGTACTGGATGCGGGCCTCGCCGAAGAGCTGCACGTTGTCGGTGTGCCCCACGAGGTGCAGGCGCACGTTCTTGCGGTCCTTCATGCCCTCGAGAATCTTTCGCACCTTCTCGACGTACGCCGGCGAGATGTTCGCCTTGCCCGACTCGAAATGGATCGGCGGCAGGAGGTTCTGCACCTTGATGGTCCGCACGTGCTTCTCCAGCACCTCCTTGTCCTCGCTGTGCTCTTTCACCAGCGGCGGCAGGCTGCTCTCGTCCAGTTTCCAGGACGTGAACTCCCCATCGGGCGGAAGCTGCTTCTCGACGTTCTGACCCAGCGAGGGCGTCACGAGGACCTTCTGCGTGCCCGGCTCCACGGGCTCGCCCTTGACTGCTGCCACCTGTGCCATGACCGCGACGGGCACCAGCAGACGGAGCACGAAACGATTGAGTGTCTTCTTCATTTTTGTTCTCGACCCGCTCACCGAGGAGCCCCCGTGCGCCAGAACACTTCGGTCTCGATGGCCAGGTCGTACTGCCCGCCCTCACGCTTCCAGCTCGCCGCGATCTCGCGCTTGAGGGCTTCGAGCCGCTGCTTGACGAGTCCCTCGCTCTCGATTTCGGCCAGATAGGACAGCCGAAGCACTGACCTCGCCTTCTTCAGCTCGTCGAGCAGCAGCTTCATGCGCTGCTGCCACTGGATGCGCATTTCGGTCGTGCCGGGCTCGAACACGCCGTCGGCCACGTCGAGCTTGACCACGTGGTGGATGGCCGCGCCGAAGTTGAACCTGAGCATCTTTCCGCGCGTGGCGCGCTCGACCCGCGGGTTCTCGCTCGTGACGCGGTAGCCCGTGGGCAGCGAGCGCTCGTCGAGCTTGACGATGAAGTTGGAGCCCCGATCGGGATCGGGCACGACCGCACAGGTCAGGTGGAAGCGGCCGTGCGCATCGGTCGTCACGATCAGGCCGCGGGCCGTCACGAGGCGCACACCGGGCAGGCCGGGCTCGCCATCGTCCTGGTAGCCGTTCATGTTGACGTCGTCGAACACCTTGCCGATGACGTCGGTGCAATCGAACGTGGGGTCCGCGACCACGCGCACCGTTGCAGTGGCGACGCCCGAGGCGGTGGTGTCGAGCTGCGGAGCAAAGACCTGGGCCCGGTTGACGTACTGGCCCTCGCTCACGCCCGAGCCGACGATCAGCATGAGCTGGATCACGCGCTTCGCGTTGGTCAGGAGCTGCAGGTTGCTCCAGGTGAGCTGGTTGCCCACCGCGGTCGGCTCGATGCTCTGGCCGTCGATCCGGCCCGATCCCGGCACGTACTTGAAGCCGGGCGGGAAGGTGTCGATCACGCTGAGCCGCGTGAGCGTCACCGGCATCGTGTTGGTGACGGTGATGGTGTAGGGCACCAGCTGCCCGCGCGTGACGTTCTGCAGCGCCGCCACCTTGGTGATGGTCACGGCGTTGGCAAGACGCGGGTCGATCGCGATGTGGTTGTTGTAGATCTCGCTGGTGCCCGGCATGACGCTGTTGTTGAGCGTCAGGTTCAGGTAGTAGTTGGTGCCCACGCTGGCGGCCGGCACCGCGACGCCCGGCGCGAAGTCCGAGGCCTGCGATTCGCAGAAGTTGCTCGTCGTCGGAACCGCATCGGCCCCGGTGCCCGGGCAGCTCGGCACCGAGAACGACACCGTGTCGATCGACGACATCGGCGGGATGACCTTGGACATGCCCGGCATGTAGGCCGCGGGCGGCGTCACCTGGATGAGGTACGCGCCTCCGGACGGGCAGGACGGATCGCTGAAGTTGAGGTCGAACTTGTAGTAGCCGCCTGCCGGTGTGACCTGCCCCTGCTGGACCGGATCATCGAAGCACGACGAGGGCAGCGGCACCGTGCTTCCCGCGCGAACCATGCTGAGCGTGGCGCCCGTCAGCGGCGTGCGCACGATCGAGTCGTAGGTCACGCCGTTGGGTTGCAGCGGCAGGTTGAGGTTCTGAAAGTTGCTGCCCGACGGCGCTGCGATGCCGCTGATGGATTGCATGCCGTTGGTGAAGGGCGAGTCCGCGCGGCCGAGCTTGGCCGTCTGGATGCCGGCACCCGGCGCGTTGAAGCGCAGCGAGAACTGATCGGCGGGCGTGGCCGACGGAGACAGACCGGTGATCGCGTACTGCCCGTTGGCGTCGGTGGTCACCGAGCCGAGCAGCACGTTGTTGCGCAGCACCTCCACCGTCCAGCCTTGAAGCATGGCTTCGCCGGAGTCGAACTGCTTGTTGAGGTTGACGTCGTGCCACACGCGGCCGTTGAGGCTCGCGGTGCCCGCCACGCCGCCCACCGCGATGGAGGCGCTGGCCGAGGCGTTCAGCGCCGGCGAGTTCCACGCCACCTGGGCCGTGTTGGTGATGAGGGTGCCCGACGGCAGGCCGGCGGCGATCTGCACCCTGAAGCGCAGCTGTGCGCTCGCGCCCGCGGCCAGACTGCCGGTGGTGGCCGCGTAGTCGGCCCGCAGCAGCCTGCCGCTGAGCGTCACGCCCGCGGCTGAGCCATTGAGCGTGGCCGAGCCCGCCACATAACTGACTTGCGACGGCAGCGGCAGCGTGCCGAGGTCGTCCGTGATCACCACGTTGGTGGCGGGCGCCCTGCCGGTGTTGGTCACCGTCACCAGGTACTCGAGCTGCGAGCCGGGCAGCGCCGCGCCGCCGCCCACGACCGACACGGCCTTGGTGATGCCCACTTGCTGTGCACTGCCGACGATGATGATGGTCGGCTGATATCCGTTGTCGCTGTTGCCGTCGGCATCGGTGAGCTGGCTCGGCAACTCGGTGCTGGCCACGCTGCCCTGGTTGCTGATGACGGTGCCTGCTGCCACGCCCGCGTTCACGCGCGCATCGAAGGTGATCACTGCGCTCGAGCGTGGTGCGATCGTGCCGCTCGCGGCCGACGGCGAGTTCACGCGGACGCCGCCGGCGAGCGGCGACACCCCGGCGTCGGGCCGTGCGACCGGTGCGCCGTTGAGCGTCACCGTGTCGCCCACGTAGGCGGTGTTGGCCGGCATCGCGTCGCTCAGCACGACGCCCGTGGCGGCCAGCCCGGAGACGTTGTTGATGGTGATCGTGTAGCGGATGACGTCGAGCGGATCGAGCACGCCGTTGCCGTTGTTGTCGACCACGAGCGCGACCGTCTTTTGCGCCACCAGCACCGGATAGGGGCCGACGATGTCGCACGTCGCGTCGTTGACGGCGGGCGTCCTCGGATCGTCGGAGGGCACCTGGGCGAACACGCCGCCGCCCGCGCCGGAGCCGTTCACGAAGCCCTGGTTGCAGATCAGGGTGCGGTCGAGCGCGCCGGCATTGACGACCACGTCGAAGGTGATCGTGGCGACATTGGTGGTCGTTGCCGAGGTGTCCGCGCGCATCGCGCCCGGCGTCGCATCTTCCGGCGCGTGGATCTGGATGCCGGAGCCCAGGGGCGAGGCGCCGCCTGCGTCGGGCACGGCCGCGCCGTTGAGCATGGTGCTGCCCGCGACGTAGGTGGTGTTCGCCGGCACGAGGTCGCGCAGGGACACGCCCGTCGCGCTTTCGGTGCCGATGTTCTTGACCGTGATCGTGTAGTGCAGGCGGTCGCCCGGCCGCAGCACGTTCGGGTCGCCGGTCGTGTCCTGCGAGACCTTGCGCACCTGCATCAGCGCGGCGGACGTGATCGCCGTCAGGGTGGGATCCTCGTCGCCGAGCACCGCGGGGTTGTCGGGGCCGTTGACGTTGGGGTCGTCGCTGTTGAGGGTGGGACTCGTCGCGCTGCTGAGCTGGGCCTGGTTGCGCACCAGGGTGCCGCTCGTGATCACCGGCACCAGACGCACTTCGTAGACCACGGTCATCGCATCACCCGGCGAGCCCGCGGCGGCGATGTTGATCGAGCCCACGTTGAGCAGGCCGGTGCCCTTCGCGCCGCCGTTCGGATTGCTGCCGCTGGTGACGCCCGTCGATGCGGACACGATCCGCAGGCTGCCGGGCACGAACATGGCCGTGGCGTCGAGGCGGTCGAGCTCGTCGGTCAGCGTCGCGTTGCTCACCGCCAGCGGGCTCACGTTGCGCAGCGTCACCGTGTAGCGCAGCAGGTCGCCCGGACGTGCGTTGCTGCCCGGGTTCTGGCCGGTGGTGACGTTGATCACCGACTGGCGGAACTCCAGCACCGGCGACTCGGTGGTGAGCGAGTGCGCGTCCTGGAAGTCCAGCACGCCCGGCGTGCCGTTGGTCAGCGTGTTCTGGTAGGTGTGGATGAAGCCCGCGGTGCCGGAGACGGCAGGGTTGGCGCTGCGCCATTGCGTGGCGCCCGCCACGTTGGTGAGCGCGATGCCGCTGTTCGTGCCGGCGTCGAGCAAGGCGCTGTAGGTCACGATCAGGCGCTGCGTCGGCGCGATCGCCGTCGCGGCGCCTTGCAGGTTGATCGTCAGCGTGCAGGAGGGTGCGCCCGCGAAGCCGGCCGTGAAGTCGGTGCCGTTCACGAGGTTCGCGGAGACCGGTGTCACGCCGTCGGCCTGATAGACCCGCGCGGTGATGTTGGTCGGCGCCGTGGCGCACATGCCGCCGACCGGCGCGGTCGTCACGTTGGGCAGGACGTCGGACAGCACGACATTCCAGGCCGTGCCCGTGCCGGTGTTGCGCACGTCGAGGGTGAAGCTGCCCGGCACGCCCAGGCGCATCGTGGCCGGGCCGCTCTTTTGCATCGTCAGGCCGGGAGCGACGATGGTGATCGCGCCGCTCGCGCCCGGTGCGCCGTTCGCCTGCGTGCTGTTGTCGTTGGTGACGCTGTTGTAGGTGTAGTTCGCCGTGTTGGTGAACTGCTTGCCGGGCGTGTTGTTCGTGGTGTCGTCATTGAGGATGAGGACGACATCGACGATGAGCTGGTCGCCGGCCGGCACGTCGAGACCGCCGGTGGCGGTGTCCTGCAGCGCGAGGCTCGTGGCCGTGCCGCCGTTGGCGAGCGTCGCCCAGGTCCTGGCGTTGGAGGCGAGACGCGCGCTCGCGCTCACATAGCTGAGCGACACGCCGGTGGTTGCGAGACTGATGTCGTCGAGCACCCGCACGTTGTGCAGCGCCGTGGGCAGGGGCGTGGCCGGCACCGTGATGCGGTAGGTGAAGGGCTGGCCGATGGCGGCGGAGGTCACCAGCGCCTGCTTCGCCAGCGCCGTGGCCGAGGCCGTGGTGAGCTGCACCGTCGCAGCGCTCGTCGCGCCATAGTCCTTGCGCCAGGCGGCGTTCGGATCGGAGCCGTCGAGCGAGTAGTAGTGCTGCACCTGCGCGCGGTTCGCGAGGACCATGCCCGCGCCGAGACTCGCGTCGGTCTGGGCCCGGTACACCAGGCGCAGGGTCTCGCCCGGCGCGATCGCATACTGGTTCGCGACACCGGAGACGAAGTTCCAGGTGGCGATGCCGGTGGCGCTGCTGTAGGTGGGCACCACGCTGGGCAGCGTCGTGCCGGCGCTGACCAGGCTCACGCTCACGGTGGCCGGCGCGGCGTTGCGCATCCCGAGCGGAAGGATGTCCTGCAGCTGCGGGTTGTACGCGGGCGCGTTGCCCGTGTTGCGAATGTCGACCGTGTAGATGACGGACTCGGCTGGGACGAGCACGTTGCTGCCGCCGGCCGGCGCCGCGCTCTTGGTCACCGAGAGGACCGGTTGCCAGACATTGATCGTGGCGTTCGCCGTCTTCGGCGCGGCCGCCGCGCCGGCAATCGCGTAGTCGAGCCTTGCGTTGTTCCTCAACTGCTGCACCGTGGGCAGCTGCGCCAGCGTGTTCACTGCGCGGGCGCGGTACTGGATCACGAAGTTGTTGTTGGCCGCGTTGTTGTCGACGGCGTTGACGACGTCGCCGAAGCTGAAGGTGACCGTGCTGCCGCTGACCAGCGGGCCGGCGAAATTGCCGTAGGTGAACGGGGCCACCGACGAATACGGCGAGCTCGCAGCGCCGTTGATGCTCACCACCGAGTCGAAGACCATGCCCGCGGGCAGCGTGTCGGTGATCACGACGTTCTGTGTCGTGCCCTCGCGCAGCGTGGCGGTGAGGGTGTAGACGACCGTGTCTCCCACGCGCAGCGTCGCGTCGGTGGCGGTGCTGGGCGCCGTGGCCCAGGTGTCCGAGGTCACCACCTTGGCGAGCGCCGTCGGGTCGAGGGCTGCGACGGTGGAGGTCGCGGGGCCGGCGCAATAGGTGTTGGGTGCGCTCACGCTCGGGCACCCCGCGCCGTTGCGCGCTCCCGCCGCGCCGCCGCCGAGCGAGGCCCAGTCGGTGTAGACGCTGTTGGTGATCGGCGTGCCGTTGGCCGACAGCACATTGGCCCGATAGCTCAGCACCAGCGTGCCGCCGACCGGGATGACGAGCAGGCCATCGCCGTTTCGCGCCCCCCACACCAGCGCGCCGCCGGGCAGCGCGGTGGGCTGCGCCACGAAGCCGGCCACCGCGACACCGTTGATCGTGGCCGTCGCCGAGCCGGCCACCAGCGAGAGGTTCGCCGGCAAGGTGTCCAGTACGTCTGTGTCGTAGGCCGTCGCGGTGCCGCTGTTCGTGAGCGTCACCGTGTACTGCAGCACGTCGCCGGCCGCGGCCGGCGCACCGGCCGCCTTGCCCGCGGGCGCGGCATAGCTCACTGCCTTGGTGACGCCCAACGCCGGTTCGACCACGGTCATGTTGGGAGTCGTCGCGCCCCCACCGATGCCCTGCGTCGTGTTGTCGCCGTTGACCTTGTCGTAGGTGTACGAGGCCGTGTTCGTGAACGTCAGGCCGTTGCGGTTGGTGGTGGTGTTCTGCAGCACCACGGTGATTTCGATCACCGCCTGCCCGCCGGCCGGGATGTCGATGCCCGTCGCCGTGTCCTGGATGACGAGGTTGGTCGCGCTGCCCGTGTTGGCGAGACTCCAGTTGCCGCCGGAGACGACGTTCGCGCTGACGAACGCGAGGTTGGCGGCCGACGCGCCCAGGTTGTCGAGGATGCGCACGTCGTACAGCGGCACGTTCAACGGGGTCGCCGGCACCGTGATGCGGTACTTGAACGGCTGGCCGATGGCGGCGCTGGCCTGGGTGTTGGCCTTGGCCAGAGCCCCCGGCGCGTTGATGACGACGGCCGTGGCATCTCCGCTGGCGCTGAGCTGCGACGGACCGTTGACGTACGGGTCGTCGCTGACGCCGGTCCACGCCACGCCGACTTCGTCCGTGCCCCGCAGGCTCGCCTGGTTCAGCACGTTGCTGCCGTTGACGAGACCCGAGGCCAGCGTGACGTCGAACTGCACCTGGTACTGCTGGTCCTTCAGCAGATCGAGGCCGCTGATCGTGATCGAGCCCGTGCCTTTGGCGCCGCCGGTCGGGTTGACGGTGAGCGTGACGCCGGCCGGCAGGTTGCTGCTCGCCAGCGCGAGCGTGCCGGGCACGAAGGCCGCGGTCGCGTTCAGCGCGTCGAGGTCATCGGTGATCGTGATGCCGTTGAGTCGCGGGAAGGTGAAGTTCTGGATCTGCAGCGTGTAGCGCAGCCGGTCGCCCGGGAACGCCGTCGACGTGACCGGCTTGCCGGAGGTCAGGTCGCCGACCGACTTGAGGAAGAAGTAGCCCTGGGTCGTGGAGGTGACGGTGACGGCGTCCTGGAAGTCGAGCACGCCCGGTGTGCCGTTGGTCAGCGTGCGGTTGTACTGACGGCGCGCGGCGCTGCCGAGGGGGCTGCTGTACCACTGCGTGGCGCCCGCCACGTTGGTGAACGAGAGCCCCTGCCCCACCCCGGCGTCGAGCCGCGCCTGGTAGTCGACGAACAGGCGCTGCGTGGGTCCGATCCTGGCCGTGGACGACAGCATCGTGAGACTGAGCTGGCAGCCGCTGTAGGTCACCGTGTAGTCGGTGCCGGGCGTGAGCACGGCGGACACCGGCGTGACGCCGTCGGAGGCGTACATCCGGGCAGTCACCGACGAGGTCGGATCGGCCGCGCACATGCCGGTGGGCAGCACGTCGGTGATGGTGGTGTTCCACGCATCGCTGGCGCCGGTGTTCTGCACGTTGAGCCGGAAGGGCGCGGCCGTGCCGACGTTGAGGTTCGGGATCGAAGTGCTCTTCTGCAGCGTGAGGCCGGGCTCGGCGATGGTCATCGGCGGCGAGATGCCCGACTGGCCGGGCAGCGGGGCATAGCTCACCCCGTCGATCACGCGGCCGAACCACCACTTGGCGGTGTTGACGAACTGCGTGCCCGCCACGTTGGCGGACACGTCGTCGAGCACCACCGTCATCTGGATCTCGATCTGCGTGCCGGGCGCGATGCTGCTCAGCGCGGCGTTGAAGTCGGACGAGAAGACGATGTGCCTGGTGGTGTCCGACGCCGGGATGCCCAGCGACGACATCGTGGACGCCGACGCGCCCAGCGCCAGCGGCCCGATGGGCGTGCGCGTGCCGCCATTGACGAGGAAGGCGGTGTTGCTGACGTAGGTGGCCGATGCGCCGATCGCCGCGAGATCGTCGTAGATCGTGGCGTTGGACAGCGTGTTGACCGAGGGCTGGGAGAGGGTCGTGCCGGTGGCCGGGTCGTACATCACCGGCACCGTGAGGGTGTAGGTGAAGGGCACGCCGATCGTGGCGGTGGGCGCGGGCGTCTTCTTCGAGATCGCCTCGATCGGGATGAAGAGGTCCTGGCAGCTGTTGCCGTTGCCCGGGGCGTAGAACGCGCCGTTGGCGAACCAGATCTTGACCTGCGTGTTCGAGCAGGCCATGTTGCCGGTGTAGGTCACGTTCTCGAAGACGACGAGACCCGTGGAGCCGTTGGCGAAGTTGATCGTCGAGGGCAGGCCCTGCGGCCACTTCGCCGAGATCGGGAAGTTCTTGATCTCGCAGGTGATCCCGCCGAGCGCGTCGATGCTGATCGACGACGGCAGCGTCGCAGGCGTGATGGCCGGGTCGTTGCCGTCGATGACGTAGAACCCGTTGATCACCGGGTAGCTGCTGCAGAAGGCGGTGCCCGCCTGCGCCAAGGGGGCGCCACCCAGCAACAGCACCAAGGCAAGCAGTCGCATGACGAGCCACCGCAAGCCGACCGCCGCGCCGGGGCGCGCCCCGAGATGCACGGCTGACGGTTGGCGCATGTCGGCCCACCCCGGGCGGCCGACGCGATGGAACAACTTTCGAATGCTGGTCACGAAACTGCTGTCTGTTGGATTGATCTGGCGCCGCTCCCAAATTGGCGGCAAATGACTGCTCGACGCTTGATCAGCGGGTTTCGAAACCTGATTCAAATTACGCGGGCGCAGCAATACCCCTGCTCGGCGCCAAGCGCAGCAAAAATCAGAAAACGCACGGATCAAGCGTCGGCCGCTATGGCTCGGAAAGCCTTGGCAGTGAATCCATCAGTCCCTCTCTCGTTTTTTTGATCTGTTCCTGAGTCTCTTCGCTCAGGCCCGCCGCCTGGCCGATGGCATTTCTCTGCCACCCAGGCCGCGGGTTCCGCTACGGTGCCGGAGCGTCGCAGCGGACATGCAACGAGTTGCAAAACATAGACCACTCGATCCCAGGGGTCGACGAAGACGGAAACCGGGTCGCAAACCGGCCGGTTCTGCGCGGTGGGGTGGCGTGTCGAATCCCTTGGAAAATCAAGGCTGCATCTGGGACTTCTGCACATTCGGAGCCGGTCGCGACCCCTCTGCGAAGCCCGAGCTCCCCCCAAGCTGCACAAGTTCACGGTCTCGCTCGTGCTTCGTGACTTATTTCACGGCACTTTGCAACATGGACTCACACGCACTTACAGAGCTGTGACGCTGCGTTGGTGCACCACAACAAGGTGCGAAATCTGGTTCGAAGAAGGTATGGCAGCATCCCGCCAGAGTTTCAGGCCGGCCGAAATCCATCCCGCCCGAATCTATTCGGCTGCTTCTTCGAAACCCGGCGCTTCGCCCTGCAAGGTATTTGCCCGAAATTGCCAATATGGACAGTTTTCACAGAATCCTCGTCGCCGTCGCCCTCGGTGCGCTGTCGTGCGCCGCCCTGGCGCAATCGGTGTCCAGCGAGCAGGTCAAGGGGCTCGACGAGCAGGTGCAGGACATCAAGAAGGACGTGCTGGCCATCTCCTCGGAACTGCAGCTGCTGGAGGAGAAGCTGCTCTACCCGTCCAACACGCAGGTCTCGCTGTTCGTGAGCCTCAAGGGCGCCGGCAAGCTGCGCGTCGATGCGGTGCGGCTCAAGCTCGATGGCCAGGACGCGGAGCACCACATCTACACCTTCAAGGAGCTCGACGCGCTGCAAGCTGGCGGCGTCCAGCGGATCCATACCGGCAATGTCCGCACCGGCGAGCATTCGCTCGAGGTGACCGTGATCGGCAAGACCGGCGACACCGATTTCCAGCAGGTCGCGACCTACAAATTCAAGAAGGCGGTGGAGCCCAAGCTCCTCGAAATTGTCCTCGACCGCTCCGAGTCGGCCGGCAAGTTCATCCAGTTCAAGGAATGACGGCTTGTGATCCGGAGATACCTTTTCCTTATCGGGCTGGTGAGCATCAGTCCGTTGGCGTTTTCGGCGCCGCCGGCAGAAAAGGCGCGCGCCAAGGATCTCTATTTGGGAGAGGCCTACTATCAGGCGGCGCAGGGCAATTATCTTGAAGCCATCAGCCGCCTCGATTCCGAGCTCTGGCAGTACTACCGGCTAGACGACCCGAAATTGGACCCGCTGCATTACCGGGTCAACGAGGCCAATTTCTCGGTCGGCGACTTCGAGCTGTCCTATCGCATGCACCAGCGGGCTGGGCGCGCCATGAAGGCGGTGCTTGAGGGAAATGTCGAAGATCCCATTCGAAATGAAGCCGCCTGGCGGTTGGCGCGCATCTTCATGGACCAGGGCGACGCGACCTCGGCACTCGCCGCCATCGAACGAATCAAGGGCCGTATTCCGGACAAGATCAAGAACGAAGAGCGGCTGCTGCGCGGGCAGATATACGTGCACGTGGGCCGATTTCCGGAGGCGATCAAGATATTCCGGGAACTCAAGAGCGAAAAAGGCTTCGAGGGATATTCGAGCTACAACCTCGGCATCGCCCTGATTCAAAGCGGCCAGGAGCCCGCGGGCCTGAGCGAACTCGCAAAAGCCGGGCTGCTCGCATCGGACGACGAAGCGACGCAGGCGATCAGCGACAAGGCCAACGTGCTGCTGGGCAACCACCTGCTTTCCATCGGCAAGCCGGCCGAAGCCAAGCAGTATCTCGACCGCGTGCGCGTGAGCGGTCCGTTCTCCAACAAGGCGCTGCTGAGCTCCGGCTGGGCCGATGCCGCCGAAGGAAAGTTCGATCGCGCGCTCGTGCCGTGGTCGATCCTGATCAAGCGCAACAGCACCGACAAGGCGGTCCAGGAAAGCCTGCTCGGTGCGCCCTACGCGTACAGCAAGCTCAAGCTGCATGGCCGCGCCGCGCAGCTCTATGCCGTTGCACTGAAGAGCTTCGGCACCGAGCTCACCCGGATCGAGGCCTCGATCAAGAGCGTGCGCGACGGCAAGTTCCTCAAGGCGCTGGTGCGCGACGAGTCGAAGCTCGACCCCAGTTGGGTCGTCCGGCTGCGCGAGTTGCCCGAGACGCCCGAGACCTACTACCTCACGGAGCTCATGGCCTCCAACGACTTCCAGGAGTCGCTGCAGAACTACTTCGACCTGGAAGGACTCCGGCGCAAGCTCGCGGCGTCGGCCGATTCACTGCGGGCCTTCGGCGAGCTCATCGAGTTGCGTGGCCGCTACTACGACGACACGCTGCCCCCGCTCGACAAGCGCTTCCAGGCGCTGGACTCGCAGATGCGCCTGCGCATGGAGCAGCGCCAGACCCTGCACGAGCGACTGCAGAAGCTGCTCGTCGCGCCGCGCCCCGATTTCCTGCAGACCGCCGACGAGCGGATGCTGCGCGAGCAGCTCGCGCAACTGAGCGAGAAGGTCAGGAACGACAACAGCGCGGCCGGCGAGGACGTGCGCCAGCGCATCAAGCGGCTGCAGGGCGTGCTGCACTGGAACATCCACACCACCTACGACGAGCGCCTCACGCAGGCCTACAAGCACCTGCACGCGCTCGATGACGACGTGCAGGAACTCAACGGCATCTATCGCTCGTTCGTGCGCTCGCGCCAGGCGGCGGCACAGAGCTACAAGGGCTACGACAAGCAGCTGACCTTGCTGGGCCGCAAAGTCAACGAGGCCCGGGACAGGGTGTCCACGCTGATGGCTCGTCAGGGCAGCATCCTCGAAGCCATGGTGATCCAGGAACTCGAACAGCGCCGCGCGCGGCTCGAGGAGTACCAGGTTCAGGCCCGCTTCGCGCTCGCCGAGAGCTACGACCGCGCCAACCAGAGCCAGGAAGGCGAGGCGAAATGAGTCGTCACCTGCGCCGTCTGTCGCTGCCTTGTCTGGCGGTCCTCGCGTCCTGCGCCTCGCACAACGGCGAGACGAGCGGCTCCATCGGTGAACTGCGCCACGCCCAAGCCGACCTCACCGACGTCAGGATCGATCGCAGCACCGACTTGGCCATCCAGAGCTACCGCGAGTTCCTGGAGCGAACGCCCGAGGGCGGCATGACGCCCGAGGCGCTGCGACGCCTGGCCGACCTGAAGATCAAGAAGGAATACGGCACGCTCGAGGGCGTCAAGCGCAACCAGGAGAAGGCCGCGCAGCGCGAGTCGGCGAGCGCGCTCGCCGACGCCTCTGCCGGCATCGCCGCAGCCCCGCCGGCTCTCGCCGCCTCCACCGCCGCGATCGAGCCCACCAAGTCGGCGGCGAGCACCAGGCTGCTCGCGCAGCGTCCCACCCCCAAGGCTGAACTGCTGGCCCAGGCGGGCAAGAAGCCGACGAAGAAGAACGCCAAGGACACGACCCCGGGCAAGGAGTCGAGCCACGATTTCGAGGCGCGCGCGACGCAAGCTGATGCCATCAAGACCGCGGCCGCGGCGGACACCGCCGCGCCGGACGGCCCGGCGGTCGAGCTGCAGGGCGAAGCGGGCGAGGCGATCAAGCTCTATCAGAAGCTGCTCGCCGAGCACCCGCACTACGAGCGCAACGACCAGGTGCTCTACCAGCTCTCGCGCGCCTACGACGAGCTCGGCATGAGCGAGCAGGCGCTGGGCGTGATGAACCGCATCGTCAAGGACTATCCGACGTCGCGCTATGTCGACGAGGTGCAGTTCCGCATCGGCGAGTACTGGTTCACCCGCAGGAAGTGGCTTGCCGCCGAGAAGGCCTACCTATCGATCGCCGACATGGGCTCGGCCTCGCCGTTCTACGAGCTCGCGCTCTACAAGCTCGGCTGGACCTTCTACAAGCAGGACATGTATGAGGAAGCGCTGCAGCGCTTCACGGCGCTGCTCGACCACAAGATCAAGACCGGCTACGACTTCGACAAGCCGAAGGACGCGCTGGAGGCCCAGCGTGTCGACGACACCTATCGCGTCATCAGCCTCTCGTTCTCGAACCTGGGCGGAGCGGACGCGGTCAACACGTATTTCGACAAGCTGGGCAAGCGCAGCTACGAGGTCAACGTCTACGGCAACCTCGCCGAGTACTACCTCGACAAGCTTCGCTACAACGATGCCGCCGCGGCCTACAAGGCCTTCGTGAAGCGCGAGCCCTTCCACAAGGTCGCGCCGCACTACGACACGCGCGTCATCGACATCTACAAGCGCGGCGGCTTCCCCAAGCTCGTGATCGCGGCCAACAAGGAGTTCGTCGTCAGCTACGGGCTCAAGTCGCCCTACTGGAATCACTTCGACATCAAGGACTCCCCCGAGGTGGTGGGCTATGTGAAGACGAGCCTGAAGGAGCTGGCCAACCACTACCACTCGCTGTATCAGGAAAAGAAGTTCGAGGCGGACAAGCCCGAGAACTTCCGCGAGGCGATGCGCTGGTACCGCGACTACCTCGCCTCCTTCCCGAAGGAGGTCGAGTCGCCGGCCGTCAACCATCAGCTCGCCGAGCTGCTGCTGGAGAACGAGTCATTCGCCGAGGCCGCGGTCGAGTTCGAGCACACCGCCTACGACTACCCTGCGCACGACAAGTCCGCCGAGGCCGGTTATGCCGCCGTCTACGCGCATCGCAAGGGCCTTGCCACGGCGGCTGCCGACCAGAAGCCCAAGGCCGTGCAGGAAACGATTCGCAGCTCATTGAAGTTCGCGCAGACCTTCCCCCAGCATGAGAAGGCGGCGCTCGTGATGAGCGCAGCGATTGACGACATCTTCGAGACGAAGAACTACGCGCAAGCCGCGGAGACCAGCCGCAAGTTCATCGCCATGTTCCCGAATGCCGAGCAGCCGCTGCGCCGCACGGCATGGGTCACGCTGGCCCACTCGTCGTTCGAGCTCGCCCAGTTCAAGGAGGCCGAGGACGCGTACGTGCAGTCGCTGCCGCTCGTCGCGGAAGGCGACAAGGCGCGTGCGAATCTCGTCGAGAACCTGGCCGCTTCCATCTACAAGCAAGGTGAGCAAGCGTCCCAGCGAGGCGACCACAAGACGGCAGCGCAGCACTTCCTGCGCGTGGCCCAGGCCGCACCCACCTCGACCATCCGGCCCAACGCCGACTACGACGGCGCGGCAGCCCTCATCCAGCTCAAGGACTGGGATGGCGCGGCCAGGGTGCTGATGGCCTTCCGCAGCAACTACCCGGGCCACAAGCTGCAGCCCGAAGTCACGAAGAAGGTGGCCTTCGTCTACCGCGAGGCAGGCAAGCTGGCGCTCGCGGCCGCCGAATACGAGCGCACCGAGACCGAGTCGAAGGATGTCGAAGTGCGGACCGCGGCGCTGCAGCTCGCCGGCGACCTGTACGCGCAGGCCAGCGAACCGGACAAGGCTGTGGCGGTCTATCGCCGCTACATCGCCAGCTTCCCGAAGCCGCTGGACGTGGCCCTCGAGACGCGCTTCAAGATCGCGGGCCTGCTCAAGTCGCGCAATGACCTGGCGGCCTATCACGGCGAGCTCAAGGCCATCGTCGGCGCCGATGCCGCCGGCGGCGCGGATCGCACCGACCGCACCCGCTATCTCGCCGCCACGTCGCTGCTGGTGCTGAGCGAACCGGTGTTCGAGCAGTACGCGCAGATCAAGCTGGTGGAGCCCTTCGACAAGAACCTCGCGAAGAAGAAGGCTGCCCTCAAGCAGGTGAAAGACGGCTTCGAGGCCATCCTGCGCTACGAGATCGGCGAGACCACGGCGGCCGCCAGCTACTACCTCGCGGAGATGTATTACGACTTCAACCGCTCTCTGGTGGAGTCGCAGCGCCCGAGCAACCTCAGCGCCGCCGAGAAGGAGCAGTACGAGCTCGCCATCGAGGAGCAGGCCTATCCGTTCGAGGAGAAGGCGATCGAGGTGCACCAGAAGAACACGGACCTGGTCAAGCTCGGCATCTACAACAAGTGGGTCGAGAAGAGCTTCGCCAAGCTCGCCAAGCTGGTGCCCGCGCGCTATGCGAAGTTCGAGGAGAGCAGCGGCTACGTCGAGACCTTCAACCGGCAGGCGGCCTTCGACAAGCTCACCGAGAAGCGCGAGCCGGTGCAGGTGGCAGCCACCGTGGCACCGCCGCAGATGCCGGCGCAAGCCGAGCCTGCGGTTCAACCGCAGACGCAGGAGCAGGCTCCCACGCAAGAGCAAGCGCCGCCTGCGGCCGACGACCA
>Ga0105248_10001032_pt1 | contig 30858 bp, 28 predicted proteins | sample KBSS34metaG_FD_81524 | JGI IMG/M metagenome (GOLD analysis project Ga0105248, IMG submission 81524) | Switchgrass rhizosphere microbial communities from Kellogg Biological Station, Michigan, USA - KBS S3-4 metaG | ecosystem: Host-associated > Plants > Roots > Rhizosphere > Soil | place...
CAGCGGTCGCGCGCTACGCGGCCTTCTTTCGTTTGCCCGACGTCACGCGGATGCTCGTAATGGCGATCGTCGCGCGGATGCCGATCGGCACCGTTACGCTGGCCCTGTTGCTGCATGTGCGCGAGCTGACCGGATCCTTCGCGGCCGCGGGCGCCGCGGTCGGCGCGTATCTCGGCGCCTCGGCGGCGACGGCACCGCTGATCGGCCGCTGGATCGACCGGCGCGGCGCGCGCAAGGCGCTGATCGCGATGGGGATCGCCAGCCCCTGCGCGTTGCTCGTGCTCTGGATCGCCGGACCGCTGGCCCTGTCGGCGTCGGCGCTGTGGCTCATCGCCGCACTCGCCGGTGCGACGGCACCGCCGATCACCGTGCTGACGCGCACGATGTGGCGGCACCGCTTCAGCGATGCCGACGCGCGCAAAACGGCGTTCGCGCTCGATTCGGTGCTGGTCGAGCTCGCGTTCACGCTCGGGCCGATGGTGATCGCGCTGCTGCTCGCGATCGGGTCGCCAACCGTTGCATTCGGCGCCGCGTTCGTGTTCAGCGCGATCGCCGTGCCGACGTTTCTCGCGTCGCCCGCATTACGGTACTGGCGGCACGAGCCGCATGCGCAGCGACATCTACTGGGGCCGCTGACCGAGCCGCGGCTGCTCGCGGTGTTCGCGACGACGTTCCTGCTGACGTGTAGCCTCGGCATGCTCGAAATCGGTTATCCGGGTTTCGCGGCTCGCGTGGCGAATCCGCCACTGGCGGGCGTGCTGCTGGCGGTGTGCTCGCTAGGAAGCGCGATTGGTGGCTTGATTTACGGCGGGCTACACTTCGCGTTGCCGCTGGAGCAGCAGTTGCGTCGCGTACTCGGCCTCGTGGTCGTGCCGATCGCCATCCACGCGTTCATCGCATCTCCCGTAGCGCTCACGATCGTCGCGTTCGCAGCGGGCTTCCTGATCGCGCCAACGCTGACGATGGTGACGCTGCTCGTCTCGTCATACGCACCGAGCCGCTATGCGACCGAAGCGTTCACGTGGTCGGCGACTTGCATCATCAGCGGCATCGGTGCGGGCAATGCCGTAGGGGGCGTGCTGCTCGAAGGGTTCGAGCCCGCGATCGTGTTCGCGAGCTCCGCGGGCGCCGCGGCACTCGCGACGGCGTGTGCGCTCGCGCTGCGGCCTGCGGTGCAGCACGCGCGCAGTTAGCATCGCCCCATTCGACGGCAGCCACACGCGCCGCGGACGTAAAATCGCCGTTTCGAACGAGGAGCCCGAAGATGGCGATTCCGACCAACATGCGCTACGTTGCAGTCAAGACGGCTGGCGCGCCCGGTGTGATGCACGTTGCAGAGGGCCCCACGCCGCAGGCCGGGCCGGACGACGTACTCATCGAAGTCGCCTACGCAGGCGTGAATCGTCCCGATTGCGCGCAGCGCGCCGGAACGTATCCGCCGCCGCCCGACGCATCGCCGGTACTGGGTCTCGAAGTCGCCGGGCGAATCGTCTCGCTCGGTGCGAACGCCACCGGATGGAACATCGGCGACAGCGTCTGCGCGCTGACTCCGGGCGGCGGCTACGCCGAGTACTGCACCACACCGGCGGCGTGGTGCCTGCCGGTTCCTGCCGGCTGGTCGCTCGAGCAGGCTGCGGGAATTCCCGAGAACTACTTCACGGTATGGAACAACGTGTTCGACCGCGCGAAGCTCATCCGCGGCGAATGGTTTCTCGTGCACGGCGGAACGAGCGGCATCGGACTGACCGCCATCCAGCTCGCCAAGGCATTCGGCGCCACCGTGGTGACGACTGCCGGCAGCGACGACAAGACCGCGTTCTGCCGCGGCATCGGCGCCGACTATGCGATCAACTACCGGACGCAAGACTTCGCCGAGGAAGTGAAGCGCATCACCGACAAGCGGGGCGTGGACGTGATCCTCGACATGGTCGGAGGCGACTACATCGAGCGCAACCTGAAATGCCTGGCGCTCGAAGGTCGCCTGTCGCAGATCGCTTTCCTGTCGGGCAGTCGCGTCGAATGCGACTGGCGCTTCATCATGCTGAAGCGGCTGACGGTCACCGGTTCCACGCTGCGCGCCAGTCCCGCGGCGCGCAAGGCGAAGCTCGCGCGCGAGCTCCGCGAGAACGTGTGGCCGCTGCTCGAGCAGCACAAGCTCAAGTCGGTGATCCACGCCACATTCGCGCTCGCCGACGCACCGAAAGCGCACGAGCTGATGGAATCGTCGCAACACATCGGCAAGATCATGCTCGCCGTCGGCCGCGCCTAGCCGGGGGAGCGGCGGCCGCTCAGTAGGTTGCGCGGCCGCCCGACGCGTCGAACACTGAACCCGTCGAGAACGAGCAGTCTTCCGACGCAAGCCAGCACACCAGCGACGCGATCTCGTCGACGCTGCCGAAGCGTCCGATCGGGATCTTCGACAGCATGAAATCGATGTGCTGCTGTGTCATCTGATCGAAGATCGCCGTGCGCACCGCCGCAGGCGTCACGCAGTTGACGCGGATGTTCGTCTTCGCAAGTTCCTTGCCGAGCGACTTCGTGAGGCCGATAACTGCGGCCTTTGACGCGCTGTACGCCGGCGCGTTGGGATTGCCCTCCTTGCCGGCTACCGACGCGATGTTGACGATTCGCCCGTAGCCCGTCTTCTGCATGACTGGCACGATCGCGCGGTTGCAATAGAACAGTCCGTGGACATTGACGTCGAACACCTGTCGCCACGCATCCACCGGATACTCCCACGTCGTGGCATTGGGCCCGGTGATACCTGCAGAGCAGACGAGGACGTCGACGCTGCCGAGTTCAGTCTCGGCGGCTCGAGCGGCGCTTTCGACCGCAGCGTTGTCCGCGACATCGAGCGCATGCGTTACCGTGCCCGCTCCCACGGCGGTGCGCGCTGCAGCGAGCGCATGCTCGTCGCGATCCCACAGTGCGACGCGTCCGCCACTGGCGGCGATGCGCTTCGCAACGGCGAGACCAATCCCCGCCGCGCCGCCGGTCACCACCGCGCAGCGACTCCGAAAATCCATCTGGTTCATCGACACTCCAGCAAGTGAGCGCACGTACCGACAGGCACGTGCGTTGCTTAATGCAATACAGCGGCGCAGGCGGCAGCAGGTGCTTCAAGACGCGTCACTAGACGTCGAGTCACCGCCGCCATCGACTCGTACGTAATTCTTACACGTCGCGGGTGGAAAAGCGTGGAAGCTTTCGAGCCCTGGCGCATGGAGGTCGTATGTCGATTTCGCTGATCCTGCTGATCGTGCTCGTTCTGCTGCTCGTCGGAGCGCTCCCCAGTTGGGGCTACAGCTCCGGATGGGGCTACTGGCCGAGTGGCGGTCTCGGCCTCGTGCTGCTGATCCTGATCATCCTGATGGTGATGGGACGAATCTGAAAATAGATCGAGCCCGGTCGCCGACGATCGGGCTCGATTGCTTCCCGGCGCTACGACGCAGCCGTCGCGCCCTTGCTACTTTCCTTTCTTGCCCAGCACGGCATCCGCCTTGCGGTCGACTTTTGCCTTGTCCGCTGCACTCAAGCGGCCCGCGTTCCGCTGTTGCGACGCGCGTGCCTTGGCGTCACGCGCGTGCGCCTTGTCCTCGATCGGATAGCGGCCTCCCGGCAGCGCAAACTCCGAACTCGACAGCTTCTTCCGCGCCTGCGTGGTGAGCTTGGCCATGGTTGACTCCGAGTGGTTTCGACGCCGTCAGCGTGCCTCCATTTAACTGCGATTTCCGATCGGAGGAACGACGATTCATCCGTAAGACCACGCTGACATGACCTGCGATTTTGGAATGGCGCCGTTGGAATTCGTACGAGCACCATCCCCCAGGAGCGACGCAAACTAGAGTTGCTCAGTGCATCTTTCAGAACGGCAGCACTGCAGGCGCGCTGCCCCGTTCCAGGCGCGTCAACAGCTCGGTGACTACAACGCCGACGAGAACGAGGATCAGCACCGCCGCGAAAACGCCGGCGGCGTTGAACTGGCCCGAGTTGTATTCGATGAGGAAACCGATGCCCCGATTGGCGGCGATCACCTCGCCGAGGATCGCGGCCGTCGTCGCGTAGCGCACCGAGATGCGCATGCCCGTGAACGTCCACGGCTTGGCCGCGGGGATGATCAGTTTCGTCGCGATCTCGAAGCGGGACGCACCCATGATCTCGAGCGATTCGATCAGGTCCGGATCGACGTCGCGAATCCCGTCGATGGTGCTGAACAGGACCAGGAAGAACACGGTGACCGCCACAAGGCAGATCTTGGACTCGATGCCGATGCCGAACGCGATCACGAACAGGGGCGCCAGCGCGATCTTCGGAATCGAATAGAACGCCGATAGAAACGGGGCGATCACGCGCTGCGTGCGAGGCAGAAAGCCCAGCAGCAACCCGATGGCAATGCCCGCGCCGCAACCGATCACGTAGCCGGCGCCGATGGCCGTCACCGTGGCTTCGAGGTGCATCCACAGCGACCCGTCCGCAACCCAGCGGCGAAGCACGGCGAAGATCGCCGACGGACTGCTGACCCAGAACTTCGAGATTAACCGCCCTGACGCCATTTCCCACGCGACCAGCACCGCGACGACGATCGCGATGCGCAGCAGCAGGACGCCGAGCGTGGTGCGCAGAAACGGCGTCGAAGTGCCAGTGACGTCGCCAGAATTTCGCGTCGGCATGCCAGGATCAGACATTCGTGCCAAGTGCGATACCGTCCTTCAACTCGTTCCACAGCTCCTCGTGCAAGCGCGCGAATGCCGTGGAAAAGCGCACGTTGAAGATATCGCGTGGACGCGGCAGGTCGACGGTACGGACGGTTCGGATGCGGCCGGGACGCGGCGAGAACACAACGACACGGTCGGCGAGCGCGATCGCCTCGGCAAGGTCGTGCGTAACGAAGAGGACGGTCATCCGCGCCATCTGCGTCAACGTCTGCAGCTGATCCTGCATCAGCAGCTTGAGCTGCGCGTCCAGCGCACCGAACGGCTCGTCCATCAGCAGCGTTTCCGGCTCGTAGATCAGCGTGCGCGCCAGTGCGACGCGCTTGCGCATGCCACCCGACAGCTCAGCCGGAAAATGCTTCTCGAACCCGTTGAGGCCGACGAGATCGATCATTCGCGCGACGCGGTCCTTGCGCGCCTGCGCAGTGACCCTTCTGCATTTCAGCTCGAGCGCGATGCCGACGTTGCTCTCTGCCGTTCGCCACGGAAGCACCGTGTCCTTCTGCGTCATGTAGCCGACGCTTCGATTGAGGCCAGCGACGGGTTTGCCGCTGTACAACACCGCGCCCTCACTCGGGTTGAGCAGTCCGGCAACGAGATTCAGTACCGTCGACTTGCCGCATCCGCTCGGCCCCACCAGCGCGACGAATTCGTGCGGCTGAACGGAAAGGTCGATTGCGCTCAGCGCCTGAATTTCAGCGCCGTGCGCGGCAAAACGCTTCGCCGCGCCGCGAAGCTCGATCCTGGCCGGCGCGGACGCGTTCGTCGCGGACGGCGGGCGTTGCAGCGCGCTATCCGTTCGCACGCCGCCATCTCAGCAGATAGTTTTCGACTCTAACCGCGGCATTGGCGATCGACATTCCGACGAGCATCAGGATGAGCAACACCGAATAGACGCCGGTCATGTCGAATCGCGCGGCGGCCTTCGCGAGCAGCGACCCGAGTCCGTCACGCGCGGCCAGCATCTCGCCCGTGGTCGCGGCGACGAGCGCATAAGGCAGCGCGATCTTGAGTCCCGCGACGATCCATGCCATCGATGCGGGAACGACGACCCTCACGAACGTCTCCAGACGGTTCGCGCCCATCAGATGCAGATTCTGCAGCAAATCCTGGTCGACTTTCTGAGCGCCGGAGAACGCATTGAAGAACACGACGAAGAACGCCGAGATCGCAACCAGCACGACCTTCGATTCCATGCCGAAGCCGAACCATACGATGAACAGCGGTGCCAGCGTAACGAGGGGAACGTTGTACAGCGTGACCACCATCGGTCGCAACAGCACGCCGAGGAAGCGGGACGCGCCGAGCCACAAGCCGGTGATCGAGCCCAGGAATCCACCGATGAGCACACCGGCCGCGATTTCGCCAAACGTGACCGCAAGATGCCGATACAGGTCCCCCTTCAGAAGGTCGATCAGTCGCTCGACCACGCGCAGCGGACTGCTCGTCCACGTCGGATCCCAGTATCTGGCCGCCAGCTCCCACGCGGCAAACAGCAGCAGCAGCACGACGGCCTGCCACGCCAGCAAGCCGCGCCCGCCGACCGGGCGCCACGTTTTGCGGGTCATCGGACTGGCGTCACTTGCCCAGTATCGCCTTGGACGCGGCATTGGCCGCTTTGTTGTACACGACCTTGTCGTAGGTCTCGGCGAATGGTGGCTGCGCCGTCAGGTTCAGCCATTTTTGCGTGACTTCGAATTGCGTGGGCGTAATGACCGGATCCTCGGGCAGCGCCTTGCGATAGCTTGCCCATAGCGTGTTGAACACCGTTTCGTCGAGGTCAGGAAAGCGCTTGCGCATGATTCGCTTCGCACCTTCGGGATCGTCCTTCGCGAATTTCATCGCGCGCGTGAACACGCGGACGATCTTCTCGACGAGCGCCGGGTCCTTCGCGATCAGGTCGCGACTCGTAGCCACGATGTTGAAGGGAACGCCCCTGATCTCGGGAATCTGATCGTTGAACGGGTCGATCATCACCTTGCCGAGCCCACGGTTCGCTGCAATCGAAGGCCAGGGCGCCGGGTAGGCGAACGCATCCGTCGCGTTCTTCTCCATCGCCGCGATCATGTTGGACGGCGCGCCGAGCGGCAACAGGCTGACTTCCTTGTCCGGGTCCATTCCACGCGCCTTGAACAGCGCGCGCACGGCGGTGTCGACGGTACTTCCCGGTCCGGTGATTCCGATGCGCAATCCGCGCATCCGCCGCACCTTTTCGTCGACCGGCATGTCCGCCGTGATGCCGGTCTTCTGCAACGCGGCATTGGACATAACGACGTAAACGTCCATCACGTCGAACAGTCGCGAGATCGCGACGAGCGAGCCACCTGCAGCGCTCGCCTTGATGTTGTGAATCAGCCCTACCGGACCGACCGCTCCGCCGTCGCTCATGATGGCGGCAGATTGGCGCGTTCCAGAATCGAAAATCACCGGGTCCGCGACGAGGCCTTCCTGGGCGAAGAAGCCGCCGTCGATGGCGATGTCCTGGATGATGTATTGAAACGAGTCGGCCGCCGTCGCGATCGTCACCTTCTGCGCTGCCGCGGGCGCGGCAACGAGCGAAGCTGCGAGCGCCGTGATGGCGAGTGCGTTGACCAGTTTGCGGTTCATGAGACTTCCTCCATTGGGCGGTCGTTATGGCGACCTGCGGTTACGTGCGGCGCGACATCATCGCAGAAGCCGGCCATCAGGCCCGTGCGACGACTTGCGAATGCGGTTTCCCCGTCTCGCCGACTGGCACGGGCTTGCGCCTCACCAGCGCATCGACGGCAATCACGCCGTGGCCATCCGGCAGTACGATCAGCGGGTTGATCTCGATCTCGTCGAGCTCGTGCCGGCGCGCCGCGAACGCGCGCGCGAGACCCAGCGCCGCGCGAGCTAGTGCGCGTCGATCGGCGCGCGGCGCGCCGCGGAAGCCGTCGAGAAGGCGCGACAGCATCAGCCGCCCCAGCAGCTCCTCGACGTCGCCTTCCGTGATGGGTGCAGCCAGATAGCCGATGTCGTGCAAGACCTCGACGAGAACTCCGCCGCTTCCGATCGCGACAACCGTTCCGAAGTCGGGGTCGGCGATCGTCGACAGGACCACTTCGACGCCGGCGGCGACCATTTCCTGCACGACAAGCGGCGCCTTTGCGTCACCGACGGCCTCGCGGAGCTGCCGTGCGGCCTGGTCGACGCAACTTGCCGTGGCGAGATTCAGCCGCAACAGTCCCGCATCGGTCTTGTGTTCGGCGTACTCCGGGAGGACCTTGAGCGCAACCGGAAAGCGAAGGTTTCGCGCAGCACTCGTCCCGATGCCCGTTTCCGCAAGAATCTCCCACCGCGGCACGGCGATGCCGGCCTCGTCCAGCAGCTGCATCGCGCCGGGCCAGCCGGCCGCCAACGGCGCAGCATCGGGCGTGCGCGTTGCGGCCGACACGTCGACGACGGCGGGCGGGCGCAGATTGGCGGCTCGATACAGCCACGACAAGTAGCGCACCGCGTCGGCAGGATCGCGCGCGCAGAGGATTCCGTGTCCGGCGAAGTCGCGTCGCTGGACGCCTGACAGTGAATCGCCGAGAAAGGAGATGACGGTGGGAAGCGCATTCTCGTTCGCCGTCTCCGCTATCACGCGCTGATAGCGAAGCGCGTCGTGCGGTCCCCGGTTGGCCAGCTGCACGATCAGGCTCGTTGTCGCAGGATCGCGGCCGATGATGCGCAGCGCGCGCTCGAAGAGATCCGGTTGCGACAGGACCTGGCCCGTGACGTCAGTCGGGTTGCCCGGGACGCCGAACGCCGGCAGCGCATCTTGCAAGGCTGCGGTGGTGGCGGTGCCGAATCGGGCGAGCGGCACATTGCGTGCCTCGCATAGGTCGGCGGTCAACGCGCGCGTGCCTCCGGGGATGCTGAACACCGCTGCGCCCGCGTCGCTGCCCAGGTTTGCGCGAGGCAGCGAAACGGACGAGAACGCTTCGGCGGCCTCGATCAGCTCGACGAGACTCTCGACCTGGATGATGCCTGCCTGGCGGAACACGTCACGGTAGATGGCGTGCGACGTCGTGAGCTTGCCCGTGTGAGAAGCGACCGCGGCCCGGCCGGCCTTCGAGCTACCCGCCTTCAACGCAACGATCACGATGCCGCGCGCACGGGCGCGGGCCGCGACGCGGACGAGTCGTTCGCCGTCGTTCAGCCCTTCAAGGAAGAGCAGCACGACGCGGACGTCGTCCTGCGCGATCACGTAATCCAGGTGGTCGAGCAGTGTGGTGACCGTCTCGTTGCCAACACTCACGATGTACGCGCAGCCGAAGCCGCTGTCCTGCAGCTGGCGTGCGACCGCGCCGGCCATCGATCCGCTCTGGCTCAACATCGCGATCGGCGCATGAACGAGGGTTTCGCGTCGCGCGGCGGATCCAAACGTCAGCAGCACGTTGCTTCGAACCGACCACACACCTTCGCAATTAGGCCCGACGAGCGCTATCCGGTGCCGCATGCACGTGGCCTTCACGGCGTCGACCAGCCGCTCGCTGTTCGTGACCTCCTCGAAGCCCGAACTGCAAACGACCGCTGCTCGCGTGCCCTTGCTACCGCACTGGTCGAGCACGCCGGGTACGTCGGCGGCGGGGACGAGGATCAATGCGACGCTCGCCGGTTCCGGTAGCGATGCGACGTCGGGATAGCAGCGCGTACCGTCGATCTCGTCGTATTTCGGGTTGACCGGATAGATCGAACCGGCGAACCCCGTCATCCGAAGGATCTGCAGCGGGATCGCGTTCAACTTGCGCGGATCGGCCGACGCGCCGACGACGGCAACCGAGCGGGCGCGGAATATCGGATCGAGCCGATGCACGAACGGCGGCGCAGATTGCGAGTCGTTCATGCAATGACCGCCTTTTCGCGCAGGCGATCGATCTCGTCGCCGGCGAGGCCGAGTACGTCGCTCAGCACCTCGTGCGTATGCTCACCCAGCAACGGCGGAGGGCGGCGAATGTCGCCGCGCGAGTTGCCGAACCGGAACGGAATTCCGAGGAGGTGCAACGGACCTGCCGTCGGATGCTCGACGACCTTCACCATGTCAGGTGACGTCTGCTGCAGTTGCGCGAACGCCTGGGTCATGTCGTTGACCGGCGCCGAGGGGATGTCGGCTTCGTCGAAAATATCGAGCCATTGCGCCGTCGTCCTGGCGCGGGTGAGCGGCACGATCTCGGCGACGAGCGCGTCGCGGTTGCGCACGCGATCCTGGTTGCTGCGAAAGCGCGGATCGTCGGCCAGCGCGCGGTGATCCAGCACGGCGCAAAGCTCGCGAAAGGTCTTGTTCGTTCCCGCAGCGATCACGACATAGCCGTCGGCGGTTGGGAACGCCTGGTACGGGACGAGTTGCGGGTGACCCGAGCCGACCGGCGCCAACTCGGCGTGTCCGTCCATTACCGCAACGGAATAGTTGATCAGCATGCTCATCGTCGCGTCCATCAGCGACAGTTGCACTTCCTGCCCTTCCCCGGTTCGTTCGCGATCGTAGAGTGCCGTCGCCAGCGCCGCATAGAGATAGATTCCGCCGGCGAAATCGGCCAGTGACGCGCCGGGCCGCATCGGCTCGTCGGAGCCTGGTGTACCGGTGAGCCGCATGACGCCCGAACGCGCCTGGACTGCCACGTCCATGCCCGGCTTCTCCGCCAGCGGGCCGTCAATGCCATACGCGCTCAAGCTGCCGTAGATGAGCCGGCGGTTGGTGCGCGAGAGCGCGGCGTAGTCGAGGCCGAGACGCTTCATGACGCCGGGACGAAAGCTCTGCAACGCGATATCCGCCCAGTCGGCCAGTCGGCGGCACAGGTCACGACCTTCCGGCGCCTTCAAATCGATGCCGACGCTGCGCTTGTTGCGGCTGATCGCCAGGAAGTAATCGCCGCCCGCGTTGGGAATGTCGGTGACGAACCGCGGCGCGACGTTCATGTACCGCGTCGAATCGCCCCGTCCGGGCTGCTCGATCTTGATCACGTCGCACCCGAGGTCGCCGAGGATCATCGCCGTGTACGGACCCGCGACGCCATGCGTGAAGTCCAGCACCTTCACGCCCTCGAGCGGCCTGCGCTGCTGCGGCGCCGTCATCGATGTATCGCCGGATCCCGCGATGCAAGCCGAACCGTCGCGCGGCCGTGACAGTTCTGACCGCCGCGCTGATTGTCGCCCCACCACTCGATGACAACGAGCGCCTCGCCATCCTGCTTGTGCTTGCCCACGATCTTGCCCGTAAGCTTGGTCAGGTCACCCACCAGGTTCGGCATCGTCACCTTGCCTTCCAGCTTGCGCACGAAGCCCGCATCGCCGCACCAGTTGGTCAGCAGGTGCCCGGCCCAGTTCATCCGCTGCCAGCCTTGATCGTATGCGGCGGGCATGCCAATCTCCCGCGCGATCTCGACGTCGAAATGGCCGGCCGCCGGATGCATCGGCACGCCCGTGCTCGGGGAGTAATAGACGTTGCGCGGATGCTGGTCGCGCTCCTTGAACGCGAGCTTCAGCACGTTGTAGACGGTGCGACGTCCCGCATAGAACCCGACAATGTCCACGAGCGTCAGCGGACCCTTGAACAGCACCGGCAGTGCATCGCCGACGTTGCAGTCCTCCCAGTAGCGCACGTCGCTGCCACGACGTTCCTCGCTGCGGTAAGCCGCCGCGATCTCGTCGATCTCCTCGGGTGTGTACCGATGGCGTTCGCCGTCCACGGGTGCCTTGCGGGACTTCTCGAACTGGAACCCCTCGCCGCTCTTGGCACGGGGTACACGCAGGATGTCGCCCTCGTAGCGCGACACGATCACTCCGCTCTGGTTCTCGAACAGCACCTCGCCGGTTTGCTTGACGAAGCGCGGTGCCGACCGGCCGGATTTGACCTGGACATCGATCAGCCGGGCGCGCGCGGAAATCACATCGCCGACGAACACGGGAATGAAGTGCTCCCAGCGGCCGCCCGCAAATATCCACTGGATGCCGGGCAGTCCCGGTGCGACGATCCCCGAATCGATCGTGTACAGAAAGGTCGGTGGGGCGATCGTGCGCGTCCAGCGCGTCCGCTTCGCATATTCGGCGTCCGACCACAACGGGTTGTCGTCACCGACGCTGTAGTGCGCCCAGCGACGGATGTCGTGCAGCGATATTGGTTCGTAGATGGCCTGCGCGTGCACGTCGCGGCGCAGCCAGGTGCCGATCAATCCGCGCACCTTGTCGAGATCGGCGTCGTCGAGGCCTGGTGCCTGCAGCGCCGCATCGAGCAGCTTGCCGGTTGATGCGTCGTGCGGAGCCGTCTCGCTCATGTCGTGACCCTGTCTGAAATCAGCATCGAATCGGGCACTGCGTCCTGCGGTTGACCGCCTTCCCGCACTCGCCTGTCGACGCCGCGCAACGTCGCGTTCACCGCCAGCGCGAACGCGACAACCAGTGTCGTTACGGCCATGATCGTCGTGACGTCGTTGAGCGCGATGCTGTTCATGATGAGAAAGCCGAGCCCGCGCTGACTTGCGAACAGCTCGCCGACGATGACGCCAAGCAGCGTGATCGAGAAGCTCAGCCGGACCGCCGTCACGATCTCCGGCGTGACAGCGGGAACCAGAATCGTCGACGCCGTCTGTACGCGCGTGAGCCGCAACGCGCGGGCGGTTCGCAGCAGCGCCGGGTTGACGTTGCGGATCGCGTTCATCGTGAACAACGTCATCGGAATGATGCCGTGGATCACACCGAAAGCCACTTTCGCAGCGATCCCGAGCCCGAAGAACAGCAGCATCACCGGATAGAGCGTCACCTTCGGCGTCGACTGCAGTGCGATCACCATGGGCTCGGCGACGTCGCTCGCGCGCGCGCTCGCGCCCAGAACGACGCCCAGCAGTCCACCCCCGATCCACGAGATCAGCAGCGCGAAACCCAGCGCACGGCCTGTCTCGGCCGCGTGACCCCAGAACTGCCGGGACGACAACAGCCTGGGCAACCGCTCTGCCGTCATCAGCGGCGACGCTACCGCCTCGTTGCCGGCGATGATGAACACGAGCTGCCAGACCGCGAGCAGCACGACGACGAGCAGCGCCGTCTCACCCAGGCGCACGGGCAGCTTCGGCGCGCGAAGCAACGTGGGCGTAATCGCCCAGTTCGAGCCGATTCGATACCGCAGCCGGCGCTCGAGCCAATTCGCAGCACTCAGGACGATCGCCACGAGCAGCAGCACGAACAGCAGATAAGCGTACATCGTGCGGCTGTCGAAGTCGTTGTATGCGTACGCGATCGAATATCCGACGCCGCGATCCGACAGGATGAATTCCGAGCCGATGACACCGGAGATGCAGTACCCGAGCGAAAGCTTGGCGCCCGCGAACAGGTCCGGTAGCGTTGCCGGCAACTGGATCAACAGCGCATTGCGGATCTTCCCGAGATGAAACGTCCGTGACGACTTGTGCAGCACGCCGGGAATGCGATCGAGACCGATCATCGTGCTCGAGATCATCGACACCACCGCGAACAGCGCGGCCATCACGATGATCGGCAGGCTGCTCATGCCCAGCATGACGACGGCGAGCGGATAGAAAACAAAAAATGGCAGCGCGTAGTAGCTGGCGATCAGCGGCTCGACGACACGCCGCAGCCGGGGCATGCCGTGCAGGACGACGCCGGCGCAGAACCCGACGGTCCATGCGGCGAGTGCGGCGAAAGCAATGTTGTGCACTGTTGCGCCGACTTCGGACCAGAACTTGGCTTCCCTGACGAGATCGAGCAGCCGCGCGACCATCGCCGAGGGCGGGATCAGGTTGATCGGCTTCACGAGACCGAGCCTGCATATGACCTCCAGCATGACGACCGCCCCAACGACGATGGCGATCCGCAATGCGGCCGGCGACGACAGCTTCACGCGCCGCCGCCTTTCATCGCCTTCATCGACTCGCCCCGCAGTCGTTCCCACAACTCGGCCGTCACGCGGCCGAAATCCGGATGCGTGGCGATGCGACTGTCGCGGCCCCTCGGCCATCCGGTATCGAGCATGCCGATGAACCGGCCCGGCCTCGCCGACATCACGCCGATCCGGTCGGACAGCATCGCCGCCTCGTCGAGCGAATGCGTGATAAGGAGCACCGTCGCACCGGTTTCGCGCCACAACCGCAGGAGCTCGTCCCCCATCAGCAAGCGCGTCTGCTGGTCGAGCGCGCCGAACGGTTCGTCGAGCAGTATCAGCCGCGGCTTCATGACGAGCGTTCGAGCGATGCACACGCGCTGCCGCATACCGCCCGACAGCTGGGCGGGACGCGCGCGCGCAAATCCCTTCAAGCCCATGAAGTCGACGGCATAGTCGACGCGCTGGTGCAGGTTCTGGCCCTTGACGCCCTGGCGGCGAAGGCCGAACGCGATGTTGTCCCACACGCTGAGCCACGGGAACGATGCATCGTCCTGGAAGACGATGCCGACGCCTTCCGGCACGTCGCCGCGTACCGGTACGCCGTCCAGGGCCACATGGCCCGTTGTCGGCAGCGTCAGGCCGGCGATGACGTCGAGCAGCGTCGTCTTCCCGCATCCCGACGGCCCGACGACCGAGAAGAATTCGCCGGTGTTTAGCTCGAGGTCGACGGGACCGAGCGCGTGGAGGCCATCGAATCGCTTCGTGATGTCGCGCGCGACGAGCCCCGGCACGTCGAAGGATACGGACTGCCGGTCACCCGTGCGCACGCTGCTGACGGTCACCGCGCTCATTTGCGTCCGCCAGTGGTCCGCGTGCGCCGGTGACCCACGCCGGCTTCGGACGAATCGTGGAGCGCATCCATGTAGTTCAGCAAACGCTTCCTCGCGCCGACGATATGGCCCGACAGCGCGCGCTCTGCCGCTCGCGCATTCCCGTTGCGAAGACCCTCGAGCAGCGCCACGTGCTCGCCGTAGGGCACCTGGCCCGTGTCGTGATAGCCATCCACGCGACGCTTGAGAATGAGGCGCTCGAAGATCGCCGCGAGCGTCTTGCACAGAAACTGGTTGCCCGAGATCCCCGCCAGGGCCAGATGGAAGTCGCGGTCGACGAGCAGCCGCTGGCGCGTCAACTCACCGCCGATCAGCGCGTGATAGCGTCGGTTGATCGCCTCGAGCATCGCAAGATTGTCGGGCGTGACACCACGCTCGAGCGTGCGTCGCAGCTCGTAGAGCTCGAGCGCCTCGCGCGTCTCGTAGAGGTCCCGCGCTTCGCCCGCGCTGATTTCCGCAACGTAGTACCCACGATTGGGTACGCGGACGACGAAGCCTTCCTGGTACAGGCGCTCCAGCGACTCGCGCACCGGCGTCCGGGACACGCCGAGGCTCTCGGCCAATTCCTGGTGGCCGAGCTTGTTGCCGGGACGCAACTGGTTGTTGAGGATCTGGCGCTTGAGCGCCTCGTAGACGGATGCATTGACGATGCCGCCGTCGCGCCGGGGTGGCATCAGCACGAGCTTGCGTGCGGTTTGATTTTTTTCCACGGTCAGGGGATTCGAAGAGTTCAGTTCAAGGCGCGGCTTGCCGAGGCGACGACTTCACGCGTCGCGCGGAGCGCCGCCCGCGCACGGTCGACAGCGCCCAGCGTTCGCCCGAGCTCCGCGTTGGGGATTTCCACGCTGATCGGCAACTGCGGCGGCAATGCCTTCACCAGCGATGTGAGGTCGAGCTCGCCCTCCCCCGGCATGAGGCGCGCACCGCGCGCTTCACGGATCACGTCCTCCATCGTCGCCGGCACTGTCGCCGGGGCATCGCACAGCTGCGCGAAGTGCAGCCAGTGCGGCGGGACGGCAGCGAGGTCGGCGAGCGTGGCCGACGTCCGGTTGAAATGAAGCGCGTCCACTATCAAACCGCCATTGACGCAATCGGCACGCTCGAGCAATGCGCACGCCGCGCCGATGCTGTCTATTTCCGTCCAGCCCATGAATTCCAGATCGGCGGACATGCCGAAGCGCGCAGCGATGCTGCAGAGTTCCGCGAAACGATCGGCGAGACGAGCGAGGTCGGCGTCCTGGCCGGTCGTCAGCAGGTTCGTCGCTCCCAGCGATGCCGCTGTCTCGATCGCAGGGATGAAGTCGGCGACGCGCGTATCCGGTCGCAGACGAAAGACCTCGACATCGAGCACGGTAACGCCCTCGCTGGCAAGCCGCTGGCGGATGTCGCGCACGGTCGGCGTGTCGCCGATGACGTCGTGCTTGCGATCGTCCGGCGTGGCGGGAATGAGCCGCAATCCGACGTGCTGATATCCGGCGGCGGCGGCGCACGAGACCATCTCCGGCGGCGCGAGCTCGATCACCGTCAGTGCGGCGAGTGAATAGCGTCTAGCGGGCGGCGACATGTTCGGCGTTCGTGATGCCGCTCGCCGACGCCGCGAGCGCGTGCTCGACGCCGACGTAGGCGAACGTGATGGCCGGACCGATCGTGATGCCGGGTCCTGGGTACGTCCCACCCATGACCGAATGCATGTCGTTGCCCACCGCATACAGCCCCGGGATCGGCCGGTTCGCCGCATCGACGACGTTTGCGTTGGCGTCGGTAACGAGTCCGCTGCTGGCGCCAATGTCGCCGGGGAATAGCCGCAGCGCGTAGAACGGCGAATGGCGCAAAGGCCCGAGTGTGGGGTTGGGTGTCACCGCCGGATCGCCGATGTTGCGCTGATAAATGGTCGAACCTCGGCCGAACGCGCGGTCCACGCCGTCCGCCGAATAGCGCTCGATCTCGCCGGCGCTTTGCACCAGCGCATCGGGCGCGATACCGAGCTTCGTGGCCAGTTCCGCCAGCGTGTTGCCCCCGACGACATAACCATCGGCCACGAATGCGGAAAGGTCGCGCGTTCCCGGCCGTATCATTCCCAGCCCGTATTTCTGCAACGCCTGATGATCCGCAACGAGATACGCCGGAATCGACGGCGCGTTCGCATGCGCAACCCTCATCGCGTGGCCGAAGCGATGATAGGAAAGCGTTTCGTTCATGAAGCGCCGGCCCTGCTGATCGACGACCATCGTCCCCGGTTTGCCGCGGTCCATGATGAAGTGCGGGAACACCGCCATCGTTCCGTCGGCGCGCTTGCGGACCGACACCGGTGCCCACAGCACGGGCTCGAAGCCGTCGTCGCCCATCCTGCCGCCAAGTTCGGCAGCAAGCTCGATGCCGCCGCCGGTGGTGCCCGGTGCCGTCGGCGAATAGGGTGCGATGTCGCCCAGCCGTTCGCGCCGCAGCTTCTCGTTGCGATTGAAGCCGCCTGTGGCCAGAATCACGCCGCGCGATGCGCGTAACGTGCGCGGCCGTCCATCGCGCGTCACGGTGACGTCGAATCCGGTCGTTGCCCGCCGGATCGTCGAGACTCGTGCGTTCGTCCAGACAGCGACATCGCGAGCGCGCAGCGAATACAGGAGGCGCGCGACGAGCGCGTTCCCCATCACGAGACGCGTGCCGCGCGGGTTGCTGATCCTGTCGCGCACATGACGCACCAGCAGCGCCGTCGAGTAGCGAAACGATGCCCAGGATCGCTTCATGTTCATCAGGTGCCCGATGTCCTGCCGATCGATCATCATCCCGCCGAGCACCGTGAACTCGGGAATGGGCGGGCGAATCAGCGAGAACGCCGCGCCCAGCAGCCTGCCGTCGAACGGCAGCGGTTCGAGCGCGCGTCCGCGCACGACCGCACCCTCCACGTCCGACTCATAGTCCGGATGCATCGCGAACGCACGAAACTTCACGTCGCTCGACCGCTCCAGTCGCTCGATGGCCTTCGGACCATTGCGCAGAAACGCCTCCAGCAGAGGCGCGTTTAAATACGGGCCGATGACCGCGGTCAGGTACGCGCGCGCGCGCTCGACGCTGTCGTCGGCGCCAACGGTCGCCGCGAGATGGGTATTCGGAATCCACGTCGTCCCGCCGGAGAACGCCGTCGTGCCGCCGACGTACTCGGTCGCTTCGAGCAGCAGCACGCGACAGCCGCGAATCGCACCGAACAACGCCGCTGCCATGCCGCCGCCGCCTGCCCCGATGACGATCAGGTCGAAGCGATCGTCGTCGGCGCGAGCCGAGTCGGTCGGAGCGAAGGCTGCAGGCGACGATGTCATCGTGGCGTTATCCGGTCACGTCCGAACGACGACGGTCTTGAGCTGCGTGTAATAGTGCATCGCCTCGATGCCGCGCTCACGTCCGATGCCGCTCGACTTGTATCCGCCGAAGGGTGCTTCGAGCCCCACGTCACGGAAGTTGTTGATGTAGATCTGTCCGCATTCGAGCCTTCCGGCGAGGCGATGCGCAGTGGCGACGTCGCCGGTCCAGATGCCCGCGACCAGACCGTAATCGGAGTCGTTGGCGATCGTGACCGCGTCTTCGAACGAGTCGAACGGAATGACGACGCCCACCGGTCCGAAGATTTCCTCGCGGGCGATGCGCATCGCGTTGTCGACGTTCGCGAACAGCGTGGGCTCGAAAAAGTAGCCACGGCCATAACGGCCCCCGCTGAGCCGTCGCCCGCCCATCACGAGTTGTCCACCCTCGCGCTGGCCCACCTCGACGTAGTTCGCCACGCGCTCGAGTTGTTCGCTCGACACGAGCGGGCCGATCGTGCAGTCGTCGATGCCGGGCCCGACCGTGACACCCGACTTGATACGGTCGACGATTTTCGCGACAAACGTGTCCATCGACGACCGCTGCACGACCAGTCGCGCGGCAGCCGAGCACGTCTGGCCCGACAGCATCAACAGTCCCGGTACGGCGGCGTCCGCCGCGGCATCGAGATCGGCATCGTCGAACACGATGAACGGCGACTTGCCGCCAAGCTCCGCGGTGACGGGGACGATTCGTTCAGCGGCCCCCTTGAGCACGTGGCGACCGCTCTCGACAGATCCGGTGAACGTAATCTTCCTCACCCGCGGATGGTCGACCAGCGCTCGACCCGCCTCTTCGCCGAAGCCGGTCACGACGTTGAGCGCACCGGCGGGCAATCCGGCCTCGATCGCGAGACGCGCCAGCTCGAGTGCCGATGCAGGCGTCTGTTCCGCCGGCTTCCCGATGACGACATTCCCCGCAGCGAGACTCGGCGCGGCACCGCGCGAAAACTGGTTGAGCGGCGCATTCCACGGCACGATCTGCGCCGTTACGCCGTAGGGCTCGCGCAGCGTGTACACGAGGTTCGAGTTCGTGGCCGGAATCGTTTCGCCGTAAACCTTGTCGGCAAGGCCTGCATAGAACTCGAAGAAGCGCGCGCTGGTCTCGATGTCGCGGCGCGTCCGTGCGAGCGGATGCCCGCAGTCGAGCGTCTCGAGCCGCGCGAGAGGCTCGACATTCGCGCGCAACAGTTCGGCGAGACGATGCAACCGCTGGCCGCGCTGGTACGGTTGCAGCGCACGCCACGCGCGAAGACCCGCTTCCGCCGAGCGAACCGCACGATCGACGTCTTCTGCGTTCCCGCGCGCAAATTCGCCGGCGACGTCGCCCGTCGCGGGATTGGTGCTGGCGAAATACGCTGCCGATGCAGGTGCGATGAACGCGCCTCCGATGAAATGGCCGAATCGACCCGCGACCTCACCGGCGGCACCTGCCAGCGTGACGGATGCGTTGCCCGTAGGCGTGCTCATGCTGCTGCCTTGCACGTGGACCCGCGGGTTCTTTCGCCGCCGTTGCGTCTGCGCATCACGTCACGCAGCCATTCCCTTGACGACGACGCGCCGCATGACGCGACGATGCTTCTGCATCTCGAAATTCGGCAACGCGCGGTGCATCAACCAGCGATTGTCCCAGGCGATGACATCACCCGGATGCCAGCGATGCGTGTAGACGAACTGCGGCTGCGTCGCATGCTCGACCAGCGTATCGAGGAGCTTCCGGCTTTCCTCGGCGGGCATGCCCACCACGGCGGAGCAATAAATGCCGAGATAGAGACTGCGTGCTCCGGTGACGGGATGGACCCTGACCAGCGGATGCTCGACCGGCGGAGATGCGACGCGCTCTTCGGCGGTGAGCGCCCGCTCGTCGAGCACGGTGCGCATGTGCTCAAGACTGTGCACGACCTTGAGCGACTGGAGCTCAGCCTTGGTCGCTTCCGGGAGCGCCGCGTAGGCCGCGATCAGGTTGGCGAACTGCGTCTCGCCTCCGTCGGGCGGCAACTCGACGGGACTCAGGATCGTCACGAACGTCGGAACCGAGCGGTACGACTTGTCGCTGTGCCAAAAGAAGTTCGAGTTCTGGAATGGCTTGACGTTGGGGTTGCCGAGCTCGTCTAGGTTCGACACTTCGTGCACCGGACTCATCTCCGAGCCGTCCGCGTTACGAACGTGATGACGCTCGACCGGCCCGAACATCCCGGCGAGCTCGATGAGCTGATCGTCATTCAGGCGCTGGTCGCGGATGACGAGAACGTGGTGATGTTCGAGCGCGTCCGCGATGGCGCGCTGCATATCGCCGTTCACGGGTCGCGACAGATCGACACCCGTCAGCTCGGCGCCGGCAGCGTAGCTCAGGCGCCTGAAAATCGAGCCCGGCGCACGCCCGCCGCTCGCCGCGGCAGGTGCATCATCGATTGCAGACTTCTCCAAGGCATTGCTTTCATTCATTGCTGCCACTCCGTCATCGAATCGAGCGAGCCTTCACGACATCGTCCAGCCACCGTTGACGTCGATCGTGGAGCCGGTGATGTAGGACGCGGCGTCGGATGCGAGGAACGTCACGACGTCCGCGATCTCGCGCGTTTCACCTTCGCGTCCAAGCGGAATGGAACGCTCGATCCACCCCGCTTCGAGCGTGTGATTGGCGATTTCCGTCATCCGCGTGTTGATTCGTCCCGGTGCGACGGCGTTCACGCGAATTCCGTAGGGCGCGAACTCGCGCGCGACCGCCTTGGTCATGCCGACCAGTGCCGCCTTCGACGCGACGTAGTGAGCGCCGCTCGACTGTGCACCCATTCGAACGGCAACCGAAGCCATGTTGACGATCGACCCGCGACGATTCCGGCACATCAGCGCGCCGATGTCGCGAGACAGAACGAACGCGGATGTCAGGTTGGTCGTCATGACGTCGTTCCATTCCTGCAAGGTCATTTCCACGAACGGCGTCCGCCGTCCGTCGCGCGGCTTGGGCGAGATACCCGCATTGTTGACGAGCACGTCGATCGATCCGTCGCAGCGCTCTGCGGCGGAAACGATGCGGCGCAGATCGGCTTCGACGGCGACATCGGCGACCACCGTTACCGCGCGACCGCCCCGAGCCTCGACCTCCGCCGCCGTCGATTCGAGCTCGGGTGCCGTGCGGGCGGCGACGATCACGGTGTAAGCGCGTTCGGCAAACGCGAGCGCGATCGACCGGCCGATGCCCCGGCCGGCACCTGTGACCACCGCGACATTGGCCGCAGCGCGACCGCTCATCGCCGCGCCCGAGACTCGCGCACCTTCAATACTCCCGGCGCGGTACGAAGACATCGAGTGTGATCGCCGGCTGTTCGCTGACCGTCTGGCTACGGTGGACGACATTGGGGGGAATACGCAGGACATCGCCCGGACCCAGCGCATAGGTCGTCGATTCCACCGCGTAGTCGAGCTGTCCGTCGAGCACGTAGACGAACTGCTCCTCGGGATGGGCGTGCGCGACGGTGACAGCAGTCCTGCTCACGCGGTGCATGGCCATCGTCGCCTGCGCGCCGTTGCAGAGCTTGCGGTCCACGCCTTCCCGCACTGACTCCCAAGGCATGCGGTTCCAGTCGACCGGCGGGGCGTTATGCATGTTCGATTCGAGCTCTCTCGACGGCCGTGCTAGTTCGCAAACTTGATTCGCGGCAGATCGGCGGGAAGGAACGACTGGTCGATCATCTGCTTCCAGTCGACGGCGGATTTGAGCTCGCCCTGGCGGATCATCACGCGCGCGACCTCTTCGAGACCGGCCAGGTCGATCTCGCCCCGGCTCCAGAACTTCAGTTCGACGGCGTGCTCGATCGCGCGCGTCGTCACGTCGAGCGACATGCCGTCGCCGAACTCCTTGACGATGAGCTTGGCCGCTTCCTTGGGATTCGCGTAGATGTAGTCGACGGCTTCTCGCCGTGCCGCCACGATTCCCCGGATGACTTCCGGATGAGCCTTCGCGTAGTGGGCCGTCGTGACACCCACGTTCTGCGTAAAGTGCTTGATGTATTCAGAGGGGCGGAACACCGGCCGGTAACGGTCGTGGCGCGCCGACCACAACGGCTCGTTGATGAACGCGGCCGATACGCCGCCCGATTCGAGGGCCGTCAGCCCGGCCGGGATCGCGCCTGCCGCGACGATCTGGACATGATCGACAGGAACGCCGGCGGCTTCCAGGGACATCTCGAGCAATGCCTTGCTGACTGACTTGGCCGACGTGACGGCGACCTTCTTGCCGTCGAGATCCTTGATGGACTTGATCGGGCTGTTCGGAAGCGTCACCCACAGGTTGTCGGCGAGCTGAACGCTGTTCGCATCGACGATGACGACGTCGATGCCCTCGCGCACCGCTGCAAGGACGGCCGGAGGGCCCACTTCACCGTACGGCAGGTCGCCCGCCAGCAGATTGCGCATCGTCGTCCCGCCACCCTCGGATGTCAGCACGCCCGTGATGTCGACGCCGTGCTTCTTGAAGTATCCGAGCTGCCGCGCAACCGCGAGCGGCATGCTGGCAATATCGCTTCCCCAGTGCGCCGCGACGATTTCGATCGCGCTGCAAATGGAGGGAACTGCTAGCCCTCCGGCAAGGACTGCCAGACCGATGTGCTTGCGTAGGCCGATGCCGAACATGTTGCCTCCTTTGCCGGGTGAGTCGTGCTGCCGTTTCAGCGAGCGATCGCGCCTGGTGTCGTTCGATTCGTTTCCGGGTACGACTTTTATGTATAATTGCATGCAAAACGTAGTGCATCCTATCTGCTCCTCTCGTGTTTTACAAGGGCTCCCGTGCCTGATTCGTCCCCGTTGCGCCTCGGCGGCACCAACTTCGGGTACCTGAACGCGCACACGCTTGCCGAGGCGTTGCAGCACCTGGCTTCCTGCGGAATGTCGATGGTCGAGCTCGGCCTTGCCGCGCCGCACTTCGACCTGCAGACGTCGACAACCGCCGATGCCGCAGCGCTGCGCGCGCTGCTCGCGCAACTCGGTCTGGCATGCTCGTCCGTGAACGCCACCGAGTTGAACCTGATCAGCCAGAACGACGGCGTGGCAGAGCTTGCGCTCACGCAATACACGCGACTGATACGAGTGGCGGCGGAACTCGGCGCGCCCTACGCAGTGATGGTGCCGGGACGCCAGCATCCGCTGCGCCCGATGCCAGCCGGCATCGCACTCGATCGCTTCCAACGCCAGATGAGCGTGCTGCTGCGAGTCGCCGAGACTGCGGGCGTGTCCATCGCGCTCGAGACGGTGCCGTTCGGCTTCCTGCAGACGGCCGAGGAGCTCGCGGCGTGGGTTCGCAATGCCGGCCACGCGCAGCTATCGATGGTCGTGGATTGCGCCAACGTGTTCATGGTCGAGGACCCCGCGACGGCTGTCGTCGCGGCGCGCGACGTCATGACGATCTGCCATGTGAGCGACGCTTGGCGAACCCGGTGGGCACACACGTCGATTGGCACGGGCGAGATCGACTTTGCGTCGATCAGCAGGAGCCTCGGTACGATCGAGTTTGGCGGCATCACGATCTACGAGTTGATGGATGCGCACGACCCGGTTCCCCGCCTGAAGCGCGATATCGGCAGGCTGGAGTCGGCGGGATGGCGCCAGGCGCCGTGATCGATCTGCGTCGGTCGCAGATTGTTTGCAATGTGAATGATGAGGAACCGCTGACATGGAAGACGACAAGCCCGCACCACCCCATCCGCATCCGTACGCCGAGCTTGGACGGCAGACGCGCGAGCGCCTGCTTGGCGCCGCAGGCCCCAAGCAGGACCGACAGGCCGCCGACGCGCTGATCCCGGAACTCGCGGACCTGTCCGACGACGCCAACTGGGGCCAGATCTGGTCCCGCCCCGGGCTCGATCTGCGAACGCGCAGCCTCTGCACGATCTGTGCGTTGCTCTCGCTCGAGCGCTACAAGTACGCCTATGGGCATATGCGTGGTGCGCGGCGCATCGGCATCTCTCGGGAAGAGCTTTCCGAAGCGGTCATGCAGCTCGTGTTCTACGCCGGGCTTTCCGTTGTCCACGAAGGCCTGGCGCTGGTGGTCCGCGCGTACGAGGACGAGCCGCTGCGCTAGCGGCCGACGATCGCATTCGCGGACGCGGCCCGAGATCGTGACGGATGCGACGAATGCAAGCACTGGAGGATTGACGTGAAGACAAGCACCATGACCGGCGCGCAAGCCGTCGTGCGCGTCCTGGAGGCGCATGGAGTCGCAACCGTTTTCGGCATCTGCGGCCACACGATCATCGGCGTTCTGGATGCGCTCGGCCGCTCCAAGGTGCGCTTCGTCAGCGTGCATCACGAAGGCGTCGCGTCGCACGCGGCTGACGGCTTGGCCAGAAGGACGGGACGCGCGGGTGTCGTGCTCGTGCACCTCGGCCCCGGGCTCACCAACGCGATCACCGGCATTGCCAACGCGATGCACGACGCCGTTCCGATGGTCGTCATCAGCGGCAACATCCAGCGCTACTTCTTCGGTCGGCATGCGCACCAGGAAACCAATCTGCACGGGGACGCCAACCAGGCCGAATCGCTTGCGCCCTTCACGAAACGCATCTGGCGCGTGCAGCACGCGGAAGCGCTGATTCCCAGTCTCGACGCCGCGTTCCGACTGGCCGAAAGCGGGCGCAAGGGGCCCGTGCTCGTCGACGTGGCGATGGACGTGTTCTCGGACACGGTGACGCTGCCGGACCCGTACGTACCGTCGCTGCCGCCGACGCCACCGTCGATCAGCCAATCGATGGCGTCCGAGATCGCCACGCTGCTGCGCGAGGCGCGACACCCCGTCCTGTACCTGGGCGCAGGCGCCGCAACGGCGAGCGGAGCGCGGTCGGCGCAGCGCCTGATCGAAGCGCTGAACATGCCGGTCGCCTACGAGTTGCTCGGCAAGGGAATCGTTCCTGACGCACACGAGCTCAACGTCGGCGTCACCGGGTTCTGGGGATGCCCGGCGGCCAACCAGGCGTGCCGCCGCGCCGATGTCGTGCTTGCCGTCGGGACGAAGTTCGCCGAGCTCGATACGTGTTCGTGGAAATCAGGCGAAGTCTTTTCGATACCGCCTGCGCGGCTGATTCACGTCACCATCGATGCGGACGACATCGGACGATCGTACCCTCCGCTGATCGGCGTGACCGCCGATCCTTCGCTCGCGCTGGCGGCGATCGTCGACCAGATCGGCGAAACGCGAGGCACGCCGAGCCTCGATCGCGAGCTCACCGAGTTGCGCACCGAATTCACCAAGCGGCTGCAGGTCGCGCAGCGTAGCGACGGCGTTCCCATGCATCCCGCGCGCGCGGTCGCCGAAGTCGGCCAGGCTTTGCCGCGCAACGCAGTGCTCGTCGGCGACACGGGCTGGAACAAGAACGGTGTCGCGCAGCAACTCGCAACTTCGTCGTACAGCACATTTCTCGCACCAGGTAGCTTCGCGACGATGGGGTTCGGGCCCACGGCGGCGCTGGGTGCGGCACTCGACGGATCGGGCGATCCCGTCGTCGCGCTGATCGGCGACGGCGCGTTCCTGACGAGCATCTCCGTCATTCTGACGGCCGTTGAGGAGCGGATTCCGGTGACCTGGGTCGTGATGAACAACAGCGGTTACGGCTCGATCGCCGGCCTCCAACGGCTTGGCTTCGGCTCGGAATACGGAACGCGGTTCGATACCGGACTCATGGATTTCGTCGCGCTCGCGCGCTCGCTTGGCGCAGGTGCTGCGCGCGTCGAGCGCGTCGGCCAGATCGGCGAGCTTCTCGGCGCTGCCATCGCCGGCCGCAAGCCATTCCTGATCGAGATCCCGACGACCAACGACCCGGCGCCCATCACGGGCTCATGGGACGTCATCGATCTCTACAAGCGAAACGCGGCCGCCAACGCCGCGATGCAGAAATGAAGGCGGGCTTCATCGGCACCGGCAGCATCGGCACACCGATGGCGATCCGTCTGCTCGATTCCGTCGACGAACTCGTCGTGTTCGACGCCCGCCCCGAGGCGATGGCAACTGTCATCGATCGCGGCGCCGTGGCCGCGACGAGCGCGCGCGACGTTGCCGACCGTACGGACGTCATCTTCCTGTCGCTGCCGACGAAGGAATCGTTTCGCACGGCATCGACAGGGCCGCAAGGCTGCATTCACGGAAATCGCGCAAAGATCATCGCCAACACGTCCACCATGGGAATGCCGTGCGTGACCCAGGTTGCCGAAGCACTCGAGCAGCGCGGCATGCGGATGGTCGACTGCCCCATATCCGGCGGCATCATCGGTGCCACGCAGGGCACGCTGTCGGTGATGGTGTCGGGCCGGCCGGAGGCTATCGACGCCATACGTCCGCTGCTGATGCGGTTCGGAACGATCACCGTCGCAGGCGATGCGCCGGGTGCTGCGCAGGTCCTGAAGCTGACGAACAACATCCTCTCGATCGTTGCGCTCGTCGCGACATCGGAGGCGTTCGTCATGGGCGCAAAGGCCGGCCTCGATCCGGAAGTGATGATCTCGGCAATCAACGTGGGCACTGGACGCAACAGCGCAACGGTTTCCAAGTTTCCGGTTTCCGTGCTCGATCGAAGCTTCAGGTTCGGCAGCACGATCGAGATCCTGATGAAAGACGCCGACCTCGCGATCGAGCAGGGCGAAGCGCTTGGTGTCCCGATGTGGGTCTGCCAGGCGGCGCGTCTGGTTTACAAGCACGCGGTCTTCAAGGGTGCGGCCCGCGATGACGTGACGACGATCGTCCAGCACATCGAGCGCGCCGCCGGATTCGAGTTGCCGAAGACGCGATGACGAATCCCTCAGGCTTGAACGCTTCGGCGAACCCAACGTCGAGCTTATCGGGCGATGACTCGCCGACGATGCGGGGCGTCTATGAGAACTGGCATCAATGGCACCGTGTGCAGCACGGCGACGGATGCCTGGCGGCCCTCGCTTCCGAGTTGCGACGGCTGCGCATCAGGCGGCCGTTCGTGATGACGACGCGGTCGCTGGCCCAAAGCGATCTTGTCGAGCTCGTTCGCGACGCATGCGGCGTCGCGGTCGTCGGGCAATTCTCCGCATCCGTTCCGCACACGCCGCGCGAAACGGTGCTGGCGGCCGCTGCCGCGGTGCGCGCCGCAAACCCCGACGGACTCGTCAGCTTCGGCGGCAGCACGGTCGTCGACACGACGAAGGGAGTCGTCCTCGCCGCTGCCGCGGGCATCAGGCAAGCGGCGGATTTCGATCGGTGGACGCAGGAGGCGCATCCTTCCAGCAAACTCGACGACGCCGTTTTGCCTCACGTCGCGCTGCCGACAACGCTGTCGGGCGCCGAATACAGCAGGGACATCGGCGTCACCGACGAGGTGCTGCGAAAGAAGCAGATCTTTCGCTACGACGCGGTGTCGCCCCAAAGCATCCTGCTCGATCCACAGCTGACGGCGGCAACTCCGGCTCGCTTGTGGGCTGCGACGGGCGTCAAGGTGATGTCGGATGCGATCGAGCAGCTCTACAGCCGTTCGTCGCATCCGGTCATCGACGCGCTGTGCGTCGCCGCCGTTCGCGCGTTTTCGGCAGAATTGCCGCACTCGTTCGACGCGGACGCACACCGCAGGATGCGCGCGCGGCTGCGCTGCCAGCTCGCATCCTGGCAGACGCTGTTTGGCATGCACAACGCCGGCACGCGTGTCGGCATCGGCGGGGCGCTGCGGCACCAATTGGGCGGCATGTTCCGTATTCCGCACGGCGAAGCGACCTGCGTAATGCTTCCGCACCTGCTTCGCTACAACTTTCAAGCCGTCCCCGATCGCTATGCGGCACTGGCCGAAGCCCTGCAAATCGCTGACGGCGGCAATGACCAGGACCGCATCGAGGCGATCGTTGCGCATGTTGGCAAGCTGATCGACGCACTCGGGTTGCCGACTCGTCTTGCGCCGCTCGGTGTAACGCGAGACGACCTTCCCGCACTCGCTGCGCATGTGATGGAGGAACGATCGCTCGCGTTCAACCCGCGTCCCGTCGCAAGCGCGCGGGAGATCGTCGAGCTCCTCGAGGCTGCCCTGTAGCGAGCAACGATGGATCATTCTCCACAACGCACGAGGTCGAACGTCGCGATCGTCACCGGTGGCGCGCGCGGCATAGGGTTCGGCATCGGCACGTGCCTGGCCGCTGCCGGTTATCGTGTCGCACTATGGGACCGCCATGGTGAGGGCGCTGAGCGCGCCGCCGCGGAACTTCGTCGAGGCGGCACGAAGGCGTTCGGGATGCGCTGCGATGTGGCGAGCTACGAATCGATCGAGCAGGCGACGCAGCGAACCGAAGCGGAGCTCGGCATCGCTTCACTGCTCGTCAACAACGCCGCAACGCGTCACCGCGCGCCGCTCGAGGATCTGCCCAAAGCGGACTGGGACGAGGAGGTTGCGGTCAATCTTTCCGGCGTCTTCTATTGCACGCAGATCATCGGCCGCCGGATGCTCGGCGCGGGGCATGGAGGCATCATCAACATCGCTTCACTCGGCGCGAACAGCGGGCTCGCGTTGCGGGGCGCTTATACGCCGACGAAGGCCGGCGTGCTCGGCCTCACGATGCTGACCGCCGTCGAGTGGGGCGCTCGTGGCATTCGCTGCAACGCGATCAGCCCGGGCATCGTCGCGTCGCCGGGAAATGCGGACGTCTACGCAAGCGACGCGCTCACCGCAGGTCGCCGGTCGTTCGTGCCGCTGGGCCGTCTCGGCACAGCGGAGGACATCGGCGACGTCGTCGTCTTTCTCGATTCGGACGCCGCGCGCTACATCAACGGCGTGAACATCCCGGTGGACGGCGGAGCGAGCCACGCGCTCGTTTCGCTTTATCCCACAATCGGACCGGATGGAAGTCATCTTCCGAGCGCCCTGGCGGCGCTGCCTCGAAAAATCCCGGACTGACGGCATCCGGTTAAGGCAACAGCTGCTCGAGGGAGTGCCCCGCGATAGGGAGGAATGCCGGTCGCTGGCACGCAAAGCGGATGATCTATGATGTGCTTCCAGCCGTTTTGCCGCAGGTTCGCTCCGTGGTCCCCTCCCCTTCTGCATCGCAGGATCTCGCCGCATTCGCCAGCCGGCCGGAACTTCGCTTTCCGCCTTTGGCGCGAAGCCGCGCCGCCGATGCGATCGTCGACTGCGTCGGATGCGTGCTCGCGGGACTGGCGGAACCGGTTGCGGACGTCCTGTCGCGCGTCATCGCGGTTGGCGCACCCGGCGCACGGCTGGCAGGGTCGAGCGGCAGCGCGTCCCCCATGGACGCCGCGCTGTTTCACGGAGCGCTCGCGCACGCGATCGACTACGACGACACCAATCACCCTGCGTACGCGCACCCGAGTGCTGTGCTCGTTCCGGCGCTGCTCGCCGTGGCCGACGAAGCACATGCCTCAGGCGCAGAACTCGTCACCGCCTACATCGTCGGGTTCCAGGTCTTCGGCAAGCTCGGGCGCGTGCTGAACTTCGCCCACTACCAGCGAGGATGGCACGCGACCGGAACCTTCGGCGCCCTGGCGGCCTCCGTCGCAGTCGGACGACTGCTGCGGCTCGGTGCCGATCAGCTAACGGCTGCCGTGGGAATCGCGGCGTCTTCGGCGAGCGGCTTGCGCGTGAATTTCGGCAGCATGGTCAAGCCGCTGCACGCTGGGCTCGCCGCGCGTAACGGCGTGCTGGCTGCGTTGCTCGCCAGGAACGGCATGGACTCGAGCGTCGGCGCGCTCGATGACCAATACGGATTCTTCGACGTGTTCAATGACGGCATCGGCCAGGATCGCGCTTCGCTCGGTGACTGGGCGACGCCGCTGGAAATCCTGACGGTGAATGGTCTCGCACTGAAGCCATTCCCGGCGTGCGGCGCCACGCATACGGCCATCGAGGCCGCGATCGACCTGCACGAGCGCGTCGACGCGACCACTATCGATCGTGTGGTCGTTCGCGTGACCCGACGGGCGTTCGCGCCGCTGATTCACGCCCACCCGGCTACCCCGCTCGAGGCGAAGTTCAGCATGCAGTTCTGCGTCGCTGCCGCACTGTGCGACGGTCGCGTCGACCTCGCGACGTTCTCGCATGAGAAGCTCGATGACCCGTTGATCCGCAGCATGCGCGAGCGCGTGACCGTGATCGAGGACGAGTCGTTGCCCGACGCCACCGAGTTTCCCGCGTCGGTGGAGATCGCGACGCGCGACGGCCGGAGTCATTCGCAAATGGTGCCGCTGGCGATGGGCAAGCCTGGTCGCTGGTTCTCGGAGCAGCAACTGCGCGATAAATTCGTCACGTGCGCCCGCCAGGTGATGTCGGCGACAGATGCCGATTCGATGTTTCGCTCGATAAGGCACGTCGATCAGAGCCGGCCCGTGTCGGAGCTGTTCCAGCCGCTGTGGGATGCGGACGCGCGGAAGAGCGCTACCGCGAAGCCGGCATCCGATCAACGGCGCGCTGCGCGAGGATGTGCCGATTGAATGCGGCCGCGAACGGCGCGTCAACGCCGCGGGTTGCACTGGTAACCGGCTCGGCGCAGGGACTCGGACGGGCGATAGCGGAACGGCTCGCCGAGAACGGCGCACGCGTCGTGCTCACCGATGTCGACACCACCCGGCTGGCTGAAAGCCATGCCGAGCTTGCGGATCGATACCCAGGCATCGTCGCAATCCCGATGGACGTCGCCGACGAATCATCGGTGCAGCAAGCGTTCGCCACGGTTGCCAGCACATGCGGCAGGCTCGACATCCTGGTGAACAACGCCGGCGTCATCGGCCTGTCCGACGGTGAACGGCCGCTCGTCGAGACCATGCCGCTCGCGCTATGGCAGCGGACGCTGGACGTGAACCTGACGGGCGCCTTCCTCGCAAGCCGCAGCGCGATCCCGCTGATGAAAGCCGGACGCTGGGGTCGCATCGTCAACATCTCGTCGCGCGCAGGCCGCACGCGCACCGGCGTTGGCCACTCGAACTATGGCGCGTCCAAGGCGGGACTCATCGGCTTCTCGCGCGTGCTCGCGGGCGAAGTCGGCGGCGACGGAATCACCGTGAACTGCGTGGCGCCGTCGCGCGTGCCAACAGCGATGACTTTAGCGCTGGCGGACAGCACGGG
>Ga0105248_10001033_pt1 | contig 30820 bp, 23 predicted proteins | sample KBSS34metaG_FD_81524 | JGI IMG/M metagenome (GOLD analysis project Ga0105248, IMG submission 81524) | Switchgrass rhizosphere microbial communities from Kellogg Biological Station, Michigan, USA - KBS S3-4 metaG | ecosystem: Host-associated > Plants > Roots > Rhizosphere > Soil | place...
CAGCCAGCCTCAAAGTCGCCTTTGATGTAGGATTTCGCCGTCTCCCGGACCGCTTCGTACGCCGAGAGCTGCGGCTCATCGAGCATTGCCTGGATCAGATCATGGGCGGTGTGTCCGCCATACAGCGGCTCGATCAGCGGCTGCACGATCGACACCGTTCCGTCGTAGCTGCGTGTGTCAGACCACGACTCCAGATAATGCGCGGCAGGCACATGCCAGACCGTCTCCGCCCCGGTCTCGTCGATATGCGAGCCGAGATGAACTGTCATCTTGGCCTTGGTCAGTGCAGACTTGAAATCCAGATCCGCAGGGGCGTCATACACCGGATTCGAATTCAGCAGGACAAGCCAATCGACCTTACCGGCGCTGAGGTCCGTAACCAGCCCCTTCAACTCCGCGATCTGGTCGCCGCTCGTCACCGCCTCGCCGCTCAGCGTGACTGTTTTGCCCACATTGCCCAACGCCGTATTGATCGCAACCGCCAGCGCGGCAACCGACGGGTCCTGATAGAGCCCCGGAATCACCACCGACTTGCCGGAATTTGCCTTCAGATCCTTGGCCAGGGCCTTGAGGAACTTCGCCTGCTCTTCTGTCCAGCTATAACTCGGAGCCGAAACACCGGCAGCTCCAACCTCTGCCGCAAGCGCGGCAGCAAAAGCCGGAATCTCGCTCGCTCGCAGAATCAGCCTGTGTTCCGCCTTGAACCCGGTCGTGCTCGGTGTACTCTCCACCGCATACATGCGGTTCAGGCCCTTCGCCGGATCCTTGCGCCGCGCAGCATACTCACGCGTCAGCTTGTGGAATCCCGGATACCCCGCACCCGAGAGAAAATCCGCGTCCAGCGAGACAATCACATCGGCGGCGGCCAACGAAAACTGCGGCCGCACTCCGGCGGCAAAGGCCGTTCCTGCCAGAGCCGGATCATACTGCACCAGCTTCGCCTTGGGATACGCCTTCTGCGCTTCGGCCCACTGCCTCTGCAGCGTCGGCGAGGTAAACGACGTGCTCAGGAAATACAGCCCTTGGCCGCCCGTCGCTTTGGCCTTGTTCAGATACTCACGGTAGGCTTCCAGGAACTCGACATACTCGGCCGTCGTCCCGCGCAGCGTCGCGTGTTGCGATCGGTCCGGGTCATACAGGTCCAGCAGGGTTCCCTGCGTAAACACATCCGATGAGCCAAGATTGTACGGGTGGTCCGGATTGCCATCCACCTTGATCGGCCGGTAGGCATCCGATTTCACCAGCAGCGGCACGCCGCCCGTCGGGAAAGGATGTGCCGTAGCAAAGTAGTTTGCCTTGCCCAGCACCAGGTCTTCCGGCTGCTTCACATACGGGTAGATCGGTTCGTCGGGCTGCTTGGTGCAACCGGCCAGACCGGCCAGCGCCATCGAAGCGCCCATCAGCTTGAGAAATCCGCGCCGCGAAACCGGATCAACCCACTCCGCCGCAGCGTCAGGAAACTCTTTCGCGACTGCCGCCTCAAACTCCGGCGTACCCGCCAGCTCATCGATCGAGCGCCAGTATTTCTTACCCTTTACACCCTTCAGCTTGGCCTGAACCTGGGCCAGCGTCATCGGCGCATTTTCTGTCTCGTGCGGCATCATTCCATTCCCGTGATCGCTGCTCATCGGTGGCATACCTCGCAGCTTGAAAGCTCATTCGGCTTGCGAATCTTGTAGTGGTCGATCAGGTAATTGCCCAGATCGCGCTGGCTCGTAAACTTCGTGTAGCTTGCTGCGGAGGGCAGCGTAATCCCCGTCATGCTCAGCGAGGCGACTTCTACCTTGCCTGGCTCCGTGGTCTGGCAATCGACGCTCTGAGCGGTAGGCTTGCCTGTCTTTTCGTCGTTGACCGCGCACCACACCGGCTTCTCCTTCGAAGGAGCTTCCCAGGCCATGTTGTACGCCTGGTTGGTCGGACGCAGATTCTTTGCCGGGTCGCGATGGCAGTTCAGGCACCACTCCATCTGCAGCGTGTTTTGCTGGTACATCAGCGGCATCAGGTCTACGCGTCCATGGCAGCTGGCGCAGCCGAGGCCTTTGTTCACGTGAATGGAGTGATTGAAATAAACGTAATCGGGAAGGTCGTGCACCTTGGTCCAGACCAGCGACTCGCCGGTGGCCCAGCTCTTCCGGACTGGCTCCAGAAGGTTCGCATTTGTCCAGATCTGCGAGTGGCAGTTGATACAAGTCTTCGTCGGCGGAATGCCCGCATAGCTCGACTTCTCAACGGACGTGTGACAGTACTGACACTGCAGTCCCAGTCCCTGCACATGATGTTTGTGGCTGAACGGCACCGGTTGGTCCGGCCGCTGACCCTGTCGCGTTACCCATGGAGAGCGCTGCAACGAGTTCAGCGTTACTCCCAGGGCAATCACAATCAACCCCGTCAGCACCAGGCTCATCCTCGCCAGCGAGTTCGAGCTGCGGTCAAAAATCTGCGCCATGAATGCTTCCCTGCTTCCGTTTGTCTGTTCCGCTCGTCTCTCAGCACATTGCAGTTACAAGACAAGCCGCTCAGGTTCGTGTCACGTCGTGAGAAGAAGTGTCCCGAATCGGACAACCCCGAAAGATCAATATAGCAGCGAACTTTGCCCTGGGGATACCAAAGCGTCCTCCCCTGCGGGAAAATTATTTGCTCCTGGGAATTCCCATAACCACATGAAAACAAAAAGCGTTGTCAATCTGGGAAGTTTCGCGCCACTCCCCGAATATGCCTTCGCAACACAGCGTACCAATGCGTGATAACCCGACAAAAACGGTCCTAAATTGAATCCCCGTTTGGACCTTCCGCTGCCGCTCCTACTTGGTTGCTCACGATCAACAAACGGTCTCATTTTTTTCGCGCGACGTAATCCGCTTGTCGCACACCTACCAGTCCCCCAACCTCATCCCACCTCGGCTGGTCCCTGTTCCCTACTCCCTGTCTTCATTCACGAATTCCCAGATCGGTCATCACCAGCATCCGCGGCTCCGTCATTTCCTCGATCGCCCAGCGGAGGCCCTCCCGGCCGAGCCCTGAATCCTTGATCCCCCCATACGGCATCGTGTCCATCCGCCAAGTGGGCGTATCCCCGACAATCACCGCACCGACTTCAAGCTCGCGATAGGCCGTCATAATCCGCCCAGCGTCCCGGGTGTAGAGCCCTGTCTGAAGGCCGTATTTCGAACGGTTTACCATCGCCAGCGCATCTTCGAAGTCGTCGTAAGGCTCAATCGAAACCACCGGCCCAAAGACCTCTTCGTCATGCACTTTCATTCCAGGCTTGGTTCCGGAAAGCACCGTCGGCTCGACCATCGAACCCGTGCGACCACCGCCCTCCACTAGTTTTGCACCGGAGTCGAGCGCCTCCGCCACCCAGTTGAAGACACGCTCGGCATCTGTCGACCGGATCACTGGCCCGACCTCAACCGCCTCATCCACCGGGTTCCCGCGCACCATCTTCTGCGCCCGGTCCACCACCTTCCAGATAAACGTCTGGAAGATCGACCGCTCGACATACACCCGCTGCACAGAAATGCAGCTCTGCCCCGCATATCCAAAAGCCCCGACAGCGCACCGCGCCGCCACCGTATCGAGATCCGCCCAGTCGGAATGCACAATCATGGCTGCGTTCCCGCCCAGCTCCAGCGCTACGCGCTTCTTGCCGCTCTTGGCCTTTAGCGCCCAGCCGACGGCTGCCGAACCCGTAAAGCTCACCATCTTGAGCCGGTCCTCGCGCTCGGCCAGCCACGCCGTGTCTTCGTTGGCCAGCGGAAGCACTGCCAGCGCCTCCTCGGGCCAGCCCGCCTTCAGCACTACCTCGCCCAGCGCCAGCGCTGTAAAGGGAGTCTGCGGAGCCGGCTTCAACACCACCGGGCACCCCGCCGCAATCGCCGGAGCCAGCTTGTGCGCCACCAGCATCAACGGAAAATTGAAGGGCGTAATCGCCAGCACCGGACCTACCGGGAAGCGCTGCACCAGCCCCCAGCGCCCTTCGTTGCCCTCCGTCAGGTCCAACGGAATCGACTCGCCACCCAGCCGTATGGCTTCCTCAGCCGCAGTCTTGAAGGTGAGAATCGCGCGCTCGACCTCTACCCGCGCTGTCCGGATCGGCTTCCCGGCCTCGGCCACAATCAGCTGCGCAAACCGCTCCTTCTGCTCAATGAGCGTCGCAGCAATATCCTCCAGAATCTCCTTCCGCTTCCACCGCGGCAGCGCCCGGCAACGCCGCAGCGAAGCCACCGCATGCGTCACGGCCTCCCGCGCGTCCTTCCGCGTTGGCACCGTGACCTTCCCCACAAGGCCCTGGTCAAAGGGGGAACGAACCTCCATCGTCTCGCCGTCCGTCCACTCTTTCCCGCAAAGCAGAAACCCAGTCACTCCCCCAGGCCGCATTTTCATGGCTTCGAACTCCTATCCCGTCCGCTCCATCCTAAACGCGCAAGCTTCTGAACCCAGAATTTTCAGGTTATGCACACTTACAGCCTGAACACAATGTTGATCGTTGTCATCACTTCCACCGGCTGTCCGTTTAGGCGATATGGCCTGTATTCCGCGTCTTTGACAGCATCGAGTGCTGCTTGTCGCAACTCATCCGGACCGCTTATCACCCGCGTGCTGTGAACACGCCCGTCACGCCCGATAACCCCCTCGATCACAACCACACCCTGTATATGTTGCAACTTTGCGATTTCCGGATATATCGGCCGTGGTTGCTTCAGCAGATTTCCCTGCGCTATCCCCGCGGAAATACTGATCCTCTTCGCAACCAGTTCGGCGCTCTCCGGAGGCACAAAATCAGCATCGACCACTGGGCTCAGTTCCTCAATGCTGTCCACGTGCGCTCGGAGCGTGACCTTTTTGTCTACGACCACCTGCATATCCCGTGCAACATATTGCCCCTGAAACTGGACAATCGAGTTGTGCAGCACCGAGCCCATTCCTGATCCTCGCGCGCTGATACGAAGCAGCGGCCTTGTCGCGTCGAAGCAATAACTCAAGCCGCCAAAGGGTAGGGGTGCATTGTTGGGCTTGATTCCCTTGCCGATCACGCACAGTAACTTCGACCCTCCCGAATCGTTAGGCTCCGCAATCCAGTTCATCTGGGTCACAGCCTCTTTACCAAGAAAAGGCAGATTGATCTCCTGCACGATTCTTGAAGCCATCACCGGCAAAGGCTCCTGGGCACCGTCGCGAAAAGTCCCCTTCTCCGTGTGCCAGCTCGTCTGCAAAAAGCCGCTGTCGCGATAACTTTGCTTCCACTCCTTGTCACTCACCCACCACTCTTCAAACGTTCCCGTCTGCGTGACCTTCCCGGACTCATCCAGCGACTCAAGCGTAGCTTTCAGATGCCAGGGCTTCATCTCCGCTCCAAACAGCCCATTCACCTTAGCCGCCGCCGTCAACAGTTCCACCGGATCGCTCGGCATCGCAGCATCCGCCGCCTGTCCCCAGGTCGCGGGACTCGTGCACACCGCCAGCAATCCACACACCAACCAACGCATCCGAGCGCTCCTCATTCCATCCTCTCGCCACGCATCAGACCGGCAACGCAAGCAGATCGAACCAGCGATCCCATCAAAACTCACCCCACACCAGAGATTTGCCACCCACCATAGCACACTCATAACTCTCTCCAAGAAAGATTCCCCGCATACCCACTGGGCTTTATGAGTCATTGCCGCCCGCTAACTCAATAAGGTCTGTCCCATTTCCGGACCGCATCCCACCCCGGGAAGCCGCCCTCTGTCCAACCCAACTCGAACCCGAAAATCTAACTGCACCACCCGCCGCAGCCATACCCTCAACACCATGGCCACAGCCGCTCTCCTCCCGGCCCCCAGCACCCTTGAAGAGGCTCGCCACCACCACGCCCAAAACCACCTGCTCCAGGCAGCAGAGACCTACCGTGCAACGCTCCTCCACGACCCTCAGAACCAGCCCGCCCTGCTCGGCTTGAGCCTGCTCGCGCGCCAGTCCCATCAGCTCGAACCAGCACTCCACATGGCCCAGGCTGCCCTCGCTGTCGCCAATTCACCTGCAGCTCAAAACCTTGCCAAGGCCCATCTCGGCCACTGCCATCTCGCTCTACGCCAGATCGAAGCCGCCCAAGCCGCCTTCCAGGCTGCATTCCAAGACCCGACCACTACCGAACCTGAAGTCCAAAGAGCCGCCCTCATCCAGGCACATCTCGGCCTCGGAGAACTCCTGTCCACCACCGGCAACCCCGGCGACGCCATCCCCCACTTCGAGCAGGTCCTTGGGCTACACCCCACCCTGGCGGCAGCCCACTACGGGCTCGGCAACGCTTACGCCCTCCAGGAGCATTACCAGCCCGCCGCACACGGCTTCACGCGCGCCCTGGAGCACTGCCCCCAATCCCCGGAGGCACATTTCGCGCTTGCCTTTTGCCTTGCCAAACTCGCTCGTCACCCTCACGCCATCGCCCTCTATCGACAAGCCCTCCAACTCCGCCCCACCTTCTCGGCAGCCTGGCTCAACCTGGGTCACCTCCACCGCTCCCGGAAAGATTTTTCTCAAGCCCGGCAAAACTATGAATCCGCTCTCGAACTAGCGACCCTCTACGACCCCAGCCGCCTAGCCGAAGCCCACATCGCCTTCACCTACCTCCACCTCGAACAGAACCAGCTCCCTCAGGCCTGGCACTCTCTCCACCAAGCCGAAGGTTCCGGCTCACCCAACGACCCCGAAATCCCCAATGCCCGCGGAATTCTCCTTCTTGCTGAGGCATCAAGCGAACCAGTCCACCTACCCATGCTTCTCGAACAAGCCATCGAAGCCTTCACCCGGGCCGAAGCCGCAGGTCACAAAACAGCCCCCTCCAACCGCGGCAACGCCCTCCTCCGTCTTGGTCGCACCGAAGAGGCCCTCGCAGCTCACCAACATGCGGTCGAGAAAGACCCTCATCACCCCGGTACCCGCTACAACCTCGCCCTCACCCAGCTCCGCCTGGGCGACTACGAACACGGTTGGCCCAACTACGAAGTCCGTTGGCAATTCCGTGAACTCCACCCCACCCCCCGCCGCTATCCCCAGCCGCGCTGGCAGGGCCAGCCTGTCGAATCGCTCCTCATTTACAGCGAGCAAGGCTTAGGCGACACTCTCCAGTTCCTCCGTTATGTCCCGCTCGTAACGCAGCGCCTCAGCGCCAACTCGAGACTCATCCTCGAAGTCCAACCACCACTCCTCCGCCTCCTCCAATCCCTCCACCCTGATGTCACGACCACGATCATCGCCCAAGGCGCAGAACCCCCCACCTTCACCCACCACATCCCCCTGCTTAGCCTCCCCGCCCTCTTCGCCACCACCCTCGAAACCATCCCCAATAGCGAACCAGAAGAGGCTGGCTACCTCTGCGTCGCCCCGACCGCCCCGGCTCCCCACACTTCACACTCCACACTTCACACTCGCCGTGTCGGCCTCAGCTGGGCCGGAAACCCCAACTACCCCGCCGACCGCGAACGCTCCACCCAACTCCAAACCTTCCTCCCCCTCCTCGAACTCCCGAGCATCCAGTGGCACTCTCTCCAGAAGGGCCCAGCCACAGCCCAACTGGGCCACTTCCCACAGGTCGTCAACGCCTCAGAACACGACCAGGACCTCGCCGACACTGCCGACACCATCCAGTCCCTCGACCTCGTCATCTCCACCGATACCGCCGTCGCCCACCTCGCCGGAGCTCTCGGCAAGCCCCTCTGGCTCCTCCTTCCCTGGCAATCCGACTGGCGCTGGATGCAGAACACGCTCACCACCCCCTGGTACCCCACCGCCCGCCTCTTCCGCCAGCCAGACCCCGGCAACTGGTCCGCTCTCATCGAACAGGTCTCCATAGCCCTGGAAGAGTACCGGTTTCATTTTTCTAAAACATCGTAATACGATATGATTTAGCCATGGCCGCTCCAATCCCCCAGTCCACCCTCCAGCTTCTCGCCGGATTCCGCCATCACCTCCGCCAGTTCCTCCAGTTCAGCGAAGAAGCCGCCGCCCGCTTCGGACTCCAGCCCCAACAGCACCAGCTTCTCCTCCAGATCGCCGGGGCGCCCACCGGCACCCACACCACCATCGCCTATGCCGCCGAGCGCCTAGGCCTGCGCCACAACAGCACCGTAGAGCTCAGCAAGCGCTGCGAAGAGGCCGACCTCCTCACCCGCACCCACCCAGACCGCACCATTCCAGGCTCGGATCGCCGCACGGTTATCCTCGCGCTCACCCCCAAAGGCCGCCAGATCCTCGAGGCGCTCTCCATCGACCATGCCCGCGAGCTCAACGAACTCGGTCCCCAGCTTCTCCACACCCTCGCCGCCATCTGCCAGACAGGAAAACCCGCATGAAAGCCACCTCCTCTGCCCTCCGAGACTTCACCGTAGACAGCCGCGTCTGGCTTCTCTCCTCCGTGGCCCTGGTCCTCGGCATCGGAGCCACCCTGCTCGCCTGGCTGCTCCTCACCCTCATTGCCATCTCGACCAACCTCTTTTACTACCATCGCTTCTCGACAACTGCCGTCTCCCCTGCGGGCAGCTCACTCGGTCACTGGATGGTTCTCGTCCCCATCGTTGGAGGCCTCATCGTCGGCTTCATGGCCCGCTTCGGCTCCGACAAGATTCGCGGTCATGGCATCCCCGAGGCCATCGAGGCCATCCTGCTCAATCGCGCCCGCGTCCACTGGAAGATCGCCATCCTCAAGCCCATCTCCGCCGCCATCTCTATCGGCTCCGGAGGCCCCTTCGGCGCGGAGGGGCCGATCATCATGACGGGCGGCGCCTTCGGTTCGCTGGTCGCCCAATGGATTCACCTGACTGACGCCGAGCGCACTACACTCCTGGTCGCCGGAGCAGCCGCAGGCATGTCCGCTACCTTCTCCACGCCCGTTGCCGCGATCCTTATCGCTGTCGAATTGCTTCTCTTTGAGTGGCGTCCGCGTAGCCTCGTTCCCGTGGCCATCGCCAGCGCCACTGCCGGCATCCTCCGCCAATATCTACTCGGCGCGGGCCCCATCTTCCCCATGCCAGCCATCGCCGTCCCTAATCCTGCAGTTGTAGCAATTGGCGCTCTGCTTCTTGGAGCCATCATCGGTCTCATCTCCGCCGCCATGAGCCGCATGATGTACGCCTTTGAAGACCTCTTTGAACATCTTCCCATTCACTGGATGTGGTGGCCCGCTCTCGGCGGTCTCGGCATTGGCATCGGCGGCTGGTTCTTTCCCCGCGGCCTCGGAGTCGGCTACGACAACATCGCCCAGCTTCTCCAGGGCAACGCTCCCCTCGCTCTCATTCTCGGCATCCTTGCGGCCAAGAGCCTCATGTGGGCCTTCTCACTAGGCTCTGGCACCTCAGGCGGAGTTCTCGCCCCGCTGCTGATGATCGGCGGAGCCGCCGGAGCCCTCGCCGGCCACCTCACTCACGCCACCCCGGAGGTCCAGGCGCTCTGGGCCCTCATCGGCATGGGCTCCATGCTTGCCGGCTCCCTCGGCGTGCCTCTCACCGCCATCCTCTTCAGTCTCGAAGTAACCCACTGCCTCCCGGCCCTGCTCCCGCTCACACTTGGCTGCGTCTCGGCCTATCTGGTCACAGCTCTGCTCATGCCACGGTCCATCCTGACCGAAAAGCTAAGCCGCCGGGGCTACCACCTCACCCGGGAATACGGCGTCGACCCTCTCGAAATCGTCACCGTCAGCGAATTAATGACTCCCCGGCCATCCGCAATCGCCGGTATGCCAACCCACCCCTTCATCTACGCCGACTGCACCGCCCGGACAGCAGCCGAGCTCATGGCCACCGAAGGGCTGTCGATCCTCCCCGTCCTCGACCGCACATCCCTCCTGCAGCTCGGCACGCTCAACCTCCAGAATCTCCTCCAGGGCCGTGGCAAAGCAGCCATCCGCGAACAGGAGCGCCTGACCCCCTTCCGCAAATCTGCCTCATCCAGCTGACCAACTGACCCGCCAGAAAGCAAAACGGCCAGCCCCATGAGGGACTGGCCGTTGTTCCGCTTTAAGCGCTTTACTTCGTAATCGTCACATACCGCCGGCCGGCATATAGCCTGAAGCCGCCCGCAACTGCCGTCATCTTCATCGGCGTGGGCCGCTTCAGCTCCGCATCCGTCTTCGAATCCACCGAGAACAGGTCATGCGCGCCCACATCCAGCACCAGGAACTTGTTGTTCCCAACAAACCCGATGCCATAGATCCCGGCGGCCACTGCGTGACCTTCCACCTTTACCGGCACCTCGGTGATGAAGTACGCCTGATATTTCTGCTGGACATCCGACGAATATCCGCTCGTATCCACCAGCGTCGCCAGCAAATACATCCCATCGGCAAACTTTACTCCGCCTGAATTGCGCAACTGCGTCGTTGCCGCCAGTCCCTTGAACCAAACCCGGTCCGGCATGATCTTGGCCATCTCCGCCGGAGTCAGCACCGTATCCTTGCCCGCGTCCTGCGCCACAGCCGTCATTCCCAACGCCGCACCCAGCACCGCCACCATCAACCCAAAACGTCCAATCCACTTGCTCAAACCCATCACAGGCCCCCAAAATTCATGATCCAAACCGCCCTCGGAGTATATCTCACCTGTACAGGTTCCAACCTTCACCCTGCTGCAGGCCCAACGATTGCTCGTACCTCAAATGCCCTGAAAGGCCTATCATCAATTTGCAGCATCATTTTTGGCTTTCGCCGAGTCCAATCCGCATCGCACTCTTTGTAGTCTCATAACTTGCAGCTCTGGAACCTGAGAAAGGCTCATCCTCCATGCGAACCATCTCTCGCATAGTTACCCTGCTCTGTGCTGCCACCGCCCTTGCCTCCCAGGCAATGGCTCAGACGCCATCTTCATCTACCCTGCCCAACGCGCCTTCGGCCACCATCAGCTCCGGCCCATGCGTCGTTGAACCCGGTCAGCCCGCAAAGCCTGTTACCTTCGGCTTGCGCGGCACCTGCCTCGTCCACACCACCTTTAGCCTTGGAGCGGTCGTTAGCCCCGCTATCGGCGCGGCCATCCTCATGGCCCGGCCCCCGGACAACTACCCCCGCGAATGGAAAGACGGAGGGGACGCCTTTGCTCGCAACTACGGTGACCGCGCAGCGCGCCACGCCGCCGGAGGGATAGCCAAGTTCGCCGTAGCCGCTATCGATCGCGAAGATCCCCGCTACTACGCCAGCACCAGCACCAAATTCCCCAACCGCCTCACCCACGCCATCCTCTTCACCCTGGTCGATAAAACCCAGTCGGGACACAACACCCTCGCTTTCAGCAACCTCGCCGGAGCCTCTGCCGCCGGCTTTATCGGCATGACCTATCTCCCCAGCCGCTCCTACTATCACGCCACCCTCACCACCCCCGCCTACAGCCTGGCGCCCGGCTATAGCGACGCCGTCCACGGCTACCAGCATGTCGCCATCGAGCTGTCCTCATTCGCCGGGCAGAACCTCATCGCCGAGTTCTACCCAGAACTAGCGAAGGTCGCCCGCAAACTCCACCTCCCAGTCCCCAAACCCTGAGCGCTGTCTCGAAAACTCCGGTACCCCACGGACGGGTCCAGGTTCGTGGGGTGGTGGTCTCTGTTCCCTGTACTTATAATCCCTTTTCAGGGAGAGACCCATGCAGATCCACATCGCCATCCCCGAACCCACCAGCCCCGAGGCCGTTTCCGACTCCGTCGCCTACAACCAGCGCTCCCTCCCGCAATATCTCCACGCACTCATCTCCGCTGGAGCCACCCCCATCCCGATCCCGCTCCACGAGTCCCCGCAACGTGTCGCGAAAATCCTATCTACCTGCCAGGGCATCCTGCTGCCCGGCTCCGGAGCCGACATCGACCCGCAGAAATATGGCGAATCGCCAATCCCTGAGTGCGCCCCGCCTGATCCCGCCCGCGCCGCCGTCGACGAACTCCTCATCCAGGACGCCTTCAACCTCCACAAACCCATCCTCGGCATCTGCTACGGAACCCAGGCGCTTAACGTCTGGCTCAATGGCACCCTCTTTCAGGACCTGGCAACTCAGACCGGAACCCCGATCGATCACGCACCTGGCCGTCAGGTCGCCGAAGCCCACGCCATCAAAGTCACCCCCAACACCCGCCTCGCCGCCCTTATCCCCCCAGGCCTTCCCGAATTCGTCAACAGCAGCCACCACCAGGCCATCCACACCGCTGGTGACAACCTCGTAGTCTCCGCCATCTCCCCCCGCGACAACACCATCGAAGCCGTGGAATTAGCGTCAAGGGACCACTTCCTGCTTGCCGTCCAGTGGCACCCCGAGCGCACCTACGACTCCAGCCAGCTCTCCCGCAACATCTTCCACGCCCTCGTAGAAGCCGCTAAAAACTGGCAACCTCGCAAAATCGAAGAGTCTGTTCTGCAGGCCTAGCAGGCCGCAATCGCGCCGGTACTTCTACTCCTGTAGGAGTGCCGCGAGTCCAGCCCGCAACCCCTCTGGATCCTTTACGGCATCCTTCAGCGCTCCATGCTCCCGCGCCCAGATCGGCATCGCCTCCGCCAGCAACCGCATGCCCGTCGCCGTAAGCCGCATCCGCCGCTCACGCCGGTCTCCGGAATCCGAGACCACGGTCATCAGGCCCCGCCGGGTTAGGGTTTTGGCCACCGCTGTCACGGTTGTCCGGTCCATTCCCAGCAGCTCCGCCACCGAGCCGACCGTAGCCGGCGGTACTCCCATAGCCGCCGCCATCGCCCCCTCAGGGCGGTTCAGGCTCATCAACAGCGAAAACTGCCCATGTGTCAGTCCCAGCGGTTTGAACGCCCTGTCGAACCGCCGCGCCAACACTCGCGCCGCTCGCTGTACATGCAGGCACAGACACGCATCCCGCACCATCGCCGTTGTCTGAAAATTCACGATCGACGGGTCACTTTTGACCGGAACAGTGGTTGACATGCTCACGATTATGTTGATATCAACGTATCCGAGTCAAACGCATCCGTCATGCGCATTCCATAAATCGCACAAGGAGCTATCTAACCATGTACACCGCAAAGGGCAAATTCGCCTGGTATGAGCTTATGTCCCCCGACACCGCCGCCTCCGCTGCCTTTTACAGCAAAGTCATCGGCTGGGGCACGAAGGACATGGGCAGCGCAGAAAATCCCTATACCATCTTCCTCGCCGATGAGCATGGCGTCGCCGGTATGCTGCCCCTGCCACCTGGAGCGCCGCCCTCATGGATCGGCTACATCAGCGTCGACGATGTCGATGCCCACGCCGTCAAGATCGAAGAAGCAGGTGGCAAGATCTGGAAGCAGCCCACCGATGTCCCGGGCATGCTGCGCTTCTCAGTCGTCTCCGACCCTCAGGGAACGGCCTTTGTCGTCTTTACCGGTAACCCCGAGATGAAGACTCCGGAGAACTTCCCAAAATCTCCCACCCCCGGCACCATCGGCTGGAACGAGCTCTACGCCGCCGATCTTGAGGGTGCCTGGACCTTCTACACCACCCTCTTCGGCTGGACCAAAATCACCGACATGGACATGGGGCCCATGGGCACCTATCGCCTTTTCGACGACGGCAGCGGGAATGCCATGGGCTCCGGCGGCATGATGACCAAACCACCTGCCATCGACCGGCCCTATTGGGGCTTCTACTTCAACGTCGACGGCACCACCGCCACCATCAATCGCATCAAGGAAGCGGGTGGCACATTGATTCACGGCCCTGCTGAGGTTCCTGGCGGCAGTTGGATTGCCCAGGCCATCGATCCCCAGGGCGTAGTCTTTGCCGTAGTCAGCGCGACGAAATAACCAGTATCCTGCGAACAGTCTTGCCCCATCTGCAGCCGCGCCAGCGCGTTGCAGATGGGGTTCGCTGTTTTGGTCGCCGCTGCTTCCTCACTTCTCGTTGTTGGCTCTTGCCGCGTCAGCTAACAATGACACTTCAATGACATTGTCATGACAACCCTCGCTTCGCCCTCTGCTTCAATCGAATTGCATTTCGATGCAGACGATCGGGCCGCGTCAAATCGGCCTGACCGCCCTCCTCCTTTTGAGGCAACGGGTACCACTTCCGCAACCAACCGGTGCTCTTCGTTGCCGGTCCGTTTGGCCATTGATCGGGTAAAAACGGACCCTTCTTTCTTCAGCGCGGCCCCGGTAGCTTCCCTACCGCTAGGGCCGCGCAATACCTATCCCCGGAAAGACGTAAAGGAATTCTTTCTCTCACCGTATCCTTGTGGTTGGATAGAGATATGCATCCCATAACCCGCGCAGCCGTCGTGCTGATCGCGGCTTGCCCCATCCTGGTCCATCATTCCCTGCTTGCCTCCGCACCAGGGCAGAGCAGCCCATCGCCTGCCACGCTGCTGGCGGCCTCCGGTGGACAGGGCAAGATCAAGGTGCTCGCACGGATTCCAACCCAGGAGACCGGCTTCCTCAATCGCAAAGTCACAGTGCAGGGCGTGACCTATAGGTTCCAGATCTACCTGCCGGAAGAGATGGCCGAGCCCAAACCCGAAACCGGCAACTCCAAGTTCCCCGGTAAGAAGCCCGAAAAGCCTCCTATCATTCTCTTCCTCCACGGCCGCGGCGAGCGCGGCTCCGAAGGCCTCTGGCAGACCCAGATCGGCCTTCCCCAGCAGCTTCGCGACCACCCTGAACGCTGGCCGTTTCTCGTCGTCATGCCTCAGTGCCCGCTGCGCCACTTCTGGACTGAGCCCGAAATGCTCAATATGGCCATGGCCGCTCTGGACCAGGAAATCCGCGAGTTCCATGCCGACCCCGACCGTACCTACCTCACCGGCCTCTCGCTGGGCGGGTACGGTGCCTGGGAACTAGCCCGGCTTTACCCTCGCCGCTGGGCAGCCATCGCCCTCGTCTCCACCGGCATCTTCTGGAGCTATGCCCCCGACCGCTGGCAGCAGGCCGCTACACTGCCTGCCGAATACGCCCGCCGTGTCGGCCGGACCCCCATCTGGCTCTTCCACGGCACCGAAGACACGACCGTTGCCCCTCGCCAGTCCGAGCTCATGTTCGATGCCTTCAGATCCGAGGGTGGACACATTCGCCTCTGGCAATACCAGGGACTCCACCACGACAGTTGGACCCGCGCCTACAACGAGCCCGAACTGCCCCGCTGGCTTCTCGCCCACCGTCTCAGCCTCGACCCACAACTTCCGCCGCTGGCAGACCGCGACCTCATCCCGCTTCATCCCCCGGCCATCAAGCTACCTCTAACCCTCCTCGACACCTACGTAGGCGAATATCGCGACAACTACAACATCGTCGTTGCCACCATTCAGCGCCAGGGCGAGCAGATGTACCTCAAAAACCAGCAGGGCGATATCAACGAGATCATGGCGGAGACTAGCAGCACTTTCTTCTACCCGTCAGGCTCCCTGACTCGCCTCACCTTTGAACGCGACCAGCAAGGCAGGGTCAACGCGATCCATCTACGCGATGACCGCCATGAAGAAATCTGGGAAAAGAAAAAGTAGTTTCCAGCAGTTCAGGCCTGAACAGGCAAATCGAATCCCCTACCCATGCACATGAACCGTTCCCGTTACTTTTGCCCGTGGGGGCAGCTGGTTCAGGAGTGGGTGTCGATCAGGGACTGGATGGATTGCTTGAGCTGTTCGGTGAGGGCTTCGGACTGGCGGAGGTTCATGTTGGTGGTAGGAATGGGCTGGCCGATCACGAGTTTGAGTGGTGCGTGTCTAGGGGCGGGTTGGAAGTGTTTGGTGTGCATGGGGAGCAGTTGGTGAACGCCGACGAGGGCGATGGGTACGAGTGGGACCTGGGCGCGAATGGCTAAGTAAGCTGCACCATTCAGAAACGGCTGGAGCTGGCCGTCGGGGGTGCGGCCGCCTTCTGGAAAGACGAAGACATTGAGACCGTTGCGGAGGGTTTTAACGGCAGCTCCAAGACTGCTGACAGTGCTGCGCGGATTGGCGGTATCTATGGGGAGTTGACCGCTGCGGTCGAGGTACCAGCCGATGAAGGGAAGCTTCCAGAGCTCGATTTTGGCAAGGATGCGGAACTGGAAGGGGAGGCTGGCGAAGACTACCGGGGTGTCCATGTAAGACGTGTGGTTGGCTGCGAAGACTGCGGTTTCGGGTGGGATGTTTTCGAGGCCGATGATCTTCAGAGGCGATGCGGAGAAGAAGACGCTGGCGCGGGCCCAGCGGCGAGCGATGTGATGCTGAAGTTTGCCAGATTTGTCGAAGGTGGAGGCGGCGAGCGCGGCGGTACCGAAGAAGGCGGTGGAGAGGAGGAATGGCGGGGCGAGGAGGAGATTGCTGCGGAGGCGTGCGGTGAGTGGGAGTTTTTCGGGGCGCACGGTGGTGGCGGGTCCTCTTCGCTTCTTAGACTTCGGCTTCCTGCTTTAGGAGCATTGTACGGGCTTCGCCGACGAGGTAGACGCTGCCGCTGATGACGATGCGGGCGGGATTCAGCGCAAATGCCAGTTCGAGAGCTTCTTCGACTGTGTTGGCGGCCTCGGCGGGGATGCCGGTGGCTTCGGCGGCTGAGAGCAGCTCGGCGAGATCGGTGGCGCGTGGCGAGTGAATGGGCGCGAGGATGACGTGATCGAAGAGGGGGAAGAGGATCTGGGTCATTTCACGGAGAGGCTTGTCGCGGAGGCAGGCGAAGATGAGGCATTGTGTATGCGGCGGTTGGCCTTCGACAGAGTTGCTTAAGGCGGAGCGGAGGGCCCAGGCGCCGGCGGGGTTGTGGGCTACGTCGAGGATGATTTCCGGGTGAAGGGGAAGTTTGAGCTTTTCGAGGCGGCCGGGCCAGCGGGTGTTGCGGATGCCCTGCTCGATGGATGCTGCAGTGATGGGGAAGTGGTGAGTCTGGGCAAGATCGACTGCCGCGGCGATGGCGAGGGCTATGTTGCGGTGCTGGTGCTGCCCTTTCAGGGGGGAGTCCACGGTGATGGTCTGGCTGTTTTCGCCGAGGGGAACTTCGAGCTGGTAAGGGGCGGTGGGGTCGGCGAGGCGGGTGGGAATGTAATCGGTCGCGGGGATGGCGCGGATGTTGAGGGGAACGGCGGCTTCACCGATGGCCTGGTTGGCCTCGGGGTGTTGGGGGAGGGTGACGAGTGTTCCGTTGGGGCGGAGGATTCCGGCTTTTTCGCGGGTGATTTCGGTGATTGAGTTGCCGAGCCATTGCTGATGGTCGAGCGAAATGTCGGTGATGACGGAGAGGATGGGGTCGACGAGGTTGGTGGCGTCGAGGCGGCCGCCCATGCCTACTTCGAGGACGGCGAGATCGACCTTGTTTTCCGCGAAGCAGGCGAAGGCCAGTGCGGTTAACAGTTCAAAAAAACTGGGCAGGTGAGTCAGGGCTTCGCTGGCAACGAGTTGGTCCGCGGTGTCGATGACCTGGAAGTAGAGGCGGGCGAAGTCTTCGTCTGAGATGTCAGAAAAGTCAGGGAATCCATTGGGTCCACTGAGCTTGATGCGTTCATTGACGCGGTCGAGGTGAGGGCTGGTGTATAGGCCGACCTTGAGGCCCGAGGCCTGAGCGATAGAGGCGAGGGTCGAGGCCGTCGAGCCTTTGCCGTTGGTGCCGGCGATGAGGACAGAGGGGAATTTCGTGTGCGGATTGCCAAGGGCCGCGGAGAGCTTGCCGATCTCGGCGAGAGAGAATTTGCGGCGAGGCTGGCCGGGGGCGCTGAGGAGCTCGGGGATGAGGGCGCTGAGGTGGGTCAGGGCGTCGGCGTAGGTGGGGTGGATGGCTTGCATGACTTCTTTATTTTAGAGCGAGGCTGGTGGGGCGGCGGAGCTAGCGGGGTTAGCGGAGCTGGCGGAGTCGCAATGCGTCCGATTTTGAACACTCTATCTCGATTTTGAACACAAGACGGAAGTGTTACAGACGGTAACTCATTTGAATGGAGCGGGGAACTTCCGTACATCGCGGCCCGTAAATTGCTGTGTCTGTTGTGGCTATTTGTGGAGGCTGTGGATGAGAGTTCTGCTGCAAGATCTTGGGTATGGGTTTCGCCAGTTGCGCAAGACACCAGGATTTACGATCACGGTGCTACTGACATTAGCGCTGGGCATTGGCGCAAACTCAGCGATTTTTACGCTGGTGAATGCAATCCTGATGCATGACCTGCCGGTGGTCGATCCTAAAACCCTGATCCGGATTGGCGATAAGGACGATTGCTGCGTCAATGGTGGCTGGAACGACAACGGGGACTATTCGCTGTTTGCCACGGACACGTACCTAATGTTCAAGAAGAATCTGCCCGAGTTTGAAGAGCTGGCTGCGATGGAGTCCGGTTACGCCTGGCGGCCGATTACAGTTCGCTCTGCCGGAAGCCAGACCACGGCGAAGTCCGTCATGGGGACCTTCGTCTCCGGCAACTACTTCCGCGTTTTTGGCCTTTCCCCGGCGGCGGGACGGCTCTTTGTGGATAGCGACGACCAGAAGGGCGCACCGATTACCGCAGTGATGAGCTATGACGCCTGGCAGCAGGATTATGCGGGGAATCCGAAGATTGTAGGAAGCGCCTTTTACATCAACACGAAGGCGGCCACGATCATCGGGATTGCGCCGAAGGGATTTTACGGAGACCGTATCGACACCAATCCGCCGAAGTATTTTCTTCCGATGACTTCGATGGATGCGGTGATCGGCGCGCCGTACTACAACGAACCGGACTCACAGTGGGCCTACATCATCGGCCGGGTGAAGCCGGGAACGTCGCTTCCGGCGCTGCAGGCCAAGGCCAGCACACTGCTGAAGCAGCAGTATGCGCCGCTCAAGACGTTTTCCGATCCGCGCGCGAAGCAGGTGCTGCCGCGGACGCATGTGGTGCTTACGCCCGGCGCTGGCGGTATCCAGAATATGCAGGAGGATTACAAGGATCATTTGAAGCTGCTGCAATGGATTGCCGCGCTGGTACTACTGGTGGCCTGCGCGAATATTGCGAACCTGCTGCTGGTTCGTGGCATGAGCCGGCGGTCGGAGCTTTCGATTCGCACGGCGCTGGGCGCGCAACGCAGCCGCATTCTGCGGCAGTTGCTTACGGAGAGCGTGCTTCTCTCGGTGCTAGGCGGCCTGCTGGGTCTGGTGGTCTCTTATCTTGGAGCGCATGCGCTGCTGGCTCTGGCGTTTCCGGATCAGCACAACATGCCAGTTTCGGCTTATCCATCGCCGCTGGTGATCGGGTTTGCTTTTGGGCTGTCTCTCATTACGGGCGTGCTCTTTGGACTTGCACCGGCGGTGATGGCGGCGGGTACGCATCCGGCGGAGGCGCTGCGTTCCAATGCGCGTACAACTGCTCATGGGGCTTCGTTTGTGCAGCGGGCGCTGGTGGTGCTGCAGTCGGGGCTTTCGCTTGTGCTGCTGGTTGCCGCGGGGCTCTTTGCGCAGAGCCTGAACAAGGCAGAGAGCGTGGACATGAAGCTGGATGCAACGAACCGGTACATTGTCCACATCAATCCTCAGGCGGCAGGGTACAAGAACACCGAGGTTGAGCCTCTCTACCAGACGATCGTGGATCAGTTTCACGCGATTCCGGGTGTTGTGAAGGTAGGCCTATCCACGTATACGCCCATGGAATCGAATAACTGGGGATCGGGAGTGAAGATTCAAGGCGAGGCGGACCTGAACAAAGGCGCATCTTGGGTGAAGGGCACACCGGAGTACTTCGACTCGGTGGGAACGCATGTGGTGATGGGCCGGGGATTCAAGCCGCAGGACACGATGAACGGAGCGCCTGTGGCGGTGGTGAATCAGGAGTTCGTGAAGCAGTTCTTTGGCAACCGCAATCCGATTGGGCATCATTTTGGTTTTTCCGGTCCGGGACAGGCGGGGAGGGATGGAGCGCATGAGATTGTCGGTGTGGTGGAAGACACGACCTACTCCAGCGTCTACTGGAAGAACCACGCCATGTATTTTCTGCCGCTGACGCAGCGCGCGGGCAGCGCAATCGACCCCGATGACACGATCGAGAAAGACCAATCCATGTTTGCGGGTGCGCTGGTTATCCAGACCTCTCGTCCTATTGCCGGGTTTGAAAAGATCGTGGGCGATACGCTGGGCAGCATCAATCCGAATCTGACAATCGTGAAGTTCCAGACCTTTCAGCAGCAGATCGACGACCGATTCGTCGAGGAGCGGCTGATCGCGCGGCTGACGTCGATCTTTGGGCTGCTCGCCTTACTGCTGGCTGCGATTGGGCTTTACGGTGTTACGGCTTACACGGTGGTGCGGCGCACGCCGGAGATCGGCATTCGCATGGCGCTGGGCGCGGCGCGGAGCCAAGTTATCGGAACGGTGATGCGCGGCGCGATGCTGCAGGCTGTTGCGGGGCTGGCAATCGGGGTTCCTGTGGCGATCTTCTGCGTGCGATACGTGAAGTCGCAGCTCTACGAGATCACCAGCGTGAATGTCCCGGTGATGGCTGTCGCTGTTGGAGTGCTGGTGGTTACGGCTGCAATTGCCGGGTTTATTCCGGCGCGGCGTGCGGCTTCCATCGACCCGGTGCGGGCGTTGCGGATCGAATAGACGGGGTTTCTGAATAATCACTCGTGGTTGTGACCGGCCTGGAGTGGCGTCTGTGAATCGGCACTCTACGGAGAGATCGGTTGTTATCCTCATCTGCTCCGAATCTGCTCCGAGGGACCGTCTACGGCAGCGCGGAACCCATTTCTGACGCCAACCTCCATCACTCGGGTTTGCAGGTTCCCGGTGCTGAGGGTACTGTTGAGGAAGCGCGGCTCTTTGGGCAGTTCGCAGAAGCCCAGTCACACGGGCGCACCCTGACGGGTTCTCCGTCCATTCTCACCTCAGTTCGGCGCGGGCAGATCCATTTCCTAGTTTTGAGTGAGAGGAAGAGGACTTCCGATAAAGACGAGTTGCTGAGCTTGCCTGCTATCGAAACCCTCTGCCATGGCGGCCATGTTGCACCTTTGCTCATCAAGACTTGCCGTCATGGGCTACTGTAGTGGTGATTCTGCAGTAGCCCACATTGGATTTGACCCGCTTCCGGTTCAGAAGGCTGCTTCCACACAGGGGGGATGACGATGCCGGTAGATGATCGAGATGGAATTCAAGACAGCCGAACAAGTTTACCCGCGAGAACGGAGATCCATTCGGCCGAAGGTCGCAGGAATGAGCATCCGCCAGAAAGTCGACATACACTTCCTACTGGCGTAGAGATTCGGATGGGACGCTTCGAGGGCCCGAATCCTATCAATTGGCTGACTACCATTTTCATGGTGCTGATTCACATCGGAGCGATCGCTGCATTCTTCTTCTTTGGCTGGACCAACCTTGTGGTCGCAGCCATTCTTTATGTGTTGGCAATCAATCTAGGCATTGGGATGTGCTACCACCGCCTGTTGACGCATCGCGGCTACCGTGTACCAAAGTGGGTGGAGCACTTTCTTGCAGCCTGCGGTACGCTGTCGCTTGAGGGTGGGCCGATCGCCTGGGTCGCTACTCACCGTGTTCATCACCAGCACAGCGACCGTCCGGGCGACCCACATACACCGACTGAGGGAACATGGTGGGCACATGTGGGCTGGCTTCTTTCGGGTCAGGGGCTCCATACCGAGACCACGCTGCTGAACCGTTATGCGCCGGACCTCACGAAGGATCATGTCCACAGGTGGCTCAGCAGGTATCACTGGATCCCGTTGACAGCAGTAGCTGTCACTCTACTGGTAGTGGGAACTCTCACCGGCGGTTGGAGATCCGGCCTTGGCCTTTTCCTCTGGGGTATCTGTCTTCGCGTAACTCTTGGGCTGCATGCCACATGGCTTGTGAATTCCGCAACGCATCTTTACGGCGGAAGGCGATTCAAGACACACGACGACTCTCGGAATAGTTGGTGGGTGGCTCTTCTCACTGGAGGTGAGGGTTGGCATAACAACCATCACGCAAACCCCGTGTCATCCCGTCACGGTCTTGCCTGGTATGAGTTCGATCCGAACTATTACGGGATTTGGCTGCTTGAAAAAGCAGGTTTAGCCACCAACGTAAAGGTCGCTGAGTTCACGCGAAGAGATCCTGAGGAACGAGATCATACAACTCGCATGATCACACGGAACTAGGGCCTGTTCCTACTCCTGCGGGAGTCTGGATAGCACGCGAAGGGTTGGCGTGGTTGGAAGATGCTTGTCCTCATTCGTAGCGCAGAGCGGTCATGGGGTCGATTTTGGAGGCACGTCGGGCGGGGAGATAACCGGCTAGCGTCGCCACGGCCAGGAGCGTGACTACGGCGATGACGAGGTTTGCGGGATCAGCTCCTTTGAGGCCGTAGAGCATGTTTTGCACGAGGCGGCTGCCTACGAAGATGACAGGCACACCGATGGCGATGCCGACGGCGACTAGGGCGAGGATTTCACGAAGGATGAGCCAACTTACGTTGCCACGTGGCGCTCCGAGGGCCATACGGATGCCGATTTCGTTGGTGCGGCGGCTTACGACGTAGGACATGAGGCCGTAGATGCCGATGGCGGATAGGAAGACGGCGAGCAGTCCGAAGAAAGCAGATAGCTGGGCTACGAGGCGCTGGTTAGTCATGGTGCGGTCGACTTGTTCGTCGAGTGTGGTGACGTGGGTGATGCGGATGTTGCGGTTGATGGAGTGGATGGCCTGCTGCACGGATGTGGAGATGGCGGTGAAATCGCCGGCGTAGCGGACTTCAAAATCGCCGAAGCCCCAGTTCCACTGATGGTAGGAAAGATAGCTGATGTTACGCGGTTTTTCGTTGAGGCTTCTGAGTTTCACGTCTTTGACGATGCCGATGACTTCGAAGTCGCTCTCCGGGTTGTTGCCGCCAAGTTTAAAGTGCATACCGATGGGATTACCCGGAGGGAACAGCGTTTTGGCTACGTGTTCACTGAGGACCGCGACGCGCTGTGAGGTAGCGGTATCGGAGGAGTTGAAGGTGCGCCCGGCCAGGAGCGGGATCTGCATGGTTTCGAAGTATCCGTTGCCGACGACGTTCTGGCTGACGGCGATGTTTTCGTTGTTGGGCATGCCGGAGACAAGCAGTGATTCACTCCATGTGCCCTCGTGGAAGGTGAAGGCGGAGAAGCTGTCGGCCTTGACACCGGGGAGGGCGGCAACGCGCTGCTCGATCTGTTCGTAGGTCGATTTGATCGCGGGCTCGCCATCCTTGAGACCGGTGGGAATGGTGTCGATGTCGAGGCGGAGGACATTTTCGCGATTGAAGCCGGGGTCTATGTGGTTGAGATTGGCGAGGCTGCGCAGGAAGAGTCCGGCGCCGACGAGAAGGACGAGGGAGAGGGCGACCTGGCCGACGATGAGGAGGCGGGCCAGGGGGCTTTTGGCGCTAGCCCCGGCGGGTCCGCGACCTTCTTTGAGAGTTTCGGTGAGCTGGAGGCGGGTAGCGCGGAAGGCGGGGATGGTTCCGAAGAGGATGGCGGTGGCAACGGTGAGCGCGAAGGTGAAGGCGAGCAGGCGGAGGTCGAGCCCGACGTTGATGGGGAGAGTTTCAAAGCCTCCGGAAACGACGCGGAGGAGGTAGCGGCTGGCGAGGAAGGCGAAGCCGATGCCGAGGAGCCCTCCGGCGAGCGCGAGAACGAGGCTTTCGGTGAGCAACTGGCGGATGAGGCGGCTACGACGCGCGCCAAGGGCCTGGCGGACGGCAAGCTCACGGGCGCGGACGGTAGAGCGGGCGAGAAGCAGGTTGGCGATGTTGGCGCAGGCGATAAGCAGGACGAGGGCCACGACAGCCATGAGGATCTGGAGCGGTTCAGAGAACTCGTGGCGGATGGAGGAGAGGCCGTTGGCCATGGGAGTGAGGGGTACGTGGGCCTCGTGGAGCTTGGCGAGATTTTTCTGACTGAGGTCTGCTCCGGGTAAGCTTCGCGTGATCTGCTGCAGGAGCAGATTGACGTTGGTGGTGGCCTGGATGATGGAGACGCCGGGCTTGAGGCGGGCGATGAGGTTGAGCGACTGGGTGAAATTTGCCCGGTAGGCGTCCCAGGTTGGATGAAGCGACCTGACCATCGACATGGGAACCCAGATATCGGGAGATTCGCCTACCTTGGTGCCAAAGAAGTCAGGCGGGGCTATGCCGACAATGGTGAAAACTGTCGATGCCAGCTTCATCTTGCGATTGACGGCATTGGGATGGCTGTTGAGGCGACGCTTCCAGAAAGATTGACTGATTACGGCGACGGGGTGATCGCCTTACGATGCGTCATCGGTGTCGATAAGAGTGCGGCCCATCTCCGCTTGTACGCCGAGAACCTGGAAATAGTTACCGGATGCAAGTTGAGCGTGGATGATTTCGTCTTCGCCACCGGTCTGGCCGGAATCGCCGAGCACCATTCCGTGGATATCGCTAGACATGCTGAAGATGGCGGCTACATCGGAGAAGACAGCGTTCTTTTGCCGGAGCTGGCGGAAGAAGGGGTAGGAGAACAGCTCTGTATCGACGAAGTTGTCGCCGATGCCGGAGTCTTCGCCGGTGCCGAGCAGGACCAGCTGCGAGGGATCTTTGACAGGGAGAGAGCGCAGAAGGACGGCGTCAAGAAGGCTGAAGATGGCAGTATTGGCGCCGATGCCCAGGGCCAGAGAGAGAAGCGCGACGGCTGTAAGAGCGCGGCTCTTAAGAAGAGCGCGGGTACCGTAGGCAATGTCGTGCACAAAGTCTTCCAACCATTCGGATCCCCAGGTCATGTGGCTCTTCTCCTTGATGCGGTTGATGTTGCCGAATTTGAGGTGCGCCGCACGGGACGCAGCGGTGGGAGCCATGCCGTGGTCGATTTTCTGCTGGCGGCGTAGCTCGAGGTGGAGGCGAATCTCTTCTTCGAGATCGTGCTCCAACTGATCCCGATGCCGGGCCATGTGCAGCCGTCTTGCCCATTCGGTGAAAAAGCTCATTTTGACCTCACGCGGTCTGGATGACCCGGGTGATGGCGCCGATGACGCGCTCGAAACGGGAGATCTCGAGTTCGAGGCGTTTGCGGCCGTCGGCGGTGAGGGTGTAGTAGCGGGCGCGGCGGTTGCCGGAGGTGACGCCCCACTCGGCGGTGACCCAGCCCTTGATGAGCATGCGCTGGAGGGCGGGGTACAGGGAGCCTTCCTCGACCTGGAGGATCTCTTCGGAGAAGGACTCAATGCCCTCGGCGATTTCATAGCCGTGGAGCTTGCCGCGGATGGCGAGGGTTTTGAGGATGAGCAGGTAGAGGGTGCCGGGAGGAATCTCGTCACGTTCTGGCTCGGGTTGGTTGCGTGTGAGCGGGTTCATGGGCGCCTCTTGCGGGAGTGGTCTTACTGACATAGTTAGACTATGCCAGTGTGCGCCGCAGTAGGTGGGTTGTCAAGTTGCGATTTGCAGCGGGATTGAGTGGGGTGGTTTCAAAACACCCCGTGCAAGCTATCGCCAACGGAGAAAGTGGTTTTCCGAAGGCGGTCTTTTGCGGCAGGGCGCGGCGATTGTTGAGGGTTATGCAGGAATTTTTGAGGATTCCTGTTGCATACCAAAAGGAAAGTGTGGCAGTCTTCTGTTGGTTACCAAAAGGTTGGATTCCATGAATCAGAAGACGGACGTGAAACAGGGGACATTGGCCCTGATGGTGCTGAAGACGCTGGAGGTTCTCGGCCCTCAGCACGGATACGGCATTGCGCGGAGGATCGAACAGATCAGCGGCGACCTGCTCTCGGTCAACCAGGGAACTCTCTACCCCTTGCTACTGAAGCTGGAGCAGGAGGGCTCGATCGATTCGGACTGGGGCGCATCGGAGAACAATCGCCGGGCGCGGTACTACAGGCTGACGAAGGCCGGGATGCGGCAGTTACAGAGCGAGGTCCAGGACTGGCAGTTGACGACGGAAATCATGGCCCGGTTTCTTGCGGCGAAGGCGGAGTAGCTGCGATGCGTGCGCTGAGGCGGTTGTGGATGCGCGGATGGAATTTTGCGGCTCGACAGAGCGGCGAAGGGCGGCTGCGGGAAGAGGTTGCGCAGCACATTGCTTTTGAGACGGAAGACAACATCCGGGCAGGAATGACGCCAGGACAGGCCCGCCGAGCAGCAATGATCAAGTTCGGCCCGGTGGAGGCGATTTGTGAAAGTTATCACTCAGAGAAGGGATTACCGGTGATGGAGACGATGATGCAGAACTTTATCTTTGCCCTGCGCATGATGCGGAAGTCGCCGGGGTTTACGGCGATTGCAGCGCTGACGCTGGCCCTGGGAATTGGAGCAACATCGGCAGTGTTCAGTCTGATTCAAGGCGTGCTGCTGACGCCGCCTCCCTACGAGAAGCCAGACCAGCTAATGCTGGTCAACTCTGTGCGCACCGATGGACAGAAGATGGACAGTCCGCGGGGCTGGGCGGCCGAGCAGTGGATGGAATGGAACAAGGATGCGGCGTCGTTTCAGGGTGTGGCCGGATATGGATGGACCTTCAATTTCCTGATTGGCAACGATGGCAGCCAGTCGATGCAGGGGATGAATGTCAGCCAGGACTATTTCCGGCTTATGGGCATTAAGACCATTGCAGGCCGTGGTCTGGAGGAGTCCGATTTCGCGCAGGGTCCGGTGAAGGCGGTGGTGCTGGGATATGAGTTCTGGCAGCGGGCCCTGGGTGGCGACAGAGAAATTATCGGGAAGACGATTCGCATCAGCCGCTGGAGCACGCCGCCGACGGTGATCGGAATCATGGAACCAGGGGTGCGCTTTTTGCCCTCGCCGGGCGCCGCGAAAGAGCCGAATTACGACGTGAATGCGACGGTGGATATCTGGGTGCCAGCGTACCCCGATCCGAAAGAGCAGAAGGATCCGGGCTGGTATGTGGTGGCGCGACTGCGGGATGGAGTCCCGGTGCAGAAGGGGCAACAGGAGCTGGCGGTACTGACGTCGCAGGGGGCGCGGGCGGAAAAGACATTTGAGGGATTTGGTCCGCAACTGCAGTCGGTGAAGGATGAAATGAACCAGGATGGGAGGCGGATTCTGCTGCCGTTGCTGGGAGCGGCGGCCCTGGTGCTGCTGATTGCATGCGGGAACGTCGCAGCGCTGCTGCTGGTGCGAGGGTTGCAACGGCAACAGGAATACGCAGTGCGGATTGCGATGGGTATGGGACGAGCTGCGTTGCTGCGGCTGATCCTGACGGAGAGCCTGATGCTGGCGATGCTGGGCGGCGCGCTGGGCGTTGGGCTCGCTTATGGAGCTGTGGCGCTGTTCAAGGTGGTAGCGGTGAATGCCGTTCCGAGACTGGATGCAGTGTCGGCCGGCTCAGCGGTGCTGGTATGGGGGCTTATGGCTGCTGTGCTGGCTGCATTCTTTGCCGGGATCATTCCGGCGCTACGGGTGCTGCGGCTTGATCCGATGGAGGTGTTGAAGAGTGCCGGACCGAAAGGCACCGCGGGCGTGGGCGAGAGACGCCTGCTGCGGGCTGTGGCTATGCTGCAGACGTCGCTGACCCTGGCGCTGCTGGTGGGTGCTGGGCTGCTGATTCGCACGATGGCGAAGATCGCGGTGGTGCCGTCGGGGTATAACACGGGGCAGATCCTGACGATGAGCGTGACCGAGGTGCAGGATCAAAAAAAATGGGGCAGCTTTCACCGGCAGGCCTTGGAACGTGTAGCAGCCATTCCTGGTGTGCAGTATGCGGCGTTTGCGTGGGGCGTGCCGCTGACTGGAAACAATTGGCCCGCGACCATGGATATCGAGGGGCAGCCTCCTCCGATCAAGGAGAGCGACAAGACAGCACTGCCGATGCGCGCGGTGACGCCGGACTACTTCAAGCTGATGGGAATCACGCTGATGAACGGACGCGATTTTCGCTCGACGGATGATGACAAAGCACCAAGCGTGGCGGTCGTAAACCAGGCGTTCGCGGAGCGCTTTTTCCCCCAAAGTAGCGCGATCGGAAAAAGGCTCTGGTTTGGTACACGAGACAAACCAGGGATCACAATCGTCGGGGAAATCGCTGATGGGCGGACCGACGATTTGACCCGCCAAGCCTCGCCAGAGGTCTATCTGCCGCTCTGGCAGGCACAGGCGTTCTCGAAACATCTAGTGGTCCGGACCACGGCCGATCCGCGCGGGGTGATGGTGGCGGTAGAGCGCGAACTGCGCGCAGTGGACCCGACGGCTGCGGTCGAACATGTGAAGACCCTGGAGCAGATTCGCGACGATTCTCTGGCGTCCCGGACGTTTGCCATGCGCCTGCTGGTGGGCTTTTCTGCGATTGGAAGCTTGCTGACGCTGGTGGGAATTTACGGCGTGCTCTCGCTGTCTGTTGTGGCGCGCCGCCGAGAGTGGGCGATCCGGTGTGCGGTGGGCGCGCAACACAGCGATCTGCGCAAGTTGATCCTGGGCGAAGGATTTCGCGTCATTGCGGGCGGCGTACTGGTTGGGGGCGTGCTGGCTGTGGCGATGACGCAGGTGCTGAAGACCTTTCTCTATGAAGTACAGCCGAGCGACCCGTTAACGCTGATCGTGGTGGGATTGTTCTTTGTGGGAGTGGGGCTGCTGGCGTGCTGGGTTCCGGCGTGGCGGGCGGAAAAGGTAGACCCGCTCGAAGCGTTGCGGTACGACTGAAACAGGCAAGAATCCTGCAAACCCATGCCCCAATTCAATCGAAGGGCTCGTTTCGATCCAAGCTGTCTGGCTTGCCTGGAGATCGATATGGTCTGGTAGGATGCCTGCCATGAACAACGTCACGCCGTTTCTTTGGTTCGATGGCAACGCGGGAGACGCTGCAGAGTTTTACCTGAGCGTCTTTCCACATGCACGTAAGCTCGATGAGTTGCGTTCAAAGGGCGTAGGCCCTTGGCCAGTGGGCTCGATTGCTACGGTCACGATCGAGCTTGAGGGACAGGAGATGGTCTTTCTCAATGGCGGCCCGGCACAAAAGCTGAGTCCGGCGTTTTCGTTTTTTGTGAAGTGCGATTCGCAGGAAGAGATCGACAGCTATTGGGACAAACTGGTGGATGGCGGCAAGCCGATGGCCTGCGGGTGGCTGACCGACCGGTTTGGATTGTGCTGGCAGATCGTGCCGCGCAATATCGGAGAGCTACTGGCTCATCCGAAGGCGATGGACGCGATGATGGGGATGATTAAGATGGACCTGCCCACACTGGAAGCCGCAGCGAAAGAGAGCTGAAACCAAGCACCGTGAACCTGTTTTGAGATCGGCTACTTCTCTGTCGCTTCTTCAGGCGGGGACAAGCGACTCCACCAACGCTAGCAGGGATGCCTTGGGGCTGGAAGCAAACTCGGGGCTTGTGCAACCTCTTATGCGGTGAGCGTTTTGCCCATGAGATCGATCGTTATTTCACCACTCTCAATACAAAGCGCTCATGGCAATTCGACGTTGACAATGTAATGGCGCTGCACAAAAAACGGCGCCTCCGCGTGGGGTTGCTTATCGGAGTAGGAAGTTGGATTTGGCTAAGTCCAGGACTTCTTTGCCGTTGCCGCTCAGGACAGCGCGGAGCATGTAGAGGCTGAAGCCTTTGGCTTGTTCGGGGGTGATGGTGGGGGGCATGGAGAGTTCCTGGCGATTGACGATGACTTCGACGAGGGCTGGGCCGGGGTGGGCTATTGCTTGCTGGATGGCTGGGCGGAGGTCTTCGGGTAGTTCGACGCGGAGGCCGAGGAGGCCTGCGGATTCGGCCAGGCGGGCGAAGTCGGGGTTCTGAAGTTCGGTGGCGTAACTGAGCAGGCCGATGGCTTTCATCTCCATTTCGACGAAGCCGAGGGCGCCGTTGCTGAAGACGATGATCTTCACCGGCAGCTTGTACTGGGGAAGGGTGAGCAGGTCGCCGAGGAGCATGGAGAGGCCGCCGTCTCCGGAGAGGGCGATGACTTGGCGGTTGGGATAGGCGGATTGCGCGCCGATGGCCTGGGGAAGCGCATTCGCCATCGATCCGTGGTTGAAGGAGCCGAGGAGGTTCCGCTTGCCGTTCATGGTGAGGTAACGGGCGGCCCAGACGGTGGGGGTGCCGACATCGCAGGTGAAGATGGCGTCTTCAGCGGCCAGCTCATCGACGATTTTGGCGACGTACTGGGGGTGGATAGGGGTGCGGCCGGGTTCGCCGGTGGCCAGTTCGTCGAGTTCCTTGCGGCTGTCTTTGTAGTGGGCTAGGGCTTTATCGAGGAAGCTGCGGTTTCGCTTTTTGTCGAGCAGAGGCATGAGGGCGTCTAAGGTGCTCTTGACGTGGCCGATCAGGCCGAGGGTGACGGGGGTGCGGCGGCCGATGTTTTCGCCGCGCAGGTCGACCTGGATGATTTTGGCTTCCTTTGGGTAGAACTGAGGGTAGGGAAAGTCGGTGCCGAGCATGAGGAGGGCGTCGCAGTCCTTGAGGGCATGAAAGCCGGAGGAAAAACCAATCAGCCCAGTCATGCCGACGTCGTAGGGGTTGTCGTATTCGATGTGGGGCTTGCCGCGGAGGGCGTGGACGATGGGGGCTTTGAGGCGTTCGGCGATGGCGAGGAGCTCGGCGTGTGCGCCTGGCAGCCGGCTCCGCCGAGGATGGTGATGTTTTTGGCTTTGTTGAGGATCTCGGCGGCGGATTTGAGGTCGGCCTGCGACGGCGTGACGGTGGCTGCGGGGGCACTGATGCCAAGGGGGATGGCGGGGGAGACGGCCTCCTTGAACGCAACGTCGCCGGGGATGACGATGACGGCGACACCGCGCTGGGCGATGGCGGTGCGCATGGCGATGGCCAGGACACGGGGCATCTGCTCGGGGCTGGAGACGAATTCGCAGAAGTGGGAGCAGTCTTTGAAGAGATGTTCGGGGTGGGTTTCCTGGAAGTAGCCGGTGCCGATTTCGCTGGAGGGAATCTGGGCGGCGATGGCGAGGACGGGGACGCGGCTGCGCTGGCAGTCGAAGAGGCCGCTGATGAGGTGGAGGTTACCCGGGCCGC
>Ga0105248_10001036_pt1 | contig 30759 bp, 31 predicted proteins | sample KBSS34metaG_FD_81524 | JGI IMG/M metagenome (GOLD analysis project Ga0105248, IMG submission 81524) | Switchgrass rhizosphere microbial communities from Kellogg Biological Station, Michigan, USA - KBS S3-4 metaG | ecosystem: Host-associated > Plants > Roots > Rhizosphere > Soil | place...
AATCGGCTACCGCACCCGCTCAGCCGGCGACGCGCCGCGCGCGCCGGTGCTGTTCAGCGTCGCGCCGCGCCGGGCGGAACGGGCCGTGAGGGTCGCCAAGCCCAAGCTGATCGGCGACCGCGAGCTGGCCGCGATCCACCTGACCAATCCGGAGCGGGAGGTGATGCCCGGCAGCGGCGTGAGCAAGCTGGACATCGCGCTCTACTACGCCCGCGTCGGCGACTGGGCCCTGCCAGAACTGCTGCGCCGGCCGGTGACGGTGATCCGCTCGCCCACGGGCAAGGACCTGTTCTACCAGCGCCATGCCTTCGCCGGCCTGCCGGCCGGCGTGGAGACCATCGAGCTCGCCGCCGAGGACGAGGAGCGGGCCGCCTACATCGCGGTCACCGAGCCCGGCGGCTATCTGGGCCTGACCCAGTTCGGGGCCGTGGAATTCCACCTCTGGGGCTGCCACATCGACGACCCCGAGCACCCCGACCGCCTGGTCATGGACCTCGATCCCGACGAGAGCCTGCCCTGGGCCCGCGTCTGCGACGGGGCCGAGATTCTGCGCGATCGGCTGCTGTCCATGGGCCTGACGCCGTTCCTGCGCACCACCGGCGGCAAGGGCGTGCACCTGGTCCTGGCGCTGGCGCCCGGCCACGACTGGCCGACTGTGAAGGGCTTCTCCGAGGCCCTGTCGCGGACCATGGCCGCCGAGACGCCGGGCCTGTTCACCGCGGTCTCGTCCAAGGAGCGGCGCAAGGGTCGTATCTATCTGGATTACCTGCGCAATGCGCGCGGCGCGAGCGCGGTGGCGTCCTATTCGCTACGGGCCAAACCGGGGTTCCCGGTGGCCACGCCGATCGCCTGGGACGAGCTGCGCAAGTTGTCGGGCGGGAACGCCTTCGATCGTCTTTCCGTGGTGAAGCGGCTGGAGTCTCTGGCCGCGGACCCCTGGGATGAGCTATTATCGAGTAGTTCAAAGATTACCGCTAAGATGCGGCGGGACCTGGGGATGAAGTCTTAAGGGGTAAGGCCGTGGCCGGACGTGCAAGTTGGAAGGGTTACCTGAAGCTGTCGCTGGTCTCTTGCCCAGTGAAGCTGTTTCCCGCGACCTCGGCGTCCGCCGGGAAGATATCCTTCAATCTTCTGCACAAGGACACGATGAACCGTGTCCAGCAGAAGTACCATGACCCGGAACTCGGCGAGATCGATCGCGCCGACCTGGTGAAGGGCTACCAGTTCGAGAAGGACAAGTACGTCGTCGTCACCGCCGAGGAACTGGAGGAGATCGAGGTCGAGTCCAGCAAGACGGTCGACATCGACGGCTTCGTCGACGCCGCCGAGATCGATCCGATCTACTTCGACTCCACCTACTATCTGGCCCCCGACGGCCCGATCGCAGAAGAGACGTTCGCGGTGATCCTCGAGGCCATGCACAAGGCCGGCAAGGTCGCGATCGCGCGCATCGTGCTGTCGGGCCGCGAGCGCCAGGTGACCGTCGAGCCGATCGAGGACGGCTTCCGCCTCACCACCCTGCGCTCGGCCAAGGAGATCCGGCAGCCGGACAGCGCGCTTGAGCCGCTGAAGGCCAAGTACTCCCCCGATATGCTGGCCATGGCCGGCCAGATCATCGCCAGCAAGCAGACGCACTTCGCGCCGGAGGCCTTCGAGGACCAGTACGAAGAGGCCCTGCTGACGCTGGTGAAGTCCAAGATCAGCGGCGGCCAACCGATCATCACCAAGGCGCCCGAGCGCGGCAACGTCGTCAACCTGATGGACGCGCTGCGCGCCAGCATCGCCGAGGAACGCCGTCCGCCGGCCCCCAGCATGGGCAAGGGCGTGAGCAAGAAGGCCGTCGCCGCGCCCGCGGCCGCGGCCAAGCCCGCCAAGAAGAAGGCGACGTCCGCGCGCTGACGCCATGGAATTGCGGGACCGCGCGTTCGCCCTCTACGGCAGGTTCTCGCCGGGAGAGCGCGACCGTTTGCAGCGTGAGATTTTGCGTGGCGGTGGCGCGGTCGCACGCGACCTGACGGGCCGTAGCCACGTGCTCGTCGTGGGCGCGCAGGCGTCCGCTTCTGTGGACAGCGGCGCGCTGGCCGCCCGCCTCGCGGCGGCCCGGTCGCGCGGCGTGCCGGTGTTGGCCGAGCGCGTCATGGCCGAGACTTTGGCCGGCGCGGCGGCGGAGAACCAGGCGACTGTTCCCCTCTCGACGGCGCTCGCCGGCGGGGCGCTAGGCCGCGACGACGCCGAGGTGCTGGCCGCCTTCGACCTGATCCGCCTGGACGGCGAGTTCTGCCGCTTCGCCGACGCGAGTGTCATCCGCTCCGCCGCCGAACTGGTGGGCGCGGGCCGGTCGTTCGGCGAGGTGGTGCGCATCCTGATCCGGGCCCGCGACCTGGCGCCGCGCGGGCGGCGCAAGATCGTGCTGACGGCGTCGGGCGTGGCGGCCCTGCAGTGGTCGGATGGCCTCACCAGCCTGGAGGGACAGGGCCTGCTGCCCCTGGACGAGGCCAACGCCACCGTCGATGACCTGTTCGAAGCCGCCGCCCTGGCCGAGGCCGAAGGCGACCTGGAGGCCGCGGTGCGCCTCTACGACCTCTGCGCCCGCGCCGACCGCACCGACGCCATCGCGCCCTACAACCTCGGCAATCTGTGGCTCGCCCAGGGCGACCACGACCAGGCCGCGCTGGCCTACCAGCGGGCGCTGGCGCGCGACGCGCGGTTCGTGGAAGCCCGCTACAACCTCGCTCAGGCCCTGGAGGCGAACGGCAAGGCGGACGCCGCCGCCGTCGAGCTTGATCGCGTGCTGGAGGCTGAGCCCGGCCATTCCGACGCCGTGTTCAACCTGGCTCAGATCGAGATGAACCGCGGCGAGATGGCCGCCGCCATGTCGCTCTACGCGCGCTACCTGGCCATGGACCCGCCCGCGGACTGGGCGCAGACGGCGCGGAAAGCGCTGCGCTACTGCGAGGCGCAACTGGCCGTCTAGCCAGGCCCCACTTCTGGTTGCGGTGGCAGCGGGTTCAGAGTCAGATTTGAACCCTGCTTGGGTTGGATGCCGCCCGCTCCAGGAGAATCCGATGTCGCTGCAGATCGACAGGCAACGGCGCCGGGTGCTGGGCGCCGCGCTTCTGACCGCCGCCGGCCAGTTCGCGCCGCGGGCGGCGGTGGCGGGTGAGCGCCCCGCGTTCCCGCCGCTTCGCCACGCCAGGACTGACCTGCTGGACATCGCCTACGCGGAGCTTGGCGCGGCCGATGGGCCGGCCGTCATCCTGCTCCACGGGTGGCCCTATGACATTCACAGCTTCACCGAGGTCGCTCCGATCCTGGCCGCGCGCGGCTATCGCGTGATCGTGCCCTATCTCCGGGGCTATGGAGATACGCGCTTCCTGTTGCCCGCCGCGATGCGCAACGGCCAGCCGTCGGCGGTCGCGCTCGACACCGTCGCCCTGATGGATGCGCTGCGCATCGACAAGGCGATCCTGGCGGGTTTCGACTGGGGCGCGCGCAGCTGCGATATCATCGCCGCGCTCTGGCCGGAGCGCTGCCGCGGACTGGTGTCGGTCAGCGGGTATCTGATCGGCAGCCAGGCGGCCGGCAAGACACCGCTGCCGCCCGAGGCGGAATTCCAGTGGTGGTACCAGTTCTACTTCACCACTGAGCGCGGCCGCGCCGGCTACGAGAAATACCGCCGCGAGTTCGCCCGGCTGATCTGGGAGCTCGCCTCGCCCAAATGGAATTTCGACGCCGCGACCTTCGATCGTTCGGCCGCGGCCTTCGACAATCCGGACCACGTGGCCATCGTCATCCACAACTATCGTTGGCGCCAGGGCCTGGCGGACGGCGAGGCGCGATACGAGGCCTACGAGCGGAAGCTCGCCACGGGCCCTACGATCCGTGTACCGACCATCACCCTGGAAGGCGACGCCAACGGCGCCCCGCACGCCGAGCCTTCCGCCTATGCGGCCAAGTTCACCGGCCCCTACGCTCATCGCACGGTCGGCGGCGGGGTCGGGCACAACTTCCCCCAGGAGGCGCCCCAGGCGTTCGCCCAGGCTGTCTTCGATGTCACCCGCCTCTGAGGGCTCCTGATGGCCTGCACCCACCTCGGCCTCTTCGCGGCCGTCACCCCCTCCGCCGACGGCTGCGAGGAATGCCTGAAGATCGGCCAGGACTGGGTCCACTTGAGGATCTGCCGCATCTGCGGCCACGTCGGCTGCTGCGATCAGTCGATCGGCCGTCACGCGACCGGGCATTTCCAGGCCACCGGCCACCCGGTCATGGAGGCCTACTACGAGCCGCAGGGCTGGGGCTGGTGCTACATCGACGAGCAGATGATCGACCTCGACGGCGACGTCACCCCGCATCCGCCCGGCTGGACCTGGTGACTTGGGCGGGGCTCAGCCGCCTTCGGGCTCGGTATTGCGGCTCTCCAGGGTGTAGCGGTTGATCCAGTTCACCTCCCAGGTCTTGCCGCCGTCGGCGGAGAAGGCCTGCTCGCTGACCTGGGTGGTCGGACCGGTGGCGTAGACCGAGAACCGCACCAGGACGGCGCGGCCGCCGATCGGTTCCTGGTCGTAGAAGTCGATGCGCCCGTCCTTGAACTCGCCGATGCCCGGGATGTCGCCGAGCTTGCCGACCGCGGAGGTTGCGAAGTTCACGCTCCACTGGCCGGTGGCGGGGTTGTAGACGCGCAGCGCGATCAGATCGACCGGGCCGGACGGGGTCGTGGCCCTGAGTTCGGCCATGTTGGCGCGGCCGCCCCAGATCTTGCGCACCACCGTGCGGCCGTCCCATTCGACCCAGTCGTTGGAGCCGGTGAGCGGGTGCGTCAGGCGCCGGGAGTGCTCGGTCCAGGCGCCGAACGAGAAGTCGAAGTCGTGGCTGCCGTCGCGCGGCGCGGGCGCGGCCGGCGCGGTCGGCGCGTCGGCGAGCTTGGTCTTGTGGGCCACGAACGACAGCGACCAGGTCTTCCCGCCGTCGGCGGAATAGTCCTCCTCGTACTTGTGCGAGGTGGGCGTGATCTCCGACCAAGTGGCCCGCACCAGGATCGCGCGGCCGTCCAGGGTGTCGGTCTGGAAGAGTTCGGCCTTGCCGTCGTGGAAGGACCCGACGAAGCCCGGGGCGAACGACCCGGCCGCGGCGCCGATGAAGGTCTGGCTCCACTGGTGGGCCGCGGGGTCGTAGAGGAACAGGCTCATGCCCTCCCAATGGCCCTTGGGGCCATCGGCTTCGATCTCCTCGATGGAGGCCTTGCCGCCCCACACCTTCCGGATCGTGACGGTTCCGCTGAGCTTCATGGTCTCGTTGGAGGGCGACAGCGGGTGGAGACGCCGGGTGATCTCGGTGTGCCAGACGCCGAAATCGAAATCGAAGTCGTGGCTGCCGTCGCGGGTGATGGCGGCAGGGGTGGGCGCGGGATCCGCGGCCAGCGCGGCGGGCGCCGTCGCGAGGAGGGCGGCGGTCAGCGCGGCCGCCGCGCCCTTGCGTGTCATCGGTGTCATGGGAGGTCTCCGTCGGTCGGCTGATCGGCGGGAGGAATGGCTGCGCGGCGCCCTTCGTCGCAAACGACAAATTCGCGCCGCAGGCCTAAGCATTTGTCGTTCAGCCCGTGAGCCTGGAGCCTGATATGGCCTCGTCCATCCGCATGCTGCCGCTCAACGCCCTTCGCAGCTTCGACGCCGCCGCGCGCCACCTGAGCTTCGCCGCGGCGGCCGCCGAGCTTGGGGTCACGCCGTCGGCCGTCAGCGTCCAGGTGCGGCGGCTGGAGGAGTGGGTGGGCTCGCCGCTGTTCGTGCGCGGACACCGCTCGATCAGCCTGTCGGTGGCGGGCAGGCGCCTGGCCCCGCAACTCACCACCCTGTTCACGGCGATGGAGCGACTGGTCGCCCAGGTCGCGGACCTGGACGCCACGTCGCTGCAGATCAGCGCCATGTCGAGCTTCGCGTCGAAGTGGGTGGCGCCCCGCATGGCGAGCTTCGCGGCGGCCCATCCCCAGATCCAGGTGCGCATCATCGCCTCGGACCCGCGTTCCGACTTCGATCGCGACGGCGTCGACATCGGCTTGCGCTACGGGGGCGGCGACTATCCAGACTTGCACGCCGAGCTGATTGCTCCGGCGACCGCCTTTCCGGTATGCAGCCCGGCCCTGGCCGCGCAGGTGGCGGGCGACCCGGCGGCGATCGAGGCGTCGCAGCTTCTGCACGATGAGTCCGCCCTGATCGCGCCTGGCCTACCCACCTGGAGCGCATGGTTCGCCAAGGCCGGCGTAAGCCGCCGCGCCGAAGGCGGCGGGCCGCTGTTCAGCAACAGCCATATGGCGCTCTCGGCAGCGATCGCGGGCCAGGGTTTCGCGCTCGGCCTGACGCCGCTGGTCGACGACGACCTGGCGGCCGGCCGGCTGGTGAAGCCCTTTGACGTCGAACTGGCGAGCCCGTTCGGTTTCTGGCTCGTCTGCCGCGCGGATAGGCTCAACGAGCCGAAGATCGCAGCGTTTCGAGGCTGGGTGCGAGACCAGGCGCAGGCGCTGCTTACTGCCGGTTTCGATCCCTGAGGCGACGGCGCGGTCTCGAGCCCGAAAATGTCGGCCCGGACAAGCGCCGGATGTTTCGGCGGTTCAGCCGCGCGCGGCGGCCAGCTCTTCCACCAGCGTTGCGATCAGCTCCGCGGCCGGCATGGCCCGGGCCAGGGGCGCGCCCTGGCCGGCCCATTGGGCGCCGAAGCCGCCGTCGCCCCTGGCCTTGGCCGCGGCGGCCAGCGCTTTGCCGGCGTCGTAGACGATCGGATAGTCCGGCATCGTGACGCCCTTCAGCTCGGCGTCCTTCAAGGCGGTGAAGCTGTTGGCCAGGCACCGCGCCGGGCGCCCGGAGATCAGGGCGGTCATCTCAGTCATCGTCGCGGCGTCGCCGAACAGGGCGTCGCGGTGATATTCGTCGGCGCTGGATTCCGGGCAGGCGATGAAGGCGGTGCCGAGCTGCGCGGCCTCGGCGCCCAGCGCCAGCGCCGCGGCGATCCCGGCGCCGTCCATGATCGCGCCGGCGGCGATCACCGGCAGGGCCTGTTTCTCGACGAGCAGGCGGGTCAGGGCCGCGACGCCCAGCTGCGCGTCCGGCGCGGCTGGATCGAACATGCCGCGATGGCCGCCGGCCTCGTAGCCCTGGGCGACGATGGCGTCGACGCCGGCCGCGACGGCCTGCTCGGCTTCGTCGAGATTGGTCGCCGTGGAGAACAGGACGATCCCGGCCGCCTTCAGCCGCGCGATCGTCGCCGCCGACGGCAGGCCGAAGTGCAAGCTGACGACGGCGGGCCGGGTCGCCACCAGAACGTCGAGCATGTCCGGATCGGCCAGGAAGCTCGTGTAGATCTCCCGCAGGTTCGCGGGCGGGGCGGCGCCGAAGCGGGCGAACACCGGCGTCAGGGCGTCGATCCAGCCTTGCTCGCGCGCAGGATCGGCGATGGCCGGCCGATGGCAGAAGACGTTGACGTTGAACGGGCCGGTCGTGGCGGCCTTCACCGCCTCGATCATCCTCTGCGCGGTGGCCGCGTCGACCGCGGCCACGCCGATCGAGCCCAGGGCCCCGGCGTTGGTGACCGCCGCCGCCATGGCCGGCGTCGAGGTGCCCGCCATCGGGGCCTGGATGATCGGGTGCGCGACGCCGATCCGTTGCAACAGACTGACCAACGGCTGCTCCCGGGTTGTCAGCGGACGCGAAGGGATACCACGGGGGCCAGAGACGCGAAGGGCCAATGGCGTTTGTCGCCTGCGCCTGATTGGATGGCCTGCCTGCAACCTGGGAGATCGAGATGATCCGCAAAGCACATGCCGAATGGCGCGGGACCGGCCGGGACGGCGACGGCGACCTGACCACCGATTCCGGCGTGCTCAAGGAGACGCCCTATTCGTTCCGCACGCGCTTCGAGAACCAGCCGGGGACCAATCCGGAGGAGCTGATCGCGGCCGCCCACGCCGGCTGCTTCACCATGGCGCTGGCGTTCGGGCTGCAGGGCGCGGGCTATACGCCGACGACGCTGTCGACGGAGGCGGCGGTGTCGCTCGATCCGGACGGCGCGGGGTTCCGCATCACCCGCTCGGCGCTCACCCTGAAGGCCGACGTGCCCGGCCTCGATCAGGCGACCTTCGACCGGATCGCCGGGGAGGCGGAGAAGAACTGCCCTGTCTCGCGCCTGATGAACGCCGAGATTTCGCTGACGGCCACCCTGGCCTGAACCTCAGTAGCCTGAGGCTTAGTGGCCGACGTAGGCCCAGCACTCCACCTCGACCGCCGCGCCGCCGCCCAGGGCGGCCACGCCGACCGCGGAACGCGCTGGCAGGCGGCCCGGCTTGAAGTAGGAGATGTAGACGTCGTTGAAGGCGGCGAACTTGCTCATGTCGGCCAGGAACACGGTGCACTTGACCACATTGTCCATGCCCGCCCCGTGGCGGCCGAGAACGGCGACGATGCTGTCCATGGCGTGGTGGGCCTGGTCCTCGATGCCGGCGGACGGCTGGTTGGGGATCGCGCCGATCTGGCCGGAGACGATCAGCAGGTCACCGGCTCGCACGGCCTCGGAGAACGGGGCCTTCGGATTGGCCGGCGGATAGTAGTCCGCGGGCGCGGCCAGCGCTGAGCCCGCGGCCAGGGCCAGGGCGAGTCCGCCGATCATCTGCGCGCGCATGAGGTCGTCTCCCGGGGGCCGGACCGCGCCGGCGTCGTCCAGGGTAATAGCCCAATCCGCCGACGAGCCAAGCGGCCAGGGCCTCCGATGTCGCAGGTCACCCCCATCGATGGGAGTCAGGCCGCCGCCTCGCGTCCGCGCCGATCCGCGCTTGCCGACAGCGCCTTGCGCCGCCAGGGCCGCCAGCCGTCGGCGGGACTGTAGGGGTCGCCAAGGTGGTAGGCCGCGATCACCGCGGCGACGCCCGCCACCGGCTTCAGTTCGATCGGCCGCAGCCGCGCGTAGCCGGCGGTGCGAAGCGTCTCCACGCCTTGCCCGACACCGCCCGCCTTGCGGATTGCGGCGGCCATGGTCCTCTCGTCGCACCCCAGCCAGTGGGCCAACAGCCGGGTGCGCAGGCGCGCGATTTCGGCGCGGTTCCCGGACCCTGTTCGGCCGGTCGCCTCGAAACTCATGTCGCACTCGCTGTCGAAGCCCATCGAGCGGTTGTTGACGTTGGCCGATCCAATGCGCAGCAGCCGGTCGTCGATGATCGTCAGCTTGGCGTGGACAATGATGATCCGGCCGAGCGTCGTGACCGGGCTGTAGGCCTGCAACCGGTCGAATTTGTCAGCCCGCTTTAGCCGTTCGATGAACTTCACCCGCGTGCGGTCCATGGTGGCCTGATCGAAAAAGCTCGGCGAATGCTCGGTGCCGATCAGCACCACTTCCGGCCCGTCCGGCTCGCCCAGCCGCCGCGCCAGGGCCGCGGCGATCAGCGGCGAGGTGAAGTACTGGTTCTCCATGTAGATGCAGCGTCGCGCCGCCGCGATCGAGGCCAGGTGCAAGCGCTCCACCTCGCGGACCTCCGGGTGATGCTTCCAGGCGCCCTGGGTCCGTGACAACCCGACCTCGATGTTGGCGAACTGAGCTTTCACCTGGACCGGCCAGGCGGGCCGGGTCTTCGCCGGCTCGGGCAGGATCTCGCCGGTGCAGCGGGTCCAGCGCTCGCGGAACAACGCGCCCAGCGCCTTGGCCGGCGCGCCCTCGACGATGCCCATCACCTCGTGACGGCTGTCGAAGTCGTTCTCCGAATGGCTGTGGGCGTGCTTGGCCTTCTCGCGACGGGGATCGTCATCAAGGTGCTGTTGGGTGTCCCAGCGGTCGGGGCCGATGTCACCGCCGCCGCAGAAGCCGATGGCGTCGTCTATGATGATCGCCTTTTGGTGATGCGACGCGCCCATAGGCAGCTTCCCGTCGAGCACGAACCTCACCGGGCTGCCGCCGAATTCCTTGCGGTCGGCCAGGGGGAACCAGTTCTGGGTCGCCGCCACCGGCAAGGCCGACTGCCAGCACAGGATCCGCACTTCGAGCTTCGGGTTCTCACGCGCCAGGTGCTTGAGGAAGTTGGCGATCCGGTCCGCCTGGGGGCCGGTGCATCCCGGCTGCGGGTGGAACAGTGTCTGCGGCTCGAACGCCCAGTTGAGCAGATGGACGGTGTGCCTGGCCTTGCGCATGGCGCTCATGGCGGCGTCGAAATAGTCCGCCATGTCGATGATCAGCGCAGCGCGGCCCGACGTCTCTCGCCGCCAGCAGGTCAATCCCGGTTCCAGCAACACAGCCCGCGTCTCCCGCCAGACCCCCTAAAGCCGTCGAAGGCGAAGGTTGTTCCGGGCGGCGGCGGGCGCCCTCAGAGCGGGGGCTCTTCGCCCTTGCGCCGGGCGATGGCCGCCAGGATCAGCATCAGGGCCCCGAAGCCGGCCATGATCGCGCCCCAGATCAGGTCGATGTTCACCCCGGCCGAATGGGCGTCCAGCGCGGCCTTGTCGCCGGTCAGGCCGGTGGCCGCCACCAGCAGGCCGATGGCCAGGAACAGGAGCCCGATGGGCAATCGCACGTCGAACAGCATGGCGGGCTCCTAGCGGAACAGCAGGTTGAGAGCGACGGTGGCGGTCAACATGATCACCCCCAGGAGCACCGGGTTCATGTACCAGGCGCCCTTCTCCGGCATGATCTTGGGCGTCAGCGAATAGACCAGGCCGGCCAGCTCGGCGTCCGGCTTCGGCTTGGTCGCAAGGCTCACCACGATGGTGGTGATGAAGCAGGCGCTCCAGGCCCAGATGGCGATCCAGAAGTTCTGCGCCATCTCGCTGGCGTAGGTGTGGGTCACCGAGATCCAGCCGCCTTTCAGGCCCGGCAGGTCGTCCATCGGCAGCGTCATGCCGTGGTGGATCGCCGCCGTCAGGGTTCCGGCCGCCAGCCCGATGAAGGCGCCGTGCCCGGTCGTCCGCTTCCAGAACATGCCCAGCAGGAAGGTCGCGAACACCGGGGCGTTCACGAAGGCCATGACCAGCTGCAGGAAGTCGTTGATGTTGTTGAACTGGCTGCAGAGGTAGGCCGCCGCCACTGAGGCGGCGATCCCGAACAGCGTCGCGAGACGGCCGACCATCAGATAGTGCTGATCGCTGGCCTTCCGTCGGATGTAGGCCTGGTAGATGTCGTAGGTGAAGACCGTGTTGAACGCGGTCACCCCGCCGGCCATCCCCGACATGAAGCTGGCCAGCAGCGCGGTCAGGCCCACGCCCACCATCCCGGTCGGGAAGTAGCGCAGCAGCAGGTTCGGCGTCGCCAGGTCATAGTCGAGCTGCGGGTGGCCCTTCGCGTCCAGCATCGGCTTGCCGGTGGCCGAGTCGATCTTGATCGGGATCACGCCGGGCTCGTGCTGGACGATGTGGCCGGCGGCCACCGGCGCCGGCATGTGACCCGCCTTGTCCGGCGCCGAGGTCAGCGCGATGGCGATCAGGCCGGGCAGGATGACGATGAACGGGATGAACATCTTCACGCCCGCCGCGATCAGCGGCGTGCGCCGGGCCGCCGACATGGAGTTGGCCGCCATGGCGCGCTGCACCACTAGGAAGTCGGTGCACCAGTATCCAAAGGACAGCACGAAGCCGAGACCCATGGAGAGCCCGAACCAGTCGACGCCCAGCTTGTTGGTGTTGGCGTGCGCCATGCCGGCCCAGGCGTGGGTGTAGGCCGGTCCCAGCGTGGTCTGCAGGCCCTCCCAGCCGCCCACCTGGCGCAGGCCCAGCCACACGAGCGGCGCGAAGCCCGCCACGATCAGGAAGAACTGCAAGACCTCGTTGTAGATCGCGCCCCGAAGCCCGCCCATGTAGATGTAGACCAGCACCACGGTGGCCGCTGTCAGGATCGCGCCGTGGAAGATCCAGCTCTGCGGCAGATGCATGGCCGCGAAAGGCGCGTCGAACACGTGCAGCGTCTGGATCAGCTTGGCGAGCGCATACATCGAGATCCCGGAGTTCAGGATCGTCATCAGGGCGAAGGTCACCGCGTTCAGCCCGCGGGTCTTTTCGTCGAACCGCATGCGCAGGTATTCCGGCGCCGAGCGGGCCTTGGAACCGTAGTAGAACGGCATCATGAAGACGCCGATGAACACCATCGCCGGGATGGCGCCGATCCAATAGAAGTGCGCCGTCGAGATGCCGTACTTGGCGCCCGAGGCGCCCATGCCGATCACCTCCTGCGCGCCCAGATTGGCCGAGATGAAGGCCAGGCCGCAGACCCAGGCCGGGATCGCCCGGCCGGCCAAGAAGAAGTCGTTGCCGCTCTTGGCGCGCCGGGCCGAGACGATCCCGATCCCCAGCACGAAGACCAGGTAGAGGCTGATCACGCCCCAGTCGACGGCGCCCAGATGCATGCGCGTTTCCCCCTGCCGCTCCCGTCTTGGCGGCGGGAGTCGGCGTCAGGGCACAGGAGGCGGCCTTACGCCCGGACCGTCAAGGTCGCGGTGACGCCTACTCGACTTCCCAGGCAATCTCGCAGCGCAGATCGCCGTGCAGCTCGCGGAGGGCGGCGTGCAGGCCGTCCTGGGTGCCGCGTCGCGGCAGGCGGAAGACATAGTCCACGCGCCCTTTGGCGACCGACCTATGCTCGGCGATGATTTTGCAGCCTTGCGCCACCAGCTCGGCGCGGTAGGCGTCGGCGTACTCGCCCAACTGCTCCGCCGGCAGCTGTTCGATCCGCACCCGGCAGGTCGGGGCGGTGTCGAAGAAATGGATCAGCACGAAGGCGAAGGCGGTGGTGATGACCGCGAAATGCGGCAGGCCAAGTCCCGACGTCAGTCCCGCTAGGGTGACCACGATCAGGCGTCCCGTGTCGCGGGTAGAACCTGTGTCGGTGCGGAAGCGGATCAACCCGCCGATGCCGAACACCACCACGCCGATCACCATGCCGAACTCCCGCACGGTCACGCCGATCACCGCGCCGATGAAGGCGTACATGATGAAGATCTTCGGCATGTCGGCTTCTTCCAGCCGGTCGACGGTCCGCCGCGTCGTCGGATGGAAGCCGATCACCGCGCCCAGCACGATGGCCAGCGCCAGGGCGCCGAAGGAGTCGGCCATGAAATGCATGTCCGTGAAGCCGGCCCAGCCGACCGGATTGAGCGGACCGTCCGGCGTCCCGAACATCCCATTGCCCGAAGCCAAGGCGATGCTCGGCGCCAGCAGCGCCGCCAGTAAGATCCAAAAGAACCTCATGAATTCCCCCGTCTCAAGCTTCAGCGTGGGCGAGGCGGCGCGGCTTGGCAAGCTGGTGCGGCGGGCCGGCGGCATGTGGCGCCCCTATGCACGCGCCGGTCAGCGGATAGGGTGGCCCGGATGATCAGGATCCTGAGCTGCTTCCTCGCCGCGGTGACGATCGCAGCCGCCGCGCCGGCGCACGCTCAGTTACAGACCGCCTGGGAACACGTCGCGCGCGTGGTTGTCGTCGGGGATCTGCACGGCGACTACGCCAAGTTCCACGATCAGCTCACCCAGGCCGGACTGATCGACGACAAGGACAACTGGCGCGGCGGCCAGACGCACCTGGTGCAATTGGGCGACGTCCCCGACCGGGCGCCGGACACCCGGCGTATCCTCGATCTGCTGATCAGACTCGAGCCGCAGGCCATGCGCGCCGGCGGCTATGTCCACGCCCTGATCGGCAACCACGAAGCCATGAACATGGAGGGCGACCTTCGCTACACGACGCCCGCCGAATTCGCCGCCTTCGCCGACAGGGAATCGCCGCGCCGCCGCGACGCCTACTACGACGCCACGATCGCGGCGCTAAAGGCCCATCCGCCCGCGGCGGGGACACCGGTCTTCGACGCCGCCTATCGCGCGCAGTTCGATCAGGATCATCCGCTGGGGTGGGTGGAGCATCAGCTCGCCTGGTCGGCTCAAGGACGCTACGGCCGTTGGGTGCTGACCCATCCGGCGATCATCCGTATCGACGACACCCTCTACCTGCACGGCGGAATCGGGCCGGCCTTCCTGTCCTTCGACATTGGGGTGATGGACAAGGCCATACTGGCCGCCCTGCGCCACGAGCCGGCGGCAGCCGATGGCCCGCCCGACATCCTGTGGAACGAGCAGGGGCCGCTCTGGTACCGCGGGATGGCCATGAACGACGAGACCGCCGAAGCCGCCCAGGTGGCCGCGACGCTCAAGCGTTATGGCGTCAGTCGCATCGTTCTCGGGCACACCAAGCGCTACGCGATGGTCAATTCACGCTTCGACGGGGCGGTGGTGCTCACCGACATCGCGGTGAAGGGCGGCTGCCCCGACCCGCACGCCTTCCTGATCAAGGCGGGCGACAAGCTGACCGCCGTCTACCGCGGCCACAGCGCGCCGCTGGCGGTGTCCGGCGACGCCCATCAGGCTTATCTCGCCAGCATCGCGGCGCTCGATAGGGCGGCGGGCGTCGACGCCGCGTGCGCAGCCGACTAGCGGCAATGCTTGACGATCGAGGCCTCCACCTTGGCCGGATCGTCCAGGGTCGCGAAGAAGCCGTCCATGAATCGCGCCGTCTTCGCCGCCACCTTCGGATCGAGCCGCGGCTGATTGGCGATCAGCGCCATCATCTCGGCGCGATGAGCCTTGAATTCGGCGACCACGGCGGGGATCTCGCCGGAGCTGGCGCAATAGCCACGGTAGAGCCGCTCGGTGGTCTTGTGCACCGGCAGGCCCTCGGGCGGGCTCGCGTAGGGCGCATCCACGAAGCCTGAGAAATCAAAGTCGTAGATCAGCGGCGTGACCCCGTGCAGCGGCGCCGCGTCGCGGGCGGCCACGAACCTGCTGTTGTGGCAACACTCCTGGCCCGCGGCGGCGGCCAGGAAGTCCCAATCGAGATTGCTGATCATATATTCGAACAGAGCCGCGCGCGCCGCGGCGTGCTGCTCGAACTGATAGGCGCTGATCTGGTGGGATCCAAGCGTCAGCAGCTTGACGTTGTTGCGGTCCGCCACGTCGTCGGCGTCCTCGATCAGATAGCCGAACCGGGTGACGCCCTTGTCCTTGTCGTCGACGCGGTAGGTCACCTCGGCGGGTCGTACCCGATAGCTCATCGGCGTCAGGACGCCGTAGATCCGGTAGACCAGAAATTCCAGCATGATGCGCTGTTCGGAATCGTCGCGGTCCTGGCAGTAGGTGACCAGCTTCAGCTTCTTCTGCCCCTTGAACACCGTGCCCTTGAGGGCGTCCTTGTCACTGAAGCGCAGCTGCAGCGGCGGCATGGCGCAGAAGCCGCCGATGCGTCGGCTGATGCCGCGCCCTCGCACCTCGAGCGGCAGGCTGACCGGGGCGCCCGCGCCGTCGCGCACAGCCAGCGTCGCGGCGTAGGGTTTGATGTCGGCCTTCGCTGTCTTGGCGGCGTGGATCAGAGCCGGAAAGGGCGCGGTCAGGGTGAGTTGCAAGGGCGCATCCGCCGAGAACAGGCGGGATTGGGCCGCGGCCGGCCCCCCACTGGCAAGCATGGCGGCCAGCATGAGGGCCAGGGCGGCCATGCCCCTGAACAGCATCCGGATCATCGAAATCCCCACCCCAACCTGGCCGATGGCATACCGTTGCCATTGGAGTGTCAACGCTCAGCATCGCCCGTCGGGATCGCTGACGGGGCTGGCGCCTGCCCTGCAGATCGCTATCAGTGACGCTTGGGGTTCGGCGCTGCGCGACGGGGGGCGGTCTCGAAAACATGACCAGGATCATGATCATCCGGCACGCCGAGAAGCATTCCGGCACCGACGAGCACGGGGTCAATATGCTGGGGGAGCCGGCGCGCCATGAACTCACCGTTCGCGGCTGGCAGAGGTCCGGCGCCCTGGTGCCGTTCTTCGCCCCGGCCAATGGTCATCCGCCGGGCTCGCTGATTTCCACGCCGCGCACGATCATGGCGTCGGGGGCCACCAAAGACAGCCCCAGCCTGCGCGCGCAGCACACGGTCCAGGCGCTGGCTGACCTGTTGGGCGTCAGGATCGACACCCGGTTCCCCGACGAGGACGAGATGGACGCCGCGGCCGCCGCCTTGACGTCGCCGTCGCCGGTGCTGATCGCGTGGCACCACAGCCACATCCCGCTTATCGCCAAGCTGATCGGAGGGGCTCTGCTGCCGTGTCCGGATGATTGGCCCGACGACTGCTTCGATGTGGTCTGGGTGCTGGATCGCGACGAGAACTCGGGCGCCTGGCGCTTTTCGCAGGTGGTGCAGCGGCTGTTCCTCAACGACCGGGTCGATCCGATCTAGCCGGCCCTACTCCTTCGGCTGGCTGCCCACGCGGGCGACCCGCAGGGAATTGGTGCCGCCGGACTTGCCGAACGGCACGCCGGCCACGACCACGATCTCCTCGCCGCGCTTGGCGAGGCCCGTCCGCGAGGCGAGCTGCGTGGCCTTGGCCACGGTCTCGGTCATGGTGAAGGTGCCCTCGCAGACCAGCGGGTGAACCCCCCAGGCGAGCGCCAGGCGGCGCGCCACCTCGGGCTGCGGCGTCAGCCCCAGGATCATGCAGTCCGGCCGCTGCCGCGACACGCGCAGCGCGGTGACCCCGCTGGTGGTGAAGGCCGCGATGACGCTGGCGTCGATGGTGTCGGCGACCTGGCGCGCTGCTCCGGAAATGGCGTCGGCGGAAGACTTCTCCGGTTTCGGCCGCATGCCGGCCCGGGCCGCGCGGGCATCCTCGTCGCGCTCGGTGCGGGTCAGGATGCGGTCCATCATCCGCACCGTCTCGATGGGATATTTGCCGGTGGCGGTCTCGGCCGACAGCATCACCGCGTCGGCCCCGTCGAACACCGCGGTGGCCACGTCCGACGCCTCGGCGCGGGTGGGCGAGGGGTTCTCGGTCATGCTCTCCATCATCTGGGTCGCCACCACGATGGGCTTGCCCCAGCGGTGGGCGGCGCGGATCAGCCGCTTCTGGATCAGCGGCACGTCCTCGGGCGGCAGCTCGACGCCCAGGTCGCCGCGCGCCACCATCACCGCGTCGGACAGGCGCAGGATCTCCTCGATCTGCTCCAGGGCCTGCGGTTTCTCGATCTTGCTCATCAGCAGCGCCCGGCCGCGGACCAGTTCGCGCGCCTCGGCCACGTCCTCCGGCCGCTGCACGAACGACAGGCCGATGTAGTCGACCCCGCAGTCGAGCGCGAAGGCCAGGTCCGCGCGGTCCTTCTCGGTGAGCGCCGGGATCGGCAGCACGGCGCCCGGCAGGTTCACGCCCTTGCGGTCCGACAGCCGCCCGCCGACCGCGACCCGGGTCTCCAGGTGGTCCGGCTTCTGGCGCACGACCTCCAGCTGGATGCGCCCGTCGTCCAGCAGCAGGCTGTAGCCGGCCGAGGCCACAGCCATGATCTCCGGGTGCGGCAGCTGAACGCGGCTGGAGTCGCCCGGCTGCGGCGACAGGTCCAGCCGGAACGGGCGGCCCCACTGCAGCACCACGTGGCCGGCGGCGAAGCGCCCGACCCTGAGCTTCGGGCCCTGCATGTCGGCCAGGATGGCGATCGGCCGGCCGAGCTTCTTCTCCACGCGCCGGATCGAGGTGATGTTGGCCGCGTGATCGTCGTGCGCGCCGTGGCTGAAATTCAGCCGGAACACGTCGGCGCCGGCCTTGAACAGCGCCTCGATGCGCTCAGCGTCCGAGGTCGCCGGACCCAGGGTCGCGACGATCTTCATGCGGCGGTTGCGCGGCGCTTCAGCCATTCAGCTTCACCGGCAGACCGGTCTCCAGCGATTTCAGGGCCGCCTCGGCCAGGCGCAGCGCGGCGACCCCATCGTCATAGCCCACAGCCGGCGTGGCCGTTCCCGCCAACATCTCGGCGAAGTGCCACATCTCGGCGCGGTAGGCGTCGGCATAGCGCTCGAGGAAGAAGTTCTGGAACCTGTCGGTCTGCGGTCCGGCCACTTTCCAGACCTCCACCGAGGTCTCGGTGATGTTGCCGATTCTGATCATCCCGTCCGAGCCGAACGCCTCGATCCGCTGGTCGTAGCCGAAGCCTGAGCGGCGGCTGTTGGCGATCACACAGAGCCGGCCCGAGGCGGTCTTCAGCATCGTGCGCGCCGTGTCGATGTCCCCGGCCTCGCCGATCGCCGGATCCACCAGGCAGCTCCCCCAGGCGAAGATCTCGCTGGGCGGCTCGCCCAGCAGCCAGCTGGCCATGTCCAGGTCATGGATCGCCATGTCCTTGAAGAGGCCGCCCGAGGTCTTCACGAAATTGATCGGCGGGGGCGAGGTGTCGTTGCTGGTGATCTGCAGGGTCTCCAGCCGCCCGACCTCGCCGGAGGCCAGCCGGGCCTGCAGGGCCCGGATATTGGGGTCGAACCGGCGGTTGAAGGCCAGGAACAGGCGCGCGTCCTTCAGCTTCGCCGCCTCGCGCTCCACCAGCGCCAGGTCCATGCCGATCGGCTTTTCGCAGAAGATCGCCTTCCCGGCCGCATGCAGTTCGAGGCACTCGGACAGATGCAGGTCCGTGGAGGTGGCCACGATCGCCCCCTCGATGGAGCGGTCTGCCAGCACGGCCTCGTAGGTGGTGATCTCGGCCCCGGTGGCGGCCGCCACGGCCTCAGCATTCTCGGCGAAGGGGTCGACGATGTGGCTCAGGTGCAGGTCCGGGTGAGCCACGGCGTTGGCCGCGTGGATCTTCCCGATGCGGCCGCAGCCGAGCAAAGCGATCTTGTGCATGGCGACCTTCTACGGAACTCGGCCTTTGTGGAATACTACTTCCGAATGGCGCCTTAAGCGCGCCGTGGGCGGGGCGCGTGAACGGACCACATGGCTGAGGTTGGCAAAACCCTCGATCTGCTCGCCATCGGCCGCGCCAGCGTCGATCTCTACGGCCAGCAGATCGGCGGGCGGCTGGAGGACATGGCCTCCTTCGCAAAATACGTCGGCGGCAGCCCCACCAACACCGCCATCGGCGGCGCGCGCCTGGGCCTGAAGACCGCGCTGCTGACCCGGGTTGGCGCCGACCATATGGGCCGCTTCATCCATGAGCAGCTCGTCCGTGAGGGGGTCGACGTCTCGTCCGTCATCTCCGACGAGGCGCGCCTGACCGCCCTGGTCATCCTGGGCATCCGCGACCGCGAGACCTTCCCGCTGATCTTCTACCGCGAGGACTGCGCCGACATGGCGCTCACCGCCGCCGACGTCGACGAGGCCCAGGTCCGCGCCGCCCGCGCCGTGCTGATCAACGGCACTCACCTGTCCCGGACCTCCGTCTTCGACTGCGCCATGCGCGCGGCGAGCCTGGCCGCGGAGTCCGGCGGCAAGGTGGTGTTCGATGTGGACTACCGCCCGGTGCTCTGGGGCCTGACGCCTCGCGACCTGGGCGAGAACCGCTTCGTCGCCCACGACACGGTGACCGAGATCCTGCAGTGCGTCCTGCCGCTGTGCGATCTCGTCGTGGGCACCGAGGAGGAGTTCCACATCCTGGGCGGGACCACCGACACAATCGCCGCGCTGCGGGCCGTACGCGAGCGCACGAACGCCCTCCTGGTCTGCAAGCGCGGCCCCGAGGGCTGTTCGGCCTTTCCGAGCGCGGTTCCGGACCGCCTGGACCAGGGCGTGGTCGGGCCAGGCTTCAATGTCGAGGTGTTCAACGTCCTGGGGGCCGGAGACGCCTTCATGAGCGGCTTCCTGCGGGGCTGGCTGCGCGACCTGCCGCTGGAACGCTGCTGCGAGATCGCCAACGCCGCCGGCGCCATCGTGGTCTCGCGCCATGGCTGCGCGCCGGCCATGCCCACCTGGCCGGAGATGGAGGCCTTCCTGTCCGGCAAGGCCCGCCCGTTTTGCCTGCGCGAGGACGCCGAGTTGGAGCACATCCACTGGGCGACCACGCGGGCCGGCGCCTATGACCAGCTCACCGTGCTCGCCATCGATCACCGCGCCCAGTTCGAGGAGGTGGCCGCCGAACTCGGCGCCGACCTCGCTCGCGTCCCGGCCTTCAAGCGCCTGGCGCTCAAGGCCCTCGATCAGGTCGCCGGCGGGAGACCCGGCTTCGGCGTCCTGCTCGACGGCCGCTTCGGTTTCGACGCGCTGGCCGCGGCCGCCGACCTTCCCTACTGGATCGGCCGGCCCATCGAAGTCCCCAAGTCCCGGCCGCTGGAGTTCGAGGGCGCGGTCGATGTGGCCACCGAGCTTGCCGAATGGCCGCTGAACCAGGTGGTCAAGGTGCTCTGCCTCTATCATCCGGACGACGAACCCGACCTGCGGGCCCGCCAGGAACGCCAGCTCGCCCGCCTGTTCGACGCCTGCCGCAAGACCCGCCACGAACTGCTGGTCGAGATCATCCTGCCGCCCGGCATGGCGTCCGACGCCGCCACCGTCGCCCGCGCGCTGAATCGCATCTACGACCTCGGGATCAAGCCCGACTGGTGGAAGCTGGAGCCGCTGGCCGACGCCTCGGCCTGGCGCAACATCGAGGCAGTGATCGCGAAGCGCGACCCCTTCTGTCGCGGCGTCGTCCTGCTGGGCCTCTCGCAGCCTGCCGAGACCCTGATCGCCGCCTTTGAGGCCACCTCCCGGATCCCGGTAGTCAAGGGCTTCGCCGTGGGCCGCACCATCTTCCAGGACGCCGCCCGCGCCTGGCTCGCCGGCCAGATCGACGACGCCGGCGCGGTCGCCGCGATGGCTGAGCGCTTCTCCGTCCTGGTCGAGGGTTGGCGCAGCGCTCGGGCCGCCGCTGTGGGGCAAGCCGCATGAGCCCCCTCCACCAGAAAAGCGTCCGCCTCACCGCCGCCCAGGCCGCCGTCCGCTGGCTGGCCGCCCAGTACGTCGAGATCGACGGCGCCGAGGTCCCGTTCTTCGCCGGCGTCTGGGCGATCTTCGGCCACGGCAATGTGGCGGGACTCGGTGAGGCCCTGCACGGCGCCCGCGAGACCTTGCCCACCTTCCGCGCCCACAACGAGCAGGCCATGGCGCATGCCGCCATCGCCTACGCCAAGCAGATGCGCCGGGCCCGCGCCATGGTCTGCACCACCTCCATCGGCCCAGGCGCGAGCAACATGGTCACTGCCGCGGCCCTGGCGCATGTGAACCGCCTGCCAGTGCTGCTGCTGCCGGGCGACGTCTACGCCGGCCGTCGGCCCGATCCGGTGCTGCAGCAGGTCGAGGACGTCGCCGACGGCACGGTCAGCGCCAACGACTGTTTCCGCCCAGTCTCCCGCTACTTCGACCGCATCACCCGGCCCGAACAGCTTCTGGGCGCCCTGCCGCGCGCCATGGCCGTCCTCACCGATCCGGCCGACTGCGGCCCGGTGACGCTGGCCTTCTGCCAGGACGTCCAGGCCGAGGCCTTCGATTGGCCGGACGCCTTCTTCAGACGCCGCCTCTGGCCAACTCGTCGCCAGCCCGCCGACCCCCGCGAGATCGAGGCGCTGGCGCAGCGCCTGCGCGCCGCCAAGGCGCCGCTGATCGTCGCCGGAGGCGGGGTGCTCTACGCCCGCGCCGAGGCCGCGCTCGCCGCCTTCGCCGTCCGCACCGGCGTGGCCGTCGCCGAAACCCAGGCCGGTAAGGGCGCGCTCGCCTGGGACCATCCGTCCAACCTGGGCTCGATCGGCGTCACCGGCTCGAGCGCCGCCAACGCCGCCGCAGCCGCCGCCGACCTCGTGATCGGGATCGGCACGCGCCTGCAGGACTTCACCACCGGCTCGCGGGCCCTGTTCGCCAACCCCGACCGCGTGCTCGTGCAGGTCAACGTCGCGGCCTTCGATGCGCACAAACATGGCGCCGAACCCGTGGTCGGCGACGCGGGCGCCGCCCTGGATCAGCTCGTCGCCGCGCTGGGCGACTGGCGCGCGCCCGCCGCCGACGCCACAGCCGAAGTCACCGCCTGGACTGCCGCCGCGGACGCCGCCATGGCGCCCAGCGACGCCGCCCTGCCGTCCGACGCCCAGGTGATCGGCGCGGTCGCCCGCGCGATGGACGAGGACGCCGTGGTGGTCTGCGCCGCCGGCGGCCTGCCGGGCGAGCTGCACAAGCTCTGGCGCACGCGCCGCCCCGGCGGCTACCACGTTGAATACGGCTTCTCCTGCATGGGCTACGAGATCGCCGGCGGCCTGGGCGTGAAGCTGGCCGAGCCGGACCGCGAGGTCGTGGTGATGGTCGGCGACGGCGCCTACCTGATGGCGAACTCCGAGATCGCCACGTCGGTTACCATGGGCGTGAAGCTGATCATCACCGTCCTCGACAACCGCGGCTTCGGCTGCATCAACCGCCTGCAGCAGGAGACTGGCGGCGCTGCGTTCAACAACCGGCTGGCGGACGCCGCGCCCGCCGTCGACTTCGCGGCCCACGCCGCCAGCCTGGGCGCGCGCTCGGAGAAGGTCGCCGGGATCGTCGAACTGGAAGCGGCCCTGGTCCGCGCCAGGGCGTCCGATCGCACCTATGTCGTCGTCATCGACACCGATCCGGCGATCTCCACCGAGGCCGGCGGCGCCTGGTGGGACGTGGCCGTGCCGGAGGTCTCGGAGCGGCCCGAGGTCCGGGCCGCCCGCGCGACCTATGAGGCCGCCCTCAAAGCTCAGCGTTCAGGAGACTAGAGTGTCCATCCGTTTCGGGGTCAGCCCCATCGCCTGGGTCAATGACGACATGCCGGAGCTGGGCGGCGACACCCTGCTCTCGACCATCCTGTCCGACGTCCGCGACATCGGCTTCGCCGGCGTCGAGCTCGGCGGCAAGTTCCCGAAGGACGCCGCGACGCTGAAACCCCTGCTGGACAGCTACGGCCTGGCGCTGGTCGGCGGCTGGTACTCCGGCGAACTGCTGACCCGCGACGTCGACGCCGAGATCGCCGCCGCGCAGGACCACCTGGCGCTGCTCAAGGCCATGGGCTCCACCGTCTTCGTCCACGCCGAGACCTCCAACGCCATCCATGGCCAGCGGGCCACGCCACTCAGCCGCACGCCGCGCCTGGACGCGGCCGGCTGGGCGGTCTTCGGCGCCCGGATGACCGGTTTCGCCGACTACATCGCCGCCCAGGGCCTGAAGTTCGCCTATCACCATCACCTGGGTACGGTGGTCGAGCGCCCCGAGGACCTGGCGGCTTTCATCGCGGCCACCGGCCGGTCGGTCGGCCTGACGCTGGACACCGGCCACGCGTCGCTGGGCGGCATCGATCCGGTGGCGACGATCCGCGCGCATCCCGAGCGCATCGCCCACGTCCACTGCAAGGACGTCCGCGCGGGCGTGTTCGCCAAGGTCCAGGGCTCGGACAAGAGCTTCCTGGAAGGCGTGCTGGCCGGGATGTTCACGGTCCCCGGCGACGGCGGGCTGGACTACGCCGCGGTCATGGGCGCGCTCGCCCAGATCGGCTATTCCGGCTGGATCGTCGTCGAAGCCGAGCAGGATCCGGCGGTCGCCGATCCGCGCCGCTACGGCGAACTCGGCCTGCGCACCCTGGAGCGGGAAGCCGCCGCCGCCGGTTTGAAGAAGGCCGCCTCAAGATGACCGATCTGCTGGTCCGCAAGCATACGCCGGACGCCAAGGGCGTCGTGCTGGAGGTGACGCCCGCCAGCGCCGGCTGGGACCATGTGGGCTTCAAGGTCGTGGAGCTCGCCGCCGGCCAGACCGCCACGGGCGGCGAGGGTGGTCGCGAGGCCTGCCTGGTCGTGCTCTGCGGCACGGCCGACATCACTGTCGGCGGCCAGACCTTCGCCGGCCTCGGCGGTCGCGCCAGCGTGTTCGAGGACCGGGCCCCTGGCGCGGCCTACGCCCCCGGAGGCGCGGCCTGGAGCGTCACCGCCCGAACGCCCATCGAGCTCGCCGTTTGCACGGCGCCGGCGAGTGGGCAGGGCGCCCCTCGCGAGATCGCCGCCTCGGACATGAGCCGCGAGGTCCGCGGCAAGGGGACCAACGTCCGCCACGTGCGCAACATCCTACCGGAGACCGAGGCCGCCGAGAGCCTGCTGGTGGTCGAGGTGATCACCCCGGGCGGCAACTGGTCCAGCTATCCGCCGCACAAGCACGACACCGCCACGGCCGGGGAGGAGACCCAGCTGGAGGAGACCTACTACCACCGCCTGAACCCGCCCCAGGGCTTCGCCTTCCAGCGGGTCTACACCGACGACCGCAGCCTCGATCAGACCATGGCGGTGGAGGACGGCGACGTGGTCATGGTGCCGCGCGGCTACCATCCGGTCGGCGCCCCGCACGGCTACGACCTCTACTACCTCAACGTCATGGCCGGCCCGAAGCGCCAGTGGATATTCCGCAACGACCCGGCCCACGACTGGATCGCGAGGAAAGCCTGACGCGCATGGAGCGAAAACGCCGCGCTTTCAGGTTGCGCGTGCGCCCGGGCGCCGTTCTGGGCTAAGAGACCGCTTCGCCCGGCTCGGCTCGCGCCCCGCCCGACAATCCACGGAGGCCCTCACCATGGCGCGCAAGCCCAACTATCCCTTCGAGCGCATGGAGCGCGAACGTCAGAAGGCCGCCAAGACCGCCGCCAAGGCCGAGGCCAAGCGCGCTGCGCGCGAACAGGCCCGGCTCGACGCCGGTGGCGCACCCGCCCCTGACGACGACAGCACGAACGAAGACTGACCCCTCAAATGACTCAAGACGCGATCTACAACCACGAGACCGTGGCTCTCGACGGCGAGCATTTCTCGTCCTGCGAGTTCCGCGACTGCCGGCTGGTCTATACGGGCGGCGAGCCGCCGGTGTTCGAGAACTGCCGCATCGACGACTGCGAATGGAAGTTCGAGGCCGCCGCCGAGCGCACGCTGGCTTTCCTCAAGGTGGTCTGGCTGGCCGGCGGTAAGGCCCCGGTTCAGGGCGCGATCAAGGAAATCACCGCGGCGAGGTGACCCCGGGCGGCCCGGCGTGCGAGGCCACCATGGCGGCGAACTCCTCGCGGGAATTCACCTTCGGCATCGCCTCGGTCGGCTCCGGCACGCCCAGGAAGCTGCAGAGCGGCCCCCAGCCCTGGCTCACGTGGTAGACGAGCAGCCGCTCGGCCGGGATGACCTCGCGGACCTTGGCGTTATGCGCCTTGAAGACCGAGGTGCAGTGCTCGCGGTCGTGCATGCGGTAGTCGAACAGCTCGCAGATGACCTTGCCCAGCATCCGCGGGAACGGGTCCGTCGCGCCGGGCGCGTCTGGCATCCGCGCGAAGATCGTGGCCTGGGTGGAGTCGAACCACTCGTCCGGATCGCGCTCGGTCAGGATCACCTTGGCGTCGGGATAGGCGTCGGCCAGCTCGCGGTAATAAGTGGCGTTGGGCCAGTCCACCGTGGCGTTGTAGCCCTCGAAGATCCGGCCCCAGTTGGCGTGCGCCGGGTCGTCAGCCGCCGCGCTCCACCAGTCCGGCGCCTGCGGATTCTTGAACACCTCGACCATGTGATAGCAGGGCCCCAGGCCCAGATGCTCCAGCGCATCCTGCAGGGACTTGGTCCCCGTGCGGCCAAATCCGGCCCCGATCACTTTCAACGTCATGTCAGCCCCCCAGCGATGGCGAACCTTCGCCTGCCGGGCGACGCGCCTCAAGTCCTTCTGGCGGCCGGGTCAGGATTCTTGGACCGAAAGACAGCCAAGCGGAATTGACTCACCGCCCCGCCGGTCATTGAGTCCGCCACCTAACAAGGGACGTCACATGGCCAAATTCGACAGCATTCTCGGCACCGTGGGCAACACGCCGTGCGTGCGTATCAACCGCCTCGCGCCCGAAGGCGTGAACCTCTACGTTAAGGTCGAGGCGTTCAACCCGTTGGGCTCGGTCAAGGACCGCCTGGCGCTGGGCGTCATCGAGGCGGCCGAGAAGTCGGGCGAACTGAAGCCCGGCCAGACGATCATCGAGGCCACCAGCGGCAACACCGGCATCGGCCTGGCCATGGTCTGCGCCGCCAAGGGCTATCCGCTGGTGATCACCATGGCCGAGAGCTTCTCGGTGGAGCGCCGCCGGCTGATGCGCTTCCTGGGCGCCAAGGTGGTGCTGACGCCGGCCGCCCACCGCGCCACCGGCATGATCAACAAGACGATCGAGCTGGCCAAGACCCACGGCTGGTTCATGACCCGCCAGTTCGAGAACGAGGCCAACCCCGACTACCACTCCAAGACCACGGCCGAGGAGATCCTGGCCGATTTCCCCGAGGGCCTCGACTACTGGGTCACCGGCTACGGCACCGGCGGCACCCTGAAGGGCGTCGGCCGCGTGCTGCGCGCCAAGAGCCCGAAGACCAAGATCATCGTCTGCGAGCCGGCCGACGCGGCCCTGATCACCAGCGGCGAGCCGCAGGCCCGCAACGCCGACGGCACGCCGGCCGCCGGCCACCCGGCCTGGAAACCGCACCCGATGCAGGGTTGGACGCCGGACTTCATCCCCAAGCTCACGGGCGACGCGGTGGACGCCCACCTCTACGACGAAATCCTGACCATCCCGGGCCCTGACGCCATGGCGATGAGCAAGGCGCTGGCCCAGAAGGAAGGCGTCTTCGTCGGCATCACCTCCGGGGCCACCTTCGCCGGCGCGCTCAAGGCGGCGGCAGCGGCGCCCAAGGGCTCGACGCTCCTGTGCATGCTGCCCGACACCGGCGAGCGCTACCTGTCGACGCCGCTGTTCGCCGACACACCGGCCGAGATGAACGACGAGGAGCGCGAGATCGGCCGCTCCTCGCCCATGTACGCCACCGACTTCGCCCCGCCGCCTCCGGCTCCGGCGACCTAACGAAACACGTAGATCCCGCCGGCCCCGCCGGCGGGCGCTTCGCCCAGGCCGCGGATTTCCAGCCGGGCCCGCCTCGCGCCGCAGACGCAGCGCAGGCGGGTTTCCAGGTGCGCAGTCGCCTGGCGTCCCAGCCCCTGGCCGACCCAGGGCCTGGGGTCGATCACCGCTTCGCGCCCGCACCGGCAGATCGCCCACAGGCTCGATCGCGCCGCCAGCGCCTGGTTCAGCTTCGGCCAGGCCGGCCACGCCGGGGTCATCCGATGGATTGCGCCGTCTGCCATTGCTCGTCTCCGTCCAAAGAACAAAGACAGAACAATCGGAGTCGCGCTACCGCTTAGCGGATGTAGTCCGGCCCCAGCGCAACCGTGGCGGACTCTCGCAGAGAGCGCCCTTCTCCCCTTGCGGGAGAAGGTGGCCTGCGAATGCAGGTCGGATGAGGGGTCTCTCAGACCTCTAAATGTCACCCAGACCTTACGTCGCGCCGGGGAGCGGAGCGCGACCCCTCATCCGTCAGCTTCGCTGACACCTTCTCCCGCAAGGGGAGAAGGGATGAGAGAGCCGAGGGTCTACCGCGCCCGCGCCGCGTGGTCGGCCAGGATGATCGCCGCGGCGGCCGTGACCTTCTGGCCAGTGGGCAGGTCGATGAATTCGTTCGGCCCGTGGGCGTTGGAGTGCGGTCCCAGCACGCCGGTGATCACGAACTGCGCCTGCGGGAAGGTCTCGCCCAGCATGCCGATGAACGGGATTGAGCCGCCTTCGCCCATCAGCGCCGCGTCGCGCCCGAAGGTCGCCTGCGAGGCTTTCTGGATCGCCGCCTCCAGCCAGGGCGCCAGCGGCGGCGCGTTCCAGCCGCTGGACGCGCCGGCGCTCTGGTACGTCACCTTGGCCCCCTGCGGCGGGTCAGACGTAAAGGCCTGCTCGAACGCCTTTTCGGCCGCGGCCGCGTCGGCGGTCGGCGGCAGGCGCAGGCTGATGGCCAGCGTTGTGCCGGGCCGCAGCACATTGCCCGCGTCGCTCGGCTTGGGAAGGCCGTCGGCCCCGATCACGGTGAGCTGCGGCCGCCAGGTCCGGTTCAGCACCAGTTCGGTGATATCCCCGGTGGGCGGGTGCGTGCCGCCGGCGAAGGGGAACTTGCGCCACGCCTCTTCCCCCAGCGCCTGGGCCGCGACCTTGGCCTGGCGCACCCGGTCGGCGGGGATGGCCACCGTGCAGACGCTCGGCAGCACCGCCCCGGTGGCGGCGTCCTCGACCCGGCTCAGCAGGGCGCGGGCGATCCGGAAGCTGTCCGGGACCACGCCCGAGGCGTCGCCCGAATGGACGCCCTCGGTCAGCACCTCGACGGTCAGCCGGCCCCCGGTCATGCCGCGCAGCGAGGTGGTCAGCCACAGCTGGTCGTAGTTGCCGCACCCGCTATCCAGGCAGATCACCAGCGACGGCGCGCCGATCCGGTCCTTCAGGTGCTCCACATAGAACGGCAGGTCGAAGGAGCCGCTCTCCTCGCAGGCCTCGATCAGCACCACGCAACGGGCCCGCTTCACCGCCTGCCTCTGCAGCGCCACCAGCGCGGTCAGCGACGCGTAGATCGCATAGCCGTCGTCGGCGCCGCCGCGCCCGTAGAGCCGATCACCCTTGATCACCGGCTCCCAGGGCCCGAGGCCCTCCGACCAGCCGGTCATCTCCGGCTGCTTGTCCAGGTGGCCGTAGAGCAGGACCGTGTCGTCTTCGATGTCCCCGGGCGCCTCGATGAAGATCACCGGCGTGCGGCCCTCCAGGCGCACCACCTCCAGGGTCGCGCCGGGCAGCTCGGCGACCTTGGTCCTGGCCCAGCCGACCATGTGCTCGACCGCCGCGTCGATGAAGCCGCTCTTGGCCCAGTCCGGATCGAAGGCCGGCGACTTGGCGGGGATGCGGATGTAATCGACCAGGGCCGGGGTGATCTCGTCGCGCCAGACGTCGGCGGTGAAGCTGTTCAGGGCGGCGATGTCCACGGGCGCACTCACAAGAATGGGGATCGGATCTTCCTATATCACCCGGCCTCTGCGCCCCAATGCCGCATCGCGGCGCAAATCAGCGCTCCGGTAATATCCGTCAGGCTTTGATGCGCACGCCGCATTTCGTTCGCCAGCCGGGGGCCCTGCACGTGTTCACCAAGAAAGAGCTCATCGACTGGGCCTCCGCCTCGCTGGTGATCATCTCCGGCGGCCTGGCCGGCCACTACGCCGCCGCCGGCATGACCCCGGTCCAGTGGGCCGGCGCCGCCGCCGCGGTGCTGGGCTCGGTGACCATCGCCGTCGCCGTGCGCGTCTGGCCGATGGGCGAGTCGCAAGTCCGCCAGCGCGACTAGTCCGCCCCCCAATCAGTCGGAAAAGACGTCGAGGCCCATGGCGCTCAGCAGCGCCTGCTGCTGGCCGAACGTGACCTTCATCCCGTCGTAGGTTCCGAGCTCCGCGAGGTTGAGTCCGGACACCTCCGCGCCCCGCAGGTCCGCGCCGCCCAGCTTCGCGCCGAACGTCAGCGCCTGGAAGAGGTCGCAGTGGGTCAGGTCCGCGGCGGTCAGGTCGGCTTCGGTCAGGTCGGCTTCGCGCAGCGACGAACCGGAGAGGTCGCAGGTCCTTAGGTCCGCATCCGACAGGTCGGCGAGCTCCAGGTTGCAGCGTCGGAAGGCCGCCGCCGTGTGCGACGTCTTCGGGCTGAGCACGCGGGTGAAGTCGGTGCGATGGAAGCGGGCGCCGCGCAGGTTGCTCTCCTCGAACGCCACCGACCAGGCGCTGGTGCGAGAGATGTCGGCGAACGACAGGTCGCAGGCCTGGAAGCTCGCCTGATCCATCTGGCTGAAGGCGATCTCCACGCCGGAGTGGCTGTCCGGGTCGGCGAAGTTGCAGCGCACGAACCGCGCCTCGCGCAGGTCGGCGTGGGCCAGCCGGCATCGCGTGAACCGGCAGCCAGTGAACGTCGCGCCCTGGAACATCACCGCGCTCAGCTGGGCGTCGACGATGGTGCAGTCCACGAACTTCGCGTCCGACAGGTCGGCCTCGGCGAAATCATAGCCAGAAAGCTCGAGGTCCGCGTAGACGCCGCCGGGCTTGAGGTCGGGGAGATCGGTCATCCCCAAGGCCTACGCTGCGGGAGGATCAGGCTTGTCGATAAAGTCGGCCGCGGTGACGTTCTTCGCCAGTGGAAGGCCAAGATCCCCCATGCCGAGCCAGCGCAGTTCGCCGCGACGCCCTTCCGGGGAGGCCAGCAGGTCGACGTGCGCGTTCGCCAGGCCGAGCATCAACGCCTGAAGGGAATCGACGCCCATCCCGTAAAAGTCGCGAGTCTCGTCAGGCCACGCGATCCGGTAGCTGCAACGGAAGTCCTGCCCATCCGGCCGAGGCGCCTCAACCGTCAGCACAACCTCGCCGCCGCCTTCAAGCTCGAAACGGCGCTCCAGCACAGCCGTTACTCCGCGGGTTGGACGGGCACCAGGATCTCCCCGCCACTCTCGCGGAACTTCTCGGCCATCTCCGCCATGCCGGCGGTCGCCACGTCGTTCTGCCGCGCGGCGTCGGCGCGGATGTCCTGGCTGATCTTCATCGAGCAGAACTTCGGCCCGCACATGGAGCAGAAGTGGGCGGTCTTGAACGCCTCCTTGGGCAGGCTCTCGTCGTGGTATTCGCGCGCCGTCTCGGGATCGATGCCCAGGTTGAACTGGTCCTCCCAGCGGAACTCGAACCGGGCGCGGCTGATGGCGTCGTCCCAGGCCCGCGCGGTGGGGTGCCCCTTGGCCAGGTCCGCGGCGTGGGCGGCCAGCTTGTAGGTCATCACGCCCACCTTCACGTCCTCGCGGTTGGGCAGGCCCAGGTGCTCCTTGGGCGTCACGTAGCAAAGCATGGCGGTGCCGAACCAGCCGATCATCGCCGCCCCGATCGCCGAGGTGATGTGGTCGTAGCCCGGCGCCACGTCGGTGGTGAGCGGACCCAAGGTATAGAACGGCGCCTCGCCGCAGACCTTCAGCTGCTTCTCCATATTGGCCTTGATCTTGTGCATCGGCACGTGGCCGGGGCCCTCGATCATCACCTGCACATTGTGCTTCCAGGCGATCTGGGTGAGCTCGCCCAGCGTCTCCAGCTCGCCGAACTGCGCGGCGTCA
>Ga0105248_10001038_pt1 | contig 30732 bp, 34 predicted proteins | sample KBSS34metaG_FD_81524 | JGI IMG/M metagenome (GOLD analysis project Ga0105248, IMG submission 81524) | Switchgrass rhizosphere microbial communities from Kellogg Biological Station, Michigan, USA - KBS S3-4 metaG | ecosystem: Host-associated > Plants > Roots > Rhizosphere > Soil | place...
CGCGGACATTGGCAAAACGCCTGCCCCCGATTTCGACCGGCTGATAAGGCCTGCCGCCCGCCTTAGCTGCGTTCCACGTGGCCAAGGCGGGCGGCAGGCCTTATCAGCCGGTCGAAATCGGGGGCAGGCGTTTTGCCAATGTCCGCGACACTGACGAGCGATGGCACGCGGTCGCCAAGGTGCTGCGCGACTACGGCGTGAAAAACCTGCTCGATATCGGTTGTGCGGAGGGCTGGTTCGTCCGCCGTGCCGCAGCCGATCTCAACCTGTTCGCCATCGGCATCGAGGCGACCGACGTCGGCATTGTCGGCGAGCTTGCGCGACTCCACGACCGCGTGCCGCGCGCAGCGGTAGCCAGGGCCTTCGTGACGCCGGAGGCGATCCGCGGCCTGCCGCAGTTCGACGCTGTGCTCTGCCTGTCGGTGCTGCATCACATGATCCGCAGCTTTGGACTTGGCGTCGCGGAGCGCTTTCTTCAGGTGCTCGCCACACGCGTGAGCAAGATCCTCGTGTTCGAGATCGGGACAGCCAGCGAGAGCTCGTGGACGGAGTTCCTGCCGGAGCAAAGCCAAGGGCAAGAGGACTTTGTGCGTGAGCTGCTCGAGCGCGCAGGCTTCTGCAATGTACGCGTGATCACCGAAAGCGCAGCCTATCACCGCGAGGTGCAACGCCTGTTGTTCACCGCGGAGCCTGCCAAGGCGGCAAATCAAGAGACGCTGAAACAGCTCGAGGTCGCCTAGGCTAGCTCTTCTGCTGCTCGAGCGAGATGGCTAGGTCCTCGAGAATCGCGCCGAAATGAATCTCCGGTACTTGCAGTGCGATGGCGATGTCTTTCAGCTTCTTGCGCTCCTCCCCGGCAATCCGGCCATCGGCAAGGAGCACGAGGTACGCCGAACGGATGATCTCCTCCTTGGTCTGCCGACTCATGCTGCCTGAGATGGCGGCGAGCTCGGCGAGAATGTCTCGTTTGGTGGCGTAAACCTCGGCGGCGCTCGCCACACCGCTCACATCCACCGGACGGCCGGTCCGCTCCTCGTAGACCTGCTGGATCAGCCCGACTTCGCGTGCGTCGAGCCTGCCGTCGGCCGCCGCGACCGCGACCATCGCCCTGAGGATCCAATCCGCCTCGGTGGGTTTCTCTACCACGGGACTGCTCCTCACTGCTTTCTGCTGCCGATCGTGCGGACACGAGGCCGATTTGCCAAGCCGCCTAAAAAACGAATCTTTGAAGCGGCCCGCAAGTGTGCGCTATGACGCGGGGCTTCGCTCTTGCTCTCGCACAACAGCATGCCACTAACCTCGTGACGCCGCTTAGAATCATTTTCCTCGCCGATACGCGCCCTGGGCACTATCACCTCGCGCAGGGGGTGATTGCGGCAATTGCCCGGCTCCGCCCCGTCGAGGTCACCCGCATCGAGGTCAACCGCAAATGGATCGTGCCGACGCGCTGGCTGCGGGCGCGCATCAATGCCAAGACCTTCTTTCCTCCGCGCATGCTGCGCATGTCCTATCGCATCGATGCCTACGCGCTGCCCAAGGCGGACCTCGTGGTCTCGGCGGGAGGCGAGACATTGATGCCCAATATCTGCGTCAACCGGTTCCTCGGCATCCCGAGCATCTTTTGCGGCTCGCTGCTGCGCGGTCTCGGCCCCGAACATTTCAGCCTGATCATCTCCTCTTATGAGCGCGACGCGACCAGCCCGCAGCACATGGTGGCGCTCAAACCCTCTTCGATCGATCCCGACGCGCTCGGCCGCCCTGCCATGATTCCCCGCTATGGACCCGATCTCTATCCCCGCGTTGCGGGGCTGCTCATTGGCGGCAATGCGGGACCATTCCGTTACCAAAGTGAGGAATGGGACCGGCTTCTCGACTTCGCCGCGGAAATCTCACGCGCCTGGGGAACAAAGTGGCTCGCGTCCACCTCGCGGCGAACGCCCGCTTCGGTGGCCGACAAGATCGCCGCGCTCGCTGAGGACGACACCGTGGTCACCCGCTTCATCGATTACCGCACCGCGTGCCCTGGCACCCTTCCTGAAATCTTTGGCAAGGCCGATGTGATCGTTTGCACAGAGGACTCGAGCACGATGATCTCGGAAGCGGTCTCCGCGCGGCTGCCTGTGGTCGGGGCGGCGCCGGCAGCTCACCGTTTTACTGATGAGGAGCAGGACTATCGTAATTTCATGGTCGCCAACGGATGGTGCCGAGTCTTGCCGATCGCCGAACTCACGCCCCCGTCCTTCGCAAAGGCGCTGTCGGAAATCGAACCGCCGCGCGACAACCCGCTCGACGTGCTTGCCGCAAAATTGAAAGCACGCCTGCCGCAGCTTTTCTCTGAAACTAGCTAGCCAGCGACTATTTCTGAGCCGATTTGCCGCTCTCCAAGGACTGCGCCGTTTGCAGGTGCTTCTTAAGCGTCGGCAACGTGTCCTTGGCGAAGCTCGCCACATCGTCGCTGCCCTTGGCCTGCTTCTCGAACTCTTTGATGTCCTTCTTGTGGTCGGCCACCATGTGCTTGGCGAATTTCTCGTCAAAGGCCTGCCCGTTAAGCTTCGACAGCCGATCGTACTCCTGTTTCGCCTCCGGCTTCGGTTCCGTCGGCGGAGTCACGTCTTGCGTCTGGGCGAGTGATGTCGCCTTCTCGTTGGCGACCGAGTGATCCTGGACGAGCATCTGACCGAACGAGCGCACGCCGTCGCTGCCGCCGTTCTTCTGGGCGAGCTGGCCCATGGAAATCTCCACGAGATTTCCCTGAATGGCGTCGGTGAGGAATTCCTGGTTTGACTTCGCGGAGGCAGCGGCGACCGATCCCAGCAGGATCAGCCCGGCTCCGACGGCGACAAGTGACTTACTATTCATTGCAAAACTCTATCTTGAGGTTGGGACCGCTTCCTTGCGTCTCGTGCGACAAACTCTGGTCGCGACAGTGCGTTCCGATTTGGCGATTCGACGCTGGATTATGTCGCATAAGGCCATTAGACAGGGCGCCTTCCAGCCAATTCGCGAACACCGAGTGCCATGGCCACCCCTCAATACGTCTATGTGATGAACAAGCTGTCCAAGACCTATCCTGGCGGGAAGCAGGTCTTGAAGGACGTCACGCTAGCCTTCTTGCCTGGCGCCAAGATCGGCGTGGTGGGCGTGAACGGCGCGGGCAAATCGACGCTACTTCGAATCATGGCAGCAGAAGAGAGGGAGTTTCTCGGCGAGGCCTGGGCTGCCGGCGGCGTCTCGGTGGGCTATTTGCCGCAAGAGCCGCAACTCGACGAGTCGAAGGACGTGACCGGCAACGTCATGGAAGGCGTGGCCGAGAAGAAGACCAAGCTCGATCGTTACAATGAGCTCGCGATGAACTATTCCGACGAGACCGCCGACGAGATGGCGAAACTCCAGGACGAAATCGACGCCCAAGGCTTGTGGGACCTCGATGCGCAGGTCGAGCAGGCGATGGATGCTCTCCGTTGCCCGCCGGGCGAGGCGGATGTGAAGACGCTGTCCGGTGGCGAGCGGCGGCGCGTAGCGCTCTGCCGGCTGTTGTTGTCAAAGCCCGACATCTTGCTGCTCGACGAGCCGACCAACCATCTCGACGCCGAAAGCGTCGCCTGGCTCGAGCATCATTTGCGCGATTACCCCGGCACCGTGATCATGGTGACGCACGACCGCTACTTTCTCGACAACATCACCGAATGGACCCTCGAGCTCGATCGTGGGGCGGGCATCCCCTACAAAGGGAGCTACTCGTCATGGCTGGAGCAAAAGGCGAAGCGGCTCGAGGTTGAGGGCAAGCAGGACGAGGCCCGTGAGCGGACGCTCGCGCGCGAGCTCGACTGGATCAGAGCAAGCCCCAAAGCGCGCCAGGCGAAGTCGAAGGCCCGGATCCGCGCCTATGAAGAGCTTCTGGCGGAGGCCGGCAAGGACCGGACGGGAAGGCCACAGATCACCATCCCGCCCGGGCCCCGCCTCGGCGACGTTGTGATCGATGCTGAGCATTTGGAGAAAGGTTTTGGCGAGATACTCCTGATCGACGATCTCTCCTTCAAGCTGCCGCCCGGTGGAATTGTCGGCGTGATCGGGCCTAACGGTGCCGGAAAGACCACGCTGTTCCGCATGATCGTCGGTCAAGACAAGCCCGACGATGGATCGATCCGCGTCGGCGACACGGTGAAACTCGGCTATGTCGACCAGTCGCGCGACGCGCTCGACGGCAAGAAAACCGTATTCGAGGAGATCTCTGGCGGCAAAGACGTGATCAAACTCGGCAACCGCGAGGTTCCGTCACGCGCCTATGTCGGCTGGTTCAATTTCAAGGGGCCCGACCAACAGAAGAAGGTCGGTCAGCTTTCGGGCGGCGAGCGCAACCGCGTGCATCTCGCCAAGATGCTGAAATCGGGCGCCAACCTAATCCTGCTCGACGAGCCGACCAACGATCTCGACGTGGAGACACTGTCGTCGCTCGAGGCAGCGCTCGAGGATTTCCCCGGCTGCGCGGTCATCATCAGCCACGACCGCTTCTTCTTGGATCGCATCGCGACGCACATCCTGTCCTTCGAGGGCGACAGCCATGTCGAATGGTTCGAGGGCAATTTTGCCGATTACGAGGAGGACAAGAAGCGCCGGCTCGGCGAGGACGCCGTGCTGCCCAAGCGCATCAAATACAAAAAATTCGCGCGGGCTTGACCGGAAAGGGCGCTCCCACGGGCCTTGAATTCCTCGGCGAGAAGATATAAACATATCTTTATGTCAGAGGGCCAAGACGCTCGTTTTGCATCGCCGGGCCTCTCTCGGGCCCAAAGCCTTGGGGTACTCCGCGCTGCGGGGGAGGCCACGCGGCTCCGTATCCTCGCACTGCTTGCCGGCGGCGAGCTAAACGTGAAGGACCTGACCCAGATTCTCGGACAGAGCCAGCCACGCATCAGTCGGCATTTGAAGCTGATGGCCGAGGCCGGGCTCATCAGGCGCTTCCGCGAAGGCTCTTGGGTGTTCTTCCGCCTTGCCGACAGCGGTGCCGAAGCCGCACTTGCGACCGCTATCGTGGCGAGCCTCGATCAAAGTGACCTCACCCTTGCCCGCGACCACGCGCGTGCGGCAGCCGTGCAGAAGGCGCGTGCCGAAGCAGCACAGGCATATTTCAAGGCGCATGCAAGCGAATGGGACAACATTCGCGCGCTCCACGTCGCCGAAAGCCAAGTCGAAGCGGCCATGGACGCAGCGCTCGGGCAGGGGCCGTTCGGTCTTCTCGTCGATCTCGGCACGGGGACCGGCCGCATTCTCGAGCTGTTCGGCGCCCGCGCCTTACGCGCACTCGGCTTCGACCTCAATCACGCCATGCTTGCTTACGCGCGCATGAAGCTCGAGCGGGCAGGCCTATCCCACGCGCAAGTCCGCCACGGCGATCTTTATAATGTCCCTCTGCCTGATGGCGCCGCCGATGCCGTGGTGCTGCATCAGGTCTTGCATTTCCTCGACGATCCCTCGGCCGCGATCGCCGAGGCCGCGCGGGTGCTTAGGCCTGGCGGCAAATTGCTCGTGGTCGATTTTGCGCCGCATGAGCTCGAGTTCCTGCGCGAGCAATCAGCCCACAGGCGGCTAGGCTTTGCCCGCGATCAGCTCGGCCGCCTATTCGAAAACGCAGGTCTGAAACTTGAACGCTTCGCCGAGCTAAGTCCTGAGCCTTCACAAGGCAAACTTACCGTATCGCTCTGGCTTGGATTGAAAGCGGCCGACTCAAACAAGAAAAGACTGGGCAGTAAAGTAGAGGTCGCCGCGTAATGCTCGCATCCACCGGACATAAGAGCCGGTTTCTCGGCCGAGGAGCGACCGATGTGTCGTTCGAGTTCTTCCCGCCCAAGACCGCGGCGATGGAGGAGACTCTCTGGCGCTCGATCCGCAGGCTGGAGCCCTTAAGGCCAAACTATGTGTCCGTCACCTATGGCGCTGGCGGCTCGACGCGCGAGCGCACGCACGCGACGCTTGCTCGCATTCTGCGCGAGACCACGCTTAAACCGGCCGCTCATCTCACCTGCGTGGCGGCGACGAAGCCCGAGCTCGACGAGGTCATCCGCGACTATTGGGATCTTGGCGTGCGCCATATCGTGTCGCTGCGCGGCGATCCTCCAGGCGGCGTGGGCGATTGCTACAAGCCGACGCCAGGCGGTTACGTCAATGCCGCCGACCTCACCGCCGGCATCAAGAAGATTGCGCCCTTCGAGATCTCGGTCGCCTGCTATCCGGAGAAGCATCCGGAATCGCCGAGCATCGAGGCGGACATCGATATGCTGAAGGCCAAGATCGATGCCGGCGCCACCACCGCCATCACCCAGTTCTTCTTCGACAACGAAGTCTATTTCCGCTTTCTCGACCGGGTGCAGTCGCGCGGCATCACCGTGCCGATCGTGCCCGGTCTCATTCCAATCCATAATTTCAAGCAGGTAGCCGGGTTCGCCGCGAAATCGGGTGCGAGTGTCCCGGACTGGATTGGGCGCCGCTTCGAAGGTCTCGACGAAGATCAGGAGACACGCCATTTGGTCGCTGCCGCTGTGGCCGCGGAGCAAGTTCTTGGCCTGGTCGATCAGGGCGTCACCGAGTTCCACTTCTACACGCTGAACCGTGCCGACCTCGTTTTTGCCATCTGCCATCTCTTGGGCCTGCGCCCGGCAAAGGCATTCACCGAAGCAAAGGTTGCATCATGACCAGAGACGAGCGTACCGCGGCGCTGAAGCGCGAGGCAAAGGAGCGCATCCTCATCCTCGACGGCGCGATGGGTACCATGATCCAGCGCTACAAGCTGGACGAGGCTGGCTACAGGGGCGAGCGCTTCAAAGATTTCGCGCGCGACCTCAAGGGCAACAACGATCTCCTCGTGTTGACCCAGCCCCAAATCATCAGTGAGATCCATAATGCCTATCTCGAAGCGGGCGCAGACATCGTCGAAACCAATACCTTCAACGCGCAAGCCATCTCGCAATCGGACTATGGTCTCGGCGAGATCGCTTACGAAATGAATGTCGCTGCTGCGAGGCTCGCCCGCGAGGCGGCCGACGCCTGGACCAGGAAGACGCCAGACAAGCCGAGATTCGTTGCCGGCGCCATGGGCCCGACCAACCGCACCGCTTCGATCTCGCCTGACGTGAACAATCCGGGTTTCCGCAATGTGAGTTACGACGCTCTGGTCGAGGCTTATGCCACGCAGGCGCGCGGGCTGATCGACGGCGGTGTCGATATCATCCTAATCGAGACCGTCTTCGACACGCTGAATGCCAAGGCGGCGGGCTTTGCCGTCGAGCAGGTGTTCGACGAGCTCGGCGTCGAATTGCCAATCATGGTGTCCGGCACGATCACCGATCTTTCTGGACGCAACCTCTCCGGCCAGACGCCCGAGGCCTTCTGGTACTCGATGCAGCACCTGAAGCCGTTTTCCTTCGGGCTCAACTGCGCCTTTGGCGCGGAACAGCTTAGGCCTTCGGTCGATGAGATCGCGCACGTCGCCGATACGCTGGTCAGCGTCTATCCCAATGCCGGCCTTCCCAACGAAATGGGCGCCTATGACGAGAGCCCTGAACATATGTCCGGGCTATTGGAGGAGTGGGCCAAGGACGGGCTCATTAATATCGTCGGTGGCTGCTGCGGCACGACGCCTGACCACATCCGCGCGATCGCCGGTGCCGTCTGCAAGTATAAGCCGCGCCAAGTCCCGCAACTTGCGCACAAGATGCGCCTCTCGGGCCTTGAGCCCTTCGTGCATGGTTAGGTCCGAGTTAGCATGACAAACGGTGCGCAGAATTTCGTCATGGTTGGCGAGCGGACCAACGTCACCGGCTCCGCGCGCTTCCGCAAGCTGATCGAGGCGAACGACTACGCCGCGGCGCTCGAAGTCGCACGCCAGCAGGTCGAGAACGGCGCCAACATGCTCGACGTCAATATGGACGAGGGCATGCTCGACTCAGAGAAGGCCATGGTCACCTTACTCAACCTGCTCGCCGCCGAGCCCGATATCTCGCGCGTGCCGATCATGATCGACTCGTCGAAATGGTCGGTGATCGAGGCCGGGCTCAAATGCGTGCAAGGCAAGTCGGTCGTGAACTCGATCAGCCTCAAGGAAGGCGAGGGGCCGTTTCTCGATCATGCGCGCAAAGTGCGCCGCTACGGCGCCGCGGTCGTAGTGATGGCCTTCGACGAGCAGGGCCAGGCCGAGACCGCTGAGCGCAAGTTCGCCATCTGCCAGCGTGCCTACAAGCTGCTGACCGAGAAGGTCGGCTTCCCGCCAGAGGACATCATCTTCGATCCCAACATCTTCGCCGTGGCGACGGGTATCGAGGAGCACAATGATTACGCCCACGCCTATATCGAGGCGACGCGTCGCATTAAGACCGAGCTTCCCTACGTGCACGTCTCTGGCGGCGTGTCGAACCTCTCGTTCGCCTTCCGCGGCAATGAGCGGGTACGTGAAGCGATGCATTCGGTGTTCCTCTATCACGCGATCCAAGCCGGCATGGACATGGGCATCGTCAATGCCGGCCAACTCGCGCTTTACGATGACATCGACCCAGAGCTCCGCGAGCTGGTCGAAGACGTAATCCTGAATCGCAGGTCGGACGCCACTGATCGCCTGCTCGAAGCTGCCGAGCGCTTCAAGGGCGAGGGGGCGCAAAAGAAAGAGGTCGATCTCTCCTGGCGCGAGAAGCCCGTAGAGGAGCGGCTGGTCCAAGCGCTGGTGCACGGCATCGGCACCTATATCGAGCAGGACACTGAAGAAGCGCGGCAAAAGGTCGAGCGCCCACTGCACGTCATCGAAGGTCCTCTGATGGCCGGCATGAACGTGGTCGGCGACCTGTTCGGCTCCGGCAAGATGTTCCTGCCGCAAGTGGTGAAGTCGGCCCGCGTGATGAAGCAGGCGGTCGCCTACCTCATGCCCTTCATGGAGCAGGAGAAGCGCGATCTCGGCCTCGCCGATCAGCCGTCGGCCGGCAAGATCCTGCTCGCCACAGTGAAGGGCGACGTGCACGACATCGGCAAGAACATCGTCGGCGTCGTGCTTCAGTGTAACAATTATGACGTCATCGACCTCGGCGTCATGGTGCCGGTGCAGAAGATCCTCGACACGGCGCGCGAGCGAAAAGTCGACATCATCGGACTGTCAGGCCTGATCACGCCGTCGCTCGACGAGATGTGCCACGTCGCGGCCGAGATGGAGCGCGAAGGCTTCGACCTGCCGCTCCTGATTGGCGGCGCCACCACGAGCCGGGTGCACACAGCGGTCAAGATCAGCCCGAACTATCATAAGAGCCAGGCGATCTATGTCACCGACGCCTCCCGCGCGGTCGGCGTGGTATCGAGCCTGATGTCGCCCGAAGGGCGGCCGAAAGCGATCGCGAAAGTGCGCGAGGAATATGCGCGCATGGCCGACTCATATGCGCGTGGGCAGGCCGAGAAAGCTCGCACCTCGATTGCCGATGCTCGCGCCAACCGGCTCAAGCTCGACTGGGCAGTCTATACGCCGCCCAAGCCGACGTTTCTCGCCACGCGCGCGTTCAAGGCTTACGATCTTGCCGAGCTGGCGCGCTACATTGACTGGACGCCGTTCTTCCATGCCTGGGAGCTTAAGGGAACGTTTCCGCGCATCCTCGATGACGACAAATACGGCGAGGCTGCGCGCAATCTCTATGACGATGCGCGAGCCATGCTGAAGCAGCTCATCGACGAGAAGTGGCTGACAGCAAATGGCGCCGTTGGCTTCTGGCCAGCGAACAGCCTGGGTGACGATATCGAGCTTTATGCAGACGATAGGCGCACCAAGCGTATTGCCGTGCTGCACACGCTGCGCCAGCAGATGGCGCGCGACGGCTCGCGTGCCAATCTGGCGCTTGCCGATTTCGTGGCGCCGAAGGAGACAGGCTTCGCCGACTATGTCGGATCTTTTGCCGTGACTGCCGGCATTGGCGAGGAAGAGGTGGCCCGCCGGTTCGAGCGCGCCAATGACGATTATTCCAAGATCATGATCAAGGCGCTTGCCGACCGTCTTGCCGAGGCCTTTGCCGAGGCTTTGCACGAGAAGGTGCGCCGAGAGCTTTGGGCTTATGCGCCTGGCGAGAAGCTTTCGAATGAGCAACTCATTGCCGAAGACTATGCGGCATCAGGCCAGCGCCAGGCTATCCCGCCCAGCCCGACCACACCGAGAAGGGTACCTTGTTCGCGTTGCTCGACGCTGAGAAAGCGGCGGGGATAAAGCTGACCGAGAGCTATGCAATGTGGCCAGCGGCCGCCGTCTCGGGCCTTTATTTCTCCCATCCCGAGAGCCGTTATTTCGGCGTGGGAAAGATCGGGCGCGATCAAGTCGCCGACTACGCGGGGCGTAAGGGCTGGAGCATCGAGGAAACCGAACGCTGGCTCGGTACCATCCTCAATTACGATCCCAAGTTATTGGCCGACGCAGCAGAGTAGGGCCAGCAAAATGCGCGGGAGGCGTCCCACAGCTTGCGTGGAAGACGCACGATCGCTCAAATGCTCGGAAAACCGCTGAGGCTTTAAATCATTCCAAGGAGAATGGCGGCGAGAAAGCCGAAGGAAACTATTGCCATGACGGCGGTCACAGAGGCCGTGAATTCCATCGGAAGCTCCTTCCGGACCGGAGGGCGTTCCATACCGTCGGCACGGCCCCTCCTTGAAAGACGTTTCCCCTTTTGCACTGCACAACCTCTCTTCGGTGCGGTGCGAGCCAAATAACGCCGCCAACGAGTTCCGGTTCGCCGCTCCGAGCACGATTTCTTTTTCGGGGTCGCGAAACAATTTCAAACGGTCGAGGTGGAGATGGCAAAAAGGCGGAATTGCAGGGTCTCGACTGCACAGTTTGGCCGCTGCAGAAACACAATCCAGGCGCTGTTATGGGCTAGGCGTGGCGCCGAAGCATGAGGCACGGGCGGGGCCCGCTAAAAAGGTTCGCCGTTTTCTGGAGGGAACGAAAGGATGAGGATCGTCAGTATTTTAAGCCTTGGCGCATTCGCAGCACTGTTGGCTCTTCCGGCGGAGGCGCTCACCATCTCGAATATGGACGGCGACTCCCACACCATCACCGTGACCGTCAACGGCAACAACAAGGAGCTTACCGTCGAGCCGCAAGCCGAGGTTGATGCCCCATGCGACAAGGGCTGCACCATAGGACTCGATAGCGGCGAGCAATACGAGATGAAAGGCGATGAGTCGGCTTCGATCGAAGACGGCACACTCTTCGTCGATTCAGCGCCAAGCGACCAAGGCGACGACAACGCCGACGCAGGTGCCGGCGACAAATCTGAAGCGCCCGCAGACAAGGCTTCCAGCGGGGCAGGCTCTCAAGCGCAATAGCTGGCAGGCATACGCCCGGTCATCGACTGCCGCCAAGCGGGAACTTGCGCAGCAGTATCTCCTCATAGCCGTCCGCGACTAGCCCGGGCAAAGCTGCGGCATGCTCGAAACCGTGTCGCTCGTAGAAGCGCAGGGCGTGCATATTGAATGACGAGGCGCACACCCAGAGATTACGCGAGCCGTGCTCGATCGCTTCTTGCTCGAACCAAGTGAGAATGGCTGAGCCGATGCCTTGACCTTGCGCTACCGGCAACAACGCGAGCAGCTCCAGATAAGGCCCCTTGAGCCAAGGTGAGCGCACCGAGACAGCTCCCAAATGTTCGCCTCCGATCTCGACCGCGTAACGTGAAACACAACCGTCAGCCGTTGAGAGAAACCGGGCCATGAGGTCGGCGGAATAATTCATTACGGACCATGGCGGCATGTCCACGATTGCGGCCGCGAGCCCGTAAACGCCGCGAGGGTCAAGCGCCACGAGCCGTGCTCGGCCGAGCTCAATAGGGGTGATCGAAAATTGAGAGGGCATTCGGGGCGCCGTCGCGTTTGGCAGCGTGAGCGACGCGCGTATTGTCGCCTGGCTTGTTCAAGTAGCAGCTCGCGGTTATCACAGGCTTTCCTGCCTTGAGCAGCTCGCTCACCGTCACAAAGCTATAGCCTTCTTCCTTGAGCTTGGGGATGGCAAGCGCGAGGGCGTCAGCGGTATGCCAGCCGCGCCCGTTGGCGTGAGCAACTATGATCGCTCCAGGATGGACTTTGGTCAGGATCGTGTCGGCAATGGCCCTTGCAGAGCGGTGCGGGTCGGGATCGCCGGTGATGAGGTCACACTGGATCGCGAGCAGTCCAGCATCCGCCACCGCGGCGAGCGACTTCGCGTTGCACCGACCGTAGGGGAACCGCATCACGCTCATCTGCTCTGGTATGGGACTCTGCGGCTGCGCGGTTGCCGCGCATTGCTTTGTGAGCAGGCCCCTCCGTGTCTCTGTATAGGCTGTCTCGGTCAAGCGGATCTCGTCCTGTAGGGTTTGGTCGCTCACATGCGACAGGTCGAGATGGCGCAATCCGTGGCCGCCGATCTCGAAGTTGGGATCGGCGATGAGTTGCTCGGCGCGTTCGCGGTGGGTCTCCATCCATTTGCCGCCGGCGAAGAACGTGGCCTTCACATCTTGAGCGCGAAGAAGATCGACGATGCGGCCGTCATAGCCCGCGATGTCGCTGCTGGTTTCGCAAAGATCGAACGTCAGCGCGATGAGCTTGACGCCGGGAGGAAGCTCGACGGCCCTGATCGAGCCACGCAGCTCTTGCGGCACGGGTGTCACTGGGAGAGGAGGCACCTGTTTGAGCGCCGGAAAATCAAGATGGAATGGAGTCCGGCTCGATTTCAATTCCTGGTTAGTGCCCGCCAAAACCTGCGGCGTCCAGCACTGCTTGAGCAGGCTTTGATCCTCGGCGGAAGCTCCCTTGAGCGAGCATGCAGCAATCGCAACGACCGCAATAGTGATTGCGCGACGCATGATGTTAACCGCTCCCTCCTAAACTCGCCGCATAGAGCGCGCTGATACCCTTGCCCGTCAACCGCTCAAAAGTCGCGGCTGAAAGTTATGAGCATTTCCGGGCCCGAGGCAAAAATTTCTGGTTCGCAACGGATTCCAAACCGATCCGTTGCACGTTTGAGATGCGACCCTCTCGGTCAAACCCGGAAGGAGGAAGCCATGCACAAAATCTCTTTCGCAGTAGCAATAGTTGCGACAGCGGCCGCTTGCCCCGCCTATGCCGCGGACCTCTGCACCGACGCCCATATGAAGCAGATGGATAAATTGATCGCCGAGATGACCGATCCAACCAAGCAGAAGGAGGCAACGGCGGCTCTCGATCAATCAAAGGCAGCCATGGAGAAGGGCGATAAAGCGGGCTGCATGCAGCACATGACCGAAGCGCACAAAGCCATGGGCCTGTGAGGCGCCAGCTTACTTTGTGAGCGAGGTGGGCGCGGCCTGCGAGATCATTGGGCAATCGAGCGTCTTCTCGAGCGCTTCCACGAGCTCTTCCTCGCTATTCGTCTTGATGTAGAGGCCGTGGTTCTCGTTGGCGAGACACATCAGGTCCATCACGCTGCTCTCGCCGGTCCATGAGAAGCTCTCATAGCGGAAGCCGATGACGTGAACAGTGAGCTGCTGAGCGGTCATCTGAAGCTGCTTGGCAAGCGCGCAAGGCGATCGGCCACAAGTCTCCTCGCCGTCAGTCACGACCACGACTACGCCAGGTTTCTTTTTGAAGTCGAGCACCTGGGCGGCCTGCTCTACGGCCGAGGTGAGCGGTGTCTTGCCCGCCGGCACTAAGGCGTTGACCGTGCTCATGATGGCTTGGGCAGCGTCCGGCGTTGGTGGGAACTCGACCTTGACGTTGCACTGGTTGTACGGCCCTGGCCCGTAGGTGACGAGACCGACTCGCCGGAACTTGGTGACGCTCGGCAAGACCTGAGCCAAGGCCGCGCGGACCTCATCAATGCGCGCTTGCGAATTAGGAATCCCGAGAGTCTGGTTGCCTGACATTGAGCCGGAGGCATCGAACACGATCATGGCGTCTTCAGTGCAGGGCGACGGCTTCTTCTCCTCGCTTTTGCTAGAGCCGCTACCAACCGTGATCGTGAGTAACGCCATGATCGAGAAAGAGAAAATCCAATAAATGGCATTACTACTGCAGGCACGCTTGAGGGCCATTTGCGTAAATCTCCCCGTTGGACGTGCCGGAATTTACCGCAGGAACATGCCCGGCGGTTAGCTTTCCTGTCGCAGCGGGCGAGCTATGGGGCGAAACCGGAGTTAGCCTTTGCCCTTGGTTCGAGTGTTATTCGGGGCTGCGTGGCGCTCGAGGAACTCGATGATCGGGGTTGCCACGTCGATGCCGGTCGCCTTCTCCAGCCCCTCAATGCCGGGTGATGAGTTGACCTCGAGCACAAGCGGGCCGTTTTTCGATCGCAGCATGTCGACGCCGCAGACATTGAGACCGAGCGTGCGCGCTGCCCGGACCGCCGCGCTTCGCTCTTGCGGGGTGATGCGCACCTTTTCGCCCGAGCCGCCGCGATGCAGGTTCGAGCGAAACTCGCCCGGCGGCCCCTGCCGCTTCATCGAGGCCACCACGCGATCGCCAATCACGAGCGCGCGGATATCGGTCGAGTCGGCCTCCGCGATGAACTGCTGCACCAAGATGTTGACGTTCACGCCCTGAAACGCCTCGATCACCGACTTTGCTGATTTCACGGTCTCCCCGAGCACAACGCCGATGCCTTGCGTTCCTTCGAGCAGCTTGATGACGACCGGCGGCCCGCCGACGAGGTCGATGATGTCCTCGGCTTGGCTTGGATCGTGGGTGAAGGCTGTAACTGGAAGTCCGATGCCACGCCGCGCGAGGAGCTGAAGGCAGCGCAGCTTGTCCCGCGAGCGTCCGATGGCAACCGACTCGTTCAAGGGATAAACGCCCATTACCTCGAACTGCCGAAGCACGGCAAGACCGTAGAACGTCACCGAGGCGCCGATACGCGGAATTACCGCGTCGAAGTTGTCCAGCGCCCGCTTGCGGTAATAAAGAGCAGGCTTGCGCGAGGTGATGTTGATCGAGACGCGGATCGTATTGATGATCTCGATGTCGTGCCCGCGGGCGCGCGCCGCCTCGACGATACGGCGGTGGCTATAGAGATGGGGATTGCGCGCGAGCAACGCGATCTTCATTGGGATTCTCTTGGCCGAGCTCGATTGTCAACGCAGTAATTTGCTCGGCCTTAAAGGAGACGCGCGCCGCCGCCGCCTCGGCGGGCGTGCGCCAAGAAGGTAGGAGCGGCCGGGCTCGATCAGCGCGCGGCCCTCGAGCGCAGTGCGGCCAAGCAGCATCCGGAAGCCCATCTGGTCGCGATTGGCGAGTGCGAGCTCGATCGACCAGGCCTGTTCGCCGAGCTTAAGCATTGTCTTCACGATGTAGCGGCGCTCAACCCCTCCACCTGAGTTGCGGACCGTGCGTTCGTCAATGGCGCGCGCTTCGCATGTAACTTTACTCGCCTCGCTTCGCTGGATCGGGTGTAACTTGAAGCGAAGCCATAATGCGCCGCCCCGGCGGAATGGCTCGATTTGGTAGGCATGCAGCGCGCTAGTGCGGGCTCCGGTGTCGATCTTGGCCTTAATGGCGCCAACTCCGAGGTCAGGCAGGCCTACCCATTCGCGCCAGCCAATCTTGAGGGGTTTCGGGGTAAGGCGGGCTTCCATTTGAGGCGGCGAGAGAAAGCAAGCGGGATATGTCGAGGGCTCATGTAGCACACCGCCAAACGCTTGGCTTAGCTTCTGTAACGAAGCCGGCTCAACTATAGTTAAGCGGTCAGCTGGCGGGGGGTGGAAGGCCATGGGCAAGAACCAGCACGTGGTCAGCCTTGGGAATCGATGGGCGGTGAAGGAGGAGGGGGCGGCCGAGCCCTTTGCCGTGTTCAAGACCCAGAGCGAAGCCTGGGAAAAGGCGAAGTCGATTGCCCGGAAGGAACGCACGGAGGCATTCCTCCATGGCCGAGACGGGCAGATCCGTGAGCGCAATACCTACGGTTACGATCCGACCCGCCATAAAGGCTGACGCTCAGGGGCTGAAGATCAGCGCCACATAGACAATGAACAAGAGGATGTGCACCGTGGTGCAGCACATTGGTGCGAACTCCGCCGAAGGTTAGCCCGCTGACGAAAAGGGTGAGGATGAGGAGGACAGTCTGCACCTCGTCAAGGCCAAGATGCACCTAGTAGCCGGTGATGAGACCGATGATCAATACGGCGGGGATGGTAAGTCCGATGGTGGCTAGGGCCGAGCCGAGGCACACATTCACCGCACGCTGCAAATGATTGACCAGCGCCGCATGGAAAGCGGTCAGCCCTTCCGGCGAGAGAACGAGGATCGCGATCATGACGCCGCCGAGCGGCGCAGGGAATCCAAGATTCTCGATGCCGATGGCGCGGGACTTCGAGAGCAGCACGATCGGAATCAGCGTGAGCAAAAGCAACGCCACATGAAAGGCGAGCGAGCTACCTCTACTACCACCATGCAGCGCATTGGATTCGTGGCTATGACTGTGCGAAGGTTCTGCGAAGAAGGTTCTATGCCGCACCGTCTGGATAATGACGCACACGATGTAGAATAGGACGGTAATGGAGGCGAATAAGACCGCCTTCATAGGCGCCTGGCCCGGGTCGGGCTCGGTCTTGGTGTAGTTCGGAATGATCAGCGCGAAGACCGCGAGCGAGGCGATGACCACGAGGAACGCGCGGGTTCCAGCGAGATTGTACTCCTGCTCCCAATAGCGTAGCGCGCCCATCAGCAGCGCGGTCCCAACCATGCCGTTCAACACGATCATGAGGGTGGCGAACATTGCGTCGCGTGCGAGCGTCGGATTGTTTTGGCCGTGCAGCATGATCGCTGCGAGCAATGCCACCTCGATGATGATGACCGAGAGGGTGAGCACGAGCGTCCCGTAAGGCTCTCCGAGGCGCTCGGCGACCGCCTCGGCATGGCGCACCACACCGAAGGCGCACCACATCATCGTGCCGAATAGCCAAACAAAGAGAAGGATGGTGAGCATGTAGTTGTGGAGATCGGAGAAGAGCGTCTGCTGGAAAACATTGGCGACGAGAACACTTCCAATTCCGGCGACGACTGCCCCGAAGGTGGAGAGGAGAGCGCGCCAATCCTGCCTGCTCGCGGTGGCCGGCTCGAAGGTCTCGCGCTGGTTCATGAAGGCTCCCGTCTGCCCGGCCCGATGCCGTCTCATCACGCCAGCTGGCCGATGATGAGGCGAAACTAACACGGCGACGCTATGCCGCTAGGCTTAACCTCGTGGATTCCCGGCCTTGGCAGTCCCGCGTGGCTTCATGTAAAAGCCCTTTACATGAATCCTCCAGATCGCGGCTGGCGCCGATCTCGCTCCTATCATCACGGCAACCTCAAAGAGGTATTGCTAGAGGCCGCTCGCAAGCTGATCGAGGAGCATGGTGCCTTCGGCTTCAGCCTGACTGAGGCCGCGCGGCTTGCCGGAGTCAGCCCTGCAGCGCCCTACCGGCATTTTCGCGACCGCGACGCGCTTCTCGCCGAGGTCGCCAAAAACGGTTTTGAGCGCTTTGCCGCGCGGCTCGACATGGCGTGGAACAATGGCTTGCCCACGGCGCTCTCCGCCTTCGACAACCTCGGCAAGGCCTATCTCGCCTTCGCCCGTGAGGAGCCGGCAAGTTATACCGTGATGTTCGAGACCGGTGCGATTCCGGGCGGAGAGGTCGAGACGCTGCCCGCGGCCGAGCGCGCTTTCGATGTGATACAGCACGCGGCAGCCGCACTCTGCCGTCAGGTCCCCGAGGCCGAGCGTCCGCCGCTCAAATTGATGAGCCTGCACATCTGGGCGATCTCCCATGGCGTTGCGACGCTGTTCGCGCAAAACGACCTACAGGCGCACAAAGTACCGATGAAGCCTGAGGAGATTCTCGAAAGCACGATGCTGATTTATCTGAAAGGACTCGGAATTTTGGGCGACGGCAAGAGCGCTCAGCGCCAGCCCTGATACAAGGATTCAGCGGTTCACGTAGAGCTGGTCGAGAATACCGCCATTGGCGAGATGCTCTTCCTGCACCTTTTGCCAACCGCCAAAGACGTCTTTGACCGTGAGCAGACGCACATTGGCGAAATCGTTCGCGTGCTTTGCCGCAATCTCCTTGTCGATTCGGCGGTTGTAGTGAGCAGCAATGATCTCCTGCGCCTCGGGCGTGTAGAGATATTGCAGATAGGTCTCGGCGAGTTTGTGCGAGCCGCGCTCATCGACCACCTTGTCGACCACGGCAACGGGAAAATCGGCGCGCAGGCTGACCGGCGGGATCACGAGATCGGTCTTGTCCTTGCCGTACTGACTTCCGATGCTCTGCACTTCGGCCTCGAAGGTGACGAGCACGTCACCAATGCCGTGCTCGACGAACGTAGTGATCGCCGCACGGCCGCCAGTGTCGAACAAAGGCACATTGGCGAACAGCTTGCGCACGAACTCCTTCGCCTTCTCCTGATCGCCTTTGTTCGCCTCGAGCGCGTAGGCGTAGGCCGCAAGATAAGTGTAACGGCCGTTGCCCGAAGTCTTGGGATTGGGGAACACGACCTTCACGTCATCGCGGACGAGATCGCTCCAGTCCGTGACGCTCTTCGGGTTGCCCTTGCGCACGAGGAATGCCGGCAGCGAGTAGTAGGGAACCGAATTGTTGGGGAAGCGCGATTGCCGATCCGCAGTGACTAGGTCTGTCTGATCGTGCAGAACCTGGATATCGGTCACCTGATTGAACGTGACTACGTCCGCCTGAAGACCGTCCAGAACCGCGCGAGCCTGCTTCGATGAGCCGCCATGCGACTGATTGATGGTGATGTCTTTTCCTGTCTCGGCCTTGTATTTTGCGACGAATGCCTTGTCGATGTCGGCATAGAGCTCACGCGAGACGTCATACGAGACGTTGAGAATGTCGCTTGGCTCCTCAGCCACGGCAGGACTCAGCCAAAGCGCAGCGAAGGCTGCCGCGGCGGCCAGACTTTTTCTCATGATGACCTCCGAAGAGCGCAAGCGAGCCACAATCCCGCTTACAAGGATCATGCGTAGCGCCGCAATGTAAGCAATTGAAAAAGCAGTCTGTTTCAAAGAGTGTAGGGACTGGGCAATGTCATGCCGCCGTCTCCCGTGTGGAGAGGTGGCGCGTGCTCAAGCGAAGCACGTATTTGGTGGCGCAGCTATTCGCCAGCTTGCAGCCATTTCAGCACGCTCTCCCAATCTTGTTGCGTGCCGTTGAAGCTGTTGCGATCGACTTTTCCTTCGACACCAGGGACTTTGCCCGTCGTGGTGAACTGCCAAAACGCGTACGGCCGTTCGCCGTAGAGCCGCCCCGGCGAGGCCGCGACTGAGCGCAGCCAGAAATGGTACTCGGGAAATTCGCCTTGCAGCACCTCGCGGTGGAACACAGGGTCGGTATAGATGATCGGCCGCTTGCCTGTGTGAGCCTGCATTGCATCGAGCAGGACCTTGATCTTGGCGAGCGCTGTGTCGCGCGCAACCTTGCCGGGACAGGTCTTTGAATGGCTGTTCCACTCGAGGTCGAGCACCGGCGGCAGCGCATCAGGATCAGCCGGCACGTTCAGCATGAACCAAAGCGCCTGCTCGTTGGCCGGACGGCACCAATAAATGAAATGATAGGCGCCCCGCGCCACGCCCGCGCGCTTTGCACCTTCCCAATTTTCGATGAACTTCGGATCGACTCGGTCGCCGCCCTCTGTAGCCTTGATGTAGGTGAAGCTCACGCCGGCATTGCGCACCTTCTGCCAATCGATGTCGCCTTGCCAGTACGACACGTCGATGCCCTGGATCGGCATGGCATGGGCAGAGGCCACGCGATCATTCGGCTTTGCATCTTTAAGCGAACCAGCGGTTGCGCTGCTCACGACGAGACCAGTGCCAAGCAGCATTGATGCCGTGGCCAAGGCCACAAGCTTTCGGCTGAAAAAGTTCAACGAACGCCCCCGTTGACGCAGCATTCCTCATTCCCGAGATGAGGCTAGCCTGTCGAAGATTAAGATTTTTTTGTGGACGTTGGCGCGGGACAAAACGCGCGCTCCCAATCACATTTTGTGTCGCCCCTTGACTCTGGACAGGGCAGGGGCATCTATGTGAATGTAAATTACATTCACACTGGAAGGAAGGACCCCTGATGCACGTGGTTGCGACCTTAGACGAGTATGGGAAGCCGGCATGGATCACAGCCATGATCGTCGGCTTTCTCCTCTGGTGGCCTATCGGCCTTGGCGTTTTGGCCTATCTGATCTGGAGTGGACGCATGGGATGCGGAGCTTGGAAACGCGAGTGGAAAGACAGCGAGTTCGGGCGTGAGGTGATGCGCTGGCGGCGGGGTGTAAGCCCGCTTAGGTCGACCGGCAACCGCACCTTCGACGAGTATCGCGAGGAGACCTTGCGGCGCCTCGAGGAGGAGGTCGACGAGTTCCAGGCCTTCTTGCAGCGCCTGCGTCAGGCCAAGGACAAGGCCGAGTTCGACCAGTTCATGGCTGAGCGTCGCGGCAGCGGCTCAACCGCCTGACTTCGAAACGTGCCCGGTCAACGGGCGACGAGTAGAGAGGCAACGAAAAACGAGGGCGCGGGATCTCTTGTCCCGCGCCCTTTCTTATGCTGCTTCCAGACTACCCGCGGCGCTATTCCTCGCTATGATGCTCGCGGGGAGTAACACATGAGACTGGGGCTTGCTGCTTTCGCGCTCGCGACATTGATCGGCGCCTCTGCCGCATCGGGCGAGTGCTTGCAGGCGAATCAGGATGAGCAGATGGCCGAGGGAATTCTCTCGCTCGGCTCCTTCGAGGATGCAAATGACCGTCCGGAGAAAGCCTAGATCCTCACCTTGTCAACTCCGGCTTGCCTGAGCGGCGGCGACGAGATGGACAAGGTCGAGAGCGCCGACACTATCCACATCTTTTCTTCCGACGAAACCGTCGCGCAAAGCCTCAAGCAGTTGGTCGGCAAGAGCGTCAAGGTGAAAGGCAATCCATTCGGCGCGCACACGGCGCATCACCACGCGCCGATCGTCATGGAGATCACCGAGATCGATTCAAACTGAGAAGAGCGGCTCCGCCTATCCGCCGTGTTCTGGCTCCTTCTCCGCATGAGAATTGTCGCGTGCGAATTGCGACGTGCGAAAGTTTTCCCAATCCTGTTCGGTGGCCTCGGCCATGGCGCGCCCCGCTTCGACGAGCCAGCCCGGCTTGCGGTCTGCCAAGTCGCCTAAGATCTCGTCTCTCCGCTTAGGACTCGCGAGATGCACATTGGCAGTTTCGCGGCCCATGTCTCTCAAGATCAGCCGCTCGTCGCGACGCTTGGGGAATTGACCGAGCTCGATGCGCCCGCAATGCGGTCCGATCCGGCGAACCACCCAACCGGCCTCGACGGAATAATAGGGATCGGGCTGCCGCACCGCATGCTTGAGCATTCGCACCGAATAAGCGTGCTCCTTGACGCGTCCCCTGGCCCAACTCCAGGCCGAAGGCAGCCACGCTTTCGCTTCGCGCGCAATTTTGCCGCCGTTGCAACTGCCCACCTCAACGTAGCGTGGCCGGCCGAGACTCCCGATGCCTGCGACACGATGCAAGAATCTGATCTCCGAAACTCCACCGGGAAGCGACTGGTCCAACAACCGGCGAACGCGCTTTGGTGGTTCGAGTTGAGGTGAATCCTTCAACTTGGACCAAAACGCAATGGGGTCCCGTTCGGCACTCAGGGCCATTGCCCGCAATCCAGGATGGCTTTCCTCGAGGATGAAGGGACCGCCGCCGGTCTCCAGCCATTGCGAGTAGCCCTCCAGCACAGCATCCGCTGCGTGTTCCGCGTCGATGGCAAGCTCATTCTGCCGCTTGGCAAGGATGACACTAGTGACCAGCCGCACCAGGTCGATCGTATAGGGCATCTCCGCGACCTCATCGAAATCGTTGATGCCCCAAACGAGCCTGCCCTCGAGGTCACGCCAAGTTCCGAAATTCTCTACGTGCAGATCTCCTATCGCGAGTAGCTCGGGCGCGTCCGCGAGGCCGGGACAGACCTGTGGCCACAGCATGCTCCACCGATAGAACGTAGCGCGCAAAAACGCGAATGGCTCTTTCCGCATCTGCGTGTATTTCTGCCGGAGATCAGACTCAACCACGGCGACACGCTCACGCAGCCAGTTCTCGTATTCAACGGTGGCAGCGACGACCGGGGGGACGTTGACCGGCGAAGAAGTTTCGCCCGAACCATGCGCGTTCGCCTTTTTTGATTTAGCCATGGGTTTGTCCCCCAAAGGCACCACACAACGCCAGCTTAGCGCAAAATAAAATAATGACGCCTCAGCGCCGGTCGCTTTTCTTGCCGAAGCCGCCACCGGTTGGCGTTTTGATGATGATGGCTTCGCTGGGCTCGAGCACAGTCTGGTCAGAGTTTTTCAGCCGTTCGAGCCGGCCGCTCTTCCGCCGGACCCAGTTCTCGCCGGCCTGGCCTTCTTCTCCGCCGTGAAGTCCGAACGGCCTTGCCCGGCGGAAACCCGAAAGAATCGCGCAGTCCATCCGCTCCAGGAACCTGATCACGCGGAGCGTGCCATCGCCAGCGTGCCATATCCCCTTGCCGCCCGATCCGCGCACGATCTCGAAGCGCTCGAGCAGCACTGGATAACGCAGTTCGAGCACCTCAGGATCGGTGAGCCGCGAGTTGGTCATGTGCGTCTGCACGGCAGGGACGCCATCGAAACCTTCGCCGGCTGGCGCGCCTGAGCAGATGGTTTCGTAATATTGGAAGCGCTCGTTGCCGAAAGTGAGGTTGTTCATGGTCCCTTGCGCGGAGCCGAGCACGCCAAGCGCGCCATAGAGGCAGTTCACTATGGTCTGGCTGGTCTCGACATTCCCTGCCGCGACCGCGGCGGGATAACGCGGCTTCAGCATCGATCGCTTCGGCACCACGATCTTAATTGGTCTGAGGCAGCCGGCATTCATTGGAATGTCCTCATCGACCAGAGTGCGGAAAACGTAGAGCACGCAAGCCCGCGTGATCGGCTCTGGCGCATTGAACGTATCTCCCGTCTGCTTGCTCGTGCCGGTGAAGTCGACGACTGCTTTCTTCGCCTTGCGATCGACTCTGATCGCGACCTTGATAAGGTTGCCCTGGTCGGTCTCGACCGCGAAGCGTGAGGTCTTGAGCTTGGCGATAGCGCGCGCCACAGATTCCGCTGCGTTGTCCTGCACGTGGCGCATGTAGGCCAGCACCGTGGCAAGTCCGTAATGACGCACCATCTTGCGAAGCTCGAGGACACCCTTCTCGTTGGCCGCGACCTGAGCCTTTAAGTCGGCGATGTTTTGAGAAGGATTGCGGGCAGGGTAGGAGGCTTCGGTCAGAAGCTTGAAGACTTCCTCCTCGCGGAAGCGGCCCTTGGCCACAAGCTTGAATGGATCGATATAGACGCCTTCTTCCTCGATGCGTGTCGCCTTGGGACTCATCGAGCCAGGAGCAATGCCACCGATATCGGCGTGATGCCCACGCGCCGCGACAAAAAAGAGGAGGTCGGGGCTGTTCTCACCGAACACCGGCGTGACCACGGTGATATCGGGGAGATGCGTGCCCCCGTTATAGGGTGCATTCAACATGTACACGTCGCCGGGCTTGAGCTTGTCGCCAAGCTCGCGGCGAACCGTTTCGACACTCCGGTCCATCGACCCGAGATGCACCGGGATATGCGGGGCATTGGCGATCAGCCCCCCGCGCGCATCGAAAATCGCGCAGGAGAAATCGAGCCGCTCTTTGATGTTGACCGAGCGCGCGGTGTTTTGCAGCGCGTAGCCCATCTGCTCGGCGACCGAGGTGAAGAGATTGTTGAACACTTCGAGCATGACGGGGTCGACGCGCTTGCTCACGCGCGCAGCCTTCTTCTTGGCGACGCGCGCGAGCAGGAGATGATTGCGCTGCGTGAGCCGGGCCTTCCATTCAGGCTCGACCATGACGGTCTGATGGTCCTCGATGATCAGCGCGGGTCCTTCGATCTCATGACCGGGCGCGAGGTCCGAGCGGAAGAAGACGCGCGCGTCGTGCCAGCCTCCGCCCGTAAACAACTTTGTGGTGGCATGCGGTTTGAGAGGCGCGGTTGGCTCGGTCGAGACCTCGGGCTCCTCGATCTGTTCTCCGCCGCCTTGGGCCTCCACCTCGAGCGCCTCGATCTCAATATCCTTGTCCGGGCTGATGAAGCCGAAGCGCTGTTGGTGCTCGACCTCGAACAGGGCGCGCATGCCGCGCAGGCTCGCGACCGTAACGGGAAGTGAGCTGTCGGTCCCGGCATAACGAAGATGCGCCTGCGCGATGGTGATGATCGCGCCGCTTTCGACGCCTTGCTGCAACAGTTCTTTCCGGACTTCTTCCTCCAGAGGCTTACGGAGCTTAGCGGTCTCGGCAAGCCCCTCATCGTCGAGGCGCTTCAGCACACTCTTGCTGCGCGTCGCTTGCAGCGAAGCGAGCCCCATGCCGAAGGCAGACAGCACGCCCGACAGAGGGTGGATCAACACTGTCTTGATACCGAGTGCGTCGGCAACGAGGCAAGCATGCTGCCCGCCGGCGCCGCCGAATGAGTTGAGGACGTATTCGGTGACGTCGTAGCCGCGTTGCACCGAGATGGTCTTGATCGCGTTCGCCATGTTCTCGACGGCGATCTTGATGAAGCCGTCTGCGATTTCCTCCGGCGCGCGTCCATCGCCGAGCTTGCGGGCCAGCGCGTTGAAGGCCTTGCGCACGGCCTCGGCATCGAGAGGCTGATCCTGGCCAGCGCCAAAGATGTGCGGAAAGAATCCAGGTAGAAGCTTGCCCGTCATCACGTTGGCATCGGTGACGGTCAGCGGGCCGCCACGGCGATAGCTCAATGGCCCTGGATCTGCCCCGGCAGAATCGGGGCCGACGCGAAAGCGCGCAGCATCATAATGAAGAATCGAGCCGCCACCGGCCGCAACCGTGTGAATGAGCATCATCGGCGCACGCACGCGCGCACCCGCGACCATGCTCTCGAAGGTCCGCTCATAGGCGCCGTCGTAATGGCAGACATCCGTGGAGGTGCCCCCCATATCGAAGCCGATGACCTTGGTGAAGCCAGCCGCCTTGGCAGTCTCGACCGCCCCGACGACGCCTCCAGCCGGCCCCGACAGGATCGCGTCCTTGCCTCTGAACAAGCTTGCCGACGTTAGTCCTCCCGAAGACTGCATGAAGAGAAGCGTTGGGTTGGAGTTGCCCGGCGCCAACGCGGAGGCCACTCGGTTGACATAGTGCCGGAGCAGCGGCGAGAGATAAGCATCGACCACGGCGGTGTTGCCACGCCCGACAAACTTGACGAGCGGGCTCACCTCGTGGCTCGCCGAGATTTGCGTGAAACCCACCTCGCAGGCAGCGCGTGCCGCCTCGAGTTCGTGCGCGGGGTAGGCGTAAGAATGCATGAAGGCGATGGCGACGGACTTTATACCGTCGGCGTAAGCCGCCTTGAGCGCCGAGCGGACCGCGTCGAGGTCGAGCTTTCTTTCAACCATGCCGTCGGCCCGTACGCGTTCAGGCACTTCGGTCACGCGCGCGTAGAGCATCGAAGGCCTCTCGATGCGGCGAGCGAAGATTTTGGGGCGCGCTTGATAGCCGATCTCGAGCGCGTCGCGGAATCCGTCGCTGACGATGAGCAGCACAGGGTCGCCCTTACGCTCCAGCAGCGCGTTGGTGGCGACGGTCGTGCCCATTCTGACGCTTGCGATCAGATGCGATGGCAGCGAACGCCCGCGCGGCGAGCCGAGCAGATCGGCGATGCCGGCGATTGCCGCATCCTCATAGGCTTCCGGATTTTCCGAAAGTAGCTTGCGCGTGACGAGCGTGCCGTCAGGCGTCCGTGCCGCGATGTCGGTGAAGGTACCGCCCCGGTCGATGAAAAACTGCCACTTGCCGCTAGTGCTCATCCAATGCGCGTGAGCCCCGTGGCGTAGCGCTTCCAGCGCTTGACATAGACATCGGCGGCACGGGCCGTCATGGCCCTGACTTTCTCGTCGCTCTCGCGCACGAGCTTCGCCGGTGCACCGAGGATGACGGAGTCATCCGGGAATTCTTTGCCTTCGGTGACGAGCGCGCCAGCGCCGACTAGGCAGTTCGCCCCGATGCGCGCCCCATTCAAGACAATCGCCCCCATACCGATCAGGCTCTGGTCGCCGATGGTGCAGCCATGCAGCACCACGTTATGACCGATGACGCAGTCATGGCCGATGGTAAGCGGAAAGCCGGGATCGGTATGGAGTGTGGCATTGTCCTGGATTTGCGAGCGCGCGCCGATCTCGATCCATTCATTGTCGCCGCGAAGCACCGAGCCGTACCAGACGCTCACGTCGGAACAGAGACGCACCCGCCCGATCACCGCGGCGGTGTCGGCGACCCAATAGACTCCGTCGGATGGAAGCTCGGGCTTTATGCCCTCGAGTTCGTAAATGGCCATAAATGTTTTCTAGGCTCCTTTGACTCCGCAAATCGGGCGGATACACTCCACAAGCCGACTGGACTTCGCTGCGCGCCCTAAAGTGCTCCCAAGATCTCGCTCAATAAGGTTAGGCACTCTCGCCGCCACCCTTTGGCTCTTAGGCGCCAGCTACGCCCACGCCTGCACGATTCCGGCCGACATTATCAACAACATCGTCGAGACATTCGACGAGCCGGACGACAGATTTGAAAGCGAATTCACCAAGGTCACCAATGGCAAATTGCGAGTCACGCCGGAGCCCGATCCTCAGACCCCGGTTACTGCACTCGAACCAGGCTCATATACCGATTTCGACGCTTGCGTCATGGTGGAGAACAAGGAGGCGGTCTTCTATCAAGACTACAAAGCATGGGGCGGTCTCGCCTTTTGGGGGAACGAGGAAGGAACCGACTATTATGCTTTCGTGGTCGATGCAAAGGATGCCTTTGCCGTGCTGCGGTTCAAGAACGACGAACCAACAGAGCTTGTCGGGTGGACCAAGAACGATGCAGTCAAGCCGGTGACCATGCTCAGAGTGGTGGCGGCTAAAGGTCACGTCACCTGCTTCGCGAATGACGTCCAGGTCTGCAATCTGACGATTGGGTCAGGCTCCGGTTCAGTCGGCTTCGTGGTGTGGCAAGACCAGAACTCGGGCACGAGCTTCGATTTCGATGACTTTGTGGTGATCGATCCGAAGGCGTCAAAGCCCTGATGCAGCGAGACCGGCGCGTCAATGAGGGGGAGGGCCATGGCAAAACCCAAAGGAAAGGGTTCTCACGCTGCTTCCGTTGAGGCCGCCGATAAACATCCTGGAGCGTCCAGGGGTCCCACACCATCAGCGGCAATATCTCGACCAGACGCGCTCGACCGCTTCTTCGCGCTGTCGGCGCAAGGCACGAACATCGCGACCGAGTTCCGCGCCGGGCTCGCGACCTTTCTCACCATGGCCTACATCATGTTCGTCAATCCGGCGATACTCGAGAAAGCAGGGATGGACGTTGGCGCGGTGTTTGTCGCCGCCTGCCTCGCCTCCGCTGCAGGCTCCATCGTCATGGGGCTATACGCGAACTACCCGATCGCGCTCGCTCCCGGCATGGGGCTCAACGCCTATTTTGCCTTTACCGTCGTGCCGGAGCTTGGCGGCAACTGGCAGCTTGCGCTTGGGTGCGTATTCATCTCCGGCGTCCTCTTTTTCGCGCTGTCGCTTTCGCCCTTGCGAGCCTGGCTGATCGATGCTCTTCCGATGAATTTGAAGCTCGGCATCGCCGCAGGCATTGGACTGTTCCTTGCTCTGATCGGCTTGCAACATGCGGGCATGTGGCTCACGACCCCGTCATTCTCGTCACCCCTTGGCGATCTGTCGAAGCCTCAAGCACTCCTCGCCGCTGCCGGCTTTCTTGTCATCGCAGGCCTCGCGTTGCGGAAAATCCCAGGCGCCATCATCATCGGCGTGCTGGGCGTCACGCTGATCGCCGTCGCCTTGGCCTCGAGCCGTGGCACGGCTTTGTCGCGCGTCCGCCTTCGCTCGCGCCGACCTTTCTCAAGATGAACCTCGCGGGCGCTCTTAATCTCAGCCTCTCGTCATTGTGCTCACGCTCCTGCTCGTCACCGGCCTCACTGCGCTCGTCGTTGCCGCTTTTGTTCTACTCAGTCTTTTTCTCGCGCCGCTTGCCCAGACCGTCCCGCTTTACGCCACTGCTCCGGCGCTCATCTTCGTCGCCTGCCTAATGGCTGCTAGTCTCGGCGCCATCAAATGGGATGACGCGACCGAGTACATCCCAGCGCTCATTACAGCGCTATTGATGCCGCTCTCCTATTCGATTGCTACCGGCATTGGGCTCGGCTTCATCGCCTATGTGATGTTGAAGGCATTTGCCGGGCGCTTTCGCGAAATCAATGCCGCGGTTGCAGTCATTGCCGCGGCCTTCCTGCTCAAGCTGATCTTCGCCTGACTGGCGGCCTTCACAGGCCTTGTAAGACCTTGTCCCGCTCGCTATGAGGGTCGCAAGCTTCGCCCTTAGCCTAGTGAGCAGGATGGACACTGAAACTCCCAAGGAACCGCCGCGTCACGGCGCCAGCATGCTGAGCGTGTTCATCACCTCGCTTAGCGCCGCCATTGTGGTAGCCGGCGGTTTCGGCATCGTGATTGAGGCCTTCGTTTTTGCCGCCACCAACTATTTCGGCCTTGGTCATATCTTCGTCTATGCCGGAAGCGCCGCCAATGCGGCCGCGACGGCATGGCTTGCCGCCTGGACCTTTGCCCGGTCCTGGCATGTAGAGCGACGCCTCAGGGCGGGGCTCGAAGTCGACGAGCCTAAGGTGTCGATCCTCGCCAATTTGCGCGGTTCTTAGCCTGGATGGACACTCGCAAGGCGACCAGTCAAGGACGCAATTCTTCGCATGCGGCCTGAAATAAAAGTCCTTATGCTCTAGGGAAAGCAACAAGACTGGGGGTAGGTGCGCAATGTCGATTTGGGGCAAGCTCGCAGGTGCCGCCGCGGGGCTCGCGATCGGGGGACCGATCGGGGCGCTGCTCGGCGGCGTGGCAGGACACTACGTCATCGATCGCGACAAGGAGCAGGACGGGCCTGCCGAGAACCAGGTGGCCTTCACCGTGGGCGTAATCGCACTCGGTGCCAAGATGGCCAAGGCCGATGGCGTGGTCACCATGGACGAGGTCAACGCCTTCAAGGAAGTGTTCAAGGTCCCAGAGGGCGAGATGAAGAACGTCGCCCGGGTGTTCAACCTCGCCAAGCAAGACGTGGCCGGCTACGAAGCCTATGCCGAGCAGCTCGCCACCATGTTCAAAGGCAATCGCAAGCTGCTCGAGGACGTGCTCGACGGCTTGTTCCACATCGCCAAGGCAGACGAGCAGCTTCATCCCAAGGAAGAGCAGTTCCTCGCCGGTGTTGCCAAGCGTTTCGGCATGACCGACACCGAGTTCGCCTATATCAAGGCGCGCCACGTCATCGCTTCCAAGCGCAATCCTTACGATGTGCTGGGGATCAAGCCCTCCATTAGCAATGAGGAGCTGAAGAGCCAGTACCGTAAGCTCATCGCCGAGAACCATCCCGACAAGCTGATCGCGCGCGGCGTGCCCAAGGAGTTCGTGTCGCTCGCCACCGAGAAGGTCGCCGCCATCAACGAGGCCTACGACCAGATCGCTAAAGAGCGCCGGATCTAGCTCTTTGATGGCCTGACGTTGGATTGAGGTCATTCCCGCGCAAGCGGGAATCCAGTAATCACTGGCCCGCATTTATGACGCCGGAGAATACTGGGATTGCGCGGTCAAGCCGCGCAATGACACACCGCAAGTGAAATGACCGCAGCCCCTGACAGCAAGCTCGCCACGTTATGGTGCCCGTCGCCCAATCGTGACCAGCGCGCCAACGGCCGCGCGCCGGACATGCTCATCCTGCATTACACCGGTATGGAGTCGTCAGACGCCGCGCTCGATTGGCTGACCCGCGAGGAGGCGAAGGTCTCGGCGCACTATCTCGTCGACGAGGAAGGGCGGATCGCGCAGATGGTGGCAGAATCTGAGCGCGCCTGGCATGCCGGGCAGAGTCGCTGGGCGGGAGAGACCGACCTCAATTCCTGCTCGATCGGCATCGAGATCCATAATCCCGGCCACGACTTCGACTATCCCGATTTTGCCGGACCTGAGATGCAGGCGGTCGAGGCCCTTTGCCTCGACATCCTGTGCCGCCACGCCATTCCGCCAGACCGCGTGCTTGCCCACTCCGACATTGCCCCTGGCCGAAAGCGCGACCCCGGCGAGAAGTTCGATTGGCAAAGGCTTGCGCGGGCCGGCGTCGGGCTTTGGGTCGAGCCGGCGCCGCTTGGCAACGATCAAGGTCTCGGCCCCGGTGATGAAGGGGAAAGCGTCGCCGAGCTTCAGCGCGCACTTCTCGAATACGGCTATGGGGTGGAAGTCACCTCGACCTATGGCACTGGTCTCGAGAAGGTGGTCGAAGCCTTCCAGCGCCATTTCAGGCCCGCACGGGTCGATGGCCGCGCAGATTTGTCGACCCGTGACACGCTGGCGCGCCTGCTCGATGCTCGGCTCGCAAACCAGGCAGCCTGAGGGAAAGGCCCTCAGTTGGTGACGTCGAAATCCATGCCCTCGAATGTATAGCGAGGCTGTTGCGTCCAGATGCCATCCTCCTGCACCGGGACCTTGTGGATCTTGACGTTGTCGACTTCGAGCTTGCCGGACTTCTGGTTCACCCAGAAATCGATGTCGTAATACTCGTCCTTGCTTCCGGGCTTCCTGAAGTCGGTGCAGACGAAATACTCGCCTTCCTTCTTCAAATGACGC
>Ga0105248_10001040_pt1 | contig 30701 bp, 24 predicted proteins | sample KBSS34metaG_FD_81524 | JGI IMG/M metagenome (GOLD analysis project Ga0105248, IMG submission 81524) | Switchgrass rhizosphere microbial communities from Kellogg Biological Station, Michigan, USA - KBS S3-4 metaG | ecosystem: Host-associated > Plants > Roots > Rhizosphere > Soil | place...
CCGTTCCCGGCGATCAACGTCAACGACAGCGTGACCAAGTCGAAGTTCGACAATCTCTACGGCTGCAAGGAATCGCTGGTCGATGCGATCCGCCGCGCGACCGACGTGATGCTCGCCGGCAAAGTGGCGTGCGTTGCGGGGTTCGGCGACGTCGGCAAGGGCTCGGCCGCGTCGCTGCGCAACGGCGGCGCGCGCGTGATCGTGACCGAAGTCGATCCGATCTGCGCGCTGCAGGCGGCGATGGAAGGCTATGAGGTCGTGACGATGGAAGAGGCGGCCAAGCGCGCCGACATCTTCGTCACCGCGACCGGCAATGCCGATGTGATCACGCTCGACCACATGCGCGACATGAAGAACATGGCGATCGTGTGCAACATCGGCCACTTCGACAGCGAGATCCAGATCGCCAGCCTCGCCAACTACAAGTGGACCGAGATCAAGCCGCAGGTCGACGAAGTCGAATTTTCGGATGGCAAGAAGATCATCGTGCTCGCCAAGGGCCGCCTGGTAAACCTCGGCTGCGCTACCGGTCACCCGTCGTTCGTGATGTCCTCGTCGTTCACCAACCAGGTGTTGGCGCAGATCGAGCTGTGGACCGGCGGCGACCGCTACGAGAACAAGGTCTATGTCCTGCCCAAGCACCTCGACGAGAAAGTCGCGGCGCTGCATCTCGAGAAGCTCGGCGTGAAGCTTACCAAGCTTACCGACAAGCAGGCGGCGTACATCGGCGTTTCGACCGAAGGGCCGTTCAAGCCGGACCACTATCGCTACTGATCGAATTACCGGCCGATCGCAGGGGCGCGCCCGCCGTCGCGGCCGGCGCGACCTTTGTGCATCGGACTAAGCCTTTACGGCGCTTTGCCGCGGCGAACGAATCCCTTAGAGGTGCGCGCATGCTCCTGCCTCGCCGGGCGCGTGTTGCGCTGCGCACTTTGTGATTTCGCTCTCCGTCGCCTCCGCCGCCGGTGTCGGCGCGTTGCTTGCCGTGCTGGTGATCGCGGCGTGCGTGGCCTTGTTCGTCGGCCTGCGCGCCCGCGCGGACGCTGCCGCGGAAGCGGAGGGCAATCGTCGCTTCTCCGCGCTGATCGAGTCATCGCCGGCGCAGGCGATGGTGGTCCGCGCCGACGGGCGAGTCGAGATGCCGCAGCGGCTTGCCGACTGGTTTGGGCTTGCCTCGCCGGCAGCCGATCTGCGGGCACTTTCCGAAGCCGAGGCCGGGCTGGCCGAGGAGGACGCGTCGGCGCTCGCCTATCAGGTCTCGGCTGCGCAAAAGGCGGGCCGGCCGTTCACGATGCAGTTGCGCCTGCGCGGATCGGGCCGAACGCTGACGGCGATAGGGATGCGCGCGCCCGATACGCTGAATGCGCCCGGGGGAGTCGCCCTGTGGTTCCTCGACACGACCGACAGCGAGATGGAGATCGCACGGCTAACGGCGGCGGCAGCCGACGCGCGCGGCGCGTTCGACGGGCTGACCGGGCTGCTCGAGGCCGCCCCGATGCCGATGTGGTACCGCGACGCCGAGCTGCGGCTGGTGATGGTCAACACCGCCTATGTGCACGCCGTCGAAGGCAAGAATGCCGAGGACGTCGTCGCGCGCCAGGTGGAGCTGATCGAAGGCGGACGGCTCGGCGGACCGCTGACCAACGCGGCGATTGCGCGCGACACTGGAGAGCCGCAGATGGCGGCGATGCCGGCGACTATCGGCGGAGCACGGCGGATGCTCCAGGTGCACGACGTGCCGCTACCGATGGGCGGGGTGGCGGGCTATGCCGTCGATGTCGAGGACCTCGAGCAGGCGCGCGCCGGAAACAAGCGCTCGGCCGAAGCGCAGCGTGCGACGCTCGACCGGCTGTCGGCGGCGGTCGCGCAATTCTCGGCCGACCGGAACCTGGTGTTCTGCAATCAGCCGTTCCGCCGCATCTTCGCGATGAAGAACGAATGGCTCGCCGACCGGCCCGAGTTCGACCGTGTGCTCGATCGCATGCGCGAGGCCAACCGGCTACCCGACGTGCGCGATTTCCCGGCATGGCGCGCCGAGCGGCGCGAATGGTTCCATGCCGAGGGGCCGGTCGAGGAAAGCTGGACCGTGCCCGGCGGCATCCATCTGCGCGTAGTGGTGCAACCGCTGCCCGAGGGCGGGCTGCTGTTGATCTTCGAGGACCGTACCGAGCAGCTCCAGCTCGCGAGCGAACACGATCGACTTCAGCGTGTGCGCACGGCGACGCTGGACAGCCTGTTCGAAGCCGTGGCGGTGTTCGGCCAGGGCCGCCTGCAGCTGTGGAACAAGAAGTTCGGGACCGTGTGGGACTTCGAGGAGGGCTTCGTCGCGCGCCATCCTCAGCTCTCGAGCCTGGCCCGCGAGGCCGGCAAGCGGCTCGCCAAGCCCGCGCGCGCTGAGCTGATCAGCGACCTGGTGCGCATCGCGACCGGCGAGCGCCAGCAGCGCAGCGGCGACCTGGTGTTTGCTGACGGCCGCCATTTCGAAGTCACCGCCGTGCCGTTGCCCGATGGCAACGCGCTGTTCACGATGCTCGACATCACCGATCGCGCGCACGTCGAGCGTGCGCTTAGGGATCGCAACGAGGCGCTCGAGGCGGCCGATCGCGTCAAGACCAGCTTCGTCGCCAACATGAGCTACGAGCTGCGCACGCCGCTGACTTCGATCAAGGGATTCGCCGAAATGCTGCACGCCGGGTTGGCGGGTCCGCTCAGCGAGAGCGGCGTCGAATATTCGGAAGCAATCCTCGATTCGGTCGCGCGACTGAGCGCGCTGGTCGACGACGTGCTCGACCTCACGCAGAACGAGGGCGCGATCCCGCGCGAGAGGATCGATCTGGAGCTGGTAGCGCACGCCGCCGCCGAGGCGATCGTGCCGATGGCGCGGCGCAAGTCGATCGACCTTGCTGTCGACGTCCTCGGCTCGGCCGGCAGCGTGCTCGGCGATCCACGGCGGCTGCGCCAGGGAATCGAGCATCTGCTGCACCACGCCGTAAGCGGCACTCCCGAGGGTGGGCGCGTGCTGCTCCACGTCGACGGTACCGAGGCCGATGCCAGGATCGTCGTGTCCGACGATGGACCAGGCATGGATCCGGAAGCAGTGTCGCGCGCGTTCGATCGGTTCGCGCAGCCGGGCATCACGCGCGGCGGTGAGCGCGCGCTCGGGCTCGGCCTGCCACTCGCCAAGCAGTTCTTCGAAGCGCACGGCGGCAAGATCGAGCTGATCTCTGAACAGGGGGAGGGCACGCTCGTGACCGTTGAGCTGCCGCGAGGATGAGAGGGCTGTCTCTCAATCCTTCCCGAGCTCTGCTCGGGGAGGGGGACCGCGCTACGAAGTGGCGTAGTGCAGGGGCGGCGGCATTGCCGCCGACTTTGTCGTCGGCCCCTCCACCATTTGCTGCGCAAATAATCCCCCTCCCCGAGCGAGCTCGGGGAGGATTGTGATGATCCTCCAGGCTCCCGCCGACTCGCTCGCGCTCGGCGCGCGCCTCGCGGCGCTCGCCCGGCCCGGCGACGTCATCGCACTCTCGGGCCCGCTCGGTGCGGGGAAGACCAGCATCGCGCGCGGGCTCCTCTCCGCGCTCGGCTTGCAGGTCGAAGCGCCGAGCCCGAGCTATGCGATCGTGCAGCCCTATGAACCGCCCGAGATCCGCATCCCGGTGCTGCACGTCGATCTCTATCGGATCGAGCATCCTGAAGAGATCGAGGAACTCGGCCTCGACGAGGCGCGCGGCGACGGGCTGCTGGTCGTCGAATGGCCTGAGCGAATCGGCGAGACGATGTGGCGCGACGCCCTGTGGTTGACCCTGGTTGTGATGCCTGACGGCGCGCGCGCCTTGACAGCCCGAGTGCCGGAGGCATGGAAAGAGCGATGGTCTTCGACATGAATCCGCCCGCTGCGGCACCCGCGTTTCTCGCGGCAAATGGCTGGGCAGGGGCCGAGATCCTGCCAGTCGCGGGCGATGCGTCGTTCCGCCGCTATTTCCGCGCCGTACTGCCGGGGCGCAGCGCGATCCTGATGGATGCCCCCCCGCCGCACGAGGATCCACGACCGTTCCTCGACATCGCGCGCTGGCTGGTCGCACGCGGCTTCGCTGCCCCGAAGATCTATGGCGAGGACCTGGGGAAGGGGCTCGTCCTGCTCGAGGATTTCGGCGACGCGCGGATGCGCGAGACGGTCGATGCCGCGCCCGAAAGCGAGCTGCGGATCTACGAGACTGCAGTCGACCTGCTCATCGATCTCCATCGTCACGAACCTGCAGCGGTGCCGCCCTATGACTTGGCGGTCTATCAGCGCGAGGCGGGTTTGCTCACTGAATGGTATACCCCGGCAGTGGGGCTCGAAGTCGATTTGCAGGGCTATGTCGACGCATGGGACCAGGTGCTCGCGCCGTTGCTCGCGTCCGACAGCGTCACGGTGCTGCGCGATTATCATGCCGAGAACATCATGCTCACCGAGGCAGGACTCGGGCTGCTCGATTTCCAGGACGCACTCGCCGGGCACAAGGCCTATGATTTGGTCTCGTTGCTCCAGGACGCGCGGCGCGACGTGCCGCCGGCGATCGAGGCGGCTATGCTCGACCGTTATCGCCGGGTCACGGGCGAAGGTGACGCATTCGACACCGCCTATCATGTGCTCGGCGCACAGCGGAACGCTAAGATCGTCGGTATCTTTACACGGCTGTGGAAGCGCGACGGAAAGTCGCGCTATCCGACCCTGTGCCCCCGCGTGTGGCGCTATCTCGAACGCGACCTCGCGCACGCGGCACTAGGTCCTGTGACCGACTGGTTCGCCGCAAACGTTCCGCCCGAGCTGCGCGGCGACCCGATCGCCCTCGGTGGTGCGGTATGAGCCAGGCCCAGACGCTTGCGATCCGCCCCAATCCCGCGGTTGCGGTGCCCGAGACGGCGATGGTGCTCGCCGCCGGGCTCGGCAAGCGTATGCGGCCGCTCACTGCCACGCGGCCCAAACCGTTGATCGAGGTCGCCGGCAAGCCGTTGATCGATCACGTGTTCGATCGACTGCGCAGTGCGGGCGTCAAGCGTGCAGTGGTCAACGTCCACTATCTCGCGGACGCGCTCGAAGTGCACCTCAAGCGTCGGATCAAGGACGTCGAAGTGATCATCTCCGACGAACGCAAGCAATTGATGGAGACCGGCGGCGGGCTCGTGCAGGCACTGCCGCTGCTCGGCGACGCGCCATTCCTGTGCGTCAACAGCGACAATCTGTGGGTCGACGGGCCGATCGACGCGATCCGCCAGCTCGCGGCGCAGTGGGACGATTCCAAGATGGACGCGCTGCTGCTGTTGATCCCGCTCGCGCGCGCCGGCAGCCACCGCGGCCAGGGTGATTTCCGCCTCGATCCCTTTGGCCGCATCGTCGAGCGGAGAAAGCCCGGACGCCTTGCTCCGTTCGTATTCACCGGCGTCCAGATCGTGTCGCCCCGGCTGATCACCGATGCGCCCGAGGGGCCTTTCTCGACCAATTTGTTCTGGAACCGCGCGATCGAGAGCGGACGCGCCTGGGGCGTCGTGCATCAGGGGCTATGGTTCGATGTGGGAACGCCGGCAGCGATCCATGAAACGGAAGTTGCCCTGGCGGACGGCTGACCGGCTTTGCCGGAGTCATCGCCTGGACGTCGGACAGGAAAGGGTACCCCGAACGGTAATGGCGGGATGCGGCACGCCGAATCGAACGAGACGGGCTACTAAACCGCGAATGCCAAGCCTAACGTCCGCCGGTGTCCTCCCGCCTGAACCTCTTCACCATTCCCCCGCACCGCGCATTCGCCGATGCCCTCGCGGCAGGACTGATCGACCGGTTCGGCGGCGATCCGTTGCGGCTGGCGCGCGGAGTGGTGCTGTTGCCGAACAACCGCGCCAAGCGCTCGATTTCCGATGCTTTCGTGCGCGCGAGCGGAGGCGGGTTGCTGCTGCCGCGACTGGTGGCGATCGGCGATCCTGAACTCGACGAAAGCGTCGGCGCGCTGTTCGATCCGGCCGATGGCGACACACCGGTCGCACCGGCGGTCGAGCCGCTGCAGCGAAGGATGATCCTTGCGCGGTTGATCCAGGCTGAAGGCGGTCCGAGCGACGCCGCCGAGGCTGTCCGGCTCGCGGCGGATCTCGCGCGAACGCTCGACCAGCTGTTGGTCGAGGAAGTAGAGCCAGGGCGGCTTCGGAAACTCGATCTCGCCGAGGGATTGTCCGAGCATTGGGATCGCGCGCTCCGGTTGTTCGAAGTCGTGCTGAAGCGTTGGCCGAGCGAGCTCGCGCGGCTTGGGCGCATCGATCTCGCAGAGCGTCGATCGAAGCTGCTCGATCGCGTAGTGCGGCGCTGGCAGGATTCCGCACTTTCGGGCTTCGTCTGTGCTGCGGGCATCACGGCCAGCGCACCCGCGATCGCGCGGCTGCTCCGTGCCGTCGCCGAACTTTCCGAAGGCCTGGTGGTTCTGCCGGGGATCGCGACGGTGATGGATGATGCGGAATGGGCGTCGCTAGGTCCGCATCCCGCCGATCCCGTCACTGGCCGACGCCAGCGCGCGACCGAAACGCATCCGCAGTTCCACTTGAAGCTGCTGCTCGAACGGATGCGGGTGAACCGCAACGATGTCCGCGACTGGCGGCACGCTAGCGAGCATGACGCGATGCCATCGCGCACCAAGGCGATCACCAGCGCGCTGGCGCCACCGGCATTTACGGCGCAGTGGAGCGCGCTACCGGCATCCGCGCGGCGGCTCGACGGCGTGCGGCGGCTCGAGGTGGCGACGCCGGCGGAAGAGGCGCAGGCGATCGCGCTGGCGCTGCGCGAAACGCTCGAGACCGAGGGCAAGACCGCTGCTCTGGTCACTCCGGACCGTGCGCTGGGGCGGCGCGTCGCGGCGCATTGCGCGCGCTGGGGAATCGCGCTCGACGATTCGGCCGGCCTGCCGCTGTCGCTGCTCCCGCCTGGGACCTTGCTGCTCGCGCTCGCCGATGCCGCTGCACAGGCGTTCGCTCCGGTTCCGCTGCTGACCCTGCTCAAGCATCCGCTGGTGCGCCTCGGAGAGGAGCGTCTCGCCTGGCTCGACGGTGCGCGCGCGCTCGACCGCGCGCTCCGCGGGCCGCGACCGGCACCGGGACTCGATGGCGTCGACGCATTTCTCGCCGGCGATGCCGCGCGCGATCGCGCCGTGAGGGGCGAAGCGCGTGAATGGTGGAAGATCGTGCAGCCGCTGCTTGCGCCGATCGAGACGGCGTTCGGCGGCGGGCCGCAGCCGTTGGCCATGCTGGTTGCGGCGCTGCGCGAAACGGCGAGCACGCTGGGGGGCGACGCCTTGTGGTCGCGCACGGAGGGACGCGCCGCGGCAGATCTGCTCGATACGCTCGAGCGTGAGGCGGTGCATGGACCGGCATTGGTCGAGCCCCGCGAACTTGCGCCGATGCTGCGCAATTTGATGGACGAAGTCGCGGTGCGCCCGCCGCAGGGCGGACACCCGCGGTTGGCGATTCTCGGCCTGCTCGAAGCGCGGCTGCAGACCGCGGACCTGATGATCCTGGGGGGCTTGAACGAAGGCGTGTGGCCCGGCCTTCCGGCGCCGGATCCCTGGCTCAGCCCGCGGATCCGCGCCGAACTCGGGCTGCCGGGACTCGAGCGAAGGATCGGCCTGTCGGCGCACGATCTGGCAGGTGCACTCGGCGCACCGCAAGTGCTGCTGACACGGGCGCGACGCGATGCGAGCGCGCCGACCATCGCTTCGCGCTTCTGGCTGCGACTCGAAGCGCTTTCGGGCGGACTCGAGGGCGCCGACGAACTTGCGCATTGGCTGCGTGCGATCGACGCGCCCGAACGATATGAACCCGCGCGGCGGCCGGCGCCCGCGCCCGCGATCGCGGATCGACCCAGGGTGCTCTCGGTCACCGAAGTCGATCGGCTCAAGGCCGATCCCTATGCCTTTTACGCGCGACGCATGCTGCGGCTCGCGCCGCTCGACGCCGTTGACGCCGATCCGACGGCGGCGTGGCGCGGCACCGCGGTGCACGAGGTGCTCGAACGCTGGGCGCGCGAAGACGCCTGCGACCCTGCGAAGCTACGCGAACGCGCGCTCGCCATGCTGGCAGACGAGCGCACGCACCCGCTGATGCGCGCGCTGTGGCAGCCACGCCTGATCGAGGCCATCGAATGGATAGCGCGCGAGATGGCGGCGCAGTCCGCGGCGGGGCGACGCGTGCTTGCGGTCGAACAGGATGGGCAGATCGACGTCGCCGGAGTGACGCTCAGGGGCAAGTTCGACCGCATCGACCGCTTGCCGGGCGGCAAGCTCGCGATCGTCGACTACAAAACCGGGATGCCGCCGACCAACAAAGCAGCGCGTGCAGGCTTCTCGCTCCAGCTTGGACTGCTCGCGATGATCGCCGAACGCGGCGGATTCGAAGGAATTTCGGGAAGCGCCGAGCGGTTCGAATATTGGTCGCTGGCGAAGGATGCCGGCGGGAGCTTCGGCTATATCCGCTCGCCCGCCGATTCGAAGCGCGATCCGATCCCGGCGGACGAGTTCGTCGCGGCCGCGACGCACCATTTCACTGAAGCGGTGGCGACCTGGCTGACCGGCAGCGCGGCGTTCACTGCGAAGCTGGTGCCGGAATACGCGCCCTATGCCGAATATGACCAGCTGATGCGGCGGGACGAGTGGTATGGCCGCGAATAGCCCGCTTCCGCGCCTGTTCGGAAACCAGGAAGCGGCGAGCCACCCCGCGCGAAACGTCTGGCTGTCGGCTTCGGCGGGCACCGGCAAGACCCAGGTGCTGTCCGCGCGCGTTTTCCGGCTGCTGTTGCGCGGAGTCGATCCGGGCGCCATCCTGTGCCTCACTTTCACCAAGGCAGGTGCGGCCGAGATGGCGCACCGCATCTCGTCGCGGCTGGCGCACTGGGTGCGCGCGAGCAATTTGGAATTGCGAAGCGACCTGGCGGCGCTCGGCGAAACCGCAAGCCCCGACCTGATCGAACGTGCGCGAACCTTGTTTGCCAGCCTGCTCGACGCGCCGGGCGGCGGTATCCGGATCCAGACGATCCACAGCTTTTGCCAGAGCCTGCTCTCGGCCTTTCCGCTCGAAGCCGGGCTGGTCCCTGGGTTCCGGGCGCTCGAGGGCCGCGAGGAAGCAGTGCTCGCGCGCGAGGCGCTTGCCGAGATGCTGGTCGCCGCCGAGCGCGAAGGACGGAGCGGTCCGGTCGAGGCGCTCGGCGCGCTCAGCCTGCGGCTGGGCGAAGGCAAGGCCGAAGCCTATCTGCGCGAATGCGCACGCGCGGGCGACGCGCTGGCGGAATTGCCGGTCGGAATCCAGCCCTGGTTGCGACGCACGCTCGACCTGCCGAGCGGTGACATCGCCGAGGAAATTGCACGTTGCTGCGCGGATGAGGCATTCGACGTCGCCGGTCTGCGCCTGGTGGCTGCCGCCAATCGTGGCTGGGGTACCGTCAGTGGCGCCAACCACGCTGAAATCGTCGACTATTGGCTCGATGCGGTGCCCGCCGAGCGCGTGAAGCTGCTTGCTGATCTGGTCGGCGTGTTCCGCACCACCAAGGGCGAAGTCCGCAAAGCGTCGCAGCGGTTGCTCGACATCGAACCCGACTATGCCCTGCTTGCCGAGACGCTGGGCACGCGGTGCGCCGAACTGATCGCGCTGCAAGGGCGCGCGGACTATGCCGACCTGCTCGCGCGCGCGCTCGACGCCGGCCGGGACTATGCGCGCGCCTATTCCGAAGCGAAGCGCCGAGTGGGCGCCGTCGATTTCGACGATTTGATCCGGTCCGCTGTCGAGCTGCTCGAACAGCCGGGCATTGGAGACTGGGTCCGCTACAAGCTGGACCAGGCGACCGAACATGTGCTGATCGACGAGGCGCAGGACACCAATTGGAAGCAATGGACGATCGTGCGCGCGATCGCCGATGAGTTCTTCGCGGGGGAAGGCGCGCGTAGCGAGGGGATCCGCACGCTGTTCACGGTGGGCGACTACAAGCAGGCGATCTTCGGGTTCCAGGGGACCGACCCCTATTATTTCGCGCTTGCGCATCGCCACTTCGAGCGGCTTGCGGCCGCGGCGAGCGCATTCGATCGCTACGAACCTGGCGAGGACCAGCCCACGTCCGAACTCCAGACACTATCCTTGACGCAGAGCTTCCGCTCGACGCGACCGGTGCTCGAATTCGTCGATGCTGCGCTGGCCGGCCTGCCAGAACATGCAATGGGCGCGCACAGCGCCGTCGAGCCGCATGCGAGCGAAGTTGCGGGTCCGGGCACGGTCACGTTGCTGCCCATCGTCAGCGACGATGCCAGCGAGGCCGAGGAAGAGGGGTGGATCGGCGACGCGACACGCAAGCTTGCCGGAGAGATCGCCCGCAGGATCAAGCGAGCGATCGGCAGCGTGACACTGCGCGACGGACGGCTGCTTGGTGCAGGCGACGTGATGGTGCTGGTCAAGCGACGCGGCGATCTCGCCTCGCTGATCGTCGCCCGACTCTATGCCGAAGGGGTTCCCGTGGCAGGAGTGGATCGGCTGCGGCTCAACGCGCCGCTCGCGGTGCAGGACCTGCTTGCCGCGGTGCGTTTCGCGCTGCAGCCGGAGGACGATCTATCGCTTGCGGCGTTGCTCGTCTCGCCGCTGATCGGCTGGAGCCAGGAGCAGCTGATGGCGGCGGCGATGCGCTCGCACGGCAGCCTGTGGCGGCACCTGCGGTCAAAGCAGAGCGACGATGCGCTCGCGCCGTTGGTCGCGCTGCTGGCGCGCGCCGACATCGCTACCCCCTATCGCTTCCTCGAGGAGATATTGTCGGGTCCGCTCGATGGCCGGCGCAAACTGTTGCTCCGTCTGGGCGAGGAGGCCCGCGATCCGATCGAGGAATTGCTGAGCGCCGCTCTGACGTTCGAGTCGCGCGCGACGCCGTCGCTGCAACGCTTCCTCGACTGGTTCGATCGCGGCGATGTCGAGATCGTGCGCGACGCGGCGCAGCCACAGGCTGCCGTGCGCGTGATGACCGCGCATGGCGCCAAGGGGCTGCAGGCCCCGATGGTGATTCTGGCCGATGCGACTGCCGATCCCAATGCTACGCGTCGCGACTTCCTGATGTGGAGGCCCGAGGCGGCGGGTGGCGAGCTTCCGATCTTCCGCCCGCGCGGCAGCGAGCGCGGCGGCCCGCTCGATACCGCGCTGGCGGAGTCGGATCGGCGTGAGCTCGAGGAGCATTGGCGGCTATTCTATGTCGCCGCAACGCGCGCAGAGGAGCAGCTTTTGATTGCCGGCGCTGCAGTGCGTGGCAAGTCAGAGCCGCCCACAGCGAGCTGGTATGCCGCCTGTGCCAGCGCGTTCGACGCGTTGGGCGTGGGGGACGACGAGGAGCGGGTGTTTCGCGGCGTTACCCGGACCAGTCCGGCGAAGACAGCCGCCAAACCGGCACCGGTTGCCCCGGTGGAGGTCGCACTACCGTCCTGGCTGCGCGCCCCGGCACCGGTCGAAGCGCGCCCGCCGCGGCCGCTCGCGCCGTCCTCGCTCGGCGAGGATCTGGTGGCAGACCCGCCACCGACACCGGCGATGCGCGTCGCTGCCGAACGCGGCCGGCTGCTGCATGCGCTATTCGAGCGTCTTCCGGCCGTTTCGACCGATCGTCGCGCCGGTGCGGCGGAGCGCTGGCTCGAATCGAGCGCGGGCGTGGCCGACGCCGCGCTGCGCGCCGAACTGGCCGAGGCGGCGCTCCGCGTGATCGCCGATCCGCGTCTTGCCGAGCTGTTCGGCGCGGAGGCGCTCGCCGAAGCGCCGATCACCGCGGTGCTGCCGGACGGGCTGGTGGTCTCGGGCACGGTCGACCGTTTGCTCGTCGAGCCCCACCGCATTCGGCTGGTCGATTTCAAGACTGGTCGACGCGCACCGGCGACGCTCGACGACGTGCCGAGCTATCATCTCCGTCAGGTCGCGGCCTATGCCGCGGCGCTCGCCGTGATCTTTCCGGATCGGCCGATCGAAGCCGCGCTACTCTACACGGCGGGGCCGACGCTGTTCGCACTTCCCGACGATCTGCTCGCGCGTCACAAGCCCGACTATCCCGCAACGGAGCAAAGCTTGGCTTCGAGCGCTTGAGCGTTGCGCCTGCGACACATAGATCTAGCGGCAAAGGAGTATTGCAACATGGCCACCAAGCATATCACCGACGCCAGCTTCGAGTCGGACGTTATCGGCGCGGACAAGCCGGTGCTGGTCGACTTCTGGGCCGAGTGGTGCGGGCCGTGCAAGATGATCGGCCCCGCGCTCGAAGAAATTGCCGAAGAGCTCGGCGACCAAGTTACGATCGCGAAGCTCGATATCGACGAGAACCCGGACGCCCCGAGCCGCTACGGCGTGCGCGGCATCCCGACGATGATCCTGTTCAAGAACGGCCTGCCGGCGGCGACCAAGGTTGGCGCTGAGCCGAAGCGCCAGCTCAAGGCCTGGCTGGAGGGCGAACTGGGCGAGCCGGCACAAGACGTAGCCTGACGGCGACGTCCTGGCGCCCGTCGCCCACGAACGGGCGTTGGGCAGGAGCGAAGGCGCGGCGGGCCGCGCGCGCCGGCCTCGCGAATGCCGGGTGCATGCGCGCCATTAAGTCGCGCCTGCACCGGCGCTCGCCCGTCCGTTGGCGGAAAATCCAACGAAACTGACCAAGTTGACGGCTGCCATGCGCCATCGCCGAGCGGCGCATCGGCGCCGTCTGCGCCTCGCGACTCCACCGAAATTGACCTTGTTGACGGTTGCCATCCGTCTTCGACGCTTGTCGCTTCGACGTCAGTCGTCTCGGGCGCTTCGCCTGCGCACAGGCTATCGACGAAGGCTGCGAAATCCTGCGCGACGCACACCGCCGCCTCGTCGAGTTCGGAATCGGCGAGCCGATCGAGCCGCGCGAGCACGGCCATCGACAGGCGATTGTCGAAGCGGTGCCGCTCGCCCCAATGCTTTCCGTCGCGAACGATCGGCTCGACGCTGCCGTGCAGCGCGCGCAATGTGAACGCGCGGGCGACCGGCTCGTGCGCGCGCAGCAGCGCCGAGCGCCAGGCGGCGTCGAAGTCGGGTGAGCGCTTGCGCAAGGCATAGGCGCTTTGCTTGCGCATGCCGACAACGCGGAGGGCAGCGGCAACAACGCCGGTTTCGGCGAGCGTGTCGAGGAACGTGTGGATGCGCTCGGCGGTCCAGCCGTCGGCGCGAGTGGAGGGGCGATCGGGCGCGGAGGCGGAGGGGATGGGGGGCGCCGGAACGGGAAGGATGTTCCTGATATGTTCCATTGGTTTGGCGTATGGATGAAAATCCTACATTGCAAGGTTGTAGGCGTGCGTAGGGTCGATGGGCCTTGGGACCTCTCCGAGGCACGATCCAGGCAAGCAATGAAGCGGGCGAGCCAGGCTGCCGCTTAAACCGTCGTCAAGAAACATTCTGGACAGCGAGAGCAATCGCATCCGCTTCGAGTAGCAGGCCTTGCGCAATGGCGGCTTCGGCAAAGCCGTCGATATCCGCGGCAATCTCTTCGGGCCTCGCCTGAAAGCGGGCTGCGATTTGGTCGATAAGTTTAGATCGGTCGACCCCGGCGGCGATAGCGCGCCAGATCGCAGCGGCGGTGCCGTTCAACAAATGATATCGATCGTCGCGCTGGTCGAACAACGCGAGTTCGCCGTCGACGTCCTGCCAGCTTATGTAGGTTGGGATCGTCAGCATCATTCTTCCTGCCCCAAACCCCGAAATTGCGTGACCACGAATTGCGCATCCGACCCTCAGGCGCCGGCCGGGACCACCGGCCGAACCTGGCGCCGCTCCCAAAGGATGAACGGCCGCGCCACCGTTGCCTTGGCGAGATTGCGCCACATCTCGCGCAGCCGGAATTCAACGACATCGTCCAGCACGAATGCGACCAATATCATGCCCAGCGAAAGTGCCAGCACGAGCCACCATTTGTTCGCGTCGGTTGCCCACCAAATCAGCATGATCGTGCCGATCTTGAAGTGCAGGAGGTAGAGCGGATAGGTGAACGACCCGATCCGATGTGCCCAGGGCAAGCGGATATTGCGGCCCCGCATCGCGAGGAAAAGCGCGAAGACCCCCATCATTACGGCGATGCCGATCCAGGGGTTCAGCGGCATCCCCCGGGCAGCGATGAAAATGGTCCGGGTGCCGAGCAGAGCGGTAATCGCGAGCAGTAGCAAGTTCAACTTTTCGGCGCGTCGCTGGTATAACAGCCCCATCACGCAGCCGGCGGACAGGAAATAATAGTCGGCGCCAAGGAGCGGTGCCCGCGGTAGGAAGGGCGCGGCGATCACCTGTAGCGCTATCCACGCCACCAAAACGATCTGGATATGCTTGATCCAACCCAGCATCGCGATCGCGACGACCATAGCGTAGAAGGTGACTTCGACCGTCAGGGTCCAGTAGGAGGAGTCGGCGGGACGATATCCGAACGCCTGAGGATTGATCGTCAAATTGGCGAGATACTGCCATAAGCTGACATGCATTTGGCCTGCTTCGCCGAGCCCGAACAAGGTAGTTATCGTGAGGCAGATGACGAAGCTTGGATAGACGCGTGTCACGCGATGGGTGACGAAGGTGGACAGTTTCTGCCGCTGGACGATCTGGGTGATCATCATGCCGCTGATGATGAACAGGACGAACAGCCCGATATGTCCATAATGCGAAATATCGGTGACGAGGCCGAGATCGGTATTGGCCGGGCCAAGGATATGCGGAATTACCACGCCGACATAGTGAGTCATCACGACCGTAACCGCGCATAGCAGGCGAATATAGTCCAGCCAGTCGATTCTGCGTTCGACATGTGCTGCTGAATCAGCCACTTTGTTCTTCTCGCTGCTCGATCGTCAAAGGCGATACCGCCTGTTCGGGCAAAGCGCCAGCCGGCCGATGATCGTACTGAACCAGTGTTGCGAGGGGATGCCAAGGCTGCTGCGGGATGGTAAGTCTCAGACGTTATCGGAAGAGCGAGATGATCGGCGGATCGACAACTGGCCTCACGGATATTTGTCTCGTGGTCCCGCCGTTCGATTCCGTGCACTATCCGCAACTTGGCACCGCGATCCTCAAGAGCGCGTGCGTGGCGCGGGGTCTGAACACCCGCATCGTCTATGCCGGCATAGCACTGGCGAAACGGGTCGGGCTGGAGGCCTATGACGCGATCAGCCACGGACAGATGAAGGCAATGGTCGGCGAGCGGCTGTTCCGTCCGCACGCCTATCCCCCGGCTACCGTCGCTGCGCTGCATCCGCTCGAAGCGCTGACTATAGGCCAATCTGCGGATTTCGACCGCCTAGTCGATGCAATACCGCCAATGCTCGATGAGGTGGTCGAACGGATTCTCGCGCTGCGCCCGCGCATCGTCGGTGTGTCATCGACGTTCGAGCAGAATTTGGCGGCTTCCGCCATCGCACGGCGCGTGAAGGAGGCCGATCCCGCCATCGTCACGGTGATGGGCGGCGCGAACGCGGCGTGGCCGCTCAGCCTTGGTCTTGCCAAAGCTTTCCCGTGGATCGACCATTTCTTCGCGGGCGAAGCCGATGTCGACTTCCCGGATTTCTGCGAAACCTATCTTCGGCACGGAGTTCGGACCGAGCAGCGCGTGATCCACACCGAGCCGATACGCGACATGCGCGCCGTATTCGCGCCGGATTATACGGATTTCTTCGCCACGCTGCGTCCAGCGCAGGCGGCCGGCCTCCTGCCCGGATGGCTGCCGCGATACTTGATGATGGAGACGTCGCGTGGCTGCTGGTGGGGTGCCAAGAACCATTGCACCTTCTGCGGGCTGAACGGGGAGGGCATGGCATATCGCGAAAAGCCGGCCGCGACCGTGATCGATGAACTCGACGCACTTGAAGGTTGGGGCGTGGACCAGGTCTTCATGACCGACAACATCATGCCGATGCGGTATCTGCGCGAACTATGGCCCGATCTCGCTGCCCGCGGTCCACGCATGAAGATGTTCTACGAGGTCAAGGCGAACCTGACGGAAGAGCAGCTGGATGCGATGGCCATGGCGGGCATCGTGACCATACAGCCGGGTATCGAATCCCTGTCGAGCCCCGTACTCAAGCTGATGCGCAAGGGTGTGACTGCGCATCAAAATGTTGCCTTGCTGCGTCACTGCCGCGGCATCGGCATGCGAGTGCATTGGGGCATGATCTACGGCTTCCCGGGCGAAGAGGCCGAGCATTACGAAGCGATGATCAACCTGATTCCGAAGCTCGCGCATCTTCATGGACCGACCGGACGCAACCCGATCCTGATCGACCGTTATAGCCCTTATTACAACGATCCGACCGGCATGGGCATCGGCGAGATCTCGCCGTTTCCCGGCTATCGCCAGCTCTATCCGCCCGATGTCGGGGCGGACGAGGTCGGCTATCATTTCAGCGGCTCCTACACTACGCCGCTGCTGAGCAATCCGGACCTGATCGGGCGGCTTCATGCTGCGATGGACGCCTGGAAGCAGGCTTGGCGACAAGAAAATCTGCCCGCACTCGAATTGTTCGACGTCGGCACAAGCAAGGCCGTGCTCGATACCCGCGCTCTGGCCCGCACCCCGCTCACTCCGTTGACGGCCGGGCAGGTGGCGGTCCTGCTCGAACTTGAAAAGCCCATGCCCCGTCGCTCGCTCGCCTCCGAAAAGCTGGCCGACGCCGATTGGCTGATCGCGCGGGATTTCGTCATTGATTACGAGGACACGCTGATGAGCATCGTCGTCCGCGCTCGGCCGGACGTGACGGCGCAGTCGCTGTTGCAAAAAGCCGAGGCGATCGAGATAGCGGCTTAGGCTCCGCGCGTAGCGGCGCGATGGCGGTCCGAGCTTATCGGTCGCCCTCTCACGGTATCAATGTCCCCCGCAGCAGGACGTCGACATCGGCGAGCGCCGCGAAGTCGTGGGGATAGTGCAGGCGATAGCTTGGCGTCGCCTTCACGGCAGCGTTCAAGCGGGCAAAGCCTTGTACTCTATCGGGCCGCGCCGGATTGCCAGGATCGAATTGCACCAGCAGTTGCGTCGCCGCCACCAGCGCTTCGGTTTCTCTCATGCGCTCGAGCACGGGGGCGGTCGTGCCGTGACGGTTGAGAAAAACGAGTGCGCGCAGCGGCGCCGGCGCGATGTCCGGCTCAGCCTCCGGGACGAAATGGATCTTGCCGTCATAGGCGGGCATCGGCCGGCAATGCTCGATCGGAAGATTGATTCCTTCACGCGATGCAGGCCAGACGCAGACTCCCTTCGCCGCGGGTGCCAACAGCGGGGCATCCGACCCCCACAGAACGGAGATGTCGTCGCTGAGAATTTGCCAGCCTGCATGCGCCAATGCCGCAGTCATGGTGGATTTCCCCGCGCCGGACATGCCCAGCAAGAGAATTCCGGCATTCGACTGCGCCAGCCCCGCGGAATGAATAGCGCTCGCCCCGAACAAGGTTGCTACGCGAGGCAACACGCGCCGGATCAAAACGTCGACACACTCCTCGAGCGACGCGTCCGGCGCCGATACGCACCGCACCGTGCGCTGCTCCCTGCTAATGAGGAACGCCCCATCCAGCGACGACGTCATCAGCCAGTCGTCGCGATAAGTGCCAATGACCAGCCCGTAACGACCTGGCCACCGATAGGAAATCCGGTCGTGAACGGGTGGCTTCCCCGTTTCGAAGGAAAGCGAAATATCCGCCCACGCCTCGGTGTCTGAATGACACGATCGCAATTGATCGACTCGCGTAGTCGAGTGCAGCCGCAGCCCGCCGAAGCTGTAGGTCGTCGTCGAACCCATTCCTGCCCTTTCCTCGTACGCCCGCGCGAGCAATTGCCAGGTCAATGATACATGCTATGCCAAAAATGCGGTCAGGCCGGAGTGGAGACGAAATTGGGTGCCATTGCCGGCGCGGTCCATGTCGATCACCGTGACATGACCGAGGCACTGCTTTCATCGATCGCCCGGGCCGCCGTGCCGCGCGGATTCGACGGCGTCAAGCAGTGGCACGAAGGGCCGGCGGGCCTGATCCGCTTCGCGCATGCGACCACACCCGAAGCAGTGGGCGAAGTGCAGCCCTTCATCAGCCGCCGGTCAGGTGCCGTCATGGTGTTCGACGGCCGACTCGACAATCGCGCCGAACTGCTCACGCAACTCGGCGCGGAGGGTGAGGGGATGCAGACCGCTCCCGACGGTGAAATCGCGCTGGCATTGTTCGACCGGCGCGGCGACGACTATGTTGTGTCGCTGATCGGCGATTTTGCCATCGCGGTCTGGCAACCGCGCGACCGGCGATTGCTGCTGGTGCGGTCCCCCTATGGCTGGCGACCTTTGGTGTGGACGTTCGACGGCGCCACCTTCGGCTTCGCGACCGAACCGCGTTCGCTGGTCGTCGGTCTAGACATGGAGCGCAAGCTCAATGAACCCGCGATTGGCGAGTTTCTCTCGGCGCGCTTCGTCAGCCAGACCGATACTTTTTGGCGCGACCTTCATCGGCTGCCGCAGGGTTCGGCGCTGGCTTTGGAAAGGGGCACGGTCCGGCAATGGCACTGGCATGTCGGGCCATTCGAGGATTTCTCGCGTCTGTCGGAAGCCGACCATGTCGCGCGTTTCCAGGAGCTGTTCGATCAGGCGCTGGTCGCGACCACACGCAGCGCGACCCCATTGTCCTCCCAGCTTTCCGGCGGGCTCGATTCTTCTTCCGTCGTGTGCCGGGCGACCGAACTTTACCGGGCCGGGCGGATCGACCGCCAGATAGGGGCAATCACGGCGCGATTCCCCGGCGAGCCGCACGACGAGACCGAATGGAGCAGCGCGGTCGAGGCGCATCTTGGCATCACCGCCAAAGTGGTTGGCGCCCAGCCGTTCAGCGCCGACGCCGCCCGGCAATGGTGCGCCGAAACCCTGCAGCTTCCGTTGCGGCCAAACGTACTCGACACGATGGCGGGGGTGTGCGCCCGGCAACGTGCCGATGGCGAACGTGTGCTGCTGACCGGTGAAGGCGGGGACGACTGGCTCGCTGGATCGCTGGCGCATTGGCCCGATCTCGTCAGGACCGGACAATGGGGCGCATTGATCAGGACTGGTTTCGAGCAATGGCCCGACAAACCGGCATATGTTTCGGCGCGCCGAATTCTCTATCATGGCTTCGGGCCATTGCTGCGCCGCCGCCATCGCGAACGCCTGCTCCGCCCGCACCTTGATTTCGCTACGCAAGCTCCTCCCTGGCTCAATCCTGACTGGGCACAGCGGATCGGCCTGTCGGAACGATGGTATGCCGACGCGCTGGCCGTCAATCTGCCCGGCTTCGCACAAAGACAGCGCTACGGCGTGTTTGCGCTCGCCCGTCGTCATGTAAACGTCGAGCCGGCGATGGCCTACAGCGCGAGCTTCGGCATCGAACAGCGTCACCCGTTTCATGACCAGCGCCTCGCCAGCTTCATGATGGGGGCGGCAGGCAATGTGCTCAACCGCTTCGGTCAGCGGAAATATCTGTTGCGCCAGGCGATGAAGGGAAGTCTGCCCGAAAAAGTCAGGACGCGGAATACCAAGGCGACTTTCGTTGCCCATACCGTCGACGCAATCTCCGAACTGCTGCGTCAGCGTCCGGCCGAACAGCTGCTCTGCGCCCGGCTTGGCTGGGTCGATGGTGCAAAGATTGGACAAATGCATGCCGCCTTTCAACACTGGCGCGACCAGGGTTCGACCGGCCCCATTCCCAATCAGCCCTGGGGGCCGGTGTGGTTCACGCTGGCGATGGACATGTGGCTTGAAAACGCGTTCAAGATCTGAGCGTAACTGCCTTTCGAAATTCGCGAATCCGCGATTTCGAAGCGACCCTGAGCAACGACCCGAGGAGTAGCGCACCAATGCCAGCCACGGACATCGACGACAGCATGATGGTCAGCCGCCACGTCGACATGATTGCGGCGGACGTGGGCGAAGAGGCCGTCATCCTCGATATCCAGAGCGGCTATTTCTTTCAACTCAACCAGACCGCGGCGCGAATCTGGACGCTGCTCGACTCGCAAATCTCCGCAGGTGCGCTGTGCGCGAAAATGGCCGAGTCGTATTCAGTCGATCCGGCGACCTGTCGCGGCGACGTTATCGGGTTCATCGCTGACATGCGCGATCGCGGGTTGGTCGATATCGGCTGACGTGTGGCGCTGCCGGAGCTTGCTTCGAAATTCGTGGAAGAGCGAATTTCGAATAGGGTGCGCCCAGAATCCGCTCAGAACCCGGGCGTAATAACTCCGAGGACCACGGATTTTCGGTTCGGACGGTTAGCGATAGATCCAGCAATTTACCGCGAATCGCGAATCACCAAACGCCCCCGACGGGCAACGCACCGTCAATACTTCATGCGGAGCCCAGGACGGGAACACGACCAAGCTGTTGTGGTCCGGCGCAATATCCACGCCCAAGTCGCCCGGTACCGCGCCGATCCGATGCAGCCGCAGACACCCGCCCGAAAACCCTTTTGGCATATGATGGAAATAATAGACGGCACTAAGCATCCGACAGCCCATCGCGCTGCTTCGACCCGTGTACAGATCGCCATGCAGTGCGAAATGCGCCCCGTCGTTGTGGGCGGCCAACTCTAGCTCGATGTCCCCGGCGATAAACGGCGTCACACGCAATTGACTGATCAGTTCGGGCACCATGGCGCGAACGTATTGCTCAAACAGATCCGAGAACGGACCAAGGTCCCGCAGGCAGAGCGCACGGCGTATCGCGGGGTCAATCAACCCCTTGTCCAGCGCAGCCGGAACAAAGCGCGCCGCATTGTCCAGTGCCCAGTCCAGCAGGTCGCGATGTTCGTTCGGGGTCAGCAGATCCCTTCGCACCAGCCATGGAGGCATCAATCCGCGCGATGCTGAATTCATGCCGCGCTCCCACCCGCGGCACGCGCGGCGTTTTCCCGTAGGAAACGCAATACCAAACCCTCGTTGCGCGCATCGGATTGCCGCTTCATGCGAACTGGCGGGACTGGCACCGTGCGACCGAGGTGATGCAGAACAGCCTGCACGGTTGCGTCGTAATCGCGCGTCAGATCTTCATAGGCCACGTCGTACGGAGCAACGCCGGTCGCCGCGAAAAAGCCGCGCCAGTGGCGATGGCAGAAATCCGAATAGGCGATCAGCCGTTCGATCGTGGCAAAATCGAAGGTCGGTGGCGCCGCTTCGGCCCGCTCGCCAGTCCGGGCGATCTGTCGCCAGATACCCGTTCGCACTGCAGTGGCTGCGGAAACTGCCTGCCGCACCCGGTCGCGTCGGACCAGATGGACATAGTGGCCGCCAGGGAAGAGCGGCGCGAGCAATTCGGCGATCTCGCGATACGTGTCTGGTGACGTCGCCGCGGGCGGTCGCTGGTGCAAATCGTCGAACTTGCCCGGTCGGAGCTCCCCAGCCAGTTCGGCGATATCGCGCCAGAACAGCTTCACGGAGTGAATTCCGGACGTATCGGTGCGCCATCGATGCACCGTCCGGCCATAATCCGTTAAATCTGCGCACCCCCATCGCTCGGTGAGGGCCGGACGGAAGCCGGCGTGGTAATATTCGAGCGGACAGCCCAGGCCGCCGGCGAAATATAATGCCTCGCCGAGCAAGGTACTGCCGGATCGTGGATGAGTGCACAGCAATATCGTTCGTAGCGGTGCGCCATCCCTTGCCGGATAGTCATGGTCCGCCGTCGCGAGATCATAAGGTGCGAGATTCTCGGGCTCGCTTTCCGTGAGCGCGTGCGGCGACATCACCGTAGCCGACGAGTCACAGCCTTCCGGCGATCCGGTGCCTCATTCATAGCTCGAGGCGACGTGGCTCAAGTAAGGTTGCTGATACCGTCGTTCGGACGATAGGAGATTCCTTCAGCGGCCTGAACCGGCGCAAAAGCCGTGATCTCCGGCTTCACCCATTCCGGCTTGTCGGTGTCTTCCACCGCAGGGGTCGGCGAAACGCGGTTCGTATCGTTCATGACCCGCTCCAGTAATAGCTGACAGATGAACAGTGAAATGCACCCGAATCGCTCTCAAGTCAATTCTCAGCGCACTCAATTCGGCCAGATTCGAAGGCGATTTCTCTCGTGATACGCGCCTATGGCAAATGCATCGCCCGGGTCCGACATGACCGATTGCGCGAAAGGCCAGTAGATTGCCCCCCAGCATGATGCGGCGCCCGGTCCGGGATGGTTTTCGTAACGCGCGCGATCGTCCAGGTCGAGCGCGATCCATTGCAGTACACCGCTCACGCGTCCGCCTTGCGATTCGATTACGATTTCGCGGCGTTCATTCCGCCAGGGTCCACGCGCGAAATCAAAAGCAAATAGATCCGTAGCGGCGCTTCGCAACGTGATCGAGGTGCTCCCAACCGGAATGTTGCGATACGGTCGCCGCAACCTGTTGAACGCACTCAGGTCGAAGGACTCGATGTGTCCCAGATCCGACTGCATCGCGCCGCCATCGTCCATCAAGGCGATCCGAATCTGGCCACGGGCCGGGATGACCACGCCGCCGGGTTTCAACAAGCGCGGGACCGCATCCGCGTGGGCGGGCAGCGTCTCTTCACTCAACATGTCGTTGCTGACGATCTCGGACACCAGAATGTCGACCGCACCGCCGAGATCAGCAAGGTCGAGCGCGGTCGAATGCTTGTTCACTACCGTCACTCGGTCGGCGAACCCATTGACGGCGACATTCTCGCGGGCGGCTGCCGCGATCGCCGGATCGGCCTCGCACGTGATCACGCGTGCCGCGCCCGCCCGCGCCGCCATCATGGCCAGCAAACCCGTACCGGTGCCGATTTCCAGCACTGTGCAGCCGGGGAATACCGCGCTGCGCAGCGCGTCATCATAGGCCTTGTTGCGCACATGATCGCGGATGATCGAGAAATGCCATGTGTGGACGCCCTCGCTCAGTAATTCGGTGGCCAGAGCGCGCACTTCGCCGTCGCCCGGGGATAGTGCCAGCGCGCGCACGATCGTGTCGAGCGCAAGTTCGCGCTGCTCGGCGCCAGCCAGCTGTCGCGCCAGCGCGAGCATCGCCATCGGTTGTCCCTCGACCAGTGGCTGCATTGCGAGCAATTCCGTCGCGCGATCTCTCATTCGCTTCTCCTGCTCTTCCTGCCGATCCTCGGCAGCGGAAAATAGCGGACCGTATGCGCCGCCAGTCGCCATGGCACGTACAGCCAGCGTGCTCCCTTCGGCAGCGGCAGATCGCGATAGGCTTGCCAAGAAGGTTCCAGGCTTCTGCCGATGGCACGGACATGGCGCGCAAGCCCCTCTCTCTGACGCCATTCGGTAGCGGTCATCGCGAACCATTCGCGCCAACGAAACAGCCGATCATGGACTCGGCTATGGCGTTCCAGTTCCGGCGGCGCGCTTTCGGGATGGAGAAACCTGATGCAGTCCCGCGCCATGCGCGCGGCAAGGCCTGCTTCGGTGGGCCAGTCTCCGGCGACGGCGGCCGCGAGCAACGCGGGCATCTCTAGGCAGGCCAGGACCAATTTCTCGAGCCCCGCCCGCTTCGCCTGTGCGCGGGTCGTCACAAGATCGAACTCAGCCGCCGCGGCCATGCGACCGAGATCGCCGATCCAATGCAGCCGTGACCATTGATGGCGGCTGTGATGATAGCAGATGTAGACGAACAGGTCGGCGGTCGAGAAAACGGGCATTGCCTCGCCCCTGATCGTCACGGTCTCCGCCCGATCGAGCAGTTGCTCGGTAGGAAAATCGGCGCCGGTGAGATCGACGCGCTGGTGCAGATCAACCATCTGGCCGGACGGCGCGCGCATCGACACTTCGCGGCTCAGGCTACACATCGCCTCGATATGGGCTGCATGACGCCGCGGATCGGCGGGAAGTTCGAACGGCTTCGTTAGCCGATACCCGAGCCCCAGCAGATGCGTCACTGTCTCGGCGAACCCCTTCGTGCTCACCAGGAGATCGAGGTCGCGGCACGATCGACCGCCGACCGAGCCATAATAGCGCTGGGCCAGTGCCACACCCTTGAAAACCGCGAATCGGATGTGTCGCGGCTGGAACCATGATCGACTCAGCTCGGCGGCGATCGCGCTGAGTTGGAGGGCGTGGGCGGTCGCCGGAACCAAGGCGCGGTCCAGCTCTGCCCTGGTCTCGGTCGGAACGCAGTCTTTGATTTCGGTCAGTCGTTCGCGCAAGGTCGGAAGCGACAAATGGTGTGTCGCGAGCAACACCAGAGCGGGCCAATCCCGAATCTCTCCCGCAAGATTTCTCAGATCGTGAGCGCCAATCAGGGAAGGGTGAAGCGCGCAAGCCAGCAGAAGCCGAGCTTCTGCCGGTAGCGCAATCGGCTCAAGTTCGTCCTTGGTGATCACGCGGCACTTTGCGATATTTTCCTACACGCTTCCAAACACGCCGCAGTCCTCTTTGGCAAGCTGCTGCGGACGGCAGCGCAACTACGCCCCCTATTGGCTATCGGGAATATCCCGCTCGTGCCGGAGTGGGGGCCAGCCGCCGCCGGCGCGCCGTCCATGAAGGGGCTGCGATCCCATGTGGATCTGATCCAAAGCGACGGCTTGCAGTTTCTGACGGTCGGGTACGGCTAAGCGTGCGCGAAATGCTCGCCCCATGTCCACGATACCGCATGGCCCAGTCCGGTGCCGGCGGGGCCGTTCTGCAGCACCGGAAGGATATGTGAGGTCATCACCTCCGTTATGAATGCCAGGCGCAGATCGTCGTTCGGAATCTCGGGGAGGAACTCGCGGTGATTGGACGGCACGGACAATGCGTCGAGCGTTTCGCGCCCGGTCATTTCGTGGCAGCCGGTTTGCCAGTGGCCGTCGAGGTGTTGCGCCAGCGCGCGCGCCACGGCATCGGCCCCGTTCGGACAGGCGAGGATGCGCCGGTTCGCGCGCGTGTCGTCGACGAGCCCGTTCGCCGCGCTCGCGATCGCCTGCCGCTCGATATCGGTCGCTGGAAGCTGGGCGCCACAAAGCAATGCCTTCCAGCGGCGCCGCAACATGCGGTTGGGGTCGTGAAAAAGCACTGCGGAAGCGCCCGCCGGGGCAAGATCTGGTGAGTTCCACAGCAAGCCGCCCCCCGGAAGCAGCGCATTCGCGAGTTCGCGGGCGACGCGTTCGAACGGCTGGGGGCGGATGAGATGGAACACCATGCTCGATAGAATCAGATCCATTCCCTGCCCGTCGACGACATCGCGCAGCGGGCGGAAGCGGCCAGCTTCGGTCAGCGAATGGAAGCGCGTCGACGCGTGTCCACCCAGCAATCGGTAGCCTTGTGCAAACCAGGGTGAGGGGATGTCGACCAAGTGAAACTCGAATGATGCGTTGCGCTGCTGCATCCGCGTGTCGAAGCCATGCTCGCGGCATGCCTTCATCAGCTCGATTGCAGCCAGTCCCGTGCCGGTGCCATAATCGCACACGCGGATCGTCCCGCCGAACGGGAGCCGTTCGAGCCGAGCCTCTAGAATTCCCATGGCGCGGGAAACCAACTTACGGGTCGCCAACGCGCACCAGGAACGCGGATGATTCAGATCGCCGTCTTCGTAGAGCAAGCGGTGCAGCGCATTTCCGTCGTTGGAATCCGAGATGCCTTCGGGAACCCAAGTGTCCGCCCGAGGCGCGGGAGCGACGCGGAGGAGCAACTCGGCGGCGTTGTCCGTACGCAAATGGTCGAGGCTGACGGCGATGAACGAACGGCTCGCGGGATAGCAGCGACCGCAAGTCGCGGACCTGCGCAGTCCGGCCCGGCGCACGGCGTCGATATAGGCGGTGTATTCCACGGGATATTGCCGCGAATAGCCATGGTAGGCGTCGAAGGCGATGCTGTGGAGTTGCCCCTGATTGCGGGCCGTCACTTGCGGTGCAACGCAATGCGCTTCCAGCGCCACCAGTCCGTGCCGTTCCAGATACGGCGCCCAGCGCGCAAAATGGCGGGTCAGATCGCTTTCGACGTCCTCCGAATCCAATGCTTCGCCGTCGAAGGACAAAAAGCATCCGCCAGTCGGACGGTCCGCCGGAACGTCGCCGCCACGATAGGTTCGGTCATGGTCGATGAACGCATGGACATGCAGGCCATCGGCCATGTCAAGTCCATGCGCCGCAAGCGCATCGCGCAATGCGTCCGGGTCGCTCACGTCGCCATGCAGAATGAGCGCGTCGGCGGCGGCGAGCCTCCGGCCAGCCTGGTCGATCGCGGAAGCGGCAAGGTCCGCGCCGACGATCCTGAGTGGGTGGCTGCGCAGATGGCGCCCTCTGAGCGTCGCTTCGCGCACCAGTCGGTCGATCCGTGCCAGCCAGGCTCCATCTCCGCAGCCGACGTCGAGCACGAAAGCTGGTTGTGCGGCAAGCGGGACCCGATCGAAGATGCGCTTGATCAGCGAATCGGCATCGGCGAAATAGCGACTGTGCGCAGCGGTGCTCGCGCGGATATTGAGTGCGCGCTGGACGTGCCACTCGCGGCCATCCGGTATCGGCGTCTCGCTGTATCTCCCGAGATAGAGGTTCGGAAGCTGGGCGAGTAGCGGGAGATAGGATCCGGTAAGGCCGAGATGCCCGACGAATTCGCGCCTCCCAGTACCGATCGAAGTCCACCTGTCGCCCGCGCCGATCAAGTCCATAGCGCCCAGTAGCCGTCGCTGCTGAGCTCCGAGCCGAGTCTCCGCTAGCGAGGGACCATCAACGCCCAACCGATCCTGCGCTTGAAGCGACAGCAACACAGGCGTCAGCAATGCGCCGTCGAGATGCGCGATCATCCGTGCCCGGAGCTCCGCATTCCCGATATCCAGGGTCCAGCGCCGGGCAGCCAAATCAACGAGCGATTCGAAACGCGCCTCCAGCTCGCCTGACCATGGCCGTGACCAGATGTCCGCCTGGCTATCACCGAAATGGGCGAGATAGTTTCCCAGGCTTACATAGAGTTCGTGAAACCGCGCCGCCTCGATCCCGTCGCGAGTCCAGGCGAGACGCGTGGATTGCGGCGATGTGGCTGGTCCCGCTTCGAGCCAGCCGACCTGCGCCATCGTACGAAGTCCAAGCCGCAGGTAGCCAAAGCCGGTCGACGGGAGGTCGGGACAATGCTCCGCAATCGACCGGTCCGATCGATCGAGCAGGCCGAGCGCGTCCATGCCGCGCAGCGTGGCGGCCAGCATTGCTCCATCTTGATAGAGGAAATTGAGGCGTCGCGCCGCGTTTCGATCCGGACCGGGGACGGGTTCGGCACACACGGCCGGCAGGCTTATCGAAGAATCGCGGATATGAACAGGATCACGCCGAGCGGAAACAGCAGTTAATCCTAGCCGGCCACCATGTGCTTGGCGTCGAGATAGAGGAAGGGGAGCGGGGCGGGGCCGCGCGTCGCCTGGACGAAGGTCGCATCCTTGTTGGCGATGCCGTGCGCGAGCGCCTCGTTGCCGCCGAGCAGGGCCAATGCCGCGGCGATCAACGCCAGCGCTCGCAACACCTGTTTGAACCGCGTGGCGGCCATCGCTGTCCCCGGCCGCGGTTTCCGCAGGCACTTGGACAAAGTCAAGCTGGCGGGCTTGCGAGAGCCTCCGGCATCGTTAGTCTGCTCCCGCCGGGGACATACAAGAATCAACCACCGGGACCGGGGAGAGACTGAACATGGCGACCACCAGCATGGCGGCGAACGGCGCGGCGCGGCAAAGTGCCGGCTATCAGATGATGCTGGTCGGGCTGCTGGCACTCAATTTCGGCATCGTGTTCTTCGACCGCAACTCGCTCAACTTCCTGATGCCGTTCGTGCAACCGGAACTGGGGCTGACCAACACCCAGGTCGGCGTGCTGGCGAGCGTGCTCTCCGGAACATGGTCGGTGGCTGCGCTGCTGATGGGCTGGCTGTCCGATACGCTCGGCAAGCGCAAGGTGCTGCTGGTCGCATCGACATTGTTGTTCTCCGCCTGTTCTTTCCTCACTGGCATCGCGGGCACATTCGTGATGCTCATCGCGGCGCGCGCGCTGATGGGCGTCGCCGAGGGCGGGGTGATGCCGATCAGCCACGCGCTGATCGCCGACGAAGTCGACCCGGAACGGCGCGGCCTCGCGCAGGGGGTCGGACAGAATTTCGGGTCGAATCTGCTCGGCTCATTCGTTGCGCCAGTGGCACTGGTCGCCTTCGCAACCTGGTTCGGCTGGCGCCACGCCTTTTTCCTCGCCGGCGCGCCCGGCCTGATCTCGGCATTGCTGATCCTATGGCTGGTCAAGGAGCCGAAGCTCACGCCGAAGAAGGCACAAGTGGCGTCCGGGCCGCGCTACACTGCGCTGGACGGGCTCAAGGAACGCAACGTGCTGCTGTGCGTGCTGCTGTCGGTGCTGCTCGTTGCCTATCTGGTAACCTGCTGGGCGTTCATGCCGCTCTACCTCGACCAGGTGCTGCACGTCTCGAAAGACACCAACGGCTGGCTGATGGGCACCCTCGGCATCTCGGCGACGATCGGCAGTTTCGCGGTTCCCGGACTGTCGGACCGAATCGGGCGCCGGCCGGTGATGATCGCCGCGCCTTTCATTTCGATCCTGCTCCCGCTCGGCGTGCTCTATCTGGGAGCGGGTTCGCTGCCGCTGCTGTTCGTGATCTTCTTCGTCGGCTGGTGCGTCAACGGCATCTTCCCGTTGTTCATGGCGACGGTGCCGTCGGAGAGTGTCGCACCGGGCAACGCCGCATTGGTGATGGGATTGAGCATGGGCGCCGGCGAGGCGCTCGGCGGCGTGTTCGGGCCGATGATTTCGGGCTGGGTCGCAGACGCGCATGGACTGACCGCGCCGCTATGGATCATGACCGGGCTGGCGTTCGTGTCGGGATTCATCGCCATGGGGCTGCGCGAGACGGCGCCGTCGAAGCGGCGGGGGTAAGTCGGCGGGCCTCCGCATCACGCTGCGCTGGTCGCGATGCACGAAAATTTACGAGCCGCCCGCATTCTGAGGCAGCAGTGTATGTCAAAAATTGACATCGGCCTCCGGATCGCCCTATCGTCACGCGCGCCGATGGAGGATGCGATGACGATGAATGTTTCCGTCGGGGACCATTGGGAAGGCTTCGTTGCCGAAGTCGTGAAGGCGGGGCGCTATAGCTCCGCCAGTGAAGTGGTGCGTGAAGGCTTGCGGCTGGTCCAGGAGCGCGAGGCGAAGCTCACCGCGCTGCGCGAGATGCTGAATAGCTCGATCGCCGAGGGCGGACGCCGGAGTACGTCAGACGTCATGGACGCGGTCCGTGCCGCGCTGGACGAGTGGGAGCAGCAAGCGGCGACGAATTAAGTGCGCGCGCTCCGCTACACCAACCGGGCGCAAGCGGATTTCGTCGCGATCGCGCTCTACATCGTCGCAGAAAGCGGTAGCGAGCGGTAGCCGACGCTTTCATCGATCAACTCAAGGATCGATGCCTGCACTTGGCCAGTTTGCCGGGCACGCTGGGCACGGCACGGCCCGAATTGCGGCCGGACGTGCGATCGATGGCACACAAGGACTATGTGATATTCTTCCGCTACCTCGAAGAGGAAGTGGAGATCGTCAATGTGGTTCGAGGCCAACGCGATCTCAAACGACTGTTCGGCAACTGACCGCCACGAACGGGTTGGCTGGAAAGCGCCGCAGCAGAGCGATTCAATCCGCCCAGGCGGCGTCCTCGACATGCAGTTCCGCCGCCGGGCGGCTGCCCCAGTCGTCGATCTTCGCCCGGCCTGCGAGCCATAGTTTGCGGTGCCGCGGAGCGCCGAGCAGCGCCTGACCGAGTTCGGTCTCGGCCTGGCGAAACGCCACTGCCTTGAAGCTGCGGCCGTCGGCACCCGCGACGATCGCGCGGACATGACCGCCGGACCCGACCAGATCGGCCTTGATCACGGTCACTGGCCCGGCTGCGACGCGCGGAGCGGGCCAGCCCATGCCATAGGGACCGGCGGCATCCATCGCCACGACCAGATCGGGGTTGACTCCGCCGGGCGCGAGCACCGCGTCGAGCAGCAGCGAGCGCTCTCCCATCGCCTGCGTCACCGTCGCGGCGAGACGCTCCTCGAGAAAATCCGCGAACGCTTCGATCCGCGCCTCCGCGACCGTCACCCCCGCCGCCATCGCATGCCCGCCACCCGCGATCAGCAGCCCGGCGTCCTTCGCCGCGAGCACCGCCGCTCCGAGATCGACGCCCGAAATCGAACGGCCCGAGCCCTTGCCGACACCGTCCGCGTCGAGCGCGATTACGATCGACGGCCGGCCGAGCTTCTCCTTGATCCGCCCCGCGACGATGCCGATCACGCCGGGGTGCCAGCCCTGGCCAGCGATCACCGCCACCGCACGGTTGGACTGGCGCTCGGACAGCACCTCGGCCGCCGCCTGCACCTGTGCTTCGATCGCGCGGCGGTCTTCGTTCAGCCGATCGAGTTCGGCGGCGATGATATGCGCTTCCTCCGGGTCCAGCGTGGTGAGCAGCCGAACACCGAGGTCAGATCGTCCGACGCGGCCGCCGGCGTTGATCCGCGGTCCCAGTGCGAAGCCGAGATCGGTGCAACTCGGTGCGCGCGTCAGTCGCGAAACCTGGATCAGTGCGTCGAGCCCCAAGTTGCGCCGGCCGGCCATCACCTTGAGCCCCTGCGCCACGAACGCACGGTTCAATCCCTTGAGCGGCGCGACATCGGCCACCGTGCCGAGGGCGACGATGTCGAGCAGCTCGAGCAGCTTCGGTTCGGCCCGGTTGGCGAACCAGCGCCGTCCGCGC
>Ga0105248_10001042_pt1 | contig 30671 bp, 50 predicted proteins | sample KBSS34metaG_FD_81524 | JGI IMG/M metagenome (GOLD analysis project Ga0105248, IMG submission 81524) | Switchgrass rhizosphere microbial communities from Kellogg Biological Station, Michigan, USA - KBS S3-4 metaG | ecosystem: Host-associated > Plants > Roots > Rhizosphere > Soil | place...
GCACGAGCGCATTTTGCTGCCTGATTGTTTCATTCTGAGCCTGTAGGGCTCGTATGCGTTCCTCATCAAGTGGTCCGAACGACCCCCCTAACCGCAGCTTAGCCTCTGTCAGCGCGACCTGCAGCCGCTCCTCGGCAGTCTCCCGTCCGCCATAATCGAGCAGCACCTGGTTCTTGATGATCTCATCCTCGACGCCTGTGCGGAACGAGATCCTGGCCGCCTGTTCTTGCGCGGAGACCATGCCCGCGATGAACTTCTTCGTCGGCTCGTCCAAGCTGTCCAGTTTTGCGTGCACAGCCTCGAGGGCCGCCGCCGTGGTCGTAACCGTGCCGCGCGGGTCCAGGTCAATGGCGATCGACGACATGGCTTGGGCAGCAGCCCGCGTCGGCCCTGGCGGCACCAACGCCGCGACGTTCTGGTTCTGCTGTTGCTGCGTCTGCGCCCCGAGCTGGATGCCCCGAGCTTCCTGCTTGAAATGCGCCAGTTGCGCTGTTCCCTCACGCAGCGATGGCGCCAACGTCTGCAGGAACCGCATCAAGGAGTCTGGTGTCTGTAGGTCGGCCAAGCTTGCACCCAGTGCCGCCGCCTCGGTCGCAGCGTCCCGCAATTCCTGAGTCGGCATACGCGCCGCGGCGTTTTGCTTTTGTAGATCCTGCACCTGAACGGGCAGCGCCGCGCGAGCAGCAGCGCGCGCGGCAGTCTGCTTGGCGAGTTCAGCACTCAAAGCCTTTTGCGCATCCAATTCCGCCACTGCAGCGGACACTCGATCCTGCGCTGGCTTCAAAAGCTGTACGTTCAGCGCGGCTTCTTCCTTCAAAATCTCCACGATCGCGGTTTGCGTCCTGCCTGCTTTCTCAAGCTCACGCGTGCGCTCTGCCTGCTTCTCAAGCACGAATGCGGCTGCAGCCACCCCAGAGGGCTGGGCTTGCTCAGCAGCTACCGCTGTAGCTGGCCGTGCTTGGGATTGCCGCCTTGCAATCTCTCCAGCTTGACCTGCCGCAGCTTCGGCCCCGAACAATTCCGGATGCGCGCCCACAACTGCGGCGGTTTTAAGGCCGGCTTGCTCAGCCTTGAATTTTTGAAGCTCCCGAATCGCAGCGTCGATTTTAGCCACAAGATCTGGGAAGGTCTTTCCAGCGCTTTCTTTAAGAGCGTCGAACGCCGCCAGCAATTCAGTGGCGGTGAAAGAATTAGCCAGCTCGCCAAAAGCTTTTTTGGCATCCTCGACTCGCTTAACGATCGCAGGATCAAGCCCCTTCGTGTCGCCTAAGGACAGGGCATCCTTGAGCGCACCCTGGACGTCACCTTGCCGAGATGCAATCGTTGTAACAAGCTGATCAATGAGCGCTGATGCTTGAGCCTGTAACTGTTGAGCTTGCTCTGGATGCGCTATAAGTTGGTCATTGATTTTCGCCACGCTGCTTGCGGTCGCGTCAGCTTGCGCAGCCATACCAGGAAATGCTGTATGCGCTTGTTGCGCAAATACGCTCAGCGCCTGACCTGCCGCGGCAAGCTCAATTTTATTTTCGCGGACCGCATCACGCAGCGCAGTTAAATCGCGCGCCGCCTGGCCGCGTGCGCGTGCGGCCTCAGGCGCATCCGCATCAGCTACTCCGGGAGCCGCTTCCGTGACTGGTGGAGCCCTGGTTGCTGGGATAGCAACGGTCACAATTTGGCTAAGATCCAAAATCTTTTTCTTGGCAGCATCGATCTGCGGCTGAATGTCTTGCAAACTAATCTTAATCTCGATCGCACCTTGTTCCGCCGCTGACCCAGACAACTTAGACATGGATTCAGCAAGCTTTGCGACTTTATCGTCCTGGCCGCCGAGCGTCTGCAATGATTTCGACAGATCATCTATCGCATCACTAGCTTCTTTCGATTTGCCACCGAGTCCTAGCATCCCAACAACGAGCGATCCGATCGCAACAGCACCAGCCGCTACCAATCCCGCAAACGGACTAATCGAGCCCAGTAAGAACGTCATTTCTTGCGCAAAACTGCGAATCGAGCCCGTGCCAGACGCAAATTGCAGCGCCATCTGCGCGATCTCGCGACTCATCGTCCGAGCGTGGATATGCGTGGCTCCGCTGGCACCCTCCAAATAGCGGCCCCACGACCCAGTCTCGCGCCCGATCTTACTGGACGTAGCCGCAAAACCCTCCCCTAAGCCTTCAACCTCGTTGAGCGCCGCCTGTACACCCGCCTTGACCCCATCAGCCATCTCGGGACCGCCAAGAGTCCCTGAAACCTTCTGCTTGAATTCCTCAAAGCTCACGCCTTCGGCCGCCAATAACGCGCTGAGAGCCTCCAACGATGTACCGGAAGCTACAACCGCCTGCTTGACCGACTCGCTCCACGCATCGGTCGACTTTGAGATATCGCCACTAACCTCGCCTATTGCCTCCTTAGCCTTCGACGTCGCATCTGCGAGCGTATTGAATGCCGACGCCGTCTGCCCCAGCGATCCAGACGCATCCTTAAGGCCCGTAAACACGTCTTTCGACGTCGCCCCGGCAAGCGCGCTGAATGCCGCCGCCGTCTGCCCCAACGATCCAGCCGCCTTCGCATTCGCCTGCTGCACCGCCTCACTGTAAGTACCCATGGAGCGACGAACCTGCTCCATACCAGCGGCGAAACCAGAAGCGTCAACCTCAAAGCGTTGCGTGACGGTTTCTAGGTCCACGGGCTTATCCTTCGCCACCTACGCCGGCGGATGCGATGCCGGCAACGGCTCTTGCCCCACCATGATCCACGGGATCTTGCCCGCAGCCCTGTCCCTCTGGACCTGCTCCGCCCACGCGAACCAACTCGGATCGTCCGGCACGTGCAGATCCGGGTTGTGGAACACGTCGACCCCGCCCATCGCGTTCAGCACGCGCGGTCGAGAAGCACCGGCGCCCGTCTCCGCTCGGATGCGCTCGTACTCGGCCTCTTGATCTAGATTTTTCTCGCAGATGTAGTCGACCGCAGCCCAGAAATCGTAGACCGCTGATTTCCAAAACCGCTTCGGCGTCCATCCCAGCTCAACTACCGCTATTCCGAGGAGTCGCCGGAACTCGGTCCGGCGGTCAACTCCGCCGTCAGCTGGTCGATCGCCTCGTCTTCGCCGTTCGGCTCGTTTGATGAGCCGCTCGGCGAGTCCCCGTTTTTTAAGTCTTCCTCGCGCAGCCTCCCGCCGTCCGCGCACGCCCACGTGAACTCGAACAACGCCCCGACCACCTTCGATCGGCCAACGTCCCAGATCAGCTTCTTGGCGTCGTCGACGGTCAGGCTACGCTCGCCCGCTGCCTGCAGCCCGGACCACATCACCACTGCCAGCTCGGCCGTGGTCGGGATCATCTTCGGCTCGGCCGCCACGTGCGGCGCGAACGGCCAGCACGCCGCCGCCACTCGCGTCCGCACCACCTCGATGCCCGAGTTCAACCGCGATTCGAGCTGCTCGGTCGCCGCCATCGTCGGCTTCAACCGACGCTCCTTGCCGGAGCGGTCGGTGAAGATGACCTCGCCCGTCTGCCGATCCAATCGGAAAGGCTCGGGCGGCGTCGGCGCTTTAGTCCCGTTCCCACTAGCCATCTAGTTCACCATAACCCCCATGACGCCCGGCTCCCGCTTCGGCATTGACTGCCGCTCCGGAGCCCCGACGAATTCATATCGATCTGCCGCCAAAACATATCGATGCACATCCTTCGTGATCCATTGGAACGTCGGTTGTGGTCGATAAGGCAGACGCATGGTCTGCCACCTGCCCTGATACATGACTTCACGATTCGCCCAGAGGATCGGAGGCGGAACCGCGACCGTCGTCTGGATGCCCCGATGGATCTCCATTTCAACGCAGCGCATCGGGCCGCTGATCCAGGTTCCTTTTCCATCTCCCGCGATCACACTCAGATACCTTTTCGTGGTGTACCAAAACCCGAACAACCGCAAAGAACGCATCGCCCGATCGCTGTCGGGGGCAAGGTCAACGGTCACAAGTGCCGCCGGCGCGATTCCGATCACCGCCGAGAACGGCGGCTGACGCGGCAGCTGCATCTGCCCGTCCAAGCCGTCGGCAGGGCCGAGATGGAGCTGCGGCCCCTGGCTAGACGTGACGATGATTTCCACTTGACGCCAAAGCCCCGCCTAAGCTGAGTTAGTCTAAGGAGTGAACGAGACGCGCCCATCCCGTTCACTCCACTCACATCAATATTACGGCGAATGCAGCAACGACGGCGAGCCAGTCGAGAGCGACATAGTGGTGCGATATTGAGTAGGCTGCTGATTAGGGCCGTTGACTTCCATCTGCGTGGCCTGCACTGTCGCGGAATACCCATGACCCGTCGAAAACAGCACAGCGTCTGCAAGGAACGCCGAGCCTGCAGTGCAGTAGGTGATGAGCTTGCTAAGCGCGGTGTCGGTAGGATCAGCCTGACCGTCAGCCGTGATCTGGAACTGACGCAGACCGGCAATGACCGGCGCCCAGCCCGCGCTGGTCTTGTTCGCCGCGTCGATCTGATTGGCGCTCATGCTGAGCGCACCGTTCTGCTGGTTACCAAGAGCCGTGAACGCCTTCGGCGACGTCGCCGAGCCGGTGTCGATCGAGATCAACATTTTATTAGAGAGTTCGATCGCCATTGCTGGCATCCTCCACTTGTGGCGCCGCGGCGCCTGTGGCTACAACATGCGTTGTCGCCGGAGGAGGACCTTCTGGCGGCCAAGGTGCCCGGCGTTCACGCGCGCGGGCACCACTTGTTCTACAGCACTGGATTTGCCTGCGCAACCGCGTGCGCGATGTCGACCTGCGACCAACACTTGACGGCCGACCCGGGCGAGCAATTGACGACCTCCACGCCCGCCTTGGCCAATGGCAATGCCATCTCTCCGAACGCCGCGATCAACGGACGATAGTCCGCCATCTCACTCGGCTCGCCTGGATAGTCTTCGTGAAAATGTCCAGCTCGATGATCGACGCCGAGCAGCAAGACCCGCTTGACTCCAGTGTGGTGGATCACGCTCAGGACGTGATGCACGCTACTAGAGCCATACACCACGCCAGGATCGTCGCTGATTCCGGGGTACTGGAACGGCGAGCAATGCTTGATGAGCTTCACGCCGGCGTCGACGAGGCGCGGCACATACTCTCGCGCGCCTGCGCGATTGTCGGGAGGCCAGATCACGATCTTGGTCCCCGCGAACTCAACCGCCTTCGAGCATCGCAGCCAGAACCGACCAGCGTCCGCGCCAAACAACCAGTCAGCGTCCGGCGCCAACTCGTAGGCTCTGTTCGTCGCGACGATCCGACACTTGCCCTTGAGCAACTTGACCTGCTTCGAGGTGAGCGACGCGCCGCAACCCAGCACGGCGACGGTCTCACCGGGCCAACACTTCGGGACGCTCCAAAACTCGGGGGTCATGCCGGTGTGTAAATGATTCGTTCTGAGCTCAGCAGCACGAGCCGAAACCGTCGATGCGATTCAGCTGGCACCAGCTCGTCGAACACCTCGACTATGAACTTGCCGCTGTGGGAATCGCCGTGAGCCAGGGCGACAAAATAGTTGTCCGTACTCCTGGCTTCCTGACGATCATAAAGTGTCTCGATCCACCCGGGGCCAAAGTGCCCCTCGGCCAATACTCTCCGCGTCAGACCGCTGTCGCCTCCGGGCAGCACGATCGACCAACCGTCGCGTCCCTTCGCAGCTGGCACTGCAGGAAGCGCCAACCGACTCTGGACGGTCAACGTGACCAGGGCGATCTCGAGGCCGCTGTCGTCGTTGCCGTCGTAAAGCCGGGCCGGATTGGTCATGCGCTACAGCTTCGCCGCCTGCGCCGCGCGCACGATCCCCTCACCAACCAACGTGCCCATTCGCGGAGCCACCTCGTCGACGGCCCGCTGTAAGTACATTGCCTGCGTCGGTGGCTCGTGGGAAGCTTCTAGGTCGTTATGAACGATCGAAGCGTATTTGCCCGTCACCTCATCGCCGCCGTACTGGACCATGACGCCGACAGTCTCCATCCCTCTGCCGCCGGCTGGCGCGCCGAACTCAGTCACCTTGCCGCTGAGTTGGAGGGCATGGGTGTCTTTCGGCACGTAGATCTGGCTCAGGTCATAGACCTTCTGCGCCGCCAGCATCTGGGCGTCGGCGGCGGCCTCTAGGAATGCGGCTTCAAACGTGTCGATCTGACCCAGCGCCCGCGCTAGGTTCGCGGCGCTGCCCGCGACGTCCAGCCTCAAATCAAGCGGCATGAGAGGCATCAGCTGGCTCCCGCTCTAAAATTGACGGCATAGCGCGGCCGCCCGTTCTGATCTGGTCCAACCGCGATCGGGGTACTCTGCGTGGCAAGGAAATGATCGAACCCGCTGACGTTCGCCCTATGCAACGTGGTCAAGACGACCCAGGCCTTGTCATTGGCCAACTTGTCCGTTAGCGCCCGCGTCACGACCTGGAATCGGGGCTGACTCCACGAGCGATCGGTGGCGGTCTCGGGCTCGACGCCGCCGGCCTCGTAAAGCGTCACCGTCTGAACGGGTGAATCGCCCGAAGCCAGCTTCTGCATCGACCAGCCCGACGCGCCGCCTACGACGCCAGCGTTCGTCAGCACCACGCCGATGGCGTCAAGATAGACACTCATGAGCTAGGCAAAGACGCTCTACACCATCGGACGAGGTTCGCCGTAGGTCGCACTGCCAGACACCGCCTGACCGCTGATGATCTGGATCTGGTCGTGCACGACCACGGGGACCACGCCCTCGCCGAGGTCTGCGTCGCCCTGGACGGCCCATTCGAGCGTGCTGCCGACCGCGCCGATCGCCTGGACGGTCCAGACCAACGGATCGGAGGTCGCCACGATCGCGAGGACCGCGGGATCGTCGGTCGAACCGACCGTGCTCTCGACTGCTGCTGCGTCGCCTTGGTCGTCGACGAAGCTGACGGTAACGTCAACTTCCCAGCGATGGCGGAGTTGCATCATCTTCGTCGCTCCTGTTCATGGGCCGCGGCGGCCCGTAGTGAAAGTAGCCTTTGACCTTGCGCGTGCGCTTACGATAACTCACCAACCAGTTAACCAAATCGCTGAACGCGAGCAGAAACTGGTGCAGGGGGTCAGGTGGTTTTTGCTCAACCATGGCGCGGAGGATACGCTTTGAATCATGACAACGCAATGATCACCATCTGCGGGGTAGCGGTGCGAACTCCTCACGTAACCGTGCCCGACGATCCGATTCCATCCGCAGCTCCCGCATACTCTCACGCCGAGCCGCTACAACCTCAGCTTCGATCTGATCCGTGATGCGATCCCGCTCGGATCGTTGATCGAAAGCAAGCTTGGCAGCGGCTTGCCGGCGGGTCTTTTGTTCCTCGACGCAACCCGTGCATTCTTGCCGGCTGGAATTTCGCATGCCCTTCAGCTCGGGATGTTTGGGGCACGGCCTGCCTTTGTAGTGCCTGTGCGGGGCCGACCCTACACAACCTATGCAACCACAGCTTTGCACGAACCGCTCGCCCTTGAGGTCAGGGTGTTGCGGGCATGGCCTGCCGTAATATCGAGTAGCTCCTGCCTGCAAAGCAGCCTTCCATGGTCCGCTATGTGGCTGCGGCTTGGTCATTTATCCAAACGTTACGTTCGTGTAGTAAGGCACGCCCTCGAAATCATCGACCACAGCCGCGTCCAGAATCGGCGGTTGACTGCCGTCGTGGAGCGTGACCCTGTCCTCGGGCTTGATAGTCGGCGTGCCGCCGACGATCACGGTGCCGCGGGTGGCCATGATCTGGCCCGTCACGGAAATGAAATTAGCCAGCTTGTAGTCGACTCGCGCCACGAATGTCAGCGGCAAATCGAACGTCGGCGTGCCGTATTCGTCCGCACCCAACCGACGCTCCCAGGTGATCTGGTGCGGCAGCATGTCGGCGAAGTCGTCCAGGATCGGCATGACCCGAGGACTACACCAGCTCGGGCTGTTTGCCAAGTTCCCTGCTCCCAGGGGGCTTGACAAGCTATGCAATGCCATGCCAGGCTTTGGATCAGCTGATCCGACTCGGGACGAAACGATGCGGTGCGAAGCGATTCGAGGTGACTCGAAACGAACCGAGACGAGCCTGATTTCATCGAGTGATTCAAGGCGAGCCGATCCGAATCGAAGTGAAACGGGCTGATCAGATGCGAATCGAGGTGAGCTGAACCGAGACGAGACGAGCCGATTTCAACGAATGATTTACCCAACCGATCCGATCCGAAACGAAGGGATGCGAGCCGATACGACGCGAGCCAAGTCGAAACGAGACGAAACGAGACGTTTCATTGATCGATTTACCAGCCGACACGAAGCGATGCGAGGGGATCCGAGCCGATTCGAAGCGATGTGATCCGATGCGAAACGACCGGAAACGAACCGAGACGATTTCAGCGATGGATTTCTAGGACGCGACTCGACCCGACGCGATACGAACCGACGCGAAGCGACGCGAACCGATGCGACCCGATCTGAACCGACCCGCAACGAGCCGAAGCGAGCCTAAACGAGCCGATTTCATCTAGTGATTCCGTAACCGAAGCGAGTCGACGCGACGCGAAACGAGCCGGCCCGAGTCGAGCCTAATTGAACCGATCTGACCCGAATCTAGCCGAACCGAGCCGATCCGAGGCGAAAAGAACCGATCCGAATCGAAGCTAGCTTAGCCTAAACGAGCCGAAACCCGAACCGTGGAAGGAGTTGCAATGGAACTACGCAGATGGACGTGCCACTCGTCGAACTCGCAAGGAGGCTAGGCGTGCACACAACCGTCGCCCGCAAGTTTGCCCTTAAGCTGGGGATGGTGCCCACCCGCAAGCAAATCGCCGACCTGGGCCATCGGCAGAGAACCTTGACTTGGACTGAAGAAGAGGCTGATGCGATCGTGGCCGAGCGGCGCCGCGGTGGTTTTAGGGTGCCAGCACGATGAGCGGCGCCACCTGGGCCAGCGACGTCCAGGCGATCATCGATCTGCTCCTACGAATCGGCGGAGGTGAGATCGTGACCTACAGGAAGATGGAAGCAAAACGATGAGCGACCACCTGGGGCCATCAACCTGGGCCAGCGACGTCCGGGCGATCATCGATCTGTTCCTGCTGAAGGGCAAGAACGAGATCGCGACCTACAAGGAGATGGAATCCCTGATTGGCAAACCCGTGACCGGAGCCTCTTCGATCTACCAAGTCGCCAAACGACGGCTCTCCGACGTCTATCACATCGTGATCAAGACCATTCCCAGGGTCGGAGGTAAAAGACTGGACGACGGCGGGATCGTCGAGGAGTTGCCCGGGGATCGCGCGACGATACAAAGGCGAGTGGAGCGCTCCTTGCAGAAGGCGGCCAACATCGAGAACCCGGAGGCCCTGAGCAACTCGCAGAAACTCGAATATCTGGGGCACCTGGCGCACATGGGACTCGTGCGACATCTGCAGGAACCCCAGGTCGATCGAGCCCTCCAGGAGCGCGTCCAACGCGAGCTCCCAGCCATATCCGTCGACAAACTGATCACCCTCTGTCGAAGCTGAACACGATCCGATCGTTAAGCGAGCTGAGTCGATTCGATCCGATCTGAGTCGAGACGAAGCAAGGCTAGGCGAACCGAGACGAAACGAGATGTTTCATTAATCGATTTTCAGCCGACCCGAACCGACCTGAGTCGAGTAGATCCGAACCGAATTGAAGCGGTCTGAGTCGATCCGAGACGAGCCGGAATGATCCGAAGCGAAGCGAAACGAAACGAGACGGTTTCATTGAATGATTTTCAAGGCGACATGAGCCGATGCGACCCGACACGAAACGATCCGAAGCGATCCGAGCCGAGCCGACACGATCCGAAACGAAGCGATACGAACCGAAACGAACCGAGCCATTCTTATTGATCGATTTCCAGGCGACCCGACACGAGGCGAAGTGATCCGAACCGACGCGATTCGATCCGAATCAAAGCGAAGCGAAACGAACCGAGACGTTTCATTATTGAGTGATTTTCGATCCGAGCCGACGCGAACCGATGCGAGCCGAAGTGATCCAATCCGAGCCTAACCAAAGCTAAACGAAACGAGCCGTTCTCATTGAATGATTTCCCCAGCCGAAGCGAATCGAAGCGATCCGAGCCGAATCGAGACGATCCGATCCGACTCGAACCTAGCCGAACCGAACCGAGACGTTTCATTGAGCGATTTTCAAGCGAATCGAAGCGATCCGATCCGAGACGAATCGAGCCGATTCGAGCCGACTCGAATCAATGCGAACCGAGACGAAACGAGCCGTTTCATTAAAGTGATTTTCATCCGACGCGAGCCGATTCGATCCGATCTGACACGACTCGAGGCGAAGCGAAACGAACCGAGACGAACCGTTTTCATTGAGCGATTTCGAATCGAAGCGATCCGATACGAGCCGATCCGAGCCGACCCAACGCGACGCTAGTCGATCTTAAGCGAACCGAACCGAAACCTAACCCAACCCGAAAGGAAACCGAGATGAAGACCGCCGTGATCGAGATCGAGGGCATCGCCCCGATCAGCTTCTCAGCACAGTACACAGTCGCAGAACGAGAAGGCGAAAACAAGGGCGACTACGACATGCGGACCTGGCGCGAGCGGTGCCACGTGGGCAAGGATGACGATCGCGTCTTCATGCCCGGCAAGGCTCTGGCCAAGGGCCTGGTAGCCACCGCCATGCAGCTCGGGGACAAAGTCCCCGGTCGCGGCGCCAAGCGCTGGGGCTCCGTGTTCAAGGTCGGCCTCCTCTGCCCCGGCGAGCTCTACATTATGACGCCGGCGCCCACCACGGTGGTCCCATCCAGCCAGGCACCCTCTGGGCCGCAGAAGGTGGACGTGCTCAAGAGCACCATCGACTTCGTCGACGTCTACTGCGACGCGACCCCCGGCAAACCCGGCGGAGGGCGCGTCTGGCGCCGCTTCCCGATCGTGATGAATTGGTCCACCACTGCCACGATCATGGTCGTCAACGACCTGATCACGGACAAGGTCTTGAAACGTCACGTCGAAATGTGCGGCCTGATCAACGGCCTCGGCCGTCATCGGCCCGGCCAGGGCGGAGACCTGGGCCGCTTCAAGCTGATCGACTTCATGTGGCACGACGAAGCCAAGGACAAGGCCGCCTGAATATCCTTAGCCAATACGAGTCGATACGATGCGAATCGATGCGAACCGAGCCGACTCGAAACGAGTCAAGTCGAGGCGATCCGAACCGAGACGAAACGAGGAACCGAGACGATGAAGACCGCAATTGCGGACATCCAGAGCATGAGCGGCATCATCTTTAGTGCCCCGCACTTCAACGCCATGCAGGCAGGCGAGTCCGCCCGCGACTACGAGCTGAGGATCTGGCGCGAGCGTGCGTACTATGACGAAAAGACCGGCGAGTGCTTCATCCACGGCAGGATGTTCAAGCGTGCTCTGGACTACACCGCCTCCCAGCTGAAGATGCAGATTGAGGACCGAAAGGGCAAACGCTGGAGGAACGTCTTCAAGTTCGGCGTCTTCTGTCCCGGCCATCTGATGCTCGGCATCAACAAGGCCGACCTGGAGGCGTTTGAACTCAAGCTTCCAACCCAGTGCGGTAACTACAGGCCCGTTCGGAAGCGATTCCCCATCGTCCACAGTTGGTCCGGCAGCATCAAGTTCTGCGTCGCGAACGACCTGATCACCGAGGACGTCTTCCGCCTGCATCTGGAGAAAGCAGGGAAGATCTGCGGCCTTGGCGCGCACCGACCGGCACACGGCTACGGCAGCTTCGGGCGCTTCGAGGTGACCAAGATCGTCTGGCATGAAACCCAGGACAAGGCCGCCTGAACAGCTTAGCCGATCCGACCTGAGTCGATACGAGTCGAGCTGAACCGAGTCGAGACGCCTCTAGCCGAGACGAACGGAAGCGAGATGATGCGGCAGCGGTGCTGGCACCAGTGTCAGCGCCGCTGCTTCCTCGCCAACCACTGATCCGCCCCGCCGTCGCCCCACGGGCGTGGCTGTCCATGACTCGCAAGCACGCGGCAGTCGCTCAGATCAGCGCCCTTGAGCGCGCCGAGCTTGAAGCTCGCGAGCATGCCAGGCAGGATCGTCTGCCACAACGCGGGCTCGTCTTGGTAGGTGTCCGCCAAGAACCGCTGATCGCCCCACATCGCGCGTGAACTGTAGAGCGACATGAACGCCGTCGGCGCCTCCGCGAACTCCTTGTAGATCGAACTCAAATCCCCCCGCCAGCCGAGCACGCTGCTGTTGATACGATGCGGGCCTTCGACCCAAAAATCGGCGAGCGCGATCAGATCATGCTCGGCCGCCGCCGCAAGCAGCGGCGCTAGATCACCGATCACGTTCACGTCGAGGTCGAGATACAGGCAGGGGCCTGGCACGCGGAAAACGTGAAGCTTGGACCACCATCCCTTGAACACCGGTTCGATCGGCATCGCCTCGACGCCGATCGCCGCGATGTCCTGAGGCTTGTCCGTCAGGCACAAGAACGGCGTCCCGCCGGCGTATGCGCGCACTTGGTCAGCCAGACGTTTCACGTGGCTAGGTTTGAAATCACCGCCGCTCTTGTAGACGCACAGGATCTTGGGCACGCCGATCATCCGCGCGTCCCGTGCTTGTCGATCACGATCGTCGCCTCGTCTGGAGCGCATGCCAGCAGATCGCCCATCGGTTCGAGCTGGATCTCCATGCGCCGAGCAATCACCGCCGCCGCCGTCTGATCGTGTCGATGCCCTTTGACCCGCGCGTCATCGGACGCTTTGCCCCAACGCTCGCTTTTAGGGCCCGCGAACGCGCCGGCGTCCGCGTACGCCCGCCATTGCCACAGGAACCATTGCGCCGTGGGATTGGTCATGTCGACGCCGACGATGCCACCCCAGCACATCGGAACGAGCATGGCCTCCTCGCGATCGGCGAACCCGAGCAGCGGCAACGCCCGATCCGAGCACCACTCGCCGACGTTGTGCGGCGGATTGGCGAACAACAGCACGCCGCGTTGCTCAATCAGATCGAACACGCCATCCAACGACCGCCGCGCAACGCAACTCGAATCCAGCCAGAGCAACGATGACGCTGTTTTGCTCGCGTGCGCCAGTGCGTGAATCTTGAAGGCGTAAGGCTGATGCAAGTGAGGCTGCGATCCTGGCGGCAGATCCTCTTTCCACGTCACTCGCTTGCCGCTGAACTTAACGGCGTCCAGGGACTGCACCAAGCGCTGCAGAACACGAACATACCTGTCGCCGAACGCCACACTCACGACGGCCCTGCTCGTCATCGCCGCAACACCAGCGTGTCGTGGTCGATCATCACCAAACCCGCACTGGTAATCACGTCCAAGCCGGGACGACCATCGATCTCATGAGCATAATCATGCAACAGCAGGTATTCCGTCTTGCCCACAAACCGAATCGCGTCCGGGATGCGGCGCTCGCTCGGCCGATGATCGATCAGGACCACGGACCACTCCCGCCGAGCCGCCGCCGGGATCGCGACGTCATAGTCAACGCACGGCACGCCGAACTCAGCCGCCCACTTCGGATAGTTCTCCAGGCTCAGCAGCTCCCGACCTGCCGCCTTGCAATACCTGGTTAAGAATGGAGTACTCCAATCACCGCAACCTAGCTCCAGCACAGGGCCAGTGGTCGCCACCAGCGCCGCCGCCAAAGGCACTAAATGAGTTCCAGCGGCAAGGCAGTCTAGACTCATCGCACGAGCACCAGGTTCACGCCGTTGCGGAAAATCCGCCGATAGCCGGGCGCTTGTTCCATGATCCAATCCTGCCGACCATCATGCTCGATGCAAATAACCTTGGGATCGGTAGCCACCGCCGTTGTGATCATGTCGGCAGACCGACCTTCCACGTCGATCGAAACGAAATCAAACCCTGGCTTGAATTGATCCACGACGTACTGCAGCGGCACCACCGGCGTCAAGTATTTACCGAGAAACGTCGCTTTATCACGCCATGCCTCGAAGTTCTGCTCGCTGATCGTCGACACCATCTCGTCGTTGTAGTGGAACACGGCGAAGCCGAGCTGGCTGCCGCCGTGCACAATCGCGTGCACCAACTGCACTCGCTCATGATCCCGATATTCCTCGAACAGCTGGAGGAGGTAGTGCGGGCTGCCTTCGACCAGCACCGCCTCCCACCCCCTCTCGATCAACGCTCGGCTGTTGCTGAACTGCTTGACCGGCCCGGCGCCCACGTCCAACAGCCGACCGTGCTCGGGCAACAGCGGCAGATACAAGTCGTCTTCGTCATATTGGCTGTAGCCCATCACAGCGCCTCTGGCCTCCTGCCCGCCACATAGGCCTGCAGCGGCAGCTTGAAATCAACCAACCGATCAATGTGTGCCACCTTCCGCGCGCGCAACCAGAAGATCTGCCCTCGGGCTCGGAATTGCGTGAACCACTGATCCTGAACCTCGAACCCGTTTTTCTCGACGAACGCCATCAACGCGTTGGGCAAGGTGACGTGCACCCCGTGGTCCATGCGACCATTGACGTCGAGCCATCCGCCCGCCGGCCCGTGGCTCAGGAAATCACCGCCCACCTTTACCGCCCGCAGGACATTGCAGAACGCCACATGAATGTTCCAGCAATGCTCCACGGTGCCGTAATTCACCACGGTCGCATATTTCTCCGACAATTCACGGAGATCCTGGTTCAAATCAAGTTGCAGATCGCCGCCATCCAAATCAAGGGTCGTGTAATCATTTATACCAAAGGTGTCAGCGAACCACCGCGGACATTCATCCCGATCATATCCTTGAAACACCAATTTTTGAGCGCCTAGCATCAACATCGGATTGTGATAGGCAGACGCCCAGCGTTGGAGATCTTGCAAGTGTTCAACGCCTATCACCATGAGTCATCCTCGCGCCGATAATGACGCTAGCCCTGAGCCTGGGAATCCCGCCGCCACCAACCAATCAAACAATTGTCTGTCTCTGCCCCACCTATTCGCCGCTTGCAACAAATGCGGCGGCCTGGCGGTTTTCAATACCTTCCAATTCCTGTGATCATGCGCAAGATGGCGACATTCCCACAACAACCCAAGCCTCTCGGCCACCAAATACAAATAGGAATCACCGAAATAATGAAAGAACCGCCGTTCCGTCGGCCCCAAACCGAGAAAGGCGCGCTGGCACCACTCGCGGCCCAGCCACGGACTCCAGCAGAGGCGCTTATGCCCTCTTATCACCGCCGCCACGGGCTGCATGACGCCGAGCGTGCCATGGAAATGCTCGACGAACTCGTCGGCGATCTCGTCGGCGCGCTTGTTGTGATCTGGCCACACATCGTCGCCAGCGGCCACGATGACCTGGCATTCGGGATCCTGCTCGAGGACGTGCGCGGCCAATATGTTGGTCGCCGTCCACACCCCCTGCCACTCCGACAACGTGAGCAGGAAATCCAAGTCGAGATCGGGACGATCCCTGATCGACGCGACCCCGTAGCCCATGTCCCGCCACGCCGAAAAACACTCCCTGGCTTGCTCCACAGGGCGCGCGGACGCAATGGCGTGGTATACCTTCATAGCTTGCGCACGAACCAGCACATGCCTTCATCCAGCTCGAGCTGGTATCCCGTCTCAGCTACCCATTGATCCACGGCCAGGCTGACTCCGAAGTTAAACCGCTTGTCGGATTGCAGGTAGTCGTGCCCTCCGATCCAGAAGCCTGGCTTCACAACCGGCCACCACGCCTTGATGTCAGCCTCCACGCCTTCACGCGAATGATCGGCATCGAGGAATACGCAGTCCATGCTGCCCTCGCCGAACGCCATGGCTGCGTGCACCGAGTTGTCGCGGATGATCGTCGCCCGATCGCCGAACCGCGCCAGCTTGTCCTTGGTCACCCGGTAGCATTCGTCCTGATCGGGCTGGGTCATCACCGCGTGAACGTCGCCAGACTCGATGTACGCCTTGGGCTGGTCGCGAAACCCTGCCCACGAATCTACGCCCCACCAACGCAGCTCAGGGCGCCGCCCCAAGAGATACTCGGCCATCTGCCCCTTGAAAACGCCGACTTCCACGAGGGTGGGCTTGCCCGCCGGCAACCGCGCCACGATTGGCCGCGCCCGCGCCAGCATCTTCTCCCTGCTAGTTTCAGCGGTACCCATTCGGCTTCCTGATGAACCAATCCGTCCCGTCGTCGAGTTCGTACGGCACGTCGATTTTAGCCGAGAATCTTTCCACAGCTACATTAACCCCGAACTTAGGTGGCGTGCCGCACGGCGAAAAATCATGCCCGCCCAAATAGCCTCCAGGTTTGATGACCGGCCACCAAGCCAGGCAATCGGCGAACACCCCTTCTTCGTCATGTCTGGCATCCAAAAAACACAAATCTATATCCGATCCAGAAGACACATGTTTCTGGTTGCGAGGCGCAGGGCGCTGTGCTCGTCGATGAACGACATAGAACATTACTTCAATGGCTTGCTCAAGACGCTCATACCCGCTTAATGGAGCGCCCCTGAACCTAGAAGCAGCATTTCTCGACGTATCACGAATGATCGTTGCCCGATCGCCAAACCTTGCCAACTTGTACCTGGCCACCTGATAACACTCGTCCTGCTCAAGCTGGGTCATGGTCGCATGCGCGTCACCTGTGTCAATATATGCCTTCGGTTGTTTTTCGACTCCTATCCAGTTATCGACACCTATCCAACGAAGATCAGTCCGTCGATCAAGCAGATGCTCTGCCATTTGACCACGATAGACGCCGACTTCGACCATCACTGGCTTGTCAGCCGGCAAACGTGCCACGATGGGCCCCGCGCGTGCCAATATCTTAATGCGGCTGTTCTCAAAGACGACCATTCTTCGCTCTAATCAATCCCGCGCAGGCTGATCCCCTCGAAGCACTCGCGACCGTGCTCGGCCAGCAATCGCTTCGCCTCGCCGACCTCCCAGGGCTCCGCTTTTAGGTCGATCATGCCGCGGTCGAGGCCGTGGTCCCACCACTCCTTAGGCACCGCCTCCATAGTCGCGCCTTGTTCGTCGATCGAACGCTCGTGCCGCGCCTCGATGGCTGCGATCCCGCCCTTGCGCCGATCCGGCCAATTCAGCACCTCGTTCATCTTGTAGAGCGTCTGCCGTGCTTCCGCACGCCGCCAAACAGCTCTTTGCAAATGCAACATGCCGCCATTGCGGGGATCAACCTGCCTGCTTTTCCACGTCGAGGGCCACGGATTGCGCATGTGCAGCTGGTAGCCATCCATGGCCGCGCGCCACCTGAAATGCGGCGCGTCGCCGAACGCGAACGGGGCGGTGCTGCACTTGTCCGCCCGATATCGATCCAAACCGCGCCAAAGATCGATCCACGGGAGCTCCAGCAGCTGCTCGGGCGCCAGGCGCAAAATCATGCCCCGAACTTTGAATACAAGCGGCGCCGCCATGATCTCGTCGGCATCCACCGTCGCCATGTGGGTGCCGCCCATGCGGCGCGCCGCGTCCAGCAATCTCTGCCGAAAGAACGCCTCGTTCCACGCCGGGTTGGGCTCGATGATGACGTTGACGCGCTTGGTCTCGACGCGGATCCGATCAACGATCGAGGCCGTGTCGTCCTGCGACGCGTGCACGAGCACGCAGACGGCATCTGCCCACTGAAGGGCGGCTCTCAGGCTGTAATTTACGACCCACCCCGCGTTGCGGATGGGCATTAAGGCGATGATCACGACCAGCGCACCATTGTGCCCGCCATATCGCCCGGGCCTCCGCCAATGGTCAGTCCGGTCAACATCGTCCGCACCTCGGGCCACTCCCGCTTCGTGGTCTGACCCGCGTCGCTGTAGGTGATGCTCAGAGTGCCGACGCTCTTGCTCCGAACGCTCGGCACGCCGATCTCCCGCTCCGGCTGCAGGCTGCTGGAGACCGCCTTGCCCGCCAGGAAGCAGCACGCATACACCAGCGCCCGCGGCAGACTGTTCGGGTCAATGTAGCGACCTTCGTTGTCGTAGGCGTCCACGCGCGGCCAAGCCAGCGCCTGGGTCGCGACCTTGATGGCGCCTTTCCACATGAACGTGCCGTCGAGGTAGGTGGTCGCTTCGAGCAGCGCCGCCTCCTGTCGATCCACGCTCGCATCGAGCCACGTCGCGTCATCCTCGCGCCCGATCATCCAGCTGTTCACGTCCTCGATGGCGGCGTAAGAATTAGCCAACACGAGCCCGGTGCCGTCTTCGACCACAAGAGCCATCAGTCTTCTCCGAGCGCCGTGTCGATCATGGTTTGTGCAAAATCCTCACCGCGCGCCAGCGCCTCGCGCGCAGCCTTGAGGCATCGATTGAATACCTCGTCATCATCCAGCCGCTCGATCAATCGAGCGCGCTTACTCTCGTATTCCGCCAATTCCGCCAAAGCCCGCCGCATTTCAATTTCATCCATCACAACACCTCCTCAAGCGTGGCTCGCGGCCAGTAGGGGACGGCCGAACCAGGGCTGCAATTCAACACCGTCACGCCCGCTTGCTCAAGCGGCTTCGCGAGCGACTCCAGCCGCGGGATCATGCCAGAATAATCGGGCACCCCTATATTCGTGTAGCCTTCGTGCCAATGCCGCCCACGCTGGTCGAACCCCAGCAGCAGCACCGTCGACACACCCGTGTGATGGATGATACTCAGGCATTGAAATGTTGAATTATCACCCCGAACCACGCCCGGATCGTTCGAAACGCCCTCGTGCTTGGGCAACGCCGGCAGATCGTGCCCGCTGTGCTTCAGGATCTTGACCCCCGCGTCGGCCAGCTTCTGCAGCTGCCGCCAATAGGCTGGCCCGTAATAACGCACCTTCCGAACCACGATCTTCGTGCCCTCGAACTCCAGCGCCTCGGGATGCCAGCACCAAAAACGATCACTGTCGCAACCGTACAGCCAGTCGCTCCAAGGCGCTAATTTAAACGCTCTATTTATGGAAATTACGCGGCAACGATCTCTACAGTAATCAACTTGCGTTTGCGTTAAAGAAAAGCCTCCACCGAGAATTGCAACGCATTCACCTGGCCAACAGCGAGGTACCTGCCAATAGGGCAATTCTGGGATATTCATAACGCGCATCATCTATGGGCTAAGTCGATAGGCCTTGCCAGAACAAATACGTGATACAATAGACTGATCAATTCCGTATTTTGCGGCAATAACACGCTGTTTTACGCCGCCACGGTACTGCCTCTTAATATCTTCAACATCCTGCATTGATAATACGGAATTATATTTTTGCACGCCTCTGGGGATAGTTCCATGCTTCTTAGCGTCATCCATATTTTCAGCCCGGCTAGCCCATCTTAAATTACTAAGCTCATTGTTATCTCTGGTGCCATCTGCATGTGCGGCATCATGGCCCTCAGGGCGCGGGCCGACAAACGCTAGCAGAACTAATGCATGAATCGCTATTTTCTTAAATTTTCTATCTTTATGAAGCTGAACGTATTTATATCCAGTACTAACAAATGATCCCATTATTAAAACTGGATGCCGTCTTTTCTTATCATGCCCTGACACTTTCCAGGAACGGATACGACCAAGATCGCTGACTTCATACCATTCTTCATAACCGGGAATCGGGCGCCATTCCTCAGGCTTGACGGATTCGAGCGGAAGGCTTAGCTGTTCGATCGTCATCGACGGCGTCTCCATCGGTGGCCATGACGCCGGGTGCCCCAAGCACGCCGGCGTCATCAACATTAGCGCCCCCCCTGCTGAGAGGCAAGCCATCGTTGACGTTCCGCCTCCCAAATTTTAGAGCCAGACCTCTGTATCCATGAGCCTCCCTCAGGCTGACTCAAATAGCTCCAATGACATATAGCTGCCTCGGATGGCGGTTCGGCATTAGGCGGAGTTACAAGCCAATTCCATTCTGACGGCAATTCACCTATCTGGCTGTCATCTAGATCCCTTAGTCGCATTAGCCGATCATCTGGCACTGCTTCAATGAGCTTGGGGGTCCAGAACGTTAAACGAGAACAATCGATCAGCATCAGCGACGTCCACGACCGCGGTCGCGCCTCGCTGCCGCGCGTGTGCTTCACGACCTTGATCGCAGAGCCGTTCATGTCGTACGCAGCGAACGCCCTCAGATCGTCCACGTCGCCGAGACAGAGCTGATCACAGCCATCCAAAACCACACAGACGCCCTCGTATCCGCACAAATAGGGCGCGTAGAAGCGGCTGTAGCTAAACGCAGTCACGCCCCGCCGCTTGCAGACCGGGCCGTCCGGAACCTCTGGATCAGCCGACAGAAACCGGATCTCAACCGGGATACTGGCGCGCTCGCGAACGCTAAAGGCAAACACTTCGGCCGCCTCAGCCTGCCTTCGATCCCAACCCGAAAAAATCCGAAATGGCGTCGTCATCCGCCCCCCTGTTTTCGCTGCAGCCAACGCTGGTAATCGTCCTCGATCTCGCGTCGCTTCCGTCGAAGCTCGCCCCACCGTCTGTACTCGTCCGCGAGCTTGCGGCAGTACAGCACGACAGCATCGTCCCAGCAAATCTGTGGCGACGCGGAAGACAGAGCGTTGGCCATTGCCCATGCCTTAACCCCGATGTGCGCTTGAGGCGGCCACGAACCGTACTTCCGCGTCCGCAGCCAGACGCCGCCAACCTCCGAGACGTCGATCCCGCTCGGCAGTAAGGCAGCGCGCTCCGGGTCTTTCATGAACCCAAGGAACACGGCCAACGTTACATCCCCCTCCCGCGGCACTTCGTGCACGCATCCCCTGGCGGCTTGTCATCGTGTCCGGCGCCACCGCAGAACCGGCACGGCACCGGCGGCGGTCCATCAAACAGCACAGATTCGAACACCGCGTCGACCAGCGGCTTCGCCATCCCCAGACGCTTCGCCGTCTCCCGACAACTGGCCGGCTTATGCTCGTCGGTTAGCAGCTCCCGAATGCGCCGAACCGCGTCGTGCTCTACGGGCCATCCCGCCTCGAACACCATCACCGCACCACTTGCAGCCGACGGGCCTGCCTCGTCTCAAGCTCACGCAGCAGCGCGTCGATCTCAGCTTGCACCGCCGCCAATCGTGCCTGCCGCTCAGCCAACATCGCCTTCAGGGCATCCGTACTGATCACCGCGAGGTGGTTCATCCTGCCAAGCTCCTCCCCACCTTAGCCAACGCCTGCTCGATGTCAGCCAAGCTTATCTCCCCAAAATTGTCGCACTCCAACAGCTCGTCCGCCGTGAACCTGCACACGTCATCAATCGTCTCGCATCCCAGTGTATTGACTAGGCAATTCCGCGAGCGAGCCTTCTGAAGATCCAACTTCGCGATATCGTTCTCACCAGCAGTCGCCAACATTTCCTGGCGCTGCAATTCGCGCTCGGCGCCGAGGATCAACTGGCGAGCCCGTTCGCGTGTTAGACCGCCGAACGCCTCACCGATCCGCTTCAACGTGAGCCCTTACGACGCAATTCAAGCGCCCAAAGTTCGCGTTCGCGCGCTTCTTCCGTTGTAGCCATGATGGTAGATCCTTGAACACCTTAAGCATCTGCACCAAAGCGCACGTACAACCTAAATGTCAAGCATTATCCAACTTGCGCATGTGCCGACGGACTTGTCCTGTCGCTCGGCTATTACGCCGCGCCCTGAACAAGAACCCGGCAGGATGCTCCCGGAAATCAAGGTCGTGCACGAGACCGCACTGACAGCAACATAGTCGGTAGAAACCCGTTGCCGGCTCCTCGTCGCCCCTGATCGGATGAATCCATTCCGTCCAACCGGTATCATCGGGAACATGCTGAGCGTACTTCTTCATCCAAGTTCCGCCAGGATCGCAGCCTCCTGCTCATCGAAAACCTGCCGCCATGCCGCCTCCAGCTTCGTCACCGCGGGTGCGCGAACGTCGTCGTAGAGAGCTACGGCATCGGCATAATCACCCAATTCACGTTGTTGCGCCGCTCGCGCCGGAATCGCCGCGCAACGACAGTTTTGACAAGCTGCCCCCATTGCGCTATAGTGTCCGCTGGCGGTTTCGAGGTTAAACACATGGCCGGACCAGCGCACAACCGTCTTCCCGACTACATTGACGCATTGATCCGCGATCTGGTTGCGGAATCTGTCGCTCCCAAGGAGATCTGCCAGCGCCTCGGCATCGGGTGGACGACCCTTTATCGACGCTTCGCGGCGCTCGGCATAGATCGTCCTGGGAACCGAAGGCGGGATGTTGCTCCCGAGCAGGTGGCCGCGCTTTACGCTGAGTTTTCCGAAAAACAGATCGCTGGCAAACTCGGCATCGATCGTAACGCGGTTAGACGCCGCTTGCTGGAGGCTGGCATCAAACCTCGCGATCGAAGCGAAGGCATGTTCCATCGCATGGCTAGATCCACCGACGAGGAACGCCAACGTCTCAGCAAAGCGGCCCATAGCGCCATGCGTGGCGTGAAACGTCCGCATTACGAACTCATTAAGCGCGCGGAAGCCCAAACCAGAATCATCGGGATTGATGAGCCTCCGTTGATCGAACTCCTGAAAAAAGCTGGCCTTCAACCGATCCATCAGCTTGCTGTCGATAAGTTCAATATCGACATCGCCATACCGCCCGTCGCCGTGGAAGTCAGCCGGCTCACCCAGTGCCCGCCACGGCGGCATATCCTTCGCGCCAAAGCCGAATACCTGCTCGATCATCATTGGACGCTGATATGGGTTTGGTTGCGATCTGGCTCCGATGACGTGATCGACAAAACGACTGCTAATCAGGTGATCGCCTTGTTCAAGCGAACCCGCGGGACGCCATCCCTGTTTGGTGAGGAGTGGGTGATTGGGCGTCACAGGAAATTGCCTGCCATCATTCAGCGTGAGAACGGCAAGGTCGCCCTCATACCTACGCCGATAAACTTTCTGTAGACCGCTGAACGACACGGGCACATCACCTGGAAAACACCCTATACTCAATTCCGGCTCGCTGAACCCGCCAGGCCATTGTGCATGCGAGCCGTTCGGTGCCTCAAACGGGTCGTTCCATGGGACAACCTGATTTTGCATATGCTCATGTGCGTCCCGAACCTGAAGATCTTCCTGCGTAATCCAACGCTTGAATTCCAAAGCGCCAACCCACTTTCCAGCGTCGATCGCGCCGAAGTTGGAGCTGCGAGTCACCTCGGTTAGCGCGATTATCTTCGCGCGGCTGTCGCGCGCGACCTCGAACACGTGCCGCACCGCCGCTTGCGGATCGTCGCTCTCTAACGCTTTCTGGACGGCAGCACGCGTCGTCGCGTTGATCATGTCGACGCGCTCGGTCATGTACGCTTTTAGAAATTTCTCAACCCGACTGTTGAGCAGGTTGTAATTTTTGCCAACGCTATCGCCAACCACCGACCCGAAATCGGCGATCGTGTCGATCAGCGGATCGACGGTCGCCTTGGCCGCCGTCGTCCGCCGAAACGCTTGCCGGAGATCAATCGCCCAGCTCCCTGATCTTGGCTCTGATCTGATCGTTGGTCATGGCCGCCCAGTGACCCTGGCCAGGGTACGTCTTCCCAGCGTGCTGGATCAATTCCACCCGCTTCATCGTATCAAGCGGGTCCTGCGCTGCCGCAACGCCGACCTCGGGTGCTGCCTCGACGTCACGGCGCACCGGCGAGCCCGCAAGCGCCTGCTCCATGGTCAAACCGACGTTGGCTTGAGCAGGCGCCTCTTCCACCTCGCGTCGCGAGACCGGAGGCGCCGCCGCCATAGGTGCAACCTGACCCGGACCAGCATCCAAGTGCACCAAGCTCGCCAGGTCGTCAACGACCCAGATCCGCCCCTGGATATCCTGCTCAAGGCTCCGCGGCGCCTTCCCGACGATGATGGCATCCCCGCTGATCGTCTGCCCGGGCGTATGTCCCCGGGCCGACGCCATGATCAGCTTGAACCCCTTGGGACGGAGCGCCGCGGAGGCGAGCGCAGCTTCGGTCTTGCTGCCCGTGGGCAGGAACACGTGCACGAGCGTCATGTCTAGGCGCTCTTGAGCAACGCCTGAGCCTGCTTCAGTGCCGTCTGGGCGCGGTCGTCGTGACCGTCCGCAAACAGCGCTTCAGCCTGATCAACCCCACGCTGAGCCTCGTCCTTCAGATCGCCATCAGGCGCCTTAGACACCGCGGCCTTGGCATCTTTCACCTGGTCGGACCAGGCCTTGACCGCTTCCTTTTCCTCGGGCGTCGTCGCAGCGCGCGGTGCAACAGGTGCCGCCGCCTTGGGGGCGTCTGCCTTGGGGGCGTCTGCCTTGGGGGCGTCTTTGTCTGGGTAAGGCATTTGGATCGCTCCTTTGGTTGAGTTACTTCTAGCTAGGATTCTTCGAGGCAGGGCGGGTCGCCGTCTGCGCGGCCTGGTCCGCCTTAACCGCCTGCAACTGCGCCTCTAGGATGCCAAGCTGGGTCTTAAGCTCGGCAGTGTTGGCACCCGACGCAATCGCGGTGTCGATCTGGACCTTCACCACGTCGATTCGTCCCTCGATGGCTCGAATCTGCTCCGTCATTGTCTCGGGGGCGTCACCCTGGCCGGCCATATCGCGCTACTCCTACTTGCTTACTTCCTACCGGGGGCTTCGCCGGACTTTCCTGGCTTTGCAGCCGCGCGAGCCGCCTTCTGCTGGTCCTTATACGCAGCAAACTGAGCCTTTTTGTCGGCTTGTGCAGTCTTCATCTGCGTCTCAAGCTGCGTCAACTGCGCCTCAAGCGCGGAGGCATCCGTGCCAGCCGCATGCGCCGACACGATCTGCGCCTCAACCGCGTCGATCTGCGCGCCAATGTCCCTAACACCCTGTGTCATCTGCTTGTGAGCGTCGCCCTGACCAGCCATTTTGCGTTACTCCTACTTGGTTAAGTTGAACGCATAAGCACAAACGTGACACAAAACCGGTAGGTTCCCCGAGCGCCCCTCCGCGCCGACGCTGGCGTTTACTGGGTGCCTATGGCCCCGTGACACGACGCGAAGGGGCACTCCAACGTACCCCTGCGCCTTGTCACGTCAAGCGTTAAACAGGATCGGCAACCATCATCACGCCGGCAAGGGACTTAACGTTGGTGTACGCCTGGTCCCAATTGCTCGACGTCGCCAACGCCGCATCGGTGGGGTTCGACTGGCCATTGCCAATATCCCACCTGAAGCCCTTAATTCCTACATTGTAGGAAAATTCTCCTTGAACCGTGACCCCGAGCTGAGCGCCTCCAGTAACATCTTGTACGACAAGATCCTCCAGCTCTGAGTTTTCAATCCTAATCGCCCCGCGCGTCAGACCGAGCACACGATGCGGATCGGTAGGACTGGTAGCACTGTACAGGGCCGAACTGTCGGTCATGATGAACGGACGGCCCAGCGTGACCGGCTGCCCGGTCGCGATGTTGATGCCCGCCACCGCGTCGAAGCTGTAGGTACTCGCCTGCTCACGAACCAGCTTGTAATACGCCGCGCTGTGGCCGACCCAGGCCACAATTTCATTCGATGCGTCGCCGAACTTCCCCAGAGTCTGAATCAAATTGTCGGTGCTGATAGTATCGGTCGGAGACGCCGCAGTCACGTTGTGAAGGTTTGTCGCCACGCCACTCAGAGCAGCAACACAAGCACGCAGTCCCGCATTGAGCTGGTCAATCATGGTGGCCTTCGCCGCCTGTTGACCAATCAAAACCGCAAACTCGCCAGGATCACGCGCAATCGTGCGGAACATGCCACGAGTGTTAGTGATTGGGCCGATTTTTCTGAACAATTTAACTAGCACCTGCTCGTCTTCAGTAAGTGCCAGTTGCGTGATCGCAGTCTTAGGCTCGGCAGTCAGATCACGGCGAGACGCCAATCCAGCCACCGCCTCGAAGTAAGCCTCGCGCGAGTAATTCCCCTCAGTGAGGTTTGTACTCATCACGATCGCGCCTTGACTGGCCGCATTGAACAGATCAGTCATCTGCACAAGCAATTCGTTGTAACCCGTCTGGGCAAACGTATCGTAGAGCACGAAGTTGGAGTGAACGCCCGACGCCATTACTGTAACTCCCGCTGCATCGACTGTCAATGGCCGTCAGGCCATGGAGACAGCACTGTTTCGATGTTCGGGAGCGCAGCCCATGAAGCTTCAGGGATCGCACCGGCACAACCGGTCGCCTAATCCGCATTGCGCGTTTCAGCGTCGCTTCGATCCGCCAGCACTGCCGGCGCCCTACTGCGCGAGACCCGCGGTTCAGGTCGAGCTTCAATTCTTCACATAATCCCGCTTTGTGAGCATGTCAAATATGTGCTAGCTTTTCACCCATGATCAAACACGTCCCCAAGACAATCGGTTGTCGTCAGGATCGCCTCCAGACACTCACGGACGACGTGCACGACCTGCTCGACGACGCGTTCGAGCGCGGCTTATGCGGCTCATGCGTAAGCTCCATCCTGACCGGATGCATCGCGACCATCGTGGCCACCCTAGAGCCCGAGGAAGCGATGGAAATGGTCGCAGACATGAACGAACAACTACGTCTGCTAACCACGCACATGCTTCGCACCGCCAACGAGGCGTCGTTCTACCAGTCAAGCTTGTGTCGCAGTAACTAACCTAAACCCGCATGCCCAAATCTGCTGGATCGTTCAGCGGCTGGCTGCGCCGAACACGGCGGACAATCCATGACGGGGCAGACGCAGACGTCCCCTGCGGGACGTGCACCGCCTGCTGCCGAAATGCCAAGATGCTGGTCCCGCTCACCAGCGCCGAGGAAAAGCAATACCCCGAGGCGGTCGCGGGCGACGACGGCCGTCGGTACATCCCGAGGAACCCCGACGGCAGCTGCACCAAGCTGGTCGACGGGAAATGCACAATCTACGCCCGCAGACCCGAGACTTGCCGAAGCTACGACTGCCGCTGGCTACTCGCCGCCGGCGAAGCCGTGGTTGCCGCCGACGAACCTTGGCTCGACATAATCAACCTCGACCAGTGGTCCGGCTTCGAACTGCGCACGGTGGACGACGTCGACGAGCTCGCCGCCTTCCGCCTGGCGCTCGCAGCCACGCCCGCGGGCGGCGACGCGATGATCAACGCCCTCACGAACTACGGCTCGCAGCTGCCGGCCGCACAAGCGATGAGGCGCCGGCAGCCAGACCAAAGGATCTACGTCGAGCAGCTGCAGCAGTCGACCACGCGCGCAGGCTTCGGCCTCCGCGTGCCGGGCACCGTCGTGGCGTCAAAGCGGTAGCTGGTTGTATCGATCGATTCCGTGGGCAGTCATGAAGTCGGCCTTCTGCTTGGCCGTCATCTGCGACCGCTTCATCCGCGGGATGCCACCCGCCTTGCCGCCCGCCGGAGCGCCGCCACCCGAGCTCTTGTTCCCGATCAGGTAGGCCTGCGCCTCTGGGTCGGCCTCGGCCCACGCCTTGAAGTAATCCGCGACCTTCATCTCATCATCGCCGACTACCATCACCACCCGAACCCCATGCGGAGCCTCGGAATCCTCGAGCGCCTTCGCCTTGGGCCTGTGGATCGCGTAGGCACCACGCAGCAAAGCCGGCTCGACGATCTTCGCCAGCTCGTCCATCAGCTCGCGATCGATCGTCAGCGCGTCGATCTTGGCCTGCCTCAGCGTAATCTGATCGGTTAGATTCTTGGCCTCGGCAACGTGCTTCTCGATGTCCTTCTGGAACTTCTTCGCCTGGTTCTCAAGAAGCTTGTCAATCTCGCCCTTATCCTTGGCGTTGGCCATATCCGCAGCATCACGCGCCTTAGCCATCTCACGCGCCTGCTCAACGTTGAGCCCCGTCTCCTCTTCGAGATCAGCCCAACCCTTAAGCTTCTCAGACAAGGCGCGCTTGGCCTCGGTCTCCCGCTTCTTCTCGTTTAAAACGGTGCCGAGCTGCTTCTTGAGCTTGTCAATCTCGGACTTCAGCAGCTTAGGGTCAGGCGCATCATCATCGCCCTGGTGCTCCGCCTCGACGCCGTTGGCGTTCGCCGGCGGCGGCCCCTTGGGGTCCTGCATCACCTCGACATTTTGCGGATCGGCCATCTATCGCTTCCTGCTTTTGCCAGCCACTGACAAACTGATCGCGATCGCTTGTTTGCGCGATCTGACCAGCGGGCCCTTCTTCGAACCGCTATGTAGGGTACCGGCCTTCCATTTATGCATCTCGGACTTCACCTTGCGCTGGGCTTTTGTCATACGCTTAGCCATGGCGTCAAGGCCTCCTACTTGCCCTTCTTGCGCTTGCGCTTAGGCCGCGGCGGCTGTTCGGCGGTCGCCTCCCGACTGCCCATCCGCTTGCGCATCTCCTCGGCGCCCATCGCCATGCCTTTGCCCAACATGCGATTCTGTGCACGTCGCTTGATCTTGCCTGCCATCACGCGTCCTTCTCATCCTTCGACGGGATCGGAACATTGCGCACCTTCCAGACCACTCCGCCCGTGGCACCCGCCGCCGCCACCACGCTCACGATCGCAATAATAATCCGCCACCACGCAGCAACCTGCTCAGGTTGCTGTCCGGTCGCAATAATCACATCTTTCACATCAACCAACCCCATCGCACCGACGAGCAACCCGGCACCGCACGAGATCCCACCCAGGATCGTGCCCCAGATCGCCTTATTCACCGTCGTCTGTTGTTCGGCCATCCTACTTCATCCACGGCGGCTTGCTGCTTTTGGCAGCCTTGCCGCCCTTGCCCTTCTTGCTGCCCTTCTTCATTCGCTTCGCGGCGAAAGCCTTCCTCGCCGCCAACTGTTTCGCACTCGCCATCACTGCGTCCCCTTTGCTGGTGGTTGACCCGGCTTGGGCGGAGGCGGCTGACCCGGCTTTGGCGGAGGCTGTTGGCCGTTGGCGCCCGTCGCGCCCGTCGCTGCCGGCGCGGCTTGCGCGAACAGGTCCTGCTGGGCCTTCAGCTTTTCCAGATCGGCCGCCTGCTTCTTTTTTACTTCCTGGTCGATCAGGACCTGCTCGTCTTCGAGGGTCTTGGTCGCATCCACGAGCTCGCCCGTGCGCAGGAAGTCCCACAGCGAACTGTGCGACAGCGCGTTGGCCTGCCAGGCAGCCACCATCGCCGTCAGCATCGCCGACTGCGCCTGGGTCGGGATGAAGTCTGTGCACAACGCGATGTAAGTCTCGTCAGTCGGCGTCGGGAACAGCGCCCACTCCAAAAGAAACTTCAAACCGTTGGTGAGCTTGAAGTTGATGTTGTTGGCGATCGAAGCGAGGATCGAAATCTCGCCCATGCGATGAATTGCGGCCGTCTCCGCCGCTTCAATGCCCCTGCGTTCGGGGGCTAACATACGTGCCCCGAGAAAAGCAGCTTGCTCTTGCAGGTCCGTCAACCTCTGGCGGATCGCAGCCGCGCCCTCGGCGCCATACGACACATAGTAGGCCTTAGCCTCCGGCGGCGGCATGAACATGACTTGCGATGAACCAACCAATAGCGGCGGATCAGGTTTTTCCATGCCACTTACAAATAAAGTGGGGACTCCGGCCACATGCAATGCAGTCGAATAATCCGCTTCTGTTCTATAATGCGCAAGATTAACTTCCATGAGATCGATCAAGGGCGGGGGCTCAATTGCGCCTGGTCTTGACATTTGATCGGTCGAGAACAACCAGATTGGAATGAAATCGATCGGTGCACCATCGATACTTGGGTCGATCGTCTCGAACTCAACCCAAGGACCTTGCTTGCCAGTGCCTTCGCGGAATACACGCTGCCGATATCGGCCTCCGACCAGCTCGAGCACACGGATCTGGTTGATCTCGTTGGTCTCGAACTCGTTATCGAGCGCCGGCTCGTCGAAACACTCGCGCAGCCGCACCTGGATCGGCACCACGGCGCCGCCGATTACGTCCTCGACCACATCGAGGATGTCTTCGGCTGGATAAAGACGAAAATAGGGCCGCAAATCGGAAGGCGGCCGCGTGTGGTCGACCAACACGGCCGCACGACCCATGGTCATGACCTCGCGTAGCAACGCCTTGCTGAAATCTTCGAGCGGCCGCCCCATCAGGTCTATGTCGGCCATCAAATCGTCGGAACCCGGCGGATTGGCAATCACAGGTGGCCGACGAAACACCATTCCCACGAGAGAATCCACGGTGCGGGCCGTGATGTTATAAAACAATGCCCGTGCGACGTAGGACCAGTACGGATCATTCCTGACGCGCGGATTATGCCCCGCCAAAGGCGGTAGATAGCGAGTGCCAGCTGCCTTGATTGCGTTGCTGCCTTCTGAGCAGTCGCGCGCCGTACGCCACCTATCCGCCATCCGATTGTAGTCGGCGCTGGGCGTCGAAACGTCGATCTTAGCGGTCAGAGCTGCTGCCATGCCTTGCAAATACGCTCAATCAACGTGCCCGACAAGCGTGTGCTCAAATCCCGAGCAATGACCCTCGTTCGAGCTTCCGACTGACGCCCAGCATCAGGTGCGTCACCGCCCAGGTCACAGCATCGACCCTATTCGGTGATGGCGAGCCATCTGTAGCGTCCCAGCCGGTCATCTCGGCTTCCAGCTCGTCTAAACCAGGCATATGTCGCATACGCCCTTGCTCGTACAGCATGGCGACAGGTTCAGCCCTAATCCGCTTGCCGCGCGATGCGACAACCTCGATGATTCGAGGCCGATGGTTACCCGTTAAGCCGCGCAAGGCGCATTGCTTCTCGATTGTGCTCCGACACATGTCCCCACCAAAATTGCGTTCAACCACAATCGCGTCCGCATCCAATTCGTCCCAAAGCGTGATAGCCCGCGCCGCCCATTGATCGGGCGA